>OAVR01000118.1_pt1 | contig 37700 bp, 46 predicted proteins | sample 1476451 | NCBI WGS metagenome assembly OAVR01 (sample SAMEA2580105, study PRJEB22360) | human gut metagenome | biome: human gut; feature: human-associated habitat; material: faeces | place: Denmark | collected 2008/2010 | reverse complement strand
GTTCCATGACTAATTATTGAGCCTAAGGTCTCAATAATTCCGAGTGCCTGAAACTTTATTGTTTCAGGCACTTTTCTCACAGCGGAAAGTTTTGACTTTTCTTTATTCGTTCAATAAATAGAACATATTTATATTTCTTTGTAGAATTTCTTAACTTATTTTTATTGGATAAAATGGTTTGTCTACATTCTAAACAAAACTAACAAGGGTGGTTTTGTTTTTTTCTGTCTTTACATGTATTCAGAGGCAGTGAAATAAGGTATAATGAATAGGATAAGAGTTTGAAGGAGTTAGGGAATGTCTGCTAAAGAAGAAGCCTTTAAAAATGAATTTCAATTTGCCTCTAGTTCAATTGTGGCCCATATTGTCAGAGGTGTTCTGGTTGGGATCGTTGTGGGCTGCATCGTCTCGAGTTTTCGTTTTTTGATCGAACATATTTTTCATTTTGTTCAAGGCGTTTACAAGGAGATGTCTGGTCAACCATTTTATTTGTTTGCGATGCTGTTGGGTTATGGGGTGATCGTACTGATTGCTGGTCGCCTCATTCGCACCAATCGGGATATCAAGGGATCAGGAATTCCGCAAGTCGAAGCGGAGCTTAAGGGCCTCTTGGCGGTGAGCTGGTGGGATACCCTGTGGAAGAAGTATATTCTAGGTGTTTTGGCCATCGGAAGTGGCTTGATGCTTGGTCGTGAAGGTCCTAGTATTCAATTAGGGGCAATGGGTGGAAAAGGAGTGGCCCATCATTTGAAGGTTAGCCCAGTTGAGGAGCGGTCTTTGATTGCAAGTGGGGCTGCCGCTGGTCTTGCGGCTGCCTTTAATGCACCTATAGCGGGGCTCTTATTTGTGGTTGAAGAGGTCTACCATCATTTTTCACGTTTCTTTTGGATTTCGACCTTGGCTGCTAGTTTGACTGCTAATTTTATTTCACTCAATGTCTTTGGTCAAACACCAGTGCTTCATATGCCACAAAATATTCCACCGCTCCATCTGTCTCAGTACTGGATTTATCTTTTTCTTGGAGTCTTTTTAGGGGCAGCAGGGTATGTCTACGAAATAGTGGTTCTCAATATCGGTCGATTGTATCGCTTACTTGAGAAGATTTTCCATGTTCCTTCTCATTATTCTTCTTTATTTGCCTTTGTCTTGATTCTTCCAATCGGCTATTTCCTTCCTCAAATTCTTGGTGGTGGGAACCAATTGGTCTTGGATTTAGCTCGAGTACCGTATCCAGTGCTGACCATCCTTCTCTATTTTGCGATCCGTTTCATCTGGAGTATGTTGAGCTATGGTAGTGGCTTGCCAGGTGGCATCTTCCTGCCCATTCTAGCGTTAGGATCACTTTTAGGGGCCATTGTTGGAACCTTCCTCCAAAATATTGGCTTTATCTCTCAAAATCAGCTACCTCTCTTCATTATTTTAGGAATGAGTGGGTATTTTGGGGCTATTTCAAAAGCACCTTTAACAGCGATGATCTTGGTGACAGAGATGGTCGGTGATATTCGCAGTTTAATGCCCCTAGGCATGGTGACCTTGCTGGCTTATATGATCATGGATCTCTTCCATGGAGCGCCAGTCTATGAAGCCATGCTCGAGCAATTGTTGCCGGATAAGGCGCAAGAAGAAGGAGAGTTGACTTTAATTGAGATCCCTGTATCAGAAAAGATTGCAGGAAAGCAAGTTCATGAACTGCACCTCCCTCAAGATATCTTAATTACCACGCAAATGCGAAGCGGTAAGAGCTATACGGTCAATGGTGCGACCCGCTTGTATCTAGGGGATAGCATCTTTGTGGTGGTTAAAGAATCCGAAATCGGACGGGTCAAGGATATTCTTTTGTAAAAGACAGATTCTCAGAAAACTTTTTCTATTATTAAATTTTCAGACAATTATTGAAAAATGAGAAAATATCTGGTAAAATAGGGCCAAGAACAAATGAGGAGAAGTCTTTCATGAAAAAATATAGTCTACTCTTATTGAGTGTTGCTCTTTTAGCAGGGTGTGCAAATTCTACTAGCAAACAGTCGAATCAAAAGACGCAAACCAGCTCAACGGTGCAGTTGACTAAGGCTGACCAGAAGACCTTGGACAATGCGACAGCTGAATACAAAGACTTTGTTGAAATGCAAATTGACCAATTGCTCAAGGATACAGAAGGATTCCGTGCTACCCTAAAAGACGGTAATTTGGAAGAAGCCAAAAAGCAATATCCCTTGATCCGTATGGCCTATGAACGTTCCGAACCGATTGCTGAAACCTTCGGGGAATCGGATGTCAAGATCGATTACCGCTTGGTGGATTATGTGGATGAAAATAAATCAGAAGATGGCTGGTCAGGTTTCCACCGGATTGAGCGTATCCTTTGGGAAAACAATACCACAGATGGAACAGACAAATACGCTGACCAACTAGTGAACGATATCAAGGAGTTGAAAGCTAAAATTGCTACAGTAGAAGTCACACCGGATATCATGTTGACCGGTGCTGTCGATTTGCTCAATGAAGTGGCAACGCAAAAGATTACAGGTGAAGAAGAAGTCTTCTCTCATACAGATCTTTACGACTTCCGCGCCAATATTGAAGGGGCTGAAAAGATCTTCTCTCTCTTTAAACCTTTGATTGAGAAAAAAGATGCCAAATTGGTTAAAACCTTGGAAGCAGAATTTAAGAATGTTAATGCTTTATTGGACAAACATATGACAGATGATTCAAACTATAAGTCTTACACGGATTTATCCAAGGAAGATACCAAGGAATTGGCAGAAGCTGTGACCAAACTTGGTGAACCCTTGTCTCAAATGGGTGTGATTTTAGATGGGAAATAAGAAAAATGGCTGACGAAAAATTTTTAGATAAAAAAATGGACCGTCGTGAATTTCTTAAAAAAGCAGGTATTGGAGGGGCTGGTCTAGCGCTGGGCCTCTCTGGTGCATCTGCTTTTTTCGCTAATCAAGACAGTTCCAGCAAAAAAGCTTATGACGGGGATGAAGACATCTCCTTTTATGGCAAGCACCAAGCAGGGATTACGACACCCATGCAGAAGGCTTGCTACTTGGTGGTGTTAGACCTTCACACGACGGACAAAAAAGAAGTCATCCAGCTCTTTAAAGACTGGACCGATTATAGTAGTAAACTAGTTGAAGGAGAATTGGTCAAAAAAGATGGTTCCAATGCCCTCTTGCCTCCAACAGATACAGGTGAAACAGTGGGACTCAACCCCTATCGCTTGAGCCTGACTTTTGGGGTTTCGGCTTCCTTTCTAAAGAAACTGGGCTTGGATGCCAAACGTCCGAAACTCTTTCGTGATTTGCCTCCATTTCCAAAGGAGCAGTTGCAGGACAAATACACAGGTGGCGATATCGTCATTCAGGCCTGTGCAGACGATGAGCAAGTAGCCTTTCATGCGGTGCGAAATCTGATTCGTAAGGGTCGCAATACCATTACCATGAAGTGGAGCAAATCAGGTTTTGCAGCTATTGGTGACCGAAAAGAAACACCCCGCAACCTCTTTGGTTTCAAGGATGGAACGGCAAATGTCACGACTGAAAAAGACTTTGACAAGGTCGTCTGGACTGACAGCAAGGACTGGATGAAGGGTGGTTCCTATATGGCTCTTCGCCTAGTGCAAATGCACTTGGAAACTTGGGACCGAACCAATTTGCAGGAGCAAGAAAACACCTTTGGTCGCTACAAGGAGTCCGGTGCTCCCTTTGGTAAAACCAACGAATTTGATGAAGTAGATTTATCTAAACTACCAGTTGATTCACATGTCCGTTTGGCCAAAGAAGTCGATCGACCGATTTTACGGCGGTCTTATTCCTATTCGGATGGTATCAATGAACAGACTGGACAATTTGATGCAGGCTTGATTTTTATCGCCTTCCAAAAGGATCCGAACAGCTTTGTCAAAATCCAAACCAATCTAGGTGCAGAGGATAAAATGAACGAGTACATCACCCATATCGGAAGTGGACTCTTTGCTTGCTTTGCAGGCGTAGAGAAAGGAGGCTATCTTGGTCAAGCACTCTTTGAATAAACTTTTGATCTTGTTAGGCATTCTTACCTTGTTCTGGATTCATCCAGTGGCTGCGGAATCTTATAGCGATCTCTTTATCAAGATCACAGATGCAACAACCGCTGTAGAAAATAAGAACCAGGATAAGGCCAAGTTATTGATCGCTGAGATTCAGGATAATTTTGAATCCAAAGATCACCATGATTCCAAGGCAGGAAAAAAAGTTAGCCAAGCTCTAGCTATAAAAGGGGAGGTAACCAAAGAGGATCTCACCAAGATCTCATCAGCCTTGCTAGCTTTTGAAAAAGAGCAAAATCCGGTCGATTTAGAGGCGGAAAAAGCCAAACTCGTGAGTCGGCTCGCTCCTTACTTTAAGAATCTACAAGATGCCATTACAGCTAAGGATCTGGATAAAACTCGTCAAACCTATGCTGATCTCAATAATACCTGGACACGAAACGAAGCAGTAGTAAGGGATCATAGCACAGCCTACTATGGCAAAATCGAGACGGCCATTTCTCTCCTACGTAGTAGCATTGAAACAGAGCCTACTGACTTCACCAGCATCCAGTCCTCCTATGATGACCTCAAAAATGGGATTGATGCCTTTGTAAAAGGAGAAGCGATTAGCAGTGCTAGTACGGATTTGACACTGAAAGATGGGATCAAGCTTTTGGAGAAGGCGCAAAGCCAATTCCAATCTGGCGACGATAAATCTGCTGCAGCAACTATGAAGCAGTTCATCACCATCTGGCCAACCATTGAGGGGGATGTCAGCACGACCAATCCAAGCCTCTACACGCGCGTAGAGAGTGAATCCCCGGTCATTATGGTTAAGGGGAAAGAAAAGACCTATCAAGAGAAATTACAAGCCTTGATCAGGGACCTTTCTGCGATCGATACGACAGCTTCTTACAACGCTTTTGATGCTATGTTGATTCTTCTGCGTGAAGGAGTAGAAGCGCTTCTGATTGTCATGGCCCTTGTAACGACCCTTAAGGCCGCTAAGATGAGGAAAGGCCTCAAATGGGTCTACGGTGGGGCTGCTGCGGGGGTTCTTGCCAGCGCAGCGATCGCTCTTGTTTTGCAAGTCGCTTTTCCTGCTGTTACTTCGGGCTCTAACCGGGAAATCATAGAAGGGGGCGTTGGGATTTTCGCTGTAGTCATGATGATCCTCATTGGGATTTGGCTCCACAGCAAGTCCTCTGTCAAACAGTGGAATGCCTTTATGGACCGTCAGATGAAGACGGTAACGGCTACAGGAAGTTTTGTTTCTATGTTTGCCCTCAGTTTCTTAGCAGTCTTTCGTGAAGGGGCTGAGACTATTCTCTTCTATGTTGGAATCATTCCACGGATTACAACCGCTCATTTTATACTAGGAATCGGGCTTGCCATAGCCGTTCTCATCATCATTGCAGTGGCCATGACCAAGGCCAGTCAAGCGATCCAACCTCATCGAATCTTTTTCATTCTGACGTGGTTGATTTACGCTTTGGCCTTCAAGATGCTCGGTGTCAGCATCCACGCCCTTCAGTTGACCAATATCCTACCTAGTCATTTGGTCAATGGACTTCCAACCATCGATTGGGCAGGGATCTATCCAAGCTGGGAAGTTCTTCTTCCCCAACTACTCTTTGTGGCCCTGATCGCCCTTATCACGGTGAGACAACATGGCAAAGAGTAGAGCAGATGAAATGACCATTGTCGAGCACTTGGTTGAATTTCGAAAACGATTGATCGCAGTGGTCTTGTGTTACATTATCGTCTTCATCGTAGCCTTTGTATTTGGAGGAGAACTCTACCAAGTATTGACGGCTAGCCTCCATCAAAAACTGCTGGTACTAGGGCCAAATGATATCCTCTGGATCTATGTTTCGCTGGCCAATCTCACAGCCTTTAGTCTGACCTTGCCCTTTATTGTCTACCAGATTTGGCAATTTGTGAGACCGGCTTTAAAGGAGAAGGAGGCGCGTGCAGTCTTTGCCTACATCCCAGCTAGCTTTATTTGCTTTGTGCTAGGGCTTGCATTTGGTTATTTCTTTGTCAGCCCAGCTATTTTAGAGGTCTTGATGCGCTTGGGAGAAGGACTGTTTGATACCCAATTGACGGCGCAAAATTATTTAACCTTTTTATGGCACACCACCTTACCTTTAGGAGTCTTGTTCGAGTTACCAGTTTTAATCGCTTTTCTGACCTCGATTGGGCTTTTGACACCACAGTTTTTAATCACCTATCGTCGTTACGCATACTTTGTCCTGCTGGTCTTAGCCGTCGTGCTGACCCCAGCGGACTTTATCAGTGACTTGGCCATGACGCTCCCTTTGATCCTCTTATTTGAAGTCAGTGTCGCCATCAGTAAAGTCATCTATTCAAGAAAAAGGAGAAACTAATGGGAATTTTACGTGATATTGGAGCACCAGGATTGATCATCATCATCCTGGGCGCCCTCTTGATTTTTGGACCAAAACGCCTGCCTGAGTTGGGCCAGTCCATCGGCAAAATGTTTGCTGAATTTAAGACTGCTGTCAATAAAGGCAGTGAAGAAGCTGATCAAGACACCAAAGAAGCTAAAGAAGAAAAAGAATAATCAGACAATTTTCAAAATTCTATTGAGTTCGATTGCATAAAAAGGTATAATAAGACAAGGACTTGCAATCGATGAAGGAGGAAACCATGATTATTACGATTTTGTCACTCATTTTCTATTTCAGCTATATCGGATTCTTATGCTGGTTGGTCGTAAAAATTGTCGAAAAATTGTTCAATTTCTTGTTGAACCGTTAATAAAGAAACAATCCATTTCACCCTGAGTGAGTGGATTTTTTTGTGTATCTAATTTCCCTAGCTAGTGACTAACTTGAACTTCAAACTGTATTTCGGTATGATAGTAGATAATAGATTTACGGTTTGTTTGTGGGGACCCGACTGAGTAATATACAAGGGGCTGCAGATAAGAAGGAGAAGGAATGAAGTATACCTATAAATCGCTGCTTTGTTTAGGAGATTATAAGGATGATACCTTTTATATCGATTTATCTACTGGCGAATTGAAAAAGTCAGTTGCTTATAACGCATCTACATCCAAAATATTTTTGTCTTCTATCATTGGTTACCATGTTCTAGGATTTGGTCTATTTAAAAGTATTGAATCTAACGTGGTCCTAAGTATTTATCTGTTACTGGTCTCCTTTGCGCTTTCGATTATTGCTGCGATTGTTTTTAATAGACGGCTATATTTGAATACAGAATTTGAAAAGGTTGAATTTACAAGAGCTGAATTTAACGGATTTAAGAAACAAGTAAAAAACCATAACAAGACCATAGTGTTACTTACCTTATTATTTATTGTTATGTTTTCTTTTTCAATGTATGTATATCTTTCAAGACCTAGTATATTCTTGTTACTAGTGATGGATTATGTAGTTTGTTTTTCTTATCTATTTTATACGAACGGATTTTTTACAAAAAGGTTTCGTTTTGAAAAATATATCAATACGGATCACATGAAGTAGTAAGGATCTTTTATCAATTCTATTTTCTTATTTGTTCTTTCTATCTGTTTAGCAAATAAGGTGCATAAGCGCAAGAAAATTGTGAAAAGTTTATGACAGATCGAACGGGCCTTGTTATACGTTATTCAATGATTGAAAATAAGGATTAATAGATATTAAAAATATTAGATCTAAGTTTTAATAGCATCGAAAGGTTGTTTTCATGGTTCGTAAGCAAAAATTTAACGGTCGTGTCTACAATATCTCCTTAAATAACCAAACGCTTCAAAAAGGATGGTATTTGATTGTGACAGACCAACATCAAGAGTACTTAATGCAAAGAAACTGGAGTCTGTCTACTAAGAGATCCTTTGCCATTTATCAAACAAATTATTCATTTAGTAGCAAACATACACATAGCCAAAACGCGAGAAGTAGGAAGGGTCTATCATACCTTGGAGCAACTGTTGTGATAGCTGCACTCATTCGTTTACTTACTCCGTATCAATTCTGGCTAGGACCTACTATTAAAGCGACAAACTATTTTCAAGGCACGGTACATTTATTATCTTTGGTTCTTGCGGTGACCTTCTCATTTATGTTTGTTGCAGTGATTAGGAAAATGAAATTAAAAGCCTTTCTTAAAGGGAAAAAGGCGGATTTAAAGTATATTGGCAGAGTTAAAACACTGAATCCATTAAAACTAACGAAAGAAGGAGTGGATTTTTGGTAATGAAGCAACGAATTTTTCAAAAAGGCTTGGGTTATGGAATGTTATTTCTCGTTTTCATTCTTCCAATGTTTTTATTTGCTTATTTTGTCCAATTGAGGCTATTCTTAATTGTACCGATTGTGCTTTATCTGGTTCTATTTTTCGACGGTGTTATCGTGAGTGATCAGGATCGGATGATCGAATTTGAAATTTCAAGCGAAATAAGAAAACAAGATGAATAGAAGATAAAGGTAGTTAATATGCTAGTTTATGGAGGGTTAGTATGCGTAAAGAATTTCTCGTTTATCAAAACAAAGTATACTCTAATTTTGTGAATTATATAAATGACTATATCCTTCTTTCAAAAGATCCGGCAATGTTGAAAGAAGGCTTCGTTCCCTATAGTTCCTATGTAGATGGTGCCGGAGAAGGAGTATACGGGAAGCTTGTACCTTATAGTGAGGTTAGTCAGAGATATTCGGTTTATGATAGTGTTTTGTATAAAGGTCAGGAATTTGCAATGGCTGGTCACAAGCGTGGAGATGATGATTTTACAGCACCCGATTCTTATGTGCGAATATTGGTTTCTGATAAAGAATTTTTAAATGAAAACAATATAGCAGATGGTGCGGAATTGATGGATGATAAGTACGGTCTTATCACGTATGCATCAGGGAAAATCCCTATTAGCGAAGTAACCATTCTACGTCGCAGAAAGGATCTGCCAGTAGACCGAAGGAGAAAAATATGAAATCAGTTAGTTTTACAATAAAAAGCAACCAATCACTAAGGATTGGTGAGGTGTTTCAAGCAGAACTCTTTGAATGTTACAGCGTTTCCGCTAAGGATGCAGGATTAAAGCCATCTGCAGACTCTCTTATTTCGGATTTCCATTCTGTTCAGTTTGGAGTCAAAGGGAAGTCTAGTTTAGGTTTCCGTCTAGCTTTTGACGGTCAAGCCTATCAGGTATCTGTTCCAGATTTGGCGACAGCTTCTGACTGGAGTGGGGCCTTGATGTTCTTGAAAACCTTGCTCCTTATCTTAGATGTAAGTGTGTGTGAACATGATGGCATGGTGTATGATAAAGATTCTATTCTTGATTTTCATTTCACTGACATTTTCTTATCAGCTCTTTCAGAATTGACTAAGGAAGTAAAAGATCATCCTATCGTGGAAATTATGGGAGTGAAACGTCCTATTTACATCAATGAACTCTATCTAGGGCAGATTATCCATGTACCGGATGATCAACTCTTAAATAGTTATGACCAGCGCTTGCGCTTCACCCAACAGTTGAATGCTTATTACTCTGAGCAGCAAGTTTTTAAAGTAGAGCAAAATGGTGAGGATATCATTATCCCTATCAATTATCTAAATAGTGAAGCGCGGACAGTCCTACCAGCATACCCTGAGTTGGAACCTCAATATTTGCAACAGTATCGAGGAAGTAAGGTTGCAGTAGCACGATTATTCATTATGACAGCCGATGGTGAAAAACTAGCCGAGGTTCCTTATCGACAATTCCTAGAGTCGTTGACCGAGGGCATCTATATGTTGGATGCCAAATACGTTCTGGTTGACCCGATTTCACCTGAAACTCTACAAGATGTCTTGAAAAAGGGAGAATTTTAAGAAAAATATCCGTTCTATTAACTTTTTCAGATGTCAGAATGTAATGAGAAACAAATTATTTTAAAATAGAGAAAGTATGCTTTCATACAAGTCTCGTTAACAAAGTAGAGAAAGAACGGGGTAGTGGTAGTATGAATCAAATAAAAGGAAATGGGTTTATTATAACTGAAGAAAACGGTTGTTATACAATGTCCTGGATGACAGGAGGTCTTCAAGATAGAGAAGTTACTTATCCAGTTAGTAAAGAATTAGTAGACAAGGCTTTGAGATCCGAACAAGATGCTTATGAAGTTGAACTGTTCTTAGAAACCGGAGAATGGGTGACTAAGGAAAGCAACGAAGAGGCTAGACAAAATTATTTTAGGTCATCACCTGTTCGTATTTTTTGTAAATCCGTTATCTATTAAAGAGCTATTCTCTGATCAAGAATTTGAAGAATTGTTATATAAAGCTATATCTGAAAAACTAAACCCAACAGAACTCGATTCTATTGGTGTAGTTGAAAATCATTTAGAACTTCTTCTCGTTGATGCCGTGGCTTGGCAGGAAGAGATAGAAGCGGTTCACCTGGAAATGCTCCAAGAAAAACTCAACAACTACATCTACTTCCTCGAAAGCAAGCAGTATGTGGAGCGATATGGTGATAAGTTTGATAAAAAAGTCATCCATATCACATTCCAGTATTCCCCATCTGATAATGGATTGGCCTTTCTTGCGGCGGTTCAGAAAGTGTTACAACCGACGGATATGAGTTTGAAGATAGAGTTGCCGGAGTAATACCAACCCCTCGTTTAATCGAAATAGTTTGTGTAAAAAACTAGAGAATTGATTAAAAACTAGAAATAGATAGGAGAATGTTAATCGAATGAAATACCTAAAGGCCCTCAGCTTTCGAACTAAGGTGATTATGGGTCTGGCTTTGTTAGCTCTCGTTACCTACTCAGCTTATTTCTACGTCTGGCCTAAATATGTTCAGTGGAAGGAAGACCATGAAGTACAGATTGTTAAAACAAAGGTGGAAAGAATAGAAACTTTTGGATCTCAGAATCGCTATGTATACTATAAAACAAAGAACTCAATTCCGGCAGATGTTTTATCCAATCACTTTGTCACAAGTGATGCAAAATTTGTTGGCATAGGGAACAGTCGGTTAGTTGAATTATCCGTAAACGTCTATGATCTGAATCATATAAATAATCCTCCGAAGAGAATTGATGTTGTTAAACTTATACAAAAATATAATCAGGATTATAAATTGGATTTTTACTCGACAAGAGATTATACAGTTAACGGGATAGATTATTTAGTTTTTTCCATAACGAATAAGGAAAACAAGGAAAATAAGAAAGAGATCGCTATAGATGTAGACACAGAACAGATAGAAGTGGCACTTCCTGAAGACAAGTTAATGGAACAAGCAAAAAGAAGTAATAAAATTTTTTCTTTCTTTTATACTAATTTAGATGATATTTTAGAAAAAAACGGAATTACGACATCGTTTTATCTAAGCTATGAAAAAAATAAAAACGGATTGAAGAATGACTCTTTCAATTTTATCAAAGAGTTTCCAGAAGTCTTTGATAAATTAGAAAAAGGAGGACAGATTGTAGTTCGCAAAGGAGAATACAATGATCCGGAAACTATTTTCCAAGATATGCGCCATTGGTTTGCGCCAGTTGGTCAGGATAAATTAGATGTTATTGCAACAGATCCAAAGACAAATGAGCAAACTCCGATAAATACGTATCAGGAATACAAGAAGTGGTACGAAAAACATCGAGATCACTTATAGTTTTTAGAATTTTAAAAGTTAGGACAAAACACATGCATTATTATTTTATTGGTGGCCTAGGTAGCAATCGCTACCATATGGCTCCACTTATTGATGAGCTAGGCTTTCCTGTGACCTTTCTAGATCCCTACAGGGAAATAATTCGGACAGAAAACGATCTTAGTGCTTGGTTTCAAGGTCAGATCGGCCAGGCGGAAGTGATCTGTTTATTGGGGCATTCCTTGGGTGGAGATTTGGCTCGTTATCTGGCTGCTAAGTTTCATCAGATTCGAGCTCTGATTCTCTTGGATGGGGGTTATCTGGATATGGAAAAGATCCTTCCTCTGGAGGAAGAACTAGAAGGCACGTCGTCCTTCATGCAGCAGCAAGTCTTTGCAACTTTAGAAGAAGCTGTGTTATCAGAACTTGGTGTTGGAGCAGATCCTACGCCTATAGCGCGAAAAGCAGTAGAGGCTAGCTATCGCTGGAATTCAGCGAGTGAACAATATGAGTTAAATCTGGATCTAGAAAAGGTTTTGGCCTTATTACGCCTACGGCGTCAGATGAAGACTTACCAGATTCCACTGGCGGACCTGCCTGTCCTTTTTATTGGACCTTGCTACCAAGAAGAACCTGAATGGAGAAAAGAAGCTCTGAAGCAACTAGATCCCCAGATCAAGCAAGTCTTGCTAGATGCTTTGGGGCACGAACTGTATACAGAGGCGCCAGGAATTGTAGCTAGAGAAGTCAACAATTGGCTCCAAAATGTTCATAAATAAAACCTGTTTTCTTTTTTGAAACAGGTTTTTGTCTTTAATTTCCGAACATTATTTCCTATAAAATCATTCTCGTTGCATTAGGTCCGTATCTTTGGTATAATCTATCAAGGAAACGTCAAGAGACGTAGCGATGCGCTTGCGCATAGGTAGGTCAATTTTTAGAAAAGAGATTTTTCAATCTATGTTAAATGAATTTCCTATTTTCGACTATGAAGATATTCAGTTGATCCCCAACAAATGTATCATCAATAGCCGCTCAGAAGCAGATACAACCGTCCAATTCGGAAAGCATACCTTCAAGCTTCCAGTTGTTCCTGCCAATATGCAGACAATCTTGGATGAGAATGTAGCAGAGCAGTTGGCGCGTGGTGGTTACTTCTACATCATGCACCGTTTTGATGAAGCGGGACGGATTCCTTTTGTCAAACGCATGCATGATCAAGGTTTGATCGCTTCCATTTCAGTCGGTGTTAAGGAATACGAATACGACTTTGTGAGTCAATTAAAGGCAGATGCTCCTGAGTATATCACTATTGATATCGCACACGGTCATGCGGATAGTGTCATTCGGATGATTCAACACATCAAGAAAGAATTACCAGATACCTTTGTCATTGCTGGAAATGTTGGAACACCTGAAGCTGTTCGTGAATTGGAAAATGCGGGAGCTGATGCGACTAAGGTCGGGATTGGCCCTGGTAAGGTTTGTATCACCAAAGTTAAGACTGGATTTGGTACAGGTGGTTGGCAATTGGCTGCTCTTCGCTGGTGCTCAAAAGCAGCGCGTAAGCCAATCATTGCGGACGGTGGTATTCGGACCCATGGTGATATTGCCAAATCGATTCGTTTCGGGGCGTCTATGGTCATGATCGGTTCTCTCTTTGCAGGCCATATCGAAAGTCCTGGTAAAACAGTAGAGATTGATGGAGAGTCTTTCAAAGAATACTATGGATCTGCTTCCGAGTACCAAAAAGGCGCTTATAAGAACGTCGAAGGCAAGAAGATTTTATTGCCTGCCAAGGGTCATTTGCAAGACACCTTAACGGAAATGGAGCAAGATTTGCAAAGTTCGATCTCGTATGCAGGAGGCCGAAAATTAGCAGATTTGAAACATGTTGACTATGTGATCGTTAAAAATTCTATCTGGAATGGCGATGCACACTAATTGAATTACTTATTTATTTCACGAATAGGCGTGATGTTTCTACAAGGTGCCGGAACACCTAACAATAAGTAAGTCGGGATTATTTCTCTTTCTAGAGGGATTTCAAGGCTTGCTTAGCAGGCCTTTTTGTGTTTTGTGAATGAAGTAGAGGATTTTAAAAAAGTAGGAGGAAGTATGAAATTACTTGAAGAACGCATCTTAAAAGATGGTAATGTTTTAGGTGAGAATATCCTCAAGGTGGACTCCTTTTTGACCCACCAAGTGGATTTTAAATTGATGAAAGAAATTGGTCAGACTTTTGCGGACCGGTTTAAAGATGCTGGTGTGACGAAAGTCGTGACTATTGAAGCATCTGGAATTGCACCAGCCCTTTATGTAGCCGAAGCCTTGGATGTTCCCATGATCTTTGCTAAGAAGGCGAAAAACATCACGATGAATGAGGGGATTTTGACAGCTGAAGTTTATTCCTTTACCAAGCAAGTGACCAGCACTGTGTCAATTGCTGGTAAATTCTTGGATCCATCAGATAAGGTTTTGATCATTGACGATTTCCTTGCAAATGGCCAAGCAGCCAAAGGATTGATTCAAATCATCGAACAAGCCGGGGCTCAAGTCGAAGCGATTGGGATTGTGATTGAAAAATCCTTCCAAGATGGACGAGGATTGTTAGAAGAGTTGGGATATCCAGTTGTATCCCTCGCACGTTTGGACCGTTTTGAAAATGGTCAGGTTGTATTTAAGGAGGCAGACATCTAATGCAAAAACAAGAAAGCCATTCACAGGCGGCCATTCTAGGCTTGCAACATCTTTTGGCCATGTATTCGGGATCTATTTTGGTGCCGATCATGATCGCAGGAGCTTTGGGCTATAACGCTCATCAACTAACCTACCTCATCTCTACAGATATCTTCATGTGTGGGGTCGCAACTTTCCTTCAAGTGCAGCTCAATAAATACTTTGGGATCGGTCTTCCGGTAGTCCTTGGGGTTGCCTTCCAGTCGGTAGCACCTCTTAGCATGATCGGAGCTAGCCATGGTAGTGGGGCTATGTTTGGTGCCTTGATTATTTCAGGGATTTATGTCATCCTTGTCTCTGGTTTCTTCTCTAAGATTGCCAACCTCTTCCCATCTATTGTAACGGGATCAGTTATTACAACCATTGGTTTGACCTTGATTCCAGTAGCGATTGGAAATATGGGAAATAATGCGCCAAAACCAACCGTTCAAAGCTTGATCTTGGCTGTGGTGACCATTCTCATCATTTTAGTTGTTAATATCTATACGACTGGTTTTATTAAATCCATTTCAATTTTGATTGGTTTGATTGCAGGTACTGCCATTGCGGCTTCTATGGGCTTGGTGGATTTCACACCTGTATCGCAAGCACCAGTGGTTCACGTTCCAACACCTTTCTTCTTTGGAGCTCCTAAGTTTGAAATCACCTCCATCTTAATGATGTGTATCATCGCAACAGTTTCTATGGTGGAATCAACAGGTGTCTATCTCGCTCTTTCTGATATTACCAAAGATCCAATTAATAGAACGCGCCTTCGCAACGGGTATCGCGCTGAAGGGTTGGCTGTTCTCCTCGGTGGTATCTTCAACACCTTCCCTTACACCGGATTCTCACAAAACGTTGGCTTGGTGAAATTGTCTGGTATCAAGACTCGTCTACCAATCTACTACGCGGCTGGTTTCCTTGTCCTTCTTGGTCTCCTTCCTAAGTTTGGAGCTCTGGCACAAATCATTCCAAGTCCAGTTCTTGGGGGAGCGATGCTAGTCATGTTTGGTTTTGTATCGATTCAAGGGATGCAGATTCTTGCGCGTGTTGATTTTGAACACAATGAGCACAATTTCTTGATCGCAGCTGTATCGATTGCTGCAGGGGTTGGTTTGAACAACAGCACCCTCTTCAATGGCCTTCCAACAGGATTCCAAATGTTCTTTGCGAACGGAATTGTCGTTGCCAGTGTCTTGGCGATCGTTCTCAATGCTGTTTTAAACCGCAATAAACACTAATTACAGATGAACCGGAGGTCCTTGGATCTTCGGTTTTTTGACTTTTAAGGAAACATATAGTAGAGTGGAAGAGGAGAAAATCTTATTTGATGAGAAGAGAGTTAGAATCATGTATGCAACCTATCACTTTAAAGAGCGCTTGCGCTTGTTTTTGAGTCTATTTTTGCCGATTTTAATCTACCAATTGGCCAATTATTCAGCCAGCTTTGTCGATACAGCCATGACTGGTCAGTACCGGACCCTTGATTTGGCCGGTGTTTCTACAGCTACCAGTCTGTGGAATCCATTTTTTACTTTCCTGACCGGGATTGTCTCTGCGCTGACGCCGATTGTTGGGCATCATTTAGGCAAGGGAAATAAAGAACGGATTGCTGGTGATTTTTACCAATTCCTCTATATGTCATTTGGTATGGCCATTCTCTTAATAGGCTTTGTTTGGGGGATTGCGCCCATGATTCTCAAGCAGATCGGCTTAGAAAACGTTGTTGCCCAAATAGCCATTCGCTATTTATATTTCCTTTCTCTGGGAATCTTACCTTTGTTGCTCTTTAGTATCGTGCGGACCTTCCTCGATACTTTGGGAATGACGCGTCTATCCATGTACTTGATGCTCTTGCTTTTGCCTCTCAATGCTTGTTTTAACTATATCCTGATCTATGGGGCATTTGGTTTTCCTGAAATGGGAGGAGCAGGAGCAGGACTTGGAACCTCTCTGGCCTACTGGGTCTTGCTGGCTATTGCGGTTTTGATCTTGTGCAAGCACCCTAAGGTAGCACCTTTCCAATTGTGGAAGCCGCAGCCTTATGATTTTAAAGGGATGAAAGAAGTATTGCGCCTTGGGCTTCCAATCGGTGGAATTGTTTTTGCAGAAGTCATCATCTTCTCGCTGGTTGGTTTGTTAATGGCAAAATTCCCATCACTGACCATTGCGAGCCACCAATCAGCCATGAATTTTTCAACCCTGATGTATGCTTTCCCGGTTAGTATCTCCAGTACCATGGCGATTATCGTTTCTTATGAACTGGGAGCAGGAAGACCAGAAGTGGTCAAACAATATTGTCGTTTGGGCCGGCTGACAGCCTTTGGCTTTGCGATTGTCACTCTCGTCTTTCTCTATACATTCCGTTTACAACTAGCTGGGCTATATGGCAAGGATCCAGTCTTTGTGCAACAAACAGCTATTTTCATGACCTATAGCCTCTTTTTCCAAGTAGCAGATACCTTCGCAGCACCCCTTCAAGGGATTTTGCGGGGCTATAAGGATACAACCGTTCCATTCTTATTAGGTGTCTTTAGTTATTGGTGCATCTCTATCCCGCTAGGGATTTTCCTTGACCATGTGACCAACTTGGGTCCCTATGCTTATTGGATCGGCCTTATTTCTAGCCTTGTCGTGAGTGGAATTTGTTACCAACTTCGGCTCTGGCAGATCGAAAAAAAACAAACAAACTAAAATGAAGTCTGGGAAACCAGGCTTTTTGTGTACCGTGAATATTATAAATTTTCTGAAAGTTCTTGACAATTGATGTCAAAGTGGTAAGATTAGGAGGTAGAAATGAAGAGCTAGAAGGAGAACAAGATGAGAAGTGATATGATCAAAATGGGGATCGACCGAGCACCAGCGCGTGGTCTCCTCTATGCAACAGGGCAAGTAAAATCAGCAAAGGATATGCAAAAGCCCTTTATTGCCATTTGTAACTCCTATATTGATATCGTTCCAGGGCATGTTCACCTGCGTGAATTAGCAGATGTTGCCAAGGAGGCTATCCGCGAGGCTGGTGGGATTCCTTTTGAATTTAATACCATCGGGGTCGATGACGGGATTGCTATGGGCCATATCGGGATGCGTTATAGTTTGCCATCTCGCGAGTTGATCGCAGATGCTGCTGAAACGGTCATCAATGCCCACTGGTTTGACGGTGTTTTCTATATTCCCAACTGTGATAAGATTACACCAGGAATGATTTTGGCAGCCATGCGGACCAATGTACCAGCCGTATTTTGTTCTGGTGGACCCATGAAGGGTGGCGTTGACATGACAGGGCATCAGGCGACGCTCTCAAGTTTGTTTGAAGCTGTAGGTACTTATCAAGCTGGTGATATGAGCATGGATGAGCTGGATTTCTTGGAAAAAAATGCCTGCCCAACCTGTGGTTCTTGCTCTGGTATGTTTACTGCCAACTCCATGAACTGTTTGATGGAAGTATTAGGTCTTGCTCTTCCAGGAAATGGTACCATCCTAGCTGTTTCAGATGAACGTCGGGAATTGGTTCGCCAAGCGGCCAAACAGTTGGTAGAGAATATTAAAAAGGATATCCGTCCACGGGATATCGTGACCAAAGAAGCCATTGATGATGCCTTTGCGCTCGATATGGCCATGGGTGGTTCTACCAATACGGTGCTTCATACGCTCGCTATTGCGCGTGAAGCAGGGATTGACTATGATCTCAAAGATATCAACGAGATTGCCAAGAAGACACCTTATCTTTCTAAAATTGCACCTTCAAGTGTCTACACTATGCATGATGTGCATGAAGCTGGTGGTGTTCCAGCCATTATCAATCAGTTGATCAAAAAAGGTGCCATTAAGGGTGATCGTATCACAGTTACTGGTAAAACCTTGAAAGAAAACGTAGCTGGTGCTGAAATCAAAAATGAAGAAATTATCCACCCAATCGAACATCCGATTTCACCTGTAGGTGGTTTGTCGATCCTCTACGGAAATATCGCTCAGGATGGAGCTGTTATCAAGGTCGGTGGGGTCGATCCGTCTGTGACTACTTTCCGTGGTAAAGCTATTTGTTGCGACTCACAAGATCAAGCCCTTGAGTTAATTGACAATGGAACAGTTAAGAAGGGCCATGTCGTTGTCATTCGTTACGAGGGTCCTCAAGGTGGACCTGGTATGCCAGAAATGTTGGCACCAACCTCTAAGATTGTCGGACGCGGTCTTGGTAAGGATGTGGCTCTGATTACGGATGGTCGTTTCTCAGGAGCTACTCGTGGGATTGCGATTGGTCACGTTTCTCCAGAAGCAGCAGAAGGTGGTAATATCGCCCTAATCGAAAATGGGGATGAAATCGTGATTGACCTACCAAATCGTACCCTTGATCTACTTGTCGATGATGCAACTCTTGCTGAACGTCGCAAACATTTGAGACCTTTCAAATCAAAAATCTCCAGCGGTTGGTTGCGTCGCTATACAGCCTTTGCCAAATCAGCCAATGTCGGCGGAACCTTGATGAGTGACGAAGAATTCGAAGAACGGAAAGCAGAACGTCAAGCCCAAGAAAAATAAGAAAAAACCTTTCCTGCTATGTGATATCACAAGCAAGAAAGGTTTTTTAGTGGAACGATTATTTGGTGCGCATTTCACCTTGAGGGAAGTAAGTTCCTTCAGGCATATCGTTAATGATGACGTGAACAGCTGACTGAGGAGCACCAGTATTGCGAACAACAGCTTCGGTTACTTCCTTGGCCAAGGCTTTCTTTTGTTCCAAGGTGCGTCCTTCAAATAGGTCAATTCGTACAAATGGCATATGGCCACCTCCTAAATTTTATATAGGACTATTTTATCACATTTTGGGATACAAAGCTTAGCAAAATTATGGTAAAATGATAATGAAACACATTTTAGAGAGAACAAAAGGAAAATGGCACAATTATATTATAAATATGGGACCATGAACTCGGGGAAAACCATTGAGATTTTGAAGGTGGCCCATAATTATGAAGAGCAAGGCAAGAGCGTCGTCATCATGACCTCGGCAATCGATACACGAGATGGAGTAGGAGTGGTTTCTAGCCGGATCGGTATGAAACGGGAAGCTGTTGCGATCGAAGACGATACCGATATCTTTGGCTTTATTAAAAACCAAGCAATCAAACCCTACTGTGTCTTGATCGATGAAGCTCAGTTTTTGAAACGACACCATGTCTATGATCTGGCAAGAGTCGTGGATGAACTAGATGTGCCGGTCATGGCTTTTGGCCTCAAAAATGATTTCCGAAATGAACTCTTTGAAGGTTCTAAACACCTCCTCTTGTTAGCCGACAAGATCGAGGAGATCAAAACCATCTGCCAATACTGTTCCCGCAAGGCGACTATGGTCTTGCGTACCCAAGCAGGTAAACCTGTCTATGATGGAGAGCAGATCCAGATCGGTGGACACGAGACCTATATCTCCGTTTGCCGCAAGCATTATTTTAATCCAGACATTCCAACTGAAAGCGTCTAGAATGTTATAGAGAGGATAATAATGTCTATTTGTTTAAAAGATGTTACAATAGAGAATTATTTTGACGTTTTAAATCTAGAAGTTCATCCAAACCAAAGGAATTTTATTGCATCCAATTCCATTAGTTTAGCTGAAGCTTATGTATATGATAAAAATGGTGATTTTATAGCTCCCTTAGCAGTTTATGATAAGGAAGTATTAGTTGGTTTTGTTATGATTGCCTATGACCAGAAAATTGGGATCAGCAAGGGAAATTACTTGTTATTTCGTTTTATGATCGATAAACGATTTCAAGGTTTAGGCTATTTTAAACCGACTATGGATGCAGTCATTGACTTTGTTCGAACAGAGCCAGCTGGAAAAGCAACAAGTCTTTGGTTATCTTATGAACCGGAAAATAATCAAGCGAGATCTTGCTATCTCCATTATGGATTTAAAGAAACTGGAGAAGTCATAGAAAACGAAATTGTAGCAATCTATGATCTAACAACCAAGAATTAAGGAGCGAACATGAATATCTATGATCAACTACAAGCTGTAGAAGACCGATACGAAGAGTTAGGAGAGTTATTGAGTGACCCAGATGTGGTCTCTGATACCAAACGCTTTATGGAGCTTTCAAAAGAAGAGGCTTCCACTCGCGATACGGTGACAGCATACCGTGAGTACAAGCAAGTCCTTCAAAACATTGTCGACGCTGAGGAAATGATTAAGGAAGCAGGCGGCGATGCGGACTTGGAAGAAATGGCCAAGCAAGAGCTAAAAGATGCTAAGGCTGAAAAAGAAGAGTACGAAGAAAAATTGAAGATCTTACTTCTTCCAAAAGATCCAAACGATGACAAGAACATTATCTTGGAAATCCGTGGAGCAGCTGGAGGAGACGAAGCCCAGTTATTTGCTGGCGACCTCTTACAAATGTACCAAAAATACGCGGAAAGCCAAGGCTGGCGCTTTGAAATCATGGAAGCTTCCTACAATGGCGTTGGTGGGATCAAAGAAGTCGTAGCCATGGTTTCTGGTCAATCGGTTTATTCAAAACTCAAGTATGAATCTGGTGCCCACCGGGTGCAACGGGTTCCTGTGACAGAAAGCCAAGGTCGTGTCCATACTTCGACTGCCACAGTTCTGGTCATGCCAGAAATCGAAGAAGTCGAGTACAACATCGATCCAAAAGACCTTCGGATTGACATCTACCACGCATCTGGTGCGGGTGGACAGAACGTCAACAAGGTCGCAACAGCCGTTCGTATCGTCCACTTGCCAACCAATATCAAGGTCGAGATGCAAGAAGAACGGACCCAACAGAAGAACCGCGAAAAAGCCATGAAGATCATCCGTGCGCGTGTGGCTGACCACTTTGCTCAGATTGCCCAAGACGAGCAAGACGCTGAACGGAAGTCAACCATCGGTACTGGTGATCGTTCAGAGCGGATCCGGACTTACAACTTCCCTCAAAACCGTGTGACCGATCACCGGATTGGCTTGACCCTTCAAAAACTGGATACCATCTTATCTGGTAAATTAGATGAAGTGGTCGATGCTTTGGTCTTGTATGATCAAACACAAAAACTAGAAGAGTTGAACAAATAATGTTGTTGGGACCATTATTAGCCCAGTATGAAGAAGAATTAATAGCCATTGGAGAGGAACCAGAAAGCCTCTCCTTCGCGTATCGAGCTTTAAAAAACTGGACCTTTACAGACTTTGTCCTTGCCTTGCAAAAAGAAGTAAAAGTAGAGGATCAGGCCTTGCTTCTATCCATCTTTGAGCAGCTGAAACATCACGTCCCTGCCCAATATATTATTGGCAGCGCAGAATTTTTTGGTCAAGTTTTTACAGTTGATGAGCGTGTGCTGATTCCACGACCTGAAACGGAAGAATTGGTCGCTCTTATTCTTGAAGAAAACGATGAGAAAGCCTTACGAGTTCTAGATATCGGAACAGGTAGTGGGGCCATTGCTATTAGCCTAGCCCTTGCTAGACCTACCTGGCAGGTTCAAGCTAGTGATGTCTCAGAAGAGGCTTTAGCCCTGGCTCAAGAAAATGCCAAGCAGTTAGAAGCTGTCCTTGAATTTAAGTCGTCAGATGTTTTGGAGCAGCTACCAGGTCCCTATGACCTGATTGTGTCCAACCCTCCTTATATCTCCCATGATGATGTAGAAGAAGTCGGAGCCAATGTTTTAGCCTCTGAACCCCACTTAGCTCTTTTTGCGGATCGTGATGGATATGCTATCTACGAAAAGATTGCCCAGCAAGCACCAAGTGTTTTAACACCAGACGGAAAGATCTATCTAGAAATTGGCTATAAGCAAGGAGCCAAAGTAAAAGAGCTCTTTCAAGAAGCGTTTCCTAACAAACGAGTTCGCGTTCTGAAAGACCAATTTGGACAAGATAGAATGGTAGTAGTAGACAATGGATCACATTGAGAAAGAATTAGAAGCAGGACGTGCAGTTATTCTGCCAACTGAGACAGTCTATGGTATTTTCGCCAAAGCTTTGAATCAAGAGGCAGTCGATTATATATACGAATTAAAACGTAGAACGAGAGACAAGGCTCTGAATTTAAATGTAGCCGGCGAAGAAGAAATTCGACTTTATTCGAAAAATCAACCTAGTTATTTAACAAAACTGGTTGATTCATTTTTACCAGGGCCTCTGACTATTATTCTTCAGGCAAATGAAAAGGTACCTGGCTGGATTCATTCAGGATTGGATACAGTTGGCTTCCGTATTCCGGCTCACCCAAAAACATTAGAATTAATTCGTAAATACGGTCCTTTGGTTGGTCCCTCGGCCAATCTTTCAGGTCATGCAAGTGGAACAAAGTATAAGGCTATTGTAAGCGAATTTGATCAAGTGGTTCCTGGTATAGAGGATGATGACATTTTGACTGGTCAAGATTCAACTATTTTGGATATCTCTGGTTCCAAGGCCAGGATTTTGCGGCAAGGTTCGATTACAAAAGCTGATTTGCTTGCACAAGTGCCAGAGCTTTCCTTTGAGGAAGATGAACTTCCTCAGTGATAATGTACATAAATAATTTTTTATAAAGGAGTAGACCTATGATTTTTGATAAAGAAGATTACAAAGCCTATGATGCAGACCTATGGAATGCGATCACTAAAGAAGAAGAGCGTCAACAAAACAATATTGAGTTGATTGCTTCTGAAAATGTCGTCTCTAAGGCAGTGATGGCTGCTCAAGGGTCTATTCTGACAAATAAATATGCCGAAGGCTATCCTGGTCGTCGTTACTATGGCGGGACAGATGTGGTCGATGTGGTCGAAAGTCTAGCGATCGAACGGGCTAAAGAAATCTTTGGTGCTAAATTTGCCAACGTTCAACCACATTCAGGAAGTCAGGCAAACTGTGCTGCCTATATGGCCTTGATTGAGCCTGGTGATACTGTCATGGGGATGGATCTAGCTGCCGGTGGGCATTTGACGCACGGAGCTTCTGTGAGCTTCTCTGGTCAAACCTATAACTTTGTGTCCTATAGTGTAGATCCTGAAACAGAGCTCTTGGATTTTGATGCCATCCTAAAACAAGCCCAAGAAGTGAAGCCAAAACTCATCGTCGCTGGTGCCTCAGCCTACTCTCATATCATTGATTTCTCTAAATTCCGTGAGATTGCGGATGCAGTAGGAGCAAAGCTCATGGTTGACATGGCCCATATTGCTGGTCTCGTGGCAGCGGGTCTTCATCCAAGTCCGGTTCCTTATGCCCATATCACGACTACGACCACTCACAAGACCCTTCGTGGCCCTCGTGGAGGTCTGATCTTGACCAACGATGAAGACTTGGCTAAGAAGATTAATTCAGCTATCTTCCCTGGTATTCAAGGAGGACCGTTGGAGCATGTCATTGCAGCCAAAGCTGTCGCTTTTAAAGAAGCGCTGGATCCTGCCTTTAAAGAGTATGCAGCTAACGTGATTAAGAACAGTCAGGCCATGGCTGATGTCTTCTTGCAAGATCCTGATTTCCGTGTCATTTCAGGCGGAACAGAGAACCACCTTTTCCTTGTCGATGTGACGAAAGTCGTTGAAAATGGGAAAGTGGCGCAAAACTTACTGGACGAGGTCAACATTACCCTCAACAAGAACTCTATTCCTTATGAAACCTTGTCTCCATTTAAGACCAGTGGGATTCGGATTGGTGCAGCTGCCATCACCGCTCGTGGTTTTGGTGAAAAAGAAAGTCGCACCGTTGCTGAACTCATGATCAAAGCGCTGAAGAATGCGGACAATCAAGAAGTATTAGACGAAGTGCGTAGCCAAGTTAAAGCCTTGACAGACGCCTTTCCACTTTACGAGGACTAAACCATCTTATGGATATTTACGTAAAAAAAGCCATCATTCATCAATTTAGCCCAGACGATACCGATCTCTATTTGGCAGATAAATTTCTCAATATCACGCCTAAAATCGAGGAATACTTGCGTAAGAAGATTGAACGGGTCTACTCGGATGAAGCCAGAACCGGTATTTTCGAAGAGGACAATCTTTTTCTTGAGATGATCTCAGATGACCTACTAGAAACTTCAGTAGCCGTAGCCAATCGTTGGAAGGAAGAATTTGTCGTCTCTGAGAATCAAAAGACAAACGATTTGGTGTTCATTCAATTCTCAAAAGAAGGGGTGGACCATTTTGCCTTTCTTCGGATTGCCTTACGGGAAACCCTGACGCATCTTGGTGGTGAAGTGGATAATCCGATTAAGCTGACGCAAAATAATCTACCTGGTTTTGGCACTGGTGCTGATGAGGCTTTGGTCATCAATCTTCAAAGTCGCAAATACCACTTAATTGAAAAAAGGATCAAGTACAACGGGATGTTCTTGAACTATTTTTCTGAGAATCTGTTGCAGGCGCAACCCAAGATCTCTCCTAAAAAATCGATCAAGGAACTAGAAAAAACAGCCCAGAAGATTGCGGAAAGCTTCAACACAGATGATTTTCAATTTCAATCAAAGGTTAAATCAGCTATTTTTAACCATATTGAGGAAGAAAATAAACTCTCTCCTGAGAAATTAGCGGATGATCTCTTCGACGACAATCTGACAGCTCGCCTCAGTTTTATTGACCAAGTCAAAGAAGCTGTACCAGAGCCTGTCACCTTTGAAGAAATTGATGCAAGTCGCCAGTTGAAGAAGTTCGAAAATCAGAAATTGTCATTGTCGAATGGAATTGAACTGATCGTTCCGAATAATGTCTATGAGGATGCCGAATCTGTTGAATTTATTCTAAACGATAACGGGACCTATTCTATTCTGATCAAAAATATTGAGGATATACAGAGTAAATAATGATTAAACGTATAGTGAAGATCTTCTTATTCATCTTACTAATATTTGGAATCTACAAGGGGGTTCAGATCCACCATGATGTCAAACAAGTCATGCAGTACCGCTCCCTGGTTAGAGAAGTCCTTGCTGAGGAGGACACCACGGCCAATGAAAACCTCATTCTTGCTATGATCTATACGGAGACCAAAGGTCGAGAGGACGATGTCATGCAGGCGAGTGAGAGTGCAAGTGGTGAGACCAATACTATTAGTGATAATAAGGCCAGCATTCGCCAAGGAATTCAAACTCTTTCAGATGAGTTAAAAGAAGCCAAGAAAAAAGGCGTTGATAGCTGGACAGCGGTTCAAGCCTATAATTTTGGGAAAGACTACATCGATTACGTCGCAAAACACGGTGGAACAAATTCCCTCGAGTTGGCCCGCGCTTATTCACGAGATGTAGTGGCACCAAGTCTTGGCAATGTAACCGGTGAAACTTATCTTTACCTCCACCCTATCTCTCTTTTAAACGGGATGGAACTCTACATTAATGGGGGGAACATTTATTATTCTCGTTTAGTAGAAACCAATATGACGATTATGAAGTTATTTTCATGGTTTTAATCATTTTCCAGAGAGCCGATTGGCTCTTTTTTAAGCTGATCAGTTCTGCCTCCGATTTTGAGGGATAATAAAAATGTCATGCATTCTTAAAAAAACTGTAAGCTAGTTTTAAGAAATCAACTGTATAATGAAAATCGAAGTGGGTAAACTCTTTATTTACTTCTTTTTTCATCTCTAGTGAGGTGAGAAAGGTAATAAGAGATACCCAAAGTTGATTTGAGTTAGAAAGAAGAAAAAGATGAAATTAAAGAAGATTGCACTGTTTGTAACGACGACTTTGGCCTTGTTGACAGCTGTCCCACGTGTTTTTGCAGATAGCAATGTGCAGAAAGTCATTGATGAAACCTATGTCAAGCCAGACTATGTTTTGGGCTATTCGCTGGACCAAAGTCAAATCGAACAAACCTTGAGTCTCTTGAACTACGATAGTTCAAAAGATAAAGAAGAGTGGAAAACCATGACACCAGAGGTTTATTCTTCGATTATGAACGTTGCCAACGATGATAGTTTGGAACTTTATTCCTCTGTTAAAATTCAAAAATTAGGCAAAAATAAGCCACTAGAAGTGAATATCGTGACACCTCAAAATATCACCAAGGTCACTTCAGATATGTATCGTAATGCAGCCGTTACACTTGGATTAGAGCATGCTCAAATTACAGTAGCTTCTCCTATCCAAGTGACCGGAGAAAGTGCCTTGGCTGGTATTTATTACTCGCTTGAAAAAAATGGTGCCAAAGTTTCTCAAGAAAGCAAAGATCTGGCCCAAGAAGAGTTAAAGACTCTATCAGGGATCAATGAAGAGAACGCGGGAAAGAAAAACTTCGATGCGGATAAGTTAAACGTAGCATTGACCGACATAAAAACGGCAGTAGCCAATGCCAAACAGAACAATCAGGATTTAAGCAAGGATGATATTCGAAAGATCGTCGAAGAAACCCTGAAAAATTATAAGCTGGATACAACTGTGACAGGTGATCAGATTAATTTGATCGTGAATTTCGCAGTCAACCTCTCAAAGAGTAGTGTCATCAGTAGCAAAAGCTTTACTAAAACCTTGTCGGACTTGAAAGATAGTATCGTAGATAAGGCAGGCGATACCTTTAATAATATCAATCTCAATTTTGATACAAATGCTATTCTAAAAGACAGTGGAAACTTCTTCACAAATGCGTGGAATGCCATTGCTGGCTTCTTCGGAGCCATCTGGAATGCCATTGTCAAATTCTTTAGTGGTTTAGTTGGCTAAAAATAGCAGGAAAGCACTCCTGACAAGAAGTCAGAGTGCTTTTTGTGTGTGATTTCCTATTTTTATACTTAATAAAAAATTTTATGTTAAGCTCATAAAAAAAGGTCCAATGGACCTTTAACTCGCTTTTCTATTTCTTAGCTCATGAAAAAAAGGTCCCCCGGACCTTTTTTTTACTCCCACTCAATGGTTGCAGTCGCCTCAAAAAGCTTTATAGAACAGGCTTTTTAAGGTGTTAATTGTTTTTTGGTGGGGTTTTTGGTGGGAATGTTATTTTGAAATTGATTGATTCCCGTTGAAATGTACTAAGCTAGAAGATGGGAAAGAAACATTAATAATTCCGACCATTTCATTAGTGATAGCTTCATCAGCGCCATCCCATAGATGCGAGTAGTGTTTCAAGGTGATTTCAGGAGAAGAGTGTCCTAAACGTTTTGATAGAATAAGTACATCAGCATTTAATTCATTAATTAGCAGCGATGCATGGCTGTGCCTGAGACCTTTCGCTTGGATAGGCTTTACGTGAGCAATCTTGGCGTACCTTTTAATAATCCTTGAGATTGTAGATTTCAACATAGGTAAGCCATCGTATGAAAAGATAAAATCGTTCTCGTGTCCTAGTCCAATCTTTTTTTGAGCTTCACGCCATTTTTTTAACACATCAATAGTATCTTTATCTAAACTAATCATCCTTCTTCCGTCTTTAGTTTTCGAATAGGAATTACGTGTCCATTCTTTTTTGTTTTTAACAATAAGCATATGATGAACTCGTAGGCGTTGCTTATCAAAGTCAACATCATTCCATTGAAGGGCACAACCTTCATTTACACGTACGCCAGTCATGAAATATACCCAAATCATCACGAAGTTTAAATGTTCATATACATCTTCAATGTAAATTTTCGAAATAACAGCTTCAAATTCGCTCTTAGTCCAATATGGGACATTACTTTTTCCTTTAGGAATTGCATTAGATTGCTTAGAAATGTTTTTTTCCACATATCCCATTTGCAAAGCATAGTCCAATGATTTCCTAAACATGCCAAAGATGAGGCTAGCATATCCTTGTGAATATCCGGCACCATCCTCATCTTGACTAGTCAGTAACCACGTGCGAAACATCTGAACTTGTTCAAGGGTTATCGAACGAAGCATGGTGTCACCAAAACGATCACAAAGCTGTAAAAGATTTTTCTCTCGCACTGAAAATGTACTGTGCTCAACTGTTGTTCTATAGTATGGAATATAATGGTCTTCCATAAATTGCCGATATTTCATACGGTAGTTAGAATAACCTTGAGATTGATGATATTCATGTTTCAGGCGAGTTAATTCTTTATAAGCATCTGAGGCCGATTTAAATGGTTTTCCATGCTGATCTACCCTAGATTTCTTTCGTACACGTTTCCCAGTAACTCTATCTCGACCAAATTCGGTTTGAAGAAAATATTTTCCGTCTTTATCAGAATATACTCCAGGAAATTTTGTTTTCTGTTGATATTGTGGCATTATCCCTCCTCGTGAAGTGAAACACCCAGAATTTCTTCAACAGCACTGGTTGGGACGTGCCCTAAACGTCTATTATTATAAAAGGCATACCCCTTTTGTACCATAATTTGCTTAGCTTGTCTAATGATTGAAACCGCAGTATAGGGATTGTAACCCATATTAATCAAATCCTCTTTATTCATTGTTTGTTTCATAATTAATAATCCTCTTGAATTTTCTAAATTTTATTGCGATAATAGAAAAAGGTAATAGATATTATTACTGTTATTTTTTGAGTTTGTTTCTGATACCGGCCAAAGTTTAGAAACAAGCTCTTTTTTGTTCTAAAAAATTCACACATATCTATTTCCTTTCTCAAATAATCAAACGAAAACTGTGTACATATAAATACATGTTTGTTGTTGTATCAAGGTTTACAGCCATAAATGTAAAAAAATTATTATTTAATTTGCTTTATTTTTTATTAATATCTAAATCTACATCAGGGAATTCTTTTAAAACATGGTTTCTAATTTTATTCTTTTGATTTCGAGTATTAGATCTTATAGTTTTATTTAAAATTTTATTTCTATAATCTAATGAATAATCTTTTAAAACATGCTTAAATGTATGAGTCGACTTAGCATCTTTATGACATCCTAAACCTTTTTCTTTAGCAACTTCTAGTGATTCATAAAATAGTTTAAATATATCTCGAACGTGCCAAGTAATCATTAATCCGGTCTCGTTTTTTTCAAAATATTTTTTTTCACTATTTTGGAAGGAGTCTATTATTGTTCTTTTGGTTCTACCTTTATTTTTGAAAGGAGCAATATTCGACAATGCTATAATTTCTTCGTCTAACACCAAAGGAGACAAAAATCTAAGAGAATGATTATTTACTTGATTTAAAAGTTCTTTAATATAACTTTTAGGACCGTATTTGTTATAAACATCTTGAATCACTTTTTTAGTTTTTGCACTTGATTCTTCAATTAACTTTATGTACACATTTATTGTTGAATGAAGTTTTGTTTCCAAATATTCTATCAATTGTGCATCATTCAGTAAATCTAAAGAATTGGTTCCCAAAAATTTTTTAATTTTATTTTTCTTTAATACTAGTTCAAATCTTTGGACATTAATATTATCTAGTTTTGAACCATTTCTTCTGATTTGTCCTTTTCTTTTTGCTTTTTCAATTTTATCGTAAGTAACGGTTAATTCTTCATTACTAATCTTACAACTCAAAATTGGATAGTCATAGTTGTTCTTTTTACTTTTCTCATTTCCAAAATTTGGAGGGTATCCTGATGAAAGACATTTGTGTAGAAAACTTCTGAGCTGTAAGTTTGGAGTTTTATCAAAGGCAATTGTATAAGCAAGTTCCATTTCGAGAAAGAGGGCAGTCGAGTAAGTAATCAAAATACCGTAATTATTTTTAATAAAATCGATTGCGTTTGCTAATCTACTTTTAATCCCCTCAATACCAGCCGTTTCGATATTTAACCCCCCATGAATTAATTCAATGTAACAGTACGATGTTTTAAAATTTGATTCATCAAAAGAAATAGTGATTTTCCCGAAAAATTCTGATTTAATATCTAAACTAAGCAACTTTCCATCTATAGATGTCTTTAAGTTACAAGTACTATCATATTTTAAATTCTTTATTTCTTTACACTCTAAAGAAAAATCCTGTAGGGATAATTTACATTTATCTATTCCAGCAAAACAAGGCATTGATGAGAAAGCCTCTAGTATCTTTTTTTCATTCTCAATTTTTACTTCTAAACGTTTTTGTTCTTCTTCCTGTGTTAATTTTCTTCTAGCCATTCGATTAAATTCCTTTCACATAGTATTTTGATAAAGTATGTTGTTTGGGGTAAGATTAAAAATTTTTTCTTTTTATACCCCCTATTCTTTAGTATGCCAGGAACTTGTTCAAAAACCCTTTTTTTTTCAAAAAAAATAATGAAAAAATGAAAAAAATTTTTTTAAAACAAAAGAACTTAATGTTTGATTGTTTGAAAAACGCGTAGTGATAATGGTTTGAAGAAAGAAGTAGGTTCTTATCTACTTTATTTTTCATTTAGATTAAGAATAAAGATGTGAAAAAAATGATTTTAGATTTGATACACTTAAAACATTACAAAGTAAGTTTATTAGTTTGCTTGTGCGATTAACTTATATGCATACGATTTTTGAAATTCTTCTGGTCGATTGTGTCCGAGAGCACGCGATACAATTAAGCTGGCCTTTCGATCCAGGACGACTCCCCTTAATTCTCCTCTTAGAAAAATTTTTTCTTTTTTATCTTTGATATCTTTGGGATCTCTCGCGACAAGAAGATAAAGACGTTTTGCGTATTCAGCACGATATTTATGAGGTTTTAAAGCAGATGGAACTTGAAACACACGCTTTTTACCAGCTAGCTTAAACTCCTCAACAAGCCTCTCTAATTCTTCTTTGTCTCGTGTGATAATCGGAACCCAACGATCTCTAGCTCCTTTTGTTTTATGCTTTTTACCAATGATTTTAAGATAATATCGGCCATCCTCACGTTGGTAGAGTGAGTCACCAGTAATTGCTTTTAGCTCATTTTTTCGTAGTCCAGTGGCAGATACGATTGAAAACCATCGATTATTCGTTTCTTCAGACATTCTATCGTCATTAGATTTTAAGCGATTATTTTTTTTGTTGGCTCGATATCGAATATCTGTTGCAATAAAAGCAGTAGAAGATATTCCTAAAACTTTCGCCAATGCTGCTTTATAGGTTGACTGAGTAGGAGCAGAAAGCCCTGATTTTTTACAATGTTCTAAATATTGATTTACCAAGTCAATCCATCCCTCTTTATCGTTAGATTTATCAAGAGCTTCTAACTCTTCGGCAGTAGCTGTTGTAGCAACAAAGGAAGCAAATCGGCTCCAGGAACCAGCGTAGTTATGAAGAGTTCGGTCGGTATGGATTAAATGAATGTCCTCTCCCGTTTTTTTGGATTCATTTCGCTTGATACCCTTTCCTTTTTTAAAGCGCGTGACTAGATTAGTTAGTCCTTTTGATTGGACGAATTGTTTACGGCCTTCGAAAGTAGTTAGAGAACCCATCTGTTGTTTCTTAGCTTTCTCTTTGGCTTTTCGTCGATCAGCACGACTACGTCTCTTCTTTGCCATAGTTCTTTCCTTTCTATTATAGATAATGTGCTTTTAAAGAAGGTCTTAAGAAAATTCTTAAGGTCTTTTTTAATTCAAGTTGAAGTAGTGCAGTGACTTAAGCTTATATTCACTGATGTAGTATCTTCCCTGTGCTGAGGGCGCTTCTTAATTTATGGCTAAGAAGATAACCAGGCCATTTTACAACATGACAAGTTGACTCAATTCAAATAAAATGTAGAGTTCCACCTTACAGATAAAAATCTGTTGTTTTTTCTTTTTACTCTTTTTCAGGTTTAAATGCTTTGAATTTAGCAACTGAGTTAAGCTAGTTTTTTGTATTCTATTTTTAGACTTTTATTATTTACTTTCGTTCTTATACTTTTATACTTTCCTTTGTTATGATCAAAAAATTTTTTTACTGCTATTGACATTACTTTTATTATCTATACATTTATTTTTTTAGTTAGTGAAATACAAAAATTGGTTCTTTCTTAACTCAGCTTAAACCTGCTATTTCCACGATAGCTACCTCCTTTTAAATATTAAAAAAAACGTAGCTATTTAGTTACGTCTCTACTTAATCAATCTTTAGATATCTATAGTATGCCATAAATTGATACTTCTAAAAAACAAATTTTTTCTTTTTTGTGTTATACGGTTTTATTTCGGACTGAGTGTTTAGCGTGACTTACACATACGTTTCTGTCAACGCTAAACACACAGATAATTAGAAGCACAAAAAAATGGGGAATGTGAGAAAGAAATAAGTCTACAAAAGATTCAATAAGCAAAACAATACATTTATCTTTTTTAAAACTTTTATTTTTATTATTATAAAAAAATGGCATACTCTAATTATAATAACATTTAAGGAGGAAACAACTATGTTTCTTAAAAATTATACCATCATTAGTCATATTCTCTATAAAAATCGTCGAGAATTCGAAAACACATTTGATTGCTATCCTAAAAAGACAGTGTATGAGTTCTATATTAGGGAGTCTGCAGGAGAAATGAAAATTAGACAAAAAGAACATAATGCAATTCATGTTAGCTTGTATTCTAATAAAAAAAGAAGTTACGTTACACTTTACTTAAGAAGTTTTACGCCAGAGGATTTGGTGGCGATTATGAATTCTTTAATCAAGCAGAAGAAAGAACTTGGATATGAAAGATTAATTTTATTACTTTCAGAACTCACAAATGATCAATCTTTAAGTTTACTGATGAAGTTATCCTAAAATGAAATAAACACACTGGGATGAGTATCTCAGTGTGTTTTTGTGATAAAATATAGTAGATTAATAAATGAAAAGTACATATTTTTATAAATGATAAATTGCAAGAATAAGTGCAACATATACTTGAACTCATCCTCTAGAGCTTCACAAGCAGTTCTGTAAGCTAAACATTTTCGTGGTCGGTGATTGATATCATATAAGGCCTTGTTCAAAGCCTCATCAGAGATAGTGGCTAAATCTGTTTTCTTTGGGAAATATTCTCTTGGTAAGCCATTTGCGTTTTCATTGCTTCCTCTCTGCCAGGATGAATAGGCGTCCGCAAAGAAAAAGGAAATTCCTAAGTTCTCCACCAGAGGATAGCAGGCAAACTCTTTTCCCCTGTCTGAAGTGAAGGTTTTAAGAGCCTCTTTTGGAAATAGCCTACAAAGTTGTTCGATAGCTGAAAACATGGCTTTGGCTATATCACTGCTTTTTCGGAGCCAATTCAGGAAATCCTATACGACTTGCAAATGCTGGAGTCGGTCAAACCTGTGGTGCAAAGTTTTCAAGCAATTGTCAGCCGTCCGTCCGCTGTTCAGGCACCTCAGATGTCTTTCGAGACCCTGATGCTAAACCATATCACCAAGCGACTGGGGGAGTCTAGCTTGACTATTCCCCACGTTGAAATTCGCAAGGGGGACAAGATTGCCCTCATCGGCGAAAATGGTTCTGGAAAGAGTAGTCTGCTCAATATTTTAAACGGGACTGACCGAGATTTTCAAGGTGAAATCTCACTTGATCATCTCCCTGTTCATCAACTCTGGGGAAAATTTGGTATGATTTTGCAACAGGAGCACACCTTTATCTCATCTTATGAAAATAATGTCACTATTTTCAAGACTTTTGAGGCTAATTTTAGGGATGAAAAGTTTGAAAAGATACCACCCCAGTCCCTGTCAGGTGGTCAGCAACAGCACATGTATCTCAATCGGGAGAAAAATCGTCATAGTCCGCTAATTATCATGGATGAGCCTTTTTCTGCTTTGGATGCCAGCCAATTTCAAAAGGAATTAGACAAGGTACTTAGCTTATCAAGTGCTGTCGTCCTTACACTTCACCGTCAAGAAAAGATGCTATCACGCTTTGATCAGATTTGGGAAATCAAGGATAGGGAGTTGGTTGTCGTGAAAAGAGTTCTAAAACATGACTAACATAAGTTTTTCACAAGTTCAAAAGAGTTTTCATAAGAATAAGATTTTGGCTATTCCTGATTTTCATCATCTATTATCTAGTCATGATAAAACTGATCATACGCTTTCAACACATTTCGGTTTTTTTGGGGGTATAAATACCGTGCGCTTGTTTTACTCAGGCCTCGTTTTTCCCGTGGTAAGCTCGGTGAATTTGAGACAATTATTTGATAGTATTATAAAAAATTAAGGATCTTTTTTCAATGTAGAGTCCTTTTTCTATTGTGATACTTTTTCAAGATTTATCTGGTATGCTTGACCTAGTTTTTATAGAAAGAAGGTCTAAGATGTTAAATAAAGTCAAAACTAAAGCCTTAATTAGTGTTGGAGCAGTAGCCGCAACTAGCTTTATTCTCATGATGGGATATACTGTTGGTCAACATTCCACTGCTAAACAAAGTCGCAAAGAAATCGAATTGACTGCAGCTAAACTTGTAGAGGACAAACAAGCAGAAGATAAAGCCAGAATTTTGTCATCGGATACTGTAAAAGAATTTTTGACTCAGTACTATACGAAAGAAAAGCTCGGAGAAAATAATACACGCATTCAACCTTATATGACTGAATCGGCTTATTTTCAAGAATTGTCAAGTCAAAATGATGCCATGAACCAAGTGTATAAGGATTATATTTTGGATTATCATTTTGAAAAAGCAGATATCTTGTCAATCAGACTACGAATCAAGCTATTGCCATGGTCTCTTATAATGTAACCTATGTATCTGATTTAAAGAATGCCAACCAATTAAAGACTAATCAGACAGAAACAAGAACAGTTAAGTTATCCTATTCTAAACTACCAGGTAAGTTATTGGTCAATCAAGTGCATGTTTGGAAATCTGGGTTAGATGATTTGGATAAGGCCACTCCCAAAACTTTAGAAGAATCCTCATCTGTTCCATCACTGCCAAATACTACAACAAAATGATGATATTGCATGGAAATAGAAGAATGTAAGCAAATTTCAATTCTTGATGTAGCCAATCGTTTAGGTATCTCCTTTAAACAAGTTTCGAGCAGTATCTATGAACATCCTGAACACGATTCATTCCGAATTTTTTCGAATACCAATACTTTTAAATGGTTTTCAAGAGATATTCAAGGTGATGTCATTGATTTTGTTCGACTTGTTAAGGGAACTTCCTTTAAAGAAGCTCTAACTTTTCTTTCTGAAGAACCTTTTCAAAAAGAAGCTGTTCAAGAAAATAGAGATAGACCATTTTATTATCCTTTAAAGAGAATAGAAGATTCTAGCTGTAGTCTGGCTAGATATTATTTAACAGAATGTAGAGGAATCTCAGAAGAAATCGTACAAAAGATGATTCAACAAGGTTTGATAGCACAAGCCAGTTGGAAAACAAATGAAACTGTTGAACCTGTTATTGTTTTTAAAAGTTTTGATCATCGTCACAAACTGCAGGCAGCAAGCTTACAAGGGATTTATAAGAATCACTCTCTTCCTAGAGAAAGGTTAAAAACGATTTTAAAAGGAAGCCATGGACATGTTGGAATATCCTTTGACATTGGTAAACCAAATAGACTGGTCTTTTGTGAATCGTTCATCGACTTGATGAGCTATTACGAACTTCATCAACAAAATCTATCTGATGTTCGTTTGGTATCTATGGAGGGATTAAAAAGGTCTGTTGTTGCTTATCAAACTTTACGACTGATAGCTGAAGAAAATCAGAAGTTGGAATTTTTAGATACAGTAATACCTTCAAAGTTATTGCCTTTGATCAATACAATTCGTGATACCACCAGCTATTTTGATAATCATCCAAATTTATTGACACTTGCGGTAGATTGTGATGATGCAGGAAAAGATTTTTCTGATAAGTTATATCAATCAGGATTTCCTGTTTTCCTGGATTTCCCTGATAATGAATCTGGGAAAGAAAAAGTAGACTGGAATGATGTCCTTAGAGAAAAGAAATCAGATTTACAATTGATGATCGAGAATGCAAAAGAGACATTGAGGAATCAACCAGTAAGAAAAACCTCTCAATGTTTAGAATTGTGATAACAAAATCAAGATGTTTTAGCTAATATTAGAATGAAGGAGGATCGTATATAACCATTATTGAACGCTTAGAAGAAAAGGTCACTAGGCAAGAAAGCAAGGTAGCAAGAGAGACAGAAAAACTCGCTGCTTACAAAGAGCAACTGGAGACAGCGATGTTTGCGACGTTCAAAAGGCGTCAAAGCATTAGTCACATGAGTTTTGAAGAAGCTCTTGACCATGCCTTTGGTAAAGAAAGACAATTCGATGATTCTGAATTTAGAAAGGATGAAATGAGTGAATGACAAAAGATTGGAATTTTAATCAACCATTAGAAAGTAAATCAGAAAATCAAGAAGATCCAGATAAAATTGCGGCCTTATTTGGAAATCATCAAGGAGGTAATGATGTAAATTATGAAGCAGCTTTTCAAAAGCGCAAACAAGCACCTATGACGAAATCAAATTCTAGTTCTAAACCCAAAGTTACAGAGGTTAGAACAGGAAAAGAGACAGATATCACTACAAGTTATCAGCAACATCTTAAAAGACTTATTGCGGATAACAATAGCGATATTCAAAGCAGTCAAAAGAAAATTGAAGAGCTACATACGTTGATTGACACAAAGAATAAAGACAATAAGAAATTGCAGTCAATTTATGATGCGATTTCCGAATTACACTAAGCAGTCCTGATAGGCTGCTTTTTTTTGAGAGGTTATAGATGTTTACAACATTATTGAGACATTTAGAATCCTTAAAAAAAGGTATCAATGTTCAATTTAACTTAGGGAGTGAGCTAGATTTTGGTCCTGGTTTCTATATCACGCCTGACTTTGAACAAGCTAGAAAATTTATTAACAAGCAAGTTGAAGTATTAAATCGAAGCACCTCTAATAATAATATTTTTGACTCAGAAGAAGAAGTAGGAATTATAGTAGAATTTCGTATTTCAAATTTTATAGAAATTTTTAAGAACCCTGACTATCATTGTCACTATTTTGCAAAACATAAAAAGTCAGAGTCAGATTTAGATTTTGCGGAATTTGTCTTTCAAAATCGGGAAAATCCAGATTCATTACAACACCATTTTGATTTTATCTATGGTGTTCAGACTGATGACAATCCAACCCAAGCTTTAGCTCGTTTTCGTCAGAATGAAATTACAAAAGAAGAAATGCTTGCTGAATTTAGAAAACCATATTCTTTTAAACAATTATCCATCCACAACCAATCTTTTTGTGATATAATGAAAATAGAGAAGGTTTATCAATCAAAAACAGGAGAGGAGTTACAAAAATGGCAGTAGTATCATTGGAAAATAATATTAAACTATATAGTTCAGAATTATTTCAAGCACTATTAAAAGCCTCTAATTATAAATTGGATGAGCGTATTGCTCAGATTGTTGCAGAAGGCTATGCTCGTAAACTAGATTATTCTGATCCTGAACTGATGCATGTTGGTGTAACTTCGGTTGCTAACAATCTGCTTACAAAAATTAAACAAGAGTATTTTAATGTATAGTATTTTGAAAAGCCACCGCAAAAGGAAGGCTCTTTGTCAACTGTAGTGGGTGACGAAAAGCTAACATCTTGAGAGGACCGGA
>OAVR01000115.1_pt1 | contig 38299 bp, 22 predicted proteins | sample 1476451 | NCBI WGS metagenome assembly OAVR01 (sample SAMEA2580105, study PRJEB22360) | human gut metagenome | biome: human gut; feature: human-associated habitat; material: faeces | place: Denmark | collected 2008/2010 | reverse complement strand
AGCCGTGCTGCTGGCTGCCGGTACCCCCGGCAAGCGTCTGGCACTGCCGAACGCTCGCGTGCTGATTCACCAGCCCGCTCTGAGCGGCCAGCAGGGCGGTCAGGCATCTGACATTGAGATTCACGCGAACGAGGTTATGCGTATGCGTGAGTGGACTGCACAGACCCTGGCGCTGCACTCGGGCAAGACCTACGAGGAAGTTGACCGCTCCATTGAGCGTGACAACATTCTGACTGCGGCTGCTGCTCTGGAGTACGGCCTGGTCGATAAGGTGCTGGAGTCTCGTAAGTTGCGTAAGCCTGCGACCAACACCGCTATTTCCCACACCTAAACTTTAGTTTTGAGGAATATCCCCGAGTATTTTTCGGGGGAGGGGCGGCATTGCCCCGTGTGCGAGCCTTCGGGCTGGTGCGCGGTGCGGTGCCGCTTCTTTTTGTGCACCGTGGGTGTATTTGGTGGGTCTCCGTGTGGTGCTTCAGTAGGTGACTCTGACCTGCACTTTACCCTTGTGAATCACCGTCATATCGGGGTGTGGAAGTTCCTGCCGCCGTCATAAAAGACGCGCTTTGTCATATGCCCGGTAAGTCCGTTCATTTGCGGTGCGTAATTCTTGGTTCCGGGGTGAACTCCGGTAGCCTTAGAAAAGGAGAAAATTCGAGTATTTCATACCGTTTTCTCACTCAAACTAGGGCGCCCACCACCCGCCGGTGCTCCTCCTGAGAAATCACCGCAGACATCAGGTCACTGACCCTTCTGCGCCGATTTCACCACGCCGATCGAAAGGGAATTTTCGTGGCCACAGACGTCATTGTGCCTCCCGAACAGCCCAACGCCAGCATGCGATGCTCCTTCTGCAAGAAGACTCGCGCGCAGGTTTTTAAGATTGTGCTCGGCCCGAATGTTTCTATCTGCGACGAATGCGTGGAGCTGTGCGAAGAGATCCTCGCTGAAGAGCGTCTGAAGGTGAAGGCCCCCGCCGCTGCGCCCGCGCCTCAGCTGGCTACTCCGCGCGAAATTTACAGCTACCTCAACGACTACGTCATCGGTCAGGACGCGGCGAAGCGCACCCTGGCGGTGGCGGTGTACAACCACTACAAGCGCATCCACGATATTGATAACCCGGTGCTGACCTCCCGCATTCTTTCGGCGACCGCGGGGGAGCAGGTGGAGCTGGGCAAGTCGAATATTCTGATGCTCGGCCCGACCGGCTGCGGTAAAACCTACCTGGCGGCAACCCTGGCGAAGAAGCTGGATGTGCCCTTCGCCCTGGTCGACGCAACCACTCTCACCGAGGCGGGCTACGTGGGTGATGACGTGGAGAACATTCTGCTGCGCCTCATCAACGCCGCTGACGGCGATATTGCTAAGGCTCAGCGCGGCATCATCTACATTGACGAGATCGACAAGATTGCCCGCAAGGGCGGCGAGAACCTCTCCATCACCCGTGACGTGTCCGGTGAGGGCGTGCAGCAGGCGCTGCTGAAGATTATTGAGGGCACCGTGGCGACCGTACCGCCGGAGGGCGGACGCAAGCACCCGGCACACGCGAATATTGAGATTGATACCTCGAACATTCTCTTCATCGTGGCTGGCGCCTTCGACAATATCGACGACCGCATCGCAGCCCGCGTGGGTGCCGGCGGTATCGGTTTCGGTGCTGAGCTGGGTGGCTCCGTGAAGAACCCGCTCGACCAAATTATGCCCGAGGACCTGGCGCACTACGGCATTATCCCCGAGCTGATTGGCCGCCTGCCGGTCATCTCGACCCTGAGTGAGCTCAACGAAGAAGAGCTGGCTCGCGTGCTGACCGAACCGAAGAACGCGCTGCTCAAGCAGTACCGTCACCTCTTCGCCCTGGACGGCGTGGACCTGGTCCTCGACGACGCTGCGATCGCGGCTATTGCCCGCCTCGCCGCCGAACGAGGCACCGGTGCCCGCGGCCTGCGCGCCATGATGGAGCAGATTCTGCAGCCGATTATGTTCGACATCCCGGACCGCACCGATGTGGTGTCCATCGTCATCGGTGAGGACACCGTGCTCAACGGCACGGAACCCCGCTACGTGTTGCAGGCACCCGACCCCAAAACCGAGACCACCCGCACCGTGAAGGGGGAGGCGAAGGCCGCCTCCCTGAAGGAAGCGGACCGTCAGGCGGCATAACCGAATACTTCCAGCCGATAGGCTAGGGAATAAAGAAGCCGTCGCCCCGGTTATACGGGGTGACGGCTCACTAGCAGGTACTGCTCTCGCTGGCATGTCCTGATGAGCGTGTACCGAAGAATAAGCGCCGGCTCATAGAAGCGGCTGGCGCAACCGTATGAGAGAGGAACACTCATGACTGAGAACGCACCCGCACAGATTGATTTCTGGTTCGACCCGATCTGCCCCTGGTGCTGGATTACCTCCCGCTGGATTGGCGAGGTGCAGAAGGTCCGTAATGTTGAGGTGACCTGGCGTCCCTTCTCCCTGTCCATGCACAACCAGGGCCGCGACCTGCCCGCCAGCTACCAGGCAGCGATGAACAAGTCCTGGGCGCCGGCCCGCCTCATTACCGCTGTGCGCGAGCTGCACGGCAACGAGGTCATCAAGCCCCTCTACGACGCTCTGGGCGAGCAGATTCACCACAACGACAACAAGGCTGATTCCTACCGCGACGCAATCGTCAAGGCGCTGGAAGAGGTCAACCTGCCCGCAGAGCTGGTGGATGTCGCCTTCACCGACCAGTACGATGAGCAGATGCGCGCCTCCCTGGATCTGGCACTGGAGACCGTGGGCGGCACCGATGTGGGTGTTCCGCTGATTTCCATTAACGGCACCGCTTTCTTCGGCCCGGTCATCTCCCCGAGCCCCGCCGGTGAAGAGGCTGGTAAGCTCTTTGACGGCGCCCTGGCGCTGGCTTCCTACCCCGGCTTCTTTGAGCTCAAGCGCCCCCGTAACGTGGGCCCGATTTTCCACGGCGAAAAGGGCGAAGCCTAAGAAGCCTGCAATGTGCTGAGAATCCTGCATGCCCGCAGGCTCGGTAGAGTCTGCGGCTGCAGAGCAAAAAAGTACCGCCCGGTCATGTACTGACCGGGCGGTACTTTTCTATTCACTATGTTGCGCTGAAACGTACGATCTACGCGCGGTGAGCGCTACTTGCAGAGGTAGCCTTGTGCGCCTTCTGCGCATTGTGCGCCTTCTGTGCATTGTGCATCTTCTGCGCTTTCAGCGCTTTCTGAGCCTTGCGCTGAGCCCTGTGCTCCAGAACCTTCGGGTGCGTTGCCCGCTGCACAATCTTCGTATCACGCATATGGAAGGTGCGGGTTGCCGTGTACTGGACCGCCGCGTCCGAGGTGAACGCCAACATCGCAAACACCGCAACGCCCAGCTGGAAGAAAATCGTGGACAGCGGCAGGGACTGATGGCCCCACAGCACACCACCGGTAATCGCCGCGAAGTTCAACGCTGTCAACAGCAGAGCCAGGCGACGAGCCTTCGACGAGCCGCGCAACGTACTCCACAGCAGGAACAGGTGCACCGCCGAATAAATTGCTACAAAACCCACCAGCACGGTGCCGGTAATGGTGAGTAGCACGTTGCTATCCACCTGATCGAAGAGGTCCAGCAGCTCAATGTCGTTGCCGGAACCTTCCTCCAACAGCTTGGCGCGAAGTGCCGGGCGGCTGAGCGCCAAAATGACACTGTTGACAATGTCGGCGAGGGTCACAGCGATGAGCATACCCGAACCAACCAGCAGGCTCAGCGGCATGCGGTACGCCAGGTCGTGCGCACTGGAGAGGTGAATTTCTTCCTGCTCCTGCGGCTCCAGGCCCTCATTGTTCAGCACGATGACCGGGAGCGCGCCGTCCGTGCGGATCGCGTCACCGCCGCCGTTACGGGCATGGTAGCCGGAGGAAAAATCGTGCAGAATCTCAACGTGAGTTTCCGGGTGGGCGTACTGAATGGACTCCACAATGTAGTCGCGTTCAAAGTCGGTTTCAGCGTCAATGCGGTGCGTGACCTGCAGAGTGAAGAAACTGAAACCCACACCGGAGTCGTACGTGCCCGCCGCCAACCAATCCACCTGGTGACCGCCCGGCAGAAGCCAGCCGTCCGGGGTTTTCCAGAAGCGCACGTGGTGGCGCTTCTCGGGGTTGCCGTCCACTTCCTTCTGGTAGGCGAAAGCCTGCGTCTTACCAAAAATTTTCAGCGGGGAGACGGGCGCCTCCGCGTAGGAGCGGCGGGTGATGGTGGAGAGAATAATCTTCCAGGAAGAGACGAGGGTGACGTTGTCAGCGCGGGTCCAGCCTGCGTCCTGCATGACCTGGTGAATCTGCTCCTCGGTACCAATCAGACCGATATTGACCGGGTCGCCGAGCAGACCGTCCGGGGTGCGGGTGCGCCCAATAAAGTAGTCGGGCACGTAGATGCGGGTCATGATCGCGTGAAAACGCGGTAGCGTCAGGTACGCGGTGACCGCCCAGAAAATGAAGGCAATGGGGAAACCCCAGAAAGAATGGCCGACCGTATTCGCCAGAATCATGAAGGTCAGCACGAGGGCCGCGATGCCGGCAAAGATAAAGAAGAGAGTGTCCCAGAAATCGACCCACAAGCTGCGCGGGACGAGGTCTTGCGCCGTGCCGCGCGCGTCAATATCACCACGGTAGACCGGTGGGGAGGTAACTGGGGGAGCAACATCGCTACGTATAGGCCGTAGGACGCGTTTTTGGTGGGACATTCCCGCCCTTTCTGCAACATAGTTAGGGTCTTTGAATATCCATAACTATAGCAAGGGGCAGGTTATGTGAAGTACGCATTCCGAGCAGGGCTTAATCGCTTGGCTCGATCGCCCCGCCGCGGAAAACGCGGTACCAACGCGGAGTGCTGGCGTTGCCGCGCGAAAGAAATAAAGGGTGACCCTACTCGGGGAGGGGCTTAGCCTCCACAGCGGCGCGTGCGGCGGCAATGGAGCTTTCGTGGTGCAGCATATCGCGGCTTTCACGCATGAGGCGCACCCACTTGCGGGTCAGTTCCTCAAGCTGCTGAGCGGTCAACGAACCGGAGACGATGCTCGCCTCATCGGTGGCGGCGCTGGTGGAAATATGCTGAAGCCAGAGTTCATACACTTCGTTGGTGTAGCTGGCACGCAGCGCCTGGGCATGTTCACGTGCCTGGCTGATGTACTCGTTCAGGCTCGTGTGATAGTGCTGAAGCTGATTGGGGGAAATGTTGGTTTGCGCTCCTGGCGGCGTGCTCGGGGTTGAGCTCTGCCTCGCCTGAGGCTCTTGCGGTAATCCGGAAGATGAAGAATGTGAATTCATAGTAATTATGGGTGCGCCTACTTTGGCGCGGGTCAGAGCCAGGACGCATCGCTACGCCTGACGGGTGGTTTATTGTCGTGCGGTTGGTCGGGGTATGTCGTTACTCGTACCGGTGATTTGTCTGTTGCTGAAGTTGAATAGAGGGTTGTTCCTGATGGTAAAACCCTCGCATCAACAATCATACATAAAGTGACAGTCAATCTCATAAGGTTGATTATGCTCTTTGCACATTGATGAATATAAAAAGGGGTTGGAAATTCCATAGAATCCCCACAGATTAGCAGGCTAAACCCATATCGTTGGGGGAACCGCTAGCGAAGATTCTCAGAGGGCTGGAGCAGGCATCCACGGGCGCAGCTTGGACAAATCCTATAGTCAGAGCCGTAGAGGTCAGCCGCTGGGGCCTCACACCCGGCGAGCTACAACGAACAGTAGGCACAGAAAACGGGGCGGTACCGTCAATCGGTACCGCCCCGTCCTCAACGCTCAAACAGCGTCATAAATTTAAGCGAAGAACGCTCAAAATTAGGCGAAATTATTCAGCTGCTTCTTCCACAACGAGCACAACATCGCGAACCTCCAGCTCGCCCTCAGCCGCCACCAGAGACAGCTCACGAGCGTTACCGGCAGCCTTCAGATCAGCCAAGCCAGCGGCAATGCGATCCAGCTGAGCCTGCGGAGCCGCAATAGTTGCGGACTCAACCTCGGTGCGCTGCTTAACCTTCGCGTCACTCTTAGCCTTACGCAGGCCCCCCAGAGCCTCAGCAACATCCGGCAGGATCTGCTTCAGCGACTCAATCTGAGCCGGGTCAGCGTCCGCCAGGACCCACTGAGCAGAAATGCCGGCAGTCGGGTTCTGTGCAGAGTACTCAGCCAGCAGGGTGCCTTCCAGGATGGGCAGTGCCTGCGGCCACTCGGCGCGGTGCACGCTACCTGCACGCCACCAGGACCAAATCTCTTCGGTCACGAACGGCAGGAAGGGCGCGAACAGGCGCAGCAGAGCATCCAGAGTGGTTGCCAGAGCGGCCAGAACAGAAGCCTGCTCCTCCTCGCCGCGAGCACCGTACGCACGGTCCTTAATCAGCTCAACGAAGTCGTCGGTGAAGGACCAGAAGAAGCTCTCGCAAATCTGCAGGGCACGAGCGTACTCGTACTTCTCGAATGCGGCGGTTGCCTCTTCAATCAGGTACGCCAGGCGAGCCAGCAGGGAACGGTCCAGGGCGTTGATCAGCACGCGACCCTGAGCCTGAGAAGTGATGACGGACTTCTCGGTAGCGCCCAGGTTCAGCACGAACTTGGAGGCGTTCAGCAGCTTGATGGCAAGGCGGCGGCCAATCTTCATCTGGCCTTCGTCGTAGGCGGTGTCAGCACCCAGGCGAGCGGAAGCCGCCCAGTAGCGCACAGCGTCCGAACCGTACTTCTCCAGAACCTCGTTGGGGACCACAACGTTGCCCTTAGACTTGGACATCTTCTTACGGTCCGGGTCGAGAATCCAGCCGGAGAGCGCGGTGTTGTACCACGGCACGGAGGAAGCCAGAGTCTCCGCGCGAACAGCGGTGGAGAACAGCCAGGTGCGGATAATGTCGTGACCCTGCGGGCGCAGATCCATGGGGAAGGTCTTCGCGTGCAGGTCCGGGTTCACGCCCCAACCGGTCGCAATCTGCGGGGTCAGGGAGGAAGTAGCCCAGGTGTCCAGAACGTCCGGGTCAGCGATGAAGCCGCCCGCTACGCCGCGCTGATCCTCGGTGTAACCGGGAGCAGCCTGAGATGCGGGGTCAACCGGCAGCATCTCTTCGGTCGGCAGAATCGGGTTCTCGTAGTCCGGCTCACCCTCAGTGTCCAGCGGGTACCAGACGGGGAAGGGAACGCCGAAGAAACGCTGGCGAGAAATCAGCCAGTCGCCGTTCAGACCCTCAACCCAGTTCTCGTAGCGGCTACGCATGAAGGAGGGGTACCAGTTCATCTCACGGCCGCGCTCGATGAGCTTCTCGCGGCGTGCAGCATCACGGCCACCGTTGCGGATGTACCACTGGCGGGAAGCAACGATTTCGAGGGGCTTGTCGCCCTTCTCGTAGAACTTCACGGGGTGGGTAATCGGCTTGGGATCGCCGTCCATTTCGCCAGCTTCAACCAGCATTTCCACGACGGTCTTCTGTGCGGTGAAGACGGTGGTGCCTGCCATGCGCTCGTAGCGCTCGCGACCCTCGGCGGAGGTGATCCACTCGGGGATTTCGCGGGAGAAGCGGCCGTCGCGACCGATGAGGGCGCGGGTGTCCAGCTGCAGTTCACGCCACCAGGTGACGTCGGTGGTGTCACCGAAGGTACAGATCATGGCGATACCGGCACCCTTGTCGGGCTGTGCCAGCGGGTGCGCCTTGATCTCAACCTCAACGCCGAACAGCGGGGAGGTGACGGTGGTGCCGAACAGCGGCTTGTAACGCTCGTCGTCCGGGTGCGCCACGAGAGCCACACAGGAGGGCAACAGCTCGGGACGGGTGGTCTCAATCCAGACCTTCTCACCGTTGGGGCGGTGGAAGCTGATGCGGTGGTACGCGCCGGGGCGTTCCTTGTCTTCCAGCTCTGCCTGTGCCACTGCGGTGCGGAAGGTGACGTCCCACATGGTCGGTGCTTCTGCCATGTAGGCGTTGCCTGCTTCCAGGTCCTTCAGGAAGGCGAGCTGGGAGACCTTGCGGGAGTGCGCGTCGATGGTGCGGTAGGTGCGCGACCAGTCAACGGACAGGCCCAGGGTGGTGAAGAGGTTTTCGAAGACCTTCTCGTCTTCAACCGCGAGCTCTTCACAGAGTTCAATGAAGTTGTTGCGGGAGATACGCGGCCACTTTGCCTGGCTGCGGTCGGGCTTGGGGGTGCCGTCTGCCTTCCAGGTGATCAGGTCGCGGAAGGAGTCGTTGTCTGCCACGGAGGGGTCGCAGAGAACGCCGTAGTAGTTCTGAACGCGGCGTTCGGTGGGCAGACCGTTGTCGTCCCAGCCGAGGGGGTAGAACACGTTCTTGCCGGTCATGCGCTGGTAGCGTGCAATGACGTCGGTCTGGGTGTAGGAGAACATGTGACCCACGTGCAGGGAGCCGGATGCGGTCGGTGGCGGGGTGTCAATGGAGTAGACCTGTTCGCGAGTGGTGTTCTCGTCGAATGCGTAGGTCTTCTCGTCGGCCCAGCGCTGCGAGAGCTTCTCTTCGAGGCCTTCGAGGGCGGGGCGGTCGGGAACGTTAATCTGTACGGGCGAGTCTGAGCCCAAAATGTTTTCAGCCATAACGGCTATTTTCTCATATTCACGGCATTCTCTCAGCTCCAGGGGAATTCTGCGCTGTGCTGTGCTGTTCGTACCGCTCGATGGCGGCTTCCAAACGTGCTAGCAGCGGCCGGTACCGGCGCGCGAACTGCGCCCTGCGTACTGCGGCGCGTACCCCGCTGGAGGCGGTGAGTTCCTGCCAGCTGGCGGGGTCGAGGTAGCTCTGCCCGAGCAGCAGATGCACCTCAGAACTGTAGGGGGTTCCGGTGGCGGCACGGATAGTGCGCGCCCGCTGCTGGAGTGCTTGGCGCTGCTCTTTAAGAGAGGTGATGCGCTGGTGCGGTATTGCTGTCATGTGGAGGTTCCCAATATGAGGAGTAATCGGCGATTCAGTGGTGAGCTCAGTGAAAAACGGAAATGGGGAGAGAGCCCCCTAATATGCCGCTCTCGGTTACCTGCAGTGTAGGCGCGAAAATCCGCAGTATCAACAGTCGGCGAATCCTTCTCAGGGGCGCGGGCACGGCGTAGACTGAAAGTACACGACCTTTGAGGAGTTGCCAATGAGTTCTCTGAGTATTTTTGGTTTGGGCACGTCTGAAACTGTTCTGCTGATACTGCACCTGGTGCTGGTTGCGTTGTGCGTCTGGCATTTGACGGTGCGTAGCGGCTATGGTGAGGCGCGTATGCGTTTCGTGCTACCGCTGATTATGTTCATGCCCGGCGCTGCGGTTCTTTATCTGCTGTCTGCGCGTGAAGGTACGGTCCCTCCGGACACGATTAAGACCGGCAGTAGCTCGCCCGTGTACTTTGAGCATCGCCTCGGATTCCGTGACGGCGGCAGGAGCCGCTGGGCACCAGGTGCGGGCGCCGCGGGGGTCTGCCGCGCCGCCGCAAGTAGTAGCCTGACAGAGCGCCGCGCAGTTGTGGTACCGCCATCTATCTCACTATCGAAAATTTCAAAAGATATGCCCGCGAGTCTGCTCGAACAGAGCACCCGCGGGCATCACTCTACTAGGATTAAAGTATGACTGAGAACACCCACATTCCTGCATCTCCTTTCCTGCCCCATACCGGCGACGGCAAAGTTGCCGTGGTGACCGGCGCCTCCAGCGGTATTGGCCGAGCCACCGTACAGCAGTTGGTAGCAAGCGGCTGGACCGTCTATGCTCTGGCTCGTCGCACTGACCGCCTCTACACTCTCTACGCGGAAACCGGCGCTCACCCGGTGACCTGCGACGTGACCGACGAGCATTCCGTCCGCTTTGTTGCCGAGCAGATCCTGGAGGAGCAGGGCACCATTGACGCCCTGGTCAATATTGCCGGTGGTGCTATTGGCGTGGATAAGGTTGCCGACGGCAAGCCTACCGATTATCTGAAGATGTACCAGATGAATGTGCTCGGTATTCTGCACATGGTGCGTGCCTTTGCGGAGGCGTTGCGCCTGAACGGTCACGGCACGATCCTGAACCTGACCTCCACTGCAGCCGAGCACGGTTACGAGGGCGGTGCCGGATACAATGCGGCGAAGTTCGGCGCTCGCGGCCTGACGGAGGCGCTCCGCCTGGAAGAAGCGGAACATAACGTTCGCGTGATTGAGATTTGCCCGGGCATGGTGCACACCGAGGAGTTCTCCCTAAATCGTCTGGGTTCCAAGGAAGCCGCCGAGCGCGTCTACGCGGGTGTTGAGAAGCCGCTGACCGCCGAGGATGTGGCGCAGACCGTGACCTTTGCGCTGAACGTTCCGCACCACGTGAACCTTGACCGCATCACGATTCGCCCGGTGGCACAGCCGAGCCAGTTTAAGGTGATTCGTAAGGAGAGCTGAGCTTGCGGTGTGCCGTGACGATTGAGCCTCAGTGAGGCATCGACTTTGGTAGCCCCGCCCGCATCCCTATCTGGATGCGGGCGGGGTGTTTCTCTGCGTTCTTAGACGTACATAGGGGGCATGCATGAAGGTGCCCGTGGGGTGTTGAGAAGCGGGGGAGAGGCATGAAGGAGAACTTGAGGGAACTATAAAGTGGTACGTGAGACTTTAAGGTTCATTAGGGTGAAAATGGTGAGTCGAAATCACCTATGGAACACCCTATATTTTCTTCAAATGCAATCAAAAGATAGGGTTATATGCCTTCGTGTGTCAGTAGATGGGCGTAAAATTCCCGGATTGGTCTGCATTAAGCCTCAACTTAAGGGGTGGTTTTATAACGATTTCGTTACAGTTGGGCAAAGATGGCGGTAAGCATGCTAAACGTCCAGGGGCAAATGCTAGCCTTTTAGCAGTCACACCCATGTAGTGGGCCTACTGCACCTTCAAAGACGGGGGCGAACCACGGTAGGCTCAACACCGATAATCAGAGATCGAGGAAAAATGTCGAAGACTACCCGTCGCGTTTACAAGATCGCAGCAGCGGCAGCCTTTACTGCCGGTTCCGTGGCAGCAATCCCGGCAACTTTTGCGGCAGAAGCACCCGCTGATCAGCAGCAGGTTGTCGACCAGAAGGCAACTGCTCAGACTTCTTCCCTGCCTGGCGGCAACGCAACCGAGTCCCCCAAGGCTGAGGCACCTAAGGCTGAGGCAACCCAGGCACCTAAGGCAGACGCAACCGAGGCTCCCAAGGCAGAGACTCCTGCCCCCACTACTCCGGCAACCGAAGCTCCCAAGGCTGAGGCTCCGAAGACCGAAGCACCCAAGGCTGAGACCCCTGCCCCCACCGCTCCTGCAACCGAGGCACCTAAGGCTGAAGCACCCAAGACCGAAGCTCCTAAGGCTGACGCTACCGAGGCTCCCAAGGCTGAAACCCCCAAGGCAGAGACTCCTGCCCCCACTGCTCCTGCAACCCCTGAGCCGACCACCCCCTCCACCCCGGCTCCCGAGGCAAAGCAGGCTGATCCCTCCGTCATTATTGAGAATGCTCACTTCCCCGGTGACGCGCAGTTCAACACCGTGAACGTTGTTGGCACCGGCTTCTACGGTGAGAAGGTTGGCCCCGGCGTTCAGGTCAGCATCTACGCACTGGATGCAAACAAGCAGGTCACCGGCGATGCTATCGCTACCGTCTCTGTGTCTGCAGATCAGATTCAGGACGGCTCCTTCAAGACCGCCTTCACTGTTGAGGCAAGCAAGCTGCCCGCAGGCGCATCCTACGCTCTGGTTGCTGTCAGCAACCCGCAGGGTCAGCCCGATCAGAAGCTCGTGGCTCTCTCCTCCTTCAAGGTCACCGATTCCGCTTCTCCCGAAGCTCCGAAGACCGACGAGACCCCCGCCCCTGAAGCTCCCAAGCCTGAGACCCCCAAGGCTGACGAGACTCCCGCTCCCGTAACCCCGGCACCCGAGACCCCGAAGGCTGACGAGACCCCGGCACCCGAGGCTCCCAAGACTGAGACTCCCAAGGAAGAAACTCCTGCTCCGGAAGCCCCCAAGGCTGAGACCCCCAAGGCTGACGAGACCCCCGCTCCTGAGGCGCCCGCGGCACCCGAGAACGCAACCCTCACCACCGAGGATGCTTCCCTGAACCCGAACGACCAGTACAACGTTCTGACCTTCAACGGCTCCGGTTTCACCCACGAGTCCGTCGCTAACGGTGTGCAGATCGCTATCTTCCGCCTGGATGCAAACGGCAACATCACCGGTGATGCTCTGGCAACCCACGATGTGCCCGCTTCTGAAATCGTGAACGGCACCTTCCGCGTCAAGGTCAGCGTTCTTGCTGAACTGCTGCAGCCCGGTTACGCCTACGCAATGGTGGCAACCAGCGACCCCAACGGCCCGGTACACCAGGTGGCAGTCACCACCGCTACCGTGAGCGATGCGAACAACCCCGCACCGACCCTGCCGGCAGCTACCGAGGGTGACAACACCACTGTTCGCGATAACGGCGACGGCACCACCAGCGTCTTCACCGCTGAAATGCGCGAAGATGGTTCGGTTGTCGTAACCGAGACCCGCATGCCCACTTCTCAGGCACCCAAGGCTAAGGTTGGTAACGCATCCGCTGCTACCTCCTCTAACTCCAAGGGCCACACTGTAGGTGTCTCCGGCACCAAGGGTTCTTCTTCGGCTTCCTCGAAGCCGCAGCTGGCTAACACCGGTGCTGAAGGTGTTGCAGGTATCGCAGGCGTTGGCGCCGCAGCTCTGATTGCTGGTGCTGCACTGATGCTCCTGCGCCGCCGCAGCCTCTAATAGCTCAGCCTCTATAGGCTAGGCTCTGAATATCTGATACTCGCCGCAAGGTGAGTGATTCAAGTGCCGCCAATACTCTGAAAGGGTATTGGCGGCACTTTTGCATGTCAGCAGTTTTGTATGTCAACAGTTTTTGTTGAGCTGTTCTTTGGATCTGGGGGGGGGTAGTTGTGTGTGGCAAGGTGTGTGCGGCAAGCGGGGTGAGAGGGGTGGCTCTTCCGTATTGGGGGTGCAGGCTGGCGTAACGGAATGATTTTGTCGACTTATTTTGTGCGTGGTTATTGGTACGCACGCTTTTAATCAATGTGCGGGAAAAGGCGCTGTGACCTGCATTTTTTCACTTAAAAGAAATAAATTAAATGCATGAATGTGCAGAATATTTTTATCTCAAATCCATTAAAACTGCATATGCATGCAATAAAACCTTGAACCTCAAGGGAGAGTTGAAAAATTTCGCCTAGTCCATGTAATTTGAGTGCTCTTGATACTGTTCTGGAGGGTAAAAAATATTCCATGTGGGTTATTGCACAAGAAAATAGTCAGGACGTAAAGCGTATTTACAGCAATAATCTAAAAAGTATTGTTAGTGTGGAATTACCGATAAATAGAGCGATTCCCTTCGCGGTAACTTCCACTATTACAGGAATGTTATGACTAGTCCGTGCGTTATAGTGTTCATTCCTGAAGAGGTATCCAACCATCTTCACTCCGTGGCACCCTCCGGAGGGTATCGTTCACACTCACAGAAAAGGTGTGTTCCATGCCCGAACCCGCTCACTCAAAAACCCGTGCAACAGCCGCTATTGCTGCATCCGTCCTGTCCGTTACCGGTGTTGGTGCTGCGCACGCAGATGTGCAGGTGCAAAATAATGGCGGAATTGCTTCATCGACTGCGGTAGAACCCGACAATCCCCCCTCCGCAACAAACGCAACCCCCATCGAAAACGTTGCTACCCAGAACTCCCCGCAGGTGTACGTCGAGCAGGGTGTTGTCATTAACCCGGCGCGTTCCCAGAGCATCACCGTCACCGGTGAAGGCTTCACCGGCGGTGCCGTTGAACGTTACGGTGTGGCGGTGTACGTGAGCGAATACCGCCAGTACCCCCTCTACGCACTGGGTCGCGGCTCCGCAGTGACGATGACCCTCGTGCCCGAACTCGATGTGGACGGTGGCCGCTTCAGCACCCAGTTGACCCTGCCCGCAGGTACCCTCGACCCCAACCAGCAGTACGTTGTCGCAACTGCCGTGGTTGACCCTGCCAAGGGCTACGCGACGGAGGATCCCTCCTACAACTCCTCCGCACCGCTGGAGCTGCTGCCCGCAAATACTCAGGATGAGCCGCTCAATGCTCAGATTCTTTCGGGGCAGCTGGAGATCCCGCAGGATAAGAACCTTGTCGTCTACAAGGTCACCGGTCTGGGTGAGGCGCAGGCCTTTGAAGTGATGACCTACGCCTACGCCCTGGATAGCCAGGGTAACCGCATCCTGCTCGCTGCCTCTCCCGCGCGTGCCGACGTTGTAAACGGCACCCTCCTGGACGGCATTGAGGTGCCCGGATCCAGGTTGGAAGAAGTGCAGGCTGTTCACGAAGACCTGCGCTATGTGCTGAGCGTTGAGGTTGCACCCTCTGCCGCTAATGGTTACACCGCCCAGGAAGTTGAGGTTCCTTTCATGAATGGTTGGAATGTACAGCACGGCTCCGCTCCGGTTGCCACCGCCGAGCGCGCAATGGCGGAGCAGGCACAGTTCGAGAAGAAGCAGTTCGAAGAGGAGGCGCAGCCCGAGCAGGTCGCCCAGGCTACCCCGAGTGCGCAGTCTGAGCAGGCTACCTCGAATGCTCAGTCCGCTCAGGCAGTTGCCGCGAGCCCCGTCGAGCAGTTCGACCACGTACTGCCCGAGAACGACCCGCGCCGCCACTACAGCCTGCCGCGCAACACCGTTTTTGACCGCGTCCACGACACCACCGAAGAACAGACCAACAACACCTCTAACCCCGTGATGACCGCCCGCCTGCACGTAGAAGAAACCGTAGTTCCCGAAAACGATTCCGCAAAGACCCTGACCCTGCGTGGAGAGGGCTTCACCGGCGTCAGCTCGGTGCACCTGATGGTTAGCGCTATCGATGAATACGGAGTGGCTACCGGCGGCGTGATTGCGTCGGCTGATGTCTCTGAGATTGACGACTCCGGTGCTTTCACCGCACAGGTGCAGATTCCCGGCTCGGAGCTCAAGCCCGGCACCACCTACCGTGTGAGTGCTGTGGCGGAGGATGAGCAGGGTACTGTGCGCATGGTCAATGGTGGCTTCACTGTCGAGCGCGATAGTGCGGATAACGCGCCCGCAACCCCTGAGCAGGATGCACCCGCGGCGGATGTACCTGCGGCTGAAGCTCCCGCAGCTGATGCCTCGGCACCTTCTGAGTCTGCTACTTCGGAGCCTGCTCCGGTGGCTGATCAGGCTTCCGCTGCGGAGCAGAAGGCGGGGGAGAGCGGCGCTGAGCAGAAGAAGGACGCTCCGGCTGGTGTTCAGGGTGCTCCCGCGCAGAATGTTTCTGCACAGAATACCTCTGTGCAGAAGACTGAAGCGCAGAAGGGCAACGCGCAGAAGGTCGAAGCACAGGCATCTGGCTCCCAGAAGGTTGCCTCCGGTGCCCAGCAGAAGCGTGAGCAGTTGGCGGCTACCGGCGCCTCCAATATGCTGGTCATTAGCGCAGCTGGATCGCTGTCACTGCTTGCCGGTATGCGTTTGAGCCGCCGTCGCCGTAGTGAGATGCAGCTCAGTTCTCGCCGCTAAAACGGGGTAATTATTGCCCCACTAGGCAAAATACGCATATAGATGTAGGGATGTCCGAAATGCAAGATTCGGGCGTCCCTACATCTTTAACTTTTTCTAAGGTTATACCTATAATTTAGAGTGCTGTCATAGACGGTACTATCACTCTTTACCACCTCGTTCACCCGAGGTGAGGAGTCGCTGTGAAGCGCCTCCGGTCACCGATATCAGAGAACCGTTATTCTGCGCCTACTTCCGACCTTTGGGCGCAGGAGTCACACGACGATTCATCACACTCACTCACGAAAATAGGTGACCATGTTTTCCACGCAGCGAACTGCTCGCGGCGCGGCGCTAGTAGCGTCTGCCGCCCTCGGTTTGGGTGGCTCCGTCGCGCCTGCAACTCTGGCCCCCGCCACCTTTGCCTCTGCCGCTCACGCGCAGACTCAGCAGACCCCGAAGCCTGAACTTCCCATCGCCGTTGCCGCCGATGTGGTTAGCCACGACATTACCTTGGACCTGGTTGCTCAGAGCAATGACTACACCCTGCTGTCGTTGACCGGTGTAACCTCTTTGGAGAATCTGAGGGTTCGCCTGTCCGCCATCTCCGTTGAAGATGGCGTTGTGGCGACCATGACCGTACCCGCAGCCCAGATGACTGCCTCAAAGAATGAAGAAGGCAATATTGAGCTGAGCATCCACCAGCGCCTCAACGTTGAGCAGCCGTACATGGTGGAAATTGAGAATCTGAGCAACGGCGAGACTGTCTCCGTTGAGTTTATGCCCGAGTACGGTGTAACAGTCGACGAGATTATGGCTAGCAGCCAGAACATTTTCTTCCCGGACACCCCCGGTGTTCCCCGTGCTAACCGCGTGGAGGCGAATCCTGCCCCCGAGGTGTCCCTGAGCCCCAGCGCATCCCCGAGTGCCGCGAAGGATAGCCCGCGCCCGACGGTCGCCCCGGTACCTTCTGAAGCGCCGTCTGCATCGCAGAAAGTTTCGGCTCGTCCTTCTGCGAGTGCATCTGCTAGCGCCTCGGTGAGTGCGTCTGCCAGTGCTTCTGCTTCGGTGAGTTCTTCTACCAATGATGCGGCACCCGCTGAGGTGACCGAGGATCGTCTGTTGGTGCACTCCCGCTCCGATCGGGCTCCCGCGGAGACCCGTGAGGCGACCCTGGAAATTTCCACCGCAGAGCTGCGCGGATCGGATGAGCTGCAGCCGATTAGCGTGCGCGCTAGGAACGTTGCGGAGAGTGGCCTGGGCTATGACGTGATGGTCTTTGAAATGCCTGCTGACGGCGGTGCCGTGGGTTCGCCGCTGGCGACCACGCATGTGAGCCCTCAGCAGGTGACTGATGCTTCTTTCTCTGCTGATTTGAAGGTTCCCGGTACCTCTTTGAATGCGGGTAAGCGCTACCGTGTGGTTGTGGTGGGTGGTAACTCCACTGAGGAGCTGCAGCTCATGGCGACCAGTGCTTTTGGTGTGAGCGTGATTCAGCGTGCGGTTCCTGTTGATCCGGCTCCGAAGCCTACGAATACTGTTGTTCACCCGCAGATTCCGATGATTTCTGATGCGAATCAGCGTGTGAGCCCTTCGGCCCCTTCGGGTCGCGTGAGCACTGTGGATTCTTCAGGTGCCTCTGCGGATGCTCAAGATTTGGTGACTGATTCTGTTGCTAAGATCCCGTCGGTGGATAGCGCTCTGGGCTATATTGTGCAGGCGCAGCAGTCGGCGCGTGCGATTACCGCGCAGGCTCGTAGTTCTGTGGCTGAGACTGCGGTGGTTCCTTCGACGATGGTGATGTCTGGTTATGCGGTGATGTTGCCGGGGCGTACCGTGGTGAACCTGTTGGGTTACCAGTCTGCTGAGGGGGAGACGGTGACTGTTGCTTCGCCTCAGGAGAATGTGGGTGCTGCAGGTTCGGGTAGTTTCTATACGCGTAGCTCGAAGTCGCGCGGTGATTCTGCCGGTTCGAAGCTGGAGGCGAGCGCTCAGGATAATGGCCCGCTGCCGGAGGGTACCTTGCCGCTGAGTATTGCTCTGCTGGGTTCGGTTGCCTTTGTGGGTACTGCTGTTGCGGTTAACGTGTATCGTCGCCGCCTTGAGGGTGCTGAGGAGCTGGGTGCCGAGTAGCTCAGCTATTTGTTGCTTAGCGCTGTGAGGCGTGGCTCTCTGTAGGGGAGTTTGTTGAGTGGGAGGCGTTCTGCTGGATGCGTGCTGAGTGGGTGCGTGTTTGGTGGGGCGCCTTCTGCATGCCCTCTTCTGTATGCCCGAATGTTTGACCCTAATGCGCGGTGGTTTGTTGCGCCTTGGGACGGTGTAAAAAAATCTTTTAGTGCACTGCTGGGAATATTTTATGACATTCGAATTTTGCGTTATTTATATCTCAGTAAAGTATTTAATTCCCTTTTATTTCGGCAATTATCGCGACATAAAGTTTTAGCACGTGAATGCAACGCAACATTAAGTGCAATATCCGTGTTAGGCTAGGGTGTAACCGACGTACTGGTGCGCAAATACTTGGATAGAAACACCGGCTTGTGGTGAGCCTTCCCTAGTCCACGCTTTGCGCCTACATCGATCGAAATGGCGCACATGACTATCACTCGACTTCCGAAACGCATTCATGCTCTTTCGCTTGTAGCCGCTTTAGGTGCAAGCGCTTTTGTGCTTCCTGGCGCCTCCGCAGTAGAGGCTGAAGCAATTAACGTGAATGATTGCCTGGCGGCTCTGGTTAATAGCGAATTTAATTCAAGCTGCCCCTACGAAGACCTCGAAATTGAGGTCGATACCATTGAGATTCAGATTCAGTCCATCAAGGACGGTCAGGCAACCATTAAGCTCGCGCCCCTCTATGAGGGCGGCTACGTGGGCGATGCCTCTAGGGTGTACCTGGTAATGCAGTACTACGACGCCACTGGCACGTTGCTTGGGTCTGACACCTACGAGCCCTCCGCAATGCAGGTTGAGCGTGCGGACGACGGCTCGATGCTTGTCACCTTTGAGATGCCGCAGATGCCCCAGGAGGGCTACTACTCCATTAGTGCCATGGATCTTGTGACCTCCGACGCGGGTTATGGCGAATTCATGATTTCTGAGGGTTCCCTCGTTCCGCACGTTATCCCGATTGAGGATGACCCTGACGAGGTTATGGTGGATAAGAAGGAAAACGCCCACCGTGTTCCGACCATTGACGAGCTGAAGACGATGGAAAAGCTCCGCGAAGAGGAGCAGAAGAACCAGCAGGCTGCAGATCAGAAGGGTAGCAAGGATAAGGTTAAGACTGAGGTGCCTTCCGAGTCTGCTGAAAACCCGAACTCCGAAACCCACACGCAGAAGCTGGAGCAGATCCCCGGCGGATCGACCTCTTCTCGCGATATTCAGACCCTGAGCGCTACGGAACTGAAGGTTGCGTATGCTGAGGTTCGCTCCGATAAGGAAACCAAGCCGGTGACTATCAGTGCAGCGCGTCTGGCTGCGAATGCGGCTGGCTACGACCTGATTGTGGTTGAAACCGACATGAGTGGCAACCATAAGGGTGATGCGCTGTCCATTACGCACATCAGCTCTGATCGCATTGTGAATGGCGCGTTCAAAGAAGAGATTGGCATGCCCGGCTCTCTGCTGAAGACCGGCTCGGTGTACACCGCCTACCTGGTGCGTGCGGACGATACTGAGTATGCGGAAGAAGTTGTCTCGGTGCGATTCAAGGTCAGTGGCGAGGCGACCGGCAACTCAACCTCCTTGACGAAAGATGAGTCGCCTCGCCAGGATGCAAGCGCATCGCTCACGCCCAGCGCCAATGCGGCCGAGGCGACCGGTGCCACTCAGGGTAGCCCCTCCGCTGCTACTAGCGCCGTCTCGACTCGTTCTGATGATACCCAGTCGGGCTCGGGTCAGTCTGCCGCGAGCGCACCCCGTTCCACTCTGGATGCGGTGAGCGCCATGTCCAAGGCAAAGGAAGCGAAGGCTGAGCGTCAGCGTCAGGCTCTGCAGGCTTTGGCTCAGGCACGTACGGTAGCTCCGCGTTCGGCTTTTGAGCCGACTCGCACCAATCAGATTTCGGCGTACAGTTCGGGTTCTGATCCGGCATCTATCGCTGCTACCGCGAAGCTGGATGCTTTGACGGATGAAGAAAAGGCAGCGTCGGCAGCTTCTGGTAACGGAAATAAGGGTTTCACCCCCGTGGTTCATTCGGAGTCTAATAATCGTTCCGCTACGGTGAACTCGAATACCACTCAGGTGCACTCCACCGCGAATGCTGATCGTCAGGATGGCGTGAAAGCTGTAGCTTCGGCGGCGTCTCCCGCTAGTGAAGAGGTCGCGCAGCACGGTGTAGCTTTCTGGGCTCTTGGAGGCGCCGGTTTGGCGCTGGTGGTTGGTGCCGCGTGGATGGCTCACCGCAGGGGAGTCCTCGGCGGCTAACGCCCCTAATCCGTGCTTTTTGACGGCATCGCATAGTATGTTCGTTGTTTCATGAGGAATGCTCGCCCCCGCTATCTGTTGGTGCAGATCGCGGGGGCGAGTCGTGCGTTCAGGGTGTTCAAAAAAACTCTACCCTCGCGTGAATAAACCTTAAGGTTCGTGATAGGGTTGAAATAACCGATAAATAGATGCGAGCTATTGTCAGGTCTTCACCACCTGAAATACGAAGCGGAGCATGGTACGACAAATCCGGGTGTATGGCGCACTCGGGGGTCCGCGCGGCACATGAGGAACGGGCAGTAGCAAGCACATTTCCACCACGAAAAGACGCATTGCATGAGTATTTATTCAGCGAAGCACCGTATTGTCACCGCAACCATTTTGGCTGCGGGGCTTCAGTGCGGGCTTGTTGTACCCTCTGTCGCGGCGGAGGCACCCGTCACGACGCACTCTGCCGTGCAAAAAACCGCCACCCTGACCGCAACCCCGAACCAGGCTGAAGACAATCAGCAGGTGCAGGGCGCAGCCTCCACAATCACCATGAAGGCGCAGCTCAAGGATGGCGGCTATCTTCTACGTTGGACGGGCTTCCCTAAAGATCTGGAGGCCTCCAGCGTTCTGGTTGATGTGAACTTCTACACCCCTTCCGGTGAGTACGGTGGCTCCGTCCTGGAGAGCCCGACCCTAACTGAGGGAACCAAGGAGGGGGAGTTCCGCCTCCTGATGAGCCCGGCGACGGACTCGAACGTCGTGTACGTGATCGTTCTGGAGGATACCGCGCACGGTGTCTCCTACGAATTCTTTGTGACCGAGCAGGGAAACCGCCTGGTCCAGACCGCTGACCCGCGCAACGGCAAAGCAAAGCCCACCGAACCGCCGGTCGACATTGAGCGTGAAGAAGCAGAAACCGGCGAGGCGAGTGCTCAGCCGACCCCCGAAGCGGTGAACCTGCCGTCGCCCACCGCTACGTCATCCACCGATACGAGCGATGACACGGTTCGCCGTACCGTGGACAACCCGCAGAACCATGATTCTGGGCAGTACGTTATCTCCGAAGACAACAGCGTGTACGATCCGATGAACCAGAGGGATGGCAAAGCGCACCTGTCCATTCAGGACTCGCAGGGCGACTCTCAGGATGACACGAAGCCCGTCACGGTCCGTGCCACGAACTTCCCCCGGAATGACAAGGGCTACGACCTGATCGTCATGGAAATCGACACCAATGGCAACACTGTTGGTGATGCGCTCGCCATTGTGCACGTTGGCCCGGAATCCATTTCTGCGGGCGCTTTTGAGGCTGTGATTGGCGTGCCCGGTGCGTCCCTGCAGATTGGTAGGACCTACCTGGTGGCGGCTTTCGACGCAGGTGATGATGGCAACCTTCAGCTCAATACGGTGCGTTTTACGGTGACTCAGGCGTCCTCTGAGGGCGGTGGATCATCGTCCAATTCTTCGTCTGTGAACGAGGAGAAGCCGGTTACTGTACCTTCCGCGTCTGCCTCTGAGACTGCGGATGCACCCGCTGCGGGTTCTAAGTCTAAGACCCGCGGTATTCAGGCTGATACCGCCATGGCTCCGGGTACTAATGACGCCACGATTTCTGTTCCGCGCGCTGCCGGTAGCCCTGCCACCGCGTCTTCCTCGGCGCTGGGGTACCGCACCGGGGAGGCGCAGCCTGTTGAGGTGGTGACCCCCGAGTCTAATTTGCCCTCGGGTACCGATTCGGCGGCTCAGTCTCGCCGTGCCGCGATTCTGAACGGTTCTTCCTCTCAGGTTCGTACTGATCCCGGATCGCCGAATGGTGTGAAGGCAACGGAGGCGCAGATTACCCGCAACATGGATAAGAGTTCGCCTCTTCTGCCGATTTTGGTGACCCTGGGTGGCGGTCTGATTCTGGGTGCTTTGGGTATGTCACGTATGCACGCTTCGAAGAAGGATTAGTCGCGTAGGGGTTGGGGTGGTGATGGCCCCTGGTGCCTGTTGAGGGGGTATTGCCCTGTCGGTGTGCTGTGAGATGTTTTGTCATACAACGGCTCATTTGGTGTATATCTTGAGAAATATACACACTGTCGATATAGTAAGCCTGTCCTAACAGTGTCGATAGTATGGATACACACCAATGAAGATTTTCACATCTGGCACCCGCCTCTCCAAGGGAGCCTGCGCCCTCGCCGTCGCTGGCGCTGTCGCCCTACCCCTGGCACCCGTCCTCGCCGAGAACATTAATATCGCCGCACAGAATGTTGCCGCGCAGAACGTCGCAGCTGGCGACCAGGCAAGCGCCGGCGCATCCTTCGGCTGGGGCGTGCGCGCCTCCTTCCTGTCCTACAACGGTATGCCCCGCGAAATGACCGACGGCGCAGCCTGGGACGCAACCGCAAAGCAGTTCACCTTCACCCCGACCTCCACCACCGTCTCCGAAGACGGTAAGCAGGTCACCCTGCAGGCTGCCGGCCGCCTCTGGTTCACCGGCCACTGCGCTGAAGGTCAGGACCCCGAAACCGGTTGCGCCCTGAACCTCACCTTCTCCAACCCCCGCGTGGAACTGAACCTCGCTGACGGCACCGGCTCCCTCTACATGACCGTGCGCACCAAGAACTACGCCTCCGGCAAGTTCGAGGGCCCCATGGAAGTCAAGATGGCGACCCTGAGCACCGGCACCGCTAAGCAGAGCGAGAAGGACGGCGTGGTCAGCATCAGCGGCATCTCCGCGAACCTGACCGCCGACGGTAACCACGCCTTCTCCGACTTCTACAACGAAGGCGCGAGCCTCGACCCGCTGAGCATCTCCTACAACGGTAGCGCAGCTAACACCCCCAAGAGCGCCTACAGCGTCGCTGAGTCCTACAACACCGGCGCGGGCGTGAACCAGCCCCAGAACACCGCACGTCTGGGTCAGAACCACATCGTGCACGTGGCACCCCCGAGCTTCGGTGGCGACACTACCTACACCGTGCTGACCAGCTCCAACCTGAAGATGACCGACACCGGCGTCCTGAAGGCAATCAAGGGCGTTTTCGCGGTGGACGCTGACGGCAACCGCATGCTCGTCATCGGCAGCGAGACCAACAAGCCCGAGCTGTACACCGTGACTGCTGAGGGTAAGCTCGTCTCCTCCGGCACCTACTCCGACGTAGACCTCGGCGCCAACACCGTCAAGGCAATCGGCTACAACCCCGCCAACAACACCTGGGGCATCGTCAGCATTGACGGCCAGGGCGGCGGCAAGCTCACCATCATTGACGCATCCGGCAAGGCAACCTCGCAGGCTCTGCCGAAGCCCGCCTCTATCGACCCGCAGGTTGTGAACGCATACTCGCTCGACGAGTACTACGGCGACTCGTTCTCCAATAACACCGTGACCCTCGCGCCGCTGCCCGACGGCAGCTTCGTGTACGCGCCGTCGACTTCCATCTACGATGCGGCCGGCGAAAAGGTGGTTCAGAAGGGTCACCTGCTGCACATGAGCAGCAACGGCGTGTCCCTGGTGCCGAACTCTTCACCCGCAGGCTACGACACCGCCCTGCCCTCGACCCTGGTCAGCCCCAAGGGCTACATTTACCGTTGGAACAACTGGTACGGCGGTAAGGTGCAGATTCTCAAGTACGAGAACGGCACTTTCAGCGTGGTCCGCGAGTCCGCAACTCTTGAGGGCTTCGAGAAGACCGAGGTTGCCACCATGTTCCTGACCCGCGCGGGTAACGTGGTCGTGGTGGACGCATCCGGCTCCCGCCTGGTGTTCATGGATGACAACCTGAACAAGGTGAACGAGGTGGTGCTCTCCTCGATGCGCAAGACCGACAAGAGCGGCGGCTACAACGCTCTCGAGCTGCCCAACGGCGATATTATCTACCCGACCAGCTTCGAGAACCCGAACACCTATGAGGATCAGCTGTGGCTGAACCGCCTGGCAGCGAACTCGGCACCGACCCCGGCACCCGAGCCGACCAAGGCACCTGAACCGACTAAGGCACCTGAGCCGACTAAGGCACCTGAGCCGACTAAGTCTGCTGAGCCTACCGTGGCACCGACTGCTGAGCCGACCGTCGCGCCTTCTGCTGAGCCTTCTGCTGAGCCTACCGTGACTGCGGAGCCGACTGTTGCTCCGACCGAGGCGCCGACCGCAGAGCCCACTAAGTCCGCTGAGCCGACTGTTGCGCCCACCGAGGCACCCTCTGCTGAGCCGACCGTTGCTCCCACCGCTGAGCCGAGCGCTGAGCCCTCTAAGTCTGCTGAGCCGACTGTTGCTCCCACCATGGCACCGACTGCAGAGCCCACCAAGACTGCAGAACCGACTGTTGCTCCGACCGAGGTTCCCTCTGCAACTGCAGAACCGACTGTGGAGCCTTCGGCAACCGCAGAGCCCACCGCGACCGCAGAACCTTCTGCAGAGCCGACCGTGGAGCCCTCCGCAACCGCTGAGCCCACCAAGACTGCAGAACCCACCGCAGTTCCTTCGGAAGAGCCCACCTCGCCGTCTCTGCCGACCGCGTCCGTGGCACCCAGCGCCTCCGTGGCACCCAGCGCCTCCGTGGCTCCTTCTGCAACCCCGAGCGCATCGGTGAGCGCGTCCCCGACCGTGGTCCCGAGCGTTCCCGCCGTGACCCCCTCGATGAGCGCGTCTGCATCGGCGTCCGCTAGCGTGTCTGCATCTGCGAGTGCATCCGCGTCCGCGAGCGCATCCGCAAGCCAGTCGGCTTCCGCAAGCGAGTCTGCTTCCTCGAACGCAACCGCGAGCGAGTCTGCATCCGCCAGCGCGTCCGCATCTGAGAGCGCCACTGCCGATCAGAACGCAGCCGGCCACAAGGGTGGCTCCAACGGTGGTTCTGATGCCGGTTCCGGCGCCTCCGACAACTTGGGTGTGAGCGGCTCCTCTAACGGCGGCTCCTCTAACGGTGGTTCTTCCGCAGGCAGCTCCTCGAGCTCCGGTAGCTCCTCCTCCAAGCTGGCGCAGACCGGCGCATCCGGCGCAATGTTCGCCGCAGCAGCCGGTGCCATCACCCTGGCGGCTGGTACCGCCCTGGTCGTGGCACGCCGCCGCAAGAGCTAAGATTTAGCCTTCGCGCAACACCCCGCTTCGCCACTCGTGTTCATGAGTGGGGAAGCGGGGTGTTCCTTTCATACAATGGAAATATGACTATTCTGAATGTAATCGCAACCTCGCACGGCACCGACTCGGCCGCCGGCCGCGAGGCTATTACGCTGATTCGTGAGCAGATTAAGTTCCTGCTCGCTCAGCGTAACGACGGCGTGGAGTACCGTGTTCACGCCGCATATGTGGATGTGGAATCTCCCAGCGTTGATGATGCCGCAGCATCCCTGCCCAATGATGAGCCCTGCGTGATCGTGCCGATTCTGCTGTCGACCGGTTTCCACACTCAGGTGGATTTGCGCCGTGCTGCACGCAATAGCGGTATTGAGCGTATTAGCATTGGCGAGTCGCTGGGCCCGGATGCGCGCCTTGCTGCTCTGACTCGCGCTCGCCTGGAGGAAATTGGCTGGACTCCCGGCGATGGCCCCGTGGTTCAGGGGGCTGCCGGTTCTTCTCGTGCTGATGGTCGCGCGGATATGAGCCGTGCGGCTGAGCTGCTGGCTGAGGAGCTGCACGTTCCGGTGCATCACGGTTTCGTTGCCGCGATTGATCCGAAGTTCCACGAGGTGGTTGCCGAGTATCAGCCTAAGTTTGCTGCGACCTACCTGCTGGCGGAGGGTTTCTTCTCCGGTAAGATGCGCCGTGATGCTGAGTCGACCGGTGTGCCGGTGAAGGTTGCCGCGCCGCTGGTGAACGCGCAGGGTGGTGCTTCTGCTGCCGTGGTGGCGGAGTGCTTTATTGACCGCATGGATGCGGCTATTGCGCAGCTGGATGCCGCCTAGATGACCTAGTCAGGCTAGTGCGCTCGCTGCTCACACCGCCTGATGAGAGGCTTCTGAAAGCCCATACAAAAAACCTCGGGACTGTTACGTCCCGAGGTTTTTTGTATGTAGCTGAAGTAGCTGAGTGCTTAGGCAGTCTTGAGGTAGACGTCGCCGTCGCGGACCTCTACGGGGTAGACCTTGATGGAGTAGGAGGGGTCGGAGACGCACTCGCCGGTGGTCAGGTCGTAGACCTCCTTGTAGAGGGGGGAGGTGATGGTGGGGTTGCCGTTCTTCTCGCCGACGATACCGCGTGCGAGGACCAGTGCCTGGCTGTGCGGGTCGAGGTGGTCGCCGGCGAAGATGCCGTGCTTGGTCTTGTAGATGGCGTACTGGTAGCCGTCGACCAGGGCGACTTCGCCCCAGTTTTCTTCGAGGTCAGATTCAGCGCAGATGCGTACCCAGTTCTCAGCCATGGGGGTTTCCTTTCGAAGTGGTGGTCTGCGCCGCGCGGGGTGCAGGACACAATAGCGGTTCGTGTGTTCTTTGTTTGGAGTTTACCTTATGAAACCCACATTTGGAAATGGGGCACGCGGAGGGTGCTAAAGGTTATTTTTACCCTAAAAGATGATCTCAAATTTTATAGATTAGCCTTACCTAAATTAGGTTTAGATAAGGTAAGAATACCCTATTCCAGCCCGGTATTCCGCGGATTTTTTGGAAAATTTTCCCAAAAAATACGGATTTTCGATACTTCGACCCCGCGCTAGAGTGTACGATAAAAGTCGTAGTTTAAAACGCCTTTTGACTGCCTGAAGAAAACAACATAATCCCACACAAAAATGTTTCGTAATTTTCAGATGCATTCTAAAGAAGCGGGCGCTCCAACTACTCGGTACGCATCAGGTACGAGCCCAACGGTACGGAAACTAGGAGTTCCAACGCCAGGCACGCCACAGCCGCGTACTGAGAGTAGACAAGTGCCATGAACTACCTGCATTACAACTAGGAAGGAAAATCCATGTCGCACACCCCCCGCAACATTCTCGTTGTCGGCGCAGGCCCCGCTGCGTGGCGTTTTGTACGCGCGTACCACGAAGGCGCTGAAGCTGCCGGTCGCGCGGCGGACACCATCACCGTCCTCAACGACGAGCCCTACATCCCCTACGACCGCGTTGCTATCGAGCAGATCTTCAAGGACACCGAGAAGGACCTGACCCTCGGTGATCCCGAACTGTGGAATGCAGAGAACATCAACCTGGTCAACAACTGCCACGCAGAGAAGCTTGACCGCACCCGCCGCGTTGTTACCGACACCGAGGGCAACGAGTACCCCTATGACGTGCTGGTCTTCGCAACCGGTTCCCGCGCGGTTCGTATCCCCATTCTTAACTCGGACGCCGCACACGTCTTCCGCACCATTGACGACGTGAAGAACATGGTCTCCGAGGTCAAGCGCCTGCAGTCCACCCTCGGCCGCGCACCCCGCGGTGTCGTCGTCGGTGGCGGTCTGCTCGGCCTCGAAGCAGCTGAGGGTCTGAAGGACCTGGGCGCAGAGCCCACCATCCTGGACGTGGCACCCTGGCTGCTCTCCGTTGAGGTTGACCAGGGCGGCGGTTACGCCGTGAACGCCCAGATTAAGGCAACCGGCATTGACATTGAGACCGGCGTGTACATCTCCGGTATCAACAAGGACGCTGACGGCAACGTCGTCTCCGTCTCCATCGCAGATTCTCCTTCTGAGGATGCAGAAATCCGCACCCTGCCCGCCGACATGGTGGTCTTCGGTGCTGGTATTCGCCCCAACGACGAGCTGGCACGCGACGCTGACCTGGCACTGGGTGAGCGCGGCGGTATTCTCGTCAACGACGCATGCCACTCCTCCGACGAGCACATTTGGGCTATCGGTGAGGTTGCCTGCGTGCTGGGCCGCACCTGGGGCCTGGTCGCACCGGCTAACGCTATGGCTGACGCTGTGGCAGCTAACCTGCTCAACGACAACGAAGAAGCTCAGGTTGAAGAGTTCGACATCGCAACCAAGCTGAAGTTCTCCGGCGTTCAGGTTGCCGGCTTCGGTGATCGCCGCGGTACCACCGAGGGTTGCCTCGAGGTTCTGTTCGCAGACCCCGCACGCGGCATGTACCAGAAGATCGTGACCAGCGGCGACGCAAAGACCCTGCTCGGTGGCGTGTTCGTCGGTGACACCGCTCCCTTCGACTCCCTGAAGCCCCTGCTCGGTCGCGAACTGCCCGCTGAGCCGAACGTCTACCTGACCGCAGCTGGCGGCGGCGACGGCATCCCCGATACCGAACTTCCCGACGACGCAATCCTGTGTTCCTGCAACAACATCAGCTTCGGTGCTGTCCGCGAGGCTATCGTTGACGGCAACCACGATGTTGCATCCCTGAAGTCCTGCACCACCGCGGGTACCCAGTGTGGTTCCTGTGTTCCGATGTTGCAGAAGACTCTGGAACAGCAGATGAAGAAGATGGGTCTGACCGTCTCCAAGGCACTGTGTGAGCACTTCGACTTCTCCCGTGCAGAGCTGGCTGAGGCTGTGCGCCTGACCAGCCTGGACGACTTCGACTCCGTGCTGGCACGCTTCGGCCGCGGTGGCGACGGCTGTGCTATCTGTAAGCCGACCGTTGCGTCGATTCTCTCTTCCTTCCGCAACTCCTACGTCCTGGATGCAGGCCGCGGTGGTATTCAGGAGACCAACGACCGTGCGCTGGCAAACATGCAGAAGAACGGTACCTACTCCGTCGTTCCGCGTATTCCCGCAGGTGAGATTCCCGCTAAGAAGCTGGGTGTCATCGCAGAGGTCGCTGAAGAGTTCGGTCTGTACGTGAAGATCACCGGTGCGCAGCGTATCGGTATGTTCGGTGCTCGCCTGGAGCAGCTGCCCTACATTTGGGAGCGTCTGGTGGATGCTGGCTTCGAGTCCGGTCAGGCATACGGTAAGTCCCTGCGTAACGTGAAGTCCTGCATGGGTTCGACCTGGTGCCGCTTCGGTGTTCAGGACTCGACCGGCATGGCAGTCAAGCTCGAGAACCGTTACCGCGGTCTGCGTTCCCCGCACAAGTTCAAGTTCGGTGTTTCCGGCTGTAACCGTGAATGTGCTGAGGCACAGGGCAAGGACGTTGGTCTGATTGCAACCACCAACGGCTGGAACCTGTACCTGGGCGGTAACGGTGGTGCGAACCCCGCTCACGGTCGCCTCTTCGTCAAGGACGCCTCCAGCGAGGACATCATCCGCTACATCGACCGCTACCTGATGTACTACATCCGTACCGCAGACAAGCTGCAGCGTACCGCTCGCTGGCTCGAGGATCTGGATGAGGAGCACGGCGACGGTCTGGCACACCTGCAGTCCGTCCTCATTGAGGACTCCCTGGGTGTGTGCGAGGACCTGGAGCGCGACATGCAGCGTCACGTTGACTCCTACGAGGACGAGTGGGCGGCAACCCTGCGCGACGAGCGCCGTCTGCGCCGCTTCCGCGCCTTCATTAACGAGCCCAACGGCAGCGACGAGGGTTCGCACCTGTACGTGCTGGAGCGCGAGCAGATTCGCCCCGCAACCCCCGAGGAAATTGCGGCGGCAGAAGCTGGCGAGTCCAACACCGTCCTGCTGACCGGTGCCAAGATTCCCGTGGGCAAGCCCAGTGACCTCAACCCGGTCCCGGCAGCGTAGTATGTGCCCGAAGATTCCTCCGTTCCCGCCCCGCGAGTTCGCCACTATTGACGAAATCCTCGCGGGCGGGGCGCCCGGGCACACCCTGGACGATAGCGTGACAGAACGCGGCATTCTTCTGCCCGGCGAGCCTGCTGAGAACCCCGGCAAGGTCTACATTGTGGGTGGCGGCCCCGGTGCCGCTGACCTGCTGACCCTGCGTGCGGCACGTGCCCTGAGTGAGGCGGACGTGGTCCTTCTGGATCACCTCGCCCCGCAGGAGTACGGCGAGTACGCGCCGAACGCCCTCATTGTTGATGTGGGCAAGGTTCCCGGTAAGCACGCTGTTCCGCAGTCCCGCATTCAGCAGCTCATGATTGATTACGCGCTTTCGGGTAAGACCGTGGTGCGTTTGAAGGGTGGCGACCCGTACGTGTACGGTCGCGGCGCTGAAGAGCTGGATGCGTGCATCGCCGCAGGCCTGGAGGCTGAGGTTATCCCCGGCATTACCAGCGCCATTGCGGTTCCTGCGCGTGCGGCGATTCCGGTGACCCTGCGTAAGGTGTCCTCGATTTTCACCGTCATTTCTGGTCACTCCGGCCTGTCGGAGACCGAAGTGTCGGCGGTTGAGGCGACCCTGCGTGCCCAGGGCACCGTGGTGCTGCTGATGGGCGTTCGTACCCTGCCCGATACGGTGGCGTCTCTGCTCTCTCGTGGGATTGAGGCTGACACGCCGCTGGCAACCATTGAGAACGGTTTCTCTGAGAAGGAGCGCGTGACTGTCACGACCCTTGAGAACGCTCAGGCGGATTGCGCATCGGTCAAGGCGCCGGCTATTACCGTCATCGGTGAGGTCGTGCATTATGCTCGCGATGATCAGAACCGCTTTGTGAGCGAGGTTCACGAGCGTCTGCGTGAACGTTCCACCTCCTAGAGGCGGTGCGCTAGATAGTATTGCACGGCCCCGCATCCTTGGTTTTCCTAGTTGCCAAGGGGCGGGGCTGTTGCTGTGCCGGGTTATATTGCTACGCCGGGAGCGCCGCGGAGCAAAAACAGCGGCACAAAAACATACGAAAGCGGGGCGGGTATCAACTGATACCCGCCCCGCTTTCGTCAGGGGTGTTGCTCTCAGCGCCTAGATCTTGAAGTCGTTGCTGCTGCCGGAACTGCCGGAGCTACCGGAGCCACTGGACTTGCTTGCAGAAGAAGATGCAGAGGGACCCTCAAAGACCTTGCGGAATCGGTCGCTGTACTCCGACACGAAGTACTCGCGGCTAGTCACGCGCCACTTGCCCTCGGCGTACACCACGTAAATCACGACATCCAGGGTGCTTGCCTTCTGAACCTCACCGGTACCCTTCTGGTAGATGGTGTATTCCTTCACAACATCCCGGCAGGGGAACGCCACAACAGCCAAATCGGAAGAGGCAAGAGCCTTCGCATCGAGATCGTCACGGATGCTCAGCTTGCTCTCGTAGTCCTTAGTCCAACCGCCCGCAGCGTAGAGCTTAGCGATAGTCTTCAGGTTGTTGACCAGACCGCTGTCAGCGCCGTGGACCAGACCCTTGAGGTACTGCAGGTCGCCGTTGTACATCGCGGCAATGTACGCGCTCTGGTAAGCAGCCAGAGTCTTGTAGGCGCCCTCGAGGGAGACGGTACGCTGAGCCACCGTATCAATGACCGGGATCGGAACGTTCTTCGCGGGGGAGGTGTCGGTCGGCTCAACATAGTGCGCAATGGCGGGCTTGTACTCGTACTTGACGTCGCCAATGTACTTCTTATAGTCCTTCAAGAACTCGTCGGACGGAATGATCTTCGCGCTACTACGGCTTGACGAGGACGAAGACGAAGCGGATGCTGAAGCCGAGACAGACTCAGAAGGCGAAGCCGACACAGACGCCGAGGGGGAGGCGGAGGCGCTCGGGGAGCCGGAGAAAGTGTCGCCGCTACCGGTGGGGCGAATATCCTTGTTGAAGGCGCATCCTGCTAGAGCCAAAGCACCGGCGGTCAGACCGCCAAAAAGAACGGTGCGGCGGGTCAATCCGTTTCGGTCGTTAGCAGAGAAGCTGGTGTGTGCACTCGGCCGGAAGGACATGGTATCTCCTGAAAGTGGTTGATCGAGGTAGCTCGCTTCACAACGCTGTGATGCGTACGAAAGGATCCGCCTCATCGTTTTTGTATTGTGTGCGGTACAGGGGGGTACCGGGATACGGGTGTGCCGAAGCGTGAACTGCGGCGGTATGAAGTATCCACTTCTTACTATAGAAGACTGGTTTTAAAACTTCGTCAAAAAACCCTGGACATTGTCTTTAAGGCACAATAACCCAAAGTCGGTGAGGTGCAGGGGGAACTGTGCCTCAACGACTTTGGGCTAGCGCGTATGAAATTGGTGAGATGGGGCGGCTCTCGACCGGGGGTATTAGACCCCTGCGGATTTAGACCTTAGTGGAGCCGCGACCCGAAGAACCGCTAGAACCAGCGGAACCGGAACCTCCGGAACTAGAAGAGTCGGAAGAATCGGAAGAGCCCTTGCCGCCATTCAGACGCTCGTTCAGATAGTCGTTGCCGATTCGCCACCACTTACCCTCGGTGTAGAGCATCACGTGCGGAATGGCTACCTGAGTAATCGCCGGTATCTTGCGTTCGGTGCCGTCCGGTTGATGGATGGCGGTGGCAGAATACTTGGCGTCCATCATGATTTCTACGTAGCCGTCACCGTTCTTCAGGGCAGTTCGCGGCTCCGTATTCCGCATGGAAATAGTGCACGTGAAGTCCATGTACCAGCCGTTCTGCTCATACAGTTCCTTGACCGCCTTGACCTCATCAATGGCGCTCTTGTCTGCCGGGTAGGTCAGCTCAATCGCCTGATCCGCGTAGCGGCCATCCTTGAGCGTGGTGATCTGGGCGCTGTAGTAGGCGCGCAACGTCTCGTAGGCGCCCTGGAAGGTCGGGTCCTCACGGTGCGGAACGGTCTTGAGAGGCTTGGGTACGTTCTTCGCAGGGGAAGAATCCGTTGCGGGCTGGTACTCGCCCATGTATTCGCCGGTCAGTTTCAGGGGACCGGGGTACTTTTCCCAACCCTCAACGAGTGCATCCTTAGATACGGGTACGCGTGCCGCGCTGGACGAGCTGCTCTTAGCGCTTGCTGAAGCGCTCGCAGAGGACGTAGCGGTAGCAGACTGTGAAGCAGCTGGTGAACTAGATGCAGAAGCGGTCGCGCTCGCGGACGGGGTGGGGGAGCCTACCTTAGCTTTTGCTTCTTCGCTCAGTGGGCGAATATCGGAGGCGCAACCGGCCATGAGGGAAACCGCGCCACCGAGTAGCAGGGTGCGGCGGCTTAAGAGGCGGGAAGTAGCGGAACGGGTACTCGAAGAGCGGTCGGGTGAGAGCATCGGTGAACTCCTTGATTTTTTCCGAGGCAGGCTCGGGGCACCCGGCGGCGGGCGCGTGGTTGTATGGCGTGTTGGATGAGGTCGTGAAAGGGGTGAAAACTTCGGGCAAATGCCGCGGTTTCAGACCCTGTCCGGAAGTGACCTCGGGTGTACCTCACGCCGTGGGCTAGAGGTACTGGTGAACTCATCTTTGAGACTGCTGTGGTCGCGCCCCGGTGAGAGGGTAGATGTTATCGAATCATCATTGATGTGTTACACGATTCATTTTAGACTATTTTGAGCTCAAAATGCACGAAAAAGCACCTTAGTAATCCCTGAGAGCCTATGGGGCATTCAAGATATCAATCACTGTAAAGTATTACGGCTGCCCCCTGCTGGTGAGGAGTTATGTGATGGAGGCGACTACTTGGCGAGGGGGGTGCGCGCATGTCGAGCTAAGTGATTTCGGTCATATTTATGACTTGAAAAATAAAAGAGCTGCGCCTCAGTATTTCCAAAAGGCGGGGGAGAGGAGGGTGTTTAGTTTAATCTTCTGACCGTAAGGAAGTCTTCAATAGTCCAGAAGAAATACCCGATTCAATAAGGGGAAACCCGCTCGGCAATCCCCAAATATGCACTCTATTCACCCGCTATGCATTGCTGAACCATCCGGAAAAACCGGTTCCCACACGGAATACTGAGGGGATGAAAACTTGCAGAGGTGAATATCTAGTGGAATTACATCGGTGTTCACCCCATATCTTGTGGTTGTACCGACACTAATCCCGCAGGCTCCCTTGAAAAAATTGAAACCCACTTAAAGCAACACTAGGGGAATGTAAAAACATACATCCTTAAACACGCCCGAGTGCGGGGTGGGGCAAGACCCCTTAAGCCCCCTACTCGCTCTAGATATCGCCGAACGAAGAACCATTCTGTTTTGCGCCTCCAGTATCGGTGCATTAGAAAAGTGCTGTTCAAACCCACACCCCGCGGGGTTGCATACAGACACAAAAGCCACATAAACTATTAGTGTTTGCAACGACCCGGCCATCACCGGCGAGCAATTCGGAAGAACGGACCGCACCTGCGGACACCCGCCAATCGCTGCGGCGAGGGTGTCTTAGCGGAAGAGATGTAGTCCCAGTAGAACCGGACGGTTAAGCCCGATATAGCTGTAATAAGCGACTGATACCCGCCCAACGCGCCGCTCTTCCGGTGGCTAGGTATCGCGGACATACACCGCGGCACCCCGTAGCCCCGGGAGGGTTCGGTGCGTTGAGCTGTTAAATCAGTAAGCAAGGTGGTACCGCGCCGCATCCTGCCCCCGGCACAGCCCGGATCAGTCAGTGATGCCCAGGCGTCCTTGCACCCGTCATGTCAATCCTCACCCGCTGAAACGGCGCGGACGACGAGTGCTACGTACCCTGTCGCCCCAACCTCTCAGCGTTGAGAACAACAGATAAGGGCGCACAAACACATGTCCCATGTATACCCCAAGGCGAGCGCCTTCGAAGCCGCAGGAAGCGGCGTCACCGCATCGCCCAAGTTCCCCGCACTCGAAGAGGCAGTCCTCGACTACTGGAAGAAGGACAACACCTTCTCCGCATCCGTCGAGAACCGCCCCGCAGGCGAAAACGGCGAAAACGAATTCGTCTTCTACGACGGCCCTCCCTTCGCTAACGGCCTGCCCCACTACGGCCACCTGCTCACCGGCTACGCCAAGGACCTCGTCGCACGCTACCAGACCCAGCGCGGCCACAAGGTAGAACGCCGCTTCGGCTGGGACACCCACGGCCTGCCCGCAGAACTCGAGGCAATGAAGCAGCTCGGCATGACCGACAAGCGCGAAATCCTCGAAATGGGCATCGACAACTTCAACGACGCTGCCCGCGCATCCGTGCTCAAGTACACCAACGAGTGGGAAAAGTACGTCACCCGCCAGGCACGCTGGGTCGACTTCGAAAACGACTACAAGACCCTGAACGTCGAGTACATGGAGTCCGTCATCTGGGCGTTCAAGCGCCTCTACGACAAGGGCCTGACCTACCAGGGCTTCCGCGTGCTGCCCTACTGCTGGAAGGACGAGACACCCCTCTCCAACCACGAGCTGCGCATGGACGACGACGTGTACAAGGACCGCCAGGACCAGACCGTCACCGTCGCATTCCGCCTCACCGCAGATACCGCCCTCGGTGCTGACGAGAAGGTCGCCGCAGAACTCGACGGCGTCGAAGCACTCGCATGGACCACCACCCCCTGGACCCTGCCCACCAACCAGGCGCTCGCAGTCGGACCCGAGATTGAATACTCCGTCGTACCCGGCGCAGGCAAGTTCGAGGGTCGCTCCTTCCTGATCGCCTCCGAGCTGCTCGGCTCCTACGCCAAGGACCTCGGCTACGAAGGCGACCAGCCCGAAAAGGATGCAGACGCAGCCGTCACCGCGCGCTACACCGGCTCCCAGCTCGAGCACGTACGCTACACCCCGCTCTGGGACTACTTCGCAGACGCCGAAAAATGGGGCACCGAAACCTCCTGGCAGATCCTCGTCGCCGACTACGTCACCACCGGTGACGGTACCGGCATCGTCCACCAGGCACCCGCCTACGGTGAAGACGACCAGAAGGTCTGTGAAGGCTACGGCATCCCCGTGATCCTCTCCCTCGACGAAGGCGCAAAGTTCCTGAATCTCTTCGCTGAGCCCACCGCCTCCGGCACCACCGCCCTGGCTGAGATTGCAGGCGTGCAGGCATTCGACGCGAACCGCACCATCATCAACGCCCTCAAGGCAGACGATGTGCTGATCCGCGAGAAGTCCTACGTGCACTCCTACCCGCACTGCTGGCGCTGCCGCACCCCGCTCATCTACCGTGCAATCACCTCCTGGTACGTGAAGGTCACCGACTTCAAGGACCGCATGTATGAGCTGAACAAGCAGATCAACTGGATCCCGGAAAACGTGAAGTACGGCCAGTTCGGCAAATGGGTTGAGAACGCACGCGACTGGTCCATCTCCCGTAACCGCTTCTGGGGCTCCCCGATCCCCGTGTGGGTTTCGGACGACCCGAACTACCCGCGCATGGACGTGTACGGCTCCCTCGAAGAGCTCAAGGCAGACTTCGGCCGCCTGCCCCTGAACAAGGACGGCGAACCCGACCTGCACCGCCCGTACATTGACGAGCTGACCCGCCCGAACCCGGACGACCCGACCGGCAAGTCCACCATGCGTCGCGTGGAAGACGTGCTCGACGTCTGGTTCGACTCCGGCTCCATGCCCTACGCACAGGTGCACTACCCCTTCGAGAACCAGGAATGGTTCGAGAACCACTACCCGGCAGACTTCATCGTCGAGTACATCGGTCAGACCCGCGGCTGGTTCTACGTGCTGCACGTACTGGCGACCGCGCTCTTCGACCGCCCCGCGTTCAAGAACGTCATCAGCCACGGTATTGTGCTCGGCTCGGACGGTCAGAAGATGTCCAAGTCCCTGCGTAACTACCCGGATGTCTCCGAGGTCCTCGACCGCGACGGCTCCGACGCGATGCGTTGGTTCCTGATGTCGTCCCCGATTCTGCGCGGCGGCAACCTGATCGTGACCGAACAGGGCATCCGTGAGGGTGTTCGCCAGGTCATGCTGCCGCTGTGGAACGTCTACCACTTCTTCGCCCTGTACGCTAACGCCGCCAACAACGGCGAAGGCTACAGCGCAAAGCTCAAGTACGACTCGCAGCACGTGATGGACCGCTTCATCCTCGGCAAGACCCGCGAACTCATCGAGCAGGTCACCGCAGCGATGGACTCCTACGACATCTGGAACGCCTGCGAATCCCTGCGCCAGTACGCCGACGCACTGACCAACTGGTACGTGCGCCGCTCCCGCGAGCGCTTCTTCAACGAAGATACCGACGCATTCGACACCCTCTACACCGCACTGGTGACCGTGTCGAAGGTCGCCGCGTCCCTGCTGCCGCTCAGCAGCGAGGAAATCTACCGCGGCCTCACCGGTGAACGCTCCGTGCACCTGGCTGACTGGCCCGAGGCATCCGCTTTCGCTGACGAGTCTGACCTGCTGGCTCTCATGCAGACCGTGCGTGAGGTCTGCTCCGCAGGTTCGGCACTGCGCAAGGAAAAGAAGATCCGCGTGCGCCAGCCGCTGCAGAAGATGACCGTGGCAATCGCACCCGAGCAGTTCGCTGCCCTGGGTACCGCTTTCGGTGAGAAGGGCGCGGAGTACTTCGCGAACATCGTCGAGGACGAGTTGAACCTGCGCCAGGTGGAGCTGGTCAGCGCCGACACCGTCGACCCCGCCGACTACGGCATCTCCCAGCAGCTGAAGGTCAACGCACGTGCGGCAGGTCCGCGCCTGGGCAAGCAGGTGCAGGTTGCCATTAAGGCATCCAAGTCCGGTGACTGGACCGTGACCGAGGACGGTACCGTCCTGGTCGGCGTGGCAGCTCTGGACGGCGGCCTGGCTCTGGAAGAGGGCGAATACGAGCTGGCAACCGTGGTTGCCGCTGACGTTGAGGGTGCTGAGCACACTGCGGCTGCGGTTCTGCCCGGCGGCTTCCTGGTCCTCAACATTGAGCTGACCGACGAGCTGGTTGCCGAAGGCATCGCCCGCGACACCATCCGCGCTATTCAGCAGGCACGTAAGGACGCCGACCTGAACGTTGCGGACCGCATCAACCTGAGCATCGCGGCACCGGAGGAAACTCTGGCAGCTCTGCGCACCAACGAAGCACTGGTGACCGGCGAAACCCTCGCCGTGTCCCTGCAGCTGAGCGAAGCAGCCGAGCTGAGCATTAGCGTAGCCAAGGCATAAAACGCCTGAATCGTACGGCCGTCCCGCCCCCTTGATTGGGCGGGGCGGCCCGTCGTCTATCCCGCCGCACGGTTATCCCGCCGCACGGTGGGCCCCTGCCGGCACTGACCGGCTATCCCAGTGAGGAGAACAATGAGCGAGAAGAATTACCCCGCAATTCCCGACCCCGAGGGCGTGGAGCGGGTCTACGGTGAACTGCTGGCGCGAGCACCCGAAAACAAGATGTCGCCGCGCCTGGACGCTGTGGCGCGCGCCGTCGAAATCCTCGGCGACGTGCACCGTGCCGCGCCGGTCATCCACATCACCGGCACAAATGGCAAGACCAGCACCGCCCGCATGATTGAGGCGCTGCTGCTCGGCCACGACCTGCGTGTGGGCCGCTTTACCAGCCCGCACCTCGAGAGCGTCACCGAGCGTATCTGCATTAACGGCGCGCCCGTACCGGACGCCACCTTCGTGCGCATTTGGGAGGAAATCGCCCCCTACCTGCAGATTGTGGACGCGGAGATGACCTCCCGCGGCGAGCCCGCCCTGACCTTCTTCGAGTCCGTTACCGTGCTCGCCTTCGCGATTTTCGCGGACGAGCCGGTGGACGTGGTGGTGCTTGAGGTCGGTATCGGCGGCACCTGGGATTCTAACCACCGTGACAACGCCGAAC
>OAVR01000113.1_pt1 | contig 39135 bp, 29 predicted proteins | sample 1476451 | NCBI WGS metagenome assembly OAVR01 (sample SAMEA2580105, study PRJEB22360) | human gut metagenome | biome: human gut; feature: human-associated habitat; material: faeces | place: Denmark | collected 2008/2010 | reverse complement strand
GCGGGGGCGGAGGGGCGGGACCGGGTGACCAGTGCGGAGGCGGGCTTCCGCAACAAGGCGAAGCTCGTGGTGGGCGGTTCGGCGAAGAACCCGACCCTCGGCATCGTGGATTACCGCACGGGTGCCTCCACTGATCTTGGCGAATGCCCGCTCTATATGGAGCCGATTCAGGCGGCTATACCGGTGCTGCGTGAGCTGATTCAGCGTGCAGACCTGACCCCTTATGACATTCCGAACCGTCGCGGTGAGCTGAAGAATATTCTGGTGACTGCTTCGGCGGCGGGTGAGCTGATGGTGCGTTTCGTGCTGCGTTCGAAGAAGCTTCTGGTGCCGATTCGCCGCCAGATGGGCTGGCTACAGGAGCGGCTGCCGAACCTGGCAGTGCTGTCGGTGAACCTGCTGCGTGAGCCGGTAGCACGTGTTGAGGGTGACGAGGAGATTATTCTCTCGGAGCGTCAGACCCTGCCGATGCAGGTGAATGACCTGACCCTGCATTTGCGTCCGCAGAGCTTCTTCCAGACGAACACGAAGGTCGCTGAGGCGATGTACGCGCAGGGTCGTGAGTGGGTGCGTGAGGTGGCTCCGCGCTCACTGTGGGACTTGTACTGCGGCGTGGGCGGTTTTGCCCTGCATGCCGCTTCGGTGATGGACGGCGGTTCGGTGACGGGTATTGAGATTAGTGCGGAGGCGGTCGCTTCGGCGCAGCGCACGGTGGCTGAGTATGGGCTGGAGGGCGTGAACTTTTCGGCGCAGGACGCGCCGGAGTTCGCGGTGTCTTCGGGCACGGTGCCGCAGATGCTGGTGGTGAACCCGCCGCGCCGCGGTATTGGTGAGAGCTTGTGCGCGTGGATTGAGGGTTCGGGTATTGACCGTGTGGTGTATTCGAGCTGTAATGCGGTGACTTTGGCGAAGGATCTGGGGCGCATGCCCTCGTATGTGCCGGTGCAGGGCCGTGTGCTGGACATGTTCCCGCATACGGACCACTATGAGGTTATGACGTTGCTGAAGCGCGGGTAGGTTTCTCGGGTCAAGCGCTCATTCCTATCCCAAGTCCGCGAGCAGATACATAACACTAGGGCGCGAGCAGGTGATTTTTGGCCGAGCAGGTAGTATTTTTCCTGCATGCTCGGCCAAAAATCACCTGCTCGCGGTGTTATCAGGGTTGCCCGCAACGTGGCGGAGGTGAGGCGATGATGCCCCGAGGCGATATACAGAGCACAGTCATGCACCCGCACGGCTCTTTGCCTCATTCCGCGATTCCTGCGCCCGTATCGCTCGCGCAGTCGGGCCGAGAATGAACGTGAATACGGTGGCGATGATGAAGAGTGCCCCTCCGGTAACAATGGTGTTGATCGCGCCGAACGCTGGTACCGCCCATCCGGTGATGAGGTACCCGACCATACCCGCTAGGGAGAAAACCACACCCATGAAGCTGTAGACGCGCCCGCGCATGTGTTCGTCGATAGCGTCTGCGAAGAGGACTTGCCCGAGCACTTCTTCGGGTCCGTAGAACATGCCCCAGATGAACCAGAGCACGAGTACCGCCCACAGCGCCGGGTGTAGTCCCATACTCAGACAAACGGCGCCGTAGCCGAGTCCGGAGATGCACATCCACCCGCGTTTGGTCATACGCACCCGCCCGGCGCCTGTACCGACGCCGAGTTTGGCTGAAAGCCAGGAGCTGATCACGCATCCGGCGGCGTAGACGGAAGTTGCGATTCCGAAGGCGGTGTAGTCGTGCCCGAGGCCGCGGGTGAGGTATTCGAGCATGGGCAGGGTGGTGATGGGTACGGCGGCGATGGAGAGGAACCAGAAGGTGAGCATACCGCGCACGATGGGGTTGTGTGCGGTGTAGGCGGCGCCTTCGCGCAGGAGTCTGCCGGTGTGGTGTTCCTGCACGGTGGCGGTGCGTTCGGCGTGGGTGAGGTCGTAGTTGCGTATGGTGGCGACGGTGAGGGCAGCGAGCAGGTTGAGGGTGCCTGCGAATCCGACGGCGAGGGCTGGGGTGGTGAAGGATGCGACGGCGGCTGCGATGGTGGGGCCGAGGGTTTGGGCGAGGAAGATGAGGCTGCCGCGGCGTGCCATGTATTTTTGGTAGTCGTCGCCGAGCAGGGAGGGCATGGCGGCGGAGGCTGCGGGGGATGAGAAGGTGCCGAAGGTTGAGACGAGGAATGCGATGGTGAGGAAGGCGGGTAGTCCTGCGGCGGCGTAGAGGGCTGGGGATGCGATGAGTAGGGCGGCGCTGGCGAGCCTGAAGCTGACGGTGAGGGTTTTGCGGTTGAATTTGTCGGCGATAGCGCCTGCGAATGGTGCGAAGAGGATGACGGGGACTGCCTCGACGACCATGACGATAGCGGAGTGGGCGAGGTCGCCGGTGGCGCCGTAGGTCAGCAGGGGCATGGCGATAGCTTGGATACTGGACGCAAGAGCATCAGAAACCTGCGCGGTCAGGAGCGTGAGCTGCCCGCGTGCGTTCAGCGGCGTTGCTGATGTGGGTTTTGCGGTCGCGTCTGGTGTGTTTGTTGGAATGCGCGACGCAGGTGATTCAGGGTGCTCAGGCGAAGGGTCTGTGGTGCGTCTCATAATACTGTGGATTCTATCACGGGTAAGAACGCTGTAACCGAGGCGAAACAAGACACAAGATGCGCGAGCAGATAACAGTCCGTTATCTTCTCGCCGAAATATTATCTGCTCGCGGTGTTATCGGGGTTGCCCGCAACCGGGCGGTGGCGTCTCGGGCTGGTTGTGTCCGAGGCGCCACCGCTTTTTCGTTCCCCTCTAGCGGGCGTGAAATTCTATCCCTGCGCCGCGAAATCCTGTGCCGCGAGAATACCCGCCGCGTACGCCGCCTGGCCTACGTGCTGGGCTGCGTCGTCAATCAGGCTGACCAGGCGCACACCGCGAGTCACCGCCGGAGTCCACGAACGGTCAATAACCTCGCTCAAATCAGCCTCGCTCAGCGTCTGCGCGTAGGCCGCGAGCGCCTCGCCGGTTGCCACAAGGTACTCCACCAGCAGGGCAGAATCTGCAACCACGATGGAGCGTGCCTGCTCGGGGGTGTGGCCGTAACCTATGGTGTCGCCAAGCTCGCCCAGGTTGAAACGTTCCCTGAAGCCCTGAGCCTCCCAGACCTGCGGCTGACCGTTCAGAGCAGAAAGCTGCATGTCCATCTGTCGTCCGGCGTGCCAGAGCAGCCAGGCGATAGAGTTCGGGTGCCCGCACGGGTGGGCGTTGAGCGCCTCCGCTGATAGCCCTTTGACGGCTACGGCGGCCTCGATGCCGGGGCGGCTGGCGGCGTCACGCAGAATATCGTGGGTTTTCATAAAGTCCTCCTGAAAATGTTGGCTGCTCGTAGGCTGGCTTCTCGTAGGGAGCCGGGTAGTTTCAGTCTACGCCCGCACGGGCTGAGGGGCGGCTGGGGCCAAGAAAAAATGTGGCGCACGGGAATAATACTCATTTCTTCCCGTTGAACTCTGTGAAGACATCATCATCTAAATTTCACAGGAGAATATTATGACCACCCCCGCTCAGTTGCACTTTGACATGGTCGTCATCGGCTTCGGCAAGGGCGGCAAGACCCTCGCTGGCGCATACGCCAAGACCGGTAAGAACGTTGCCCTCATCGAACAGTCCACCGGCATGTACGGCGGCACCTGCATCAACATTGGTTGTGTACCCACCAAGGCGCTCGTGCACCGCGCCGACGAGTTCCGCGCCAGCGGCGAGCGCACCCTTGAAGAGGCAAACGCCGCCTACGAATCCGCCGTGGTTTTCCGTGACAAGCTGACTGGCATGATGCGCGCCAAGAACCGCGAGATCCTGCTGTCCAACGAGACCGCTAAGCTCATTGACGGTCACGCACGTTTCATCTCCGACACCGAGGTTGAGGTCACCGCGGGTGAGGACACCCTGCGCGTTACCGCCGACTACTTCATCGTCAACACCGGTGCCGTGTCGGTTATCCCGCCGATTGAGGGTATCCGCGAATCTGAGCGTGTGCTCACCTCCACCGAGCTGCAGAAGCTCACCCCGCGCCCCAAGCGCCTGGGCATTATCGGTGGCGGCCCCATCGGTGTTGAGTTTGCCGGTATTTTCTCCTCCTACGGTACCGAGGTGACCATTTTGGATGGCGCACCCGCCCTCTTCGGCCGCTACGACGAGGATGTTGCCCAGGTTGCCCGCGAGATTATCGCAGACCAGGACATTACCGCTCACACCGGCGTGCGTGTGCAGTCCTTCAAGGACGGCGCTGACTCGGTGACCGTGACCTACCTCGACTCCGAGGGCGCTGCCCGGGAGCTGGAGGTGGACTACGTGATGGTTGCGACCGGCCGCAAGCCCGCCACCGAGGGTCTGGGTCTGGAGAACACCAGCATCGAAACCAATGACCGCGGCGCAATTGTCGTGGATGAGCACCTGCGCAGCACCGTGCCGAACATTTTTGCGCTCGGTGACGTGAACGGCGGCCCGCAGTTCACCTACATCTCCATGGATGACTACCGCGTGGTACTCTCCCAGCTGGTCGGTGACGGTTCCCGCTCCACTAAGGACCGCAAGGCAGTGGCTTCGACCATTTACATGAACCCGCCGCTGTCTTCCGTGGGTCTGACCGAGCGTGAGGCAATCGAGGCTGGCCACAAGGTGAAGGTCGCTTCGAAGCCGGTTGCCGCGGTTGCCGCGATGCCGCGCGCGAAGACCCAGGAGAACCCGCGCGGCATCATGAAGTTCGTGATTGACGCGCAGACCGACCAGGTTCTGGGTGCCCAGCTGCTGGTAATCGAGTCCATGGAGGTTATTAACCTGGTGGCTCTGGCGATGCGCCACGGCATTACTGCTTCGCAGCTGCGCGATGAGATTTACACTCACCCCTCGATTACTGAGGGCCTGAATGAGGTTCTTGCCGTCGCGGCGCCCGTAAATTAGTTGAACTAGAATCGCGTCTGGATTCGCGGTTCGTATAGCGTTTCTGCTTGTCTGAGTGCTTCCCTGCCCGTCCCACCCGTTGTGCTGTCAACGGAGGTGCGGGTGGGGAAGCATTTTTGTTAAGGCTCATATATACCTAGTAGCTAAGCATGCCCTAAGATGGTTATGAGATAAGCGCAAGCTCACCGATTGGGTGGTCAGCGCGAGAGGGCTCGGAAGAGACACCCACTCGCGGCTACAGCCACCACACCACACCGCCTGCGCCGCGCATACAACCGAAAACCAAAGGCACGAACCGGGAGAATCATGGCACTGCCCAAAATCAAGCCCTACACCTACGTCGACCGTGAACACAGCAACCGAGTGAGCTGGCCCGTGGACCCCTCCCGCGCTGTACTGCTCGTACACGACATGCAGGTACACTTCGTCCAGGCTTTCGAAGGCGCCAACCTGGGTGAGGGCAACGACAACCCGGACGCCCAGATCAACATCGCCATTCGGAACCTGCGCCGCCTCATTGACGCCGCCCACGCCGCCGGAATCCCGGTCTACTACACCGCGCAGCCGCCGCGCCAGAACCCCGAAGACCGCCGCCTGCTCATCGATTTCTGGGGCGACGGCCTGCAGAACGACGAGTCCGCCCGCGTGCTTGACGAACTGGCACCCACCGACCGCGACACCGTGCTGACCAAGTGGCGCTACTCCGCGTTCGTGCGCAGCCCCTTCGAGGACCTGCTCAAGGAGTCCGGTCGCGACCAGCTCATTATCGGCGGCGTGTACGCGCACATTGGCTGCCTGACCACCGCCCTGGAGGCGTTCATGCGTGACATTCAGCCGTTTATGGTTGCGGACGCGCTCGCCGACTTCTCGGAGGAGGAGCACCGCATAGCGTGCGAGTACGCTTCGGGTCGTTGCGCCCGCGTGCTGAACACCGCCGATGTACTCGCCGACCTGCATGCTGCAGAAGGTGCTGAGAAGGCTGAGACTGCTGAGAAGGCTGAGACTGCTGAGGAGGCGCGCGCATGAGCTGGGTCATTGTGACCGGCGCGAACGGCGGTATTGGTGAGGCAACCGTCCACCAGCTCATCAAGAACGGTTATTCGGTGTTTGCGGCTGACCTCGCGGAGCAGCCCATTGCCTCCTTCGGTACCTACGGGGACGCGATCTTCCGCTACCGCGCCGTAGACGTTACGAGCGAAGAGTCCGTCACCGCCCTCGCCAACGCTGTAGCGGCACTCGACGAACCCATCACCGGCGCGGTGCTCGCCGCGGGCATCGCCCACAGCCAGCCGCTACTGGAAACCAGTTTCGCCACATGGAAGCGTCTGCACGCGGTCAACTCCGACGGCGTGTTCCTGTGTCTGCGCGAATTCGCGCGCATCATGATTGACCAGCAGGAGAGCGACCCGGCGAACAGCCGCTCCCTGGTGACGGTCGCCTCCAACGCGGCGCGTGTGCCCCGCGCGGAGTTTGGTGCCTACGGTGCATCGAAGGCCTCGGCGGCGCGCGTGAGTTCCAGCTTCGGTCTGCAGCTTGCCGCGCACGGTATTCGCGTGAACTCGGTCTGCCCCGGCACCACCCGAACCCCCATGGTGACTGACGCCTGGGAGGGCGAGGACCGCTCCGCCCTGCCGGTTGCCGGTAACCCGGAAACGTTCCGCCTGGGCATTCCGCTACGCCGTATTGCCGACCCGGCGGATATTGCCTCGGTGAATGCTTTCCTCATTTCTGAAGCGGCACGCCACATCACCATGCAGGAGATTGTCGCCGACGGCGGCGCGACCCTCTAACGGTACTCCGAGCCCGGACTGTACCCGCGCCCGCATATATCCTAAATGCTTCTGGCGCGAACCCGCACACCACTGATAGAAGTACGATGACGAACCTTCCCGACTTTATCTTTGCCACCGGCACCCGCGTCCTGCGCGCATCCGGTGCGATGACCCCTGTCACCTTCGATAACGCCCTGGACGAGGCAAAACGTGCCGGTAGCGCCGTCGTGGGCCTCATTCCTTTTGACCCGGACATGTCCGCCTACCTCTTCGTGCCCGAACGCCTGGAGGAGCAGCAGGTGCCGGTCCCCGAGCACACCGTGGCGCTTGCCGAGCCGGTATCGGTCACCGGCCGGCAGAACGACCGGTTCCGTGCCGCCGTGGCGACCGCCGTGGAGCGCATGAAGGCGGGTGAGCTGAGCAAGATCGTGCTTTCGCGTGTGCTCACCGCCCGCTACGCACCCGGCGCTCTCAACCTGGAGGCGCTGTACAACAACCTGCGCGCCCAGCAGCGTTCCGCGTTCAACTTTGCGGTGCGCCTGCCCGACGGTGAGCGCGGCATGAACGGAAGCTACCTGATGGGTGCCTCCCCGGAGCTGGTGTTCCGCACCGAGGGCCGCGCCTTCAAGACCCACCCGCTTGCCGGTAGCGCCCCGCGCATTGCCGAGCCCGGTAGCGCCGAGGACGAGGCGATTCGTGACCGCCTGTTCGCCTCGCCGAAGGACCGCCACGAGCACGCCTACGTCATTAACGATATTGCCAAGCGCCTGGCCCCCATCGCCGAGGAGCTGAACGTACCGCAGGTGCCCTCGCTGCTGCAGACCCCGCAGCTTTGGCACCTGGCGACCCCCATCGACGGTGTGCTGAAGGAGGGCCTGACCTGCCTGGACGGTGCCCGCGCGATTCACCCGACCCCCGCGATTTGCGGTGCCCCCACCGAGAAAGCACTCGATCTGATTCGCCAGCTGGAGTCTTTCGAGCGCCGCTACTTTGGCGGCCTGGTCGGCTACATGGACGCCGAGGGTAACGGCGAATGGGCGCTGGTGCTGCGTTGCGCCCAGGTCAGCCCGGAGGAGGCGGTGTTGTACGCGGGCGCGGGTATCGTGGCTGAGTCCGATCCGGAGCTGGAGCACACCGAGACCGGCACGAAGCTCGGCAGCTTCGGCCGTGCCCTGGGCGCGGATACCCTGGGCGAAGACACCCCTTAGGCTCTTTCGTGAACGCCTTTCGTGACTGCCTTGACCCGGCAGAATAAAACGACTGAACGCGCTCGCTGTTATGGCGGGCGCGTTCAGTCGTTGTTGTTATGGGGGAGCGTGGCTAGTCGGTGAGCAGACGCTTGAGCTCCAGGGGAGTGGCAACCGGCAGAAGCTGATCCTCAAGCTGCACGGGCTCACCCTCGGCAGGGTTCTCCACAGCCAGGGCGATGAGCATCTTCTGCGCGTGCTCGGGGTTCTCCGCATCGGGCAGCGCCACGGGTACCCACTGCAGGCTAAAGCTCCGCTCGATAGCCTCGCCGCCGCCCTGAGGTGTGGGTGCGCTAAAGGTAGCACGCGCGGTCAAGCTGTCCTGAGTCAGTACGCGCAGGGCGGTCGGCTCGGGAACGTTGCTGCCCAGAAGGTCCCCCGGGACCTCCTCGTTCATGGCAAGTTCGAGCGCATCCAACAGGTCATCGGTGAGCTGCACCCGAACCAGGGAGGGCACCACGCTCAGGCCGTGGCCAGTCGCCTTGAGCACCGCCTCCTTAGCGGTCCACAGCGCCACAGAGAGCAGGTGCAGTACGGGCGCGGGGCGCTCCTGCGCCACCCGCTCGTAGAACGTACGTTCTTCATTAGAGAGCGCCAGACGCGCAAAACCAGAGAACAAGCGCGCATCCAGGGTCTCAACATCCACGCCGAGCACCGCCGAGGAATTACGACTAAACGCACCCACCACCAGCGGATTCACCTGCGACATATTGAAATTCACGCCCGCAATACGCGGCTTACCGTGCTTCTTACCGCTGGTGCACAGGGTGCAGGAACGATCCACCTCAATCTCAGAAGCGGCACTGGACGGCACATCCAGACGAGCCGCCGCCATGGCACGCATGAGCGCCTGAGTGCTCAGGTAGCTGACCGCCGCCGTGGAGGTCGGCAACTGCGCCGCATGCTGCTGCTCAGCAAGCCCCAGGTAGCTCAACCAGCTAAAACGCAGGGAGCCGTACATCGTGCGGGTGGGAAGAGCGAAAATCTGCACGCGCTCGCTCGGACGGGCGGTAGGGGGCTCCGGGCGCTGTGCGCTGGGTGTTTCGGGGGCAGAATAGCTCATAGGTTTAGTGTACCCGCCCAGCATTACGGCAATGGGCGCGTCCGAGGCTACTTGAGGTTGTCCACAGCCGCGACCGCGCGCTACGCACCCTCGCCGCCGGTGCGGTAAAGTCATCACAGACATCATTACGGACTGCCGCCTGCACGCTAGAGGGGCGGCAGCGCAGAAAGAAGGTACCGTGAACAGCACGCAAGAGATTATTGCCGCAGCGGACGGCTCGGCGCTGGGCAACCCCGGACCGGCGGGCTGGGCATGGTATATCGACGACGACCACTGGGCGAGTGGCGGCTGGGCGCACGGCACCAACAACATGGGTGAGCTCAAGGCGGTCCTGGACCTGTTCGAGGCGACCGCATCCCGCCCGGAGGCGAAGCTGCGCGTGTACTGCGATAGCCAGTACGTCATTAACTCGCTGACCAAGTGGATGCCCGGCTGGAAGAAGAAGGGCTGGAAGAAGTCTGACGGCAAGCCCGTGCTCAACCGCGACCTGCTGGAGGCGCTGGATCAGGTGCTGACCGGCCGCGACTACGAGTTTATTTGGGTGAAGGGCCACGCCGGTCACGAGCTCAATGAGAAGGCGGACTCCCTGGCGAATGGTGCCGCGCGCGCCTATCAGGAGGGTCGCGAACCTGCGCACGGCCCCGGCTTCGGTGCCTCTGCTGAACCTGCGGCTGCGGCTGTGGAGCTTGTGGCTGTTGAAGCGCCGATTGTGAATGCTCCGGCTGCAGAACCTGCACTCTCTGACGTTGCCCTCTCTGAGGTTGCGCTCTCTGGGGCAGCGCCCTCCGAGTCTTCCGCGGACGCCCACCTGCCCGTGCAGGAATTCACCGCAGCCGAGATTGAGAACGCCCAGCGCGGCGTGGAGAGCCTGCGCCTGTCCGGTCTGCTGCGCCCCGCCTCCGCGGTGAACGCCCCCGACCCGGAGGCGGTCCGCACCCGCAAGGAACAGCTGGCGCTCGCGGCAGAGCGTGCCGCCGAGCGTGACGCAAAGGCACTGGCGCGCCAGCAGGAGACCGCTCAGCAGGCATCCAATGCCGCGCAGACGGAAGAAGAGGATGACTTGACCGGCCTGGAAGAATTCGCGGGTCTGGACCCGAACGATGTTGACCCGGCGGAACTGCTGGGTGAGACGGAAGAACACGCAGAAGAGCAGACGGTAGAGCCCGCCGCGGCGCCCGCACAGACCGTAGAGTCCGCTCAGGTTGAGGCACCCGTGGAGGAAGCGCCCGCTTCTGCTCCCGCGCGCACCGCTCCCGCCGCGCCTGCTCCGAACCCCGCTGTCCTGAACCCTGAGGAAGCCTCCGCCGCAGAACAGCTGCTCGAAAGCCGCGGCTCCGCCATGGAAGCAGCGCAGCTGGAATCCATGCTGCACGAGCGACTGGTGTGGGTGACCGCCACCGGCAAGTCGGTGTCCCGCTCCTCGGTGCTGCAGTACCGTGAACGCGCCTTCACCCAGCAGGGTGCCCCGCTCAAGCAGGGCGTGCAGGTGCTGGATTCTTCTAGCGTGCTGGTCATGGCGGCGGTTGCCACCGCGCGCGGCCGCGTGAGCCGTTCAAGTATCTGGCATTACGACGCTGAGCGCGGCCTGTGGCGTTTGCGTTTCCGCCAGGAGACCCCCGCCTCCTAAAGCTGAGCTCCTAACGCTCAGCTCCTAAGGATTGGGCTCTTGAGCCCAAAGATTTCCGTGCAATAAAACCCCGCCGCATCCTCAATTGCGAGGATGCGCCGGGGTTTTCTCAATAAATGTTCGCCGCCTTCTGGCGAATCTGGCGGGCGGTGTGCCGTGCGGCCGGACCTTTTAGCCGCCCGGTCTACCGCCTGCCTGCGGGTGGGCTTCTGGGCTTATTGCCCTGCCCCCTTAGCCGACGAACATGGAGGCGTTAGCCTGCTCGGTGTCTGCGTAGTTCACACCTGCGCGGGTGAGTGCCTCGTTGATCTGGGTGATGGATGCTTCGACCTGGCGCTGGGTTGCGTGCCACTGGTCCAGTACGCCCTGGAAGTTAGCGGATGCAGAGCCGGTCCAGGAGCTCTGCAGATCGTGCAGGGATGCGGTCATACCGTTGACGTCTGCGGTGATGGATGCGACGTAGGATCGTGCCTGTGCGCTCTTGGCTGCGATGACTTCGGAATCGACATTGAACTGTGCCATGGTTTTTCTCCTTTGAGATATGTGAGATGGGTGGGGCGGTTGCCCCGTGGTGGTGCTTGGGGTGTGGATCTCTGGAAGGGTTGAGTTCCTGACCGGAAGCTTGTTATCACTATATATTTCAAAATGCATCAAATGAGCTAAAAAATGATTATTTGGTAAATCTGTGGATAAACCCGCCAGATTCGCTCCAGCATCTCGAAAAAATCGAAAGCCCTCCCGAAAATGACGCCGCCATGACGCACGCTAGATTGCCCCCGCTGTTCTTGAGCCGCCCAGCTTCTCCTCACTCGCGCTCTCCTCACTCGCACCGCCGCGAGTTATCGCCCCGCCGCGATATAGTCCCGCCTCCAGGGCACAGCAAAACCCCCGAACCGTAGAACACTCAAGTTCTACAATCCGGGGGTTTATGCGTCAGTGTTACTTCATCAGCTGATCGTCCGAGACGGGCGGCGGGTAGAACGGCAAAGAAATCACGAAGGTAGCGCCGCCACCATCGGTCTCTTCAATGTGAATCCTGCCCTCATGCTGCTCAATAATCGCAGCCACAATGGACAGGCCCAGACCCGTACCACCAGTCTCACGCGAACGTGAAGTATCGGTGCGGTAGAAACGCTCGAAGACGCGCTCGCGGTCCTCGCCGTGAATACCGGGGCCGTGGTCGCGCACCTCCAGCACGGACAGCGGGAAGCCGGGAACCTCTTCGCGCACGCCCACCGCAATCTCCAGGGGAGAGCCGTCGGGGGTGTAGCGCATGGCGTTGGTCAGCAGGTTTGCCACGACCTGACGCAGACGCGATTCGTCGCCGAGCACGGTTGCGGAGGTCGGTGCCACCTCTTCGTTCAGGCCCACCAGGGACACTGCACGATCGGGTGCCGTAGCGTAGGCGTCGTTCGTAGCGTCCACCGCAAGGTTGAACAGGTCGAAGGGCGCCAGCTTGGATTCGCGGCGCTCATCAATACGCGCCAGGGTCAGCAGGTCTTCCACGAGCTGACCCATACGCTTGGACTCCGATTCGATGCGGCTCATCGCGGTAGCGACAGCCTCATCGGTCGGTAGCGCGCCCTGACGGTACAGCTCCGAGTAGCCTCGAATACTGACCAGCGGGGTGCGCAGCTCATGCGAAGCGTCACCCACGAAGCGGCGCATTTTCGCCTCGCTCTTCTCGCGGGCTTTGAAGAGCATTTCAATCTGGGTGAGCATCGTGTTCAGCGAAACCGCGAGGTTACCGATCTCGTTGCTGGGGTTGTAGTCCTCAATACGCTGAGAGAGGTCACCGGCAGCGATCTTGGCGGCGGTCTGCTCCACGCGAGCCAGCGGCTCGAAGGTGCGGGTCACAATCACCCAGGTCATCGCAATCGCGGAGGCGAGAGTCGCCAAACCAAACGCGAAGGTCAGCACGCCCACGAGGGCGACCACCTGGTTCGTTTGTTTCAGCGGCATGGCAATGATGAGGGAAGCCGCCTCCGGCAAGCCTGAAGAGTCGTTGGCTTCAATGGGCACGGCGAGCACACGCCAATCGGAGGAGCTTCCCACCGAGTTGACGGTGACCGCCTCCTCGTTTTGCTTGCGAACCTTCTCTTCGGTCCAGCCCTGCAGCGCCGGCTCGCTGAACTGTTCGCTGTCCTCGGACTTGAGCGAGTACAGTACGTTGCCGTCCTTATCGAGCAGGTACAGGCGGTAGGTGCTCAGGGATTGTTCCTGATTGCCGGAAGGGCGCACGGTCGCCAGCTGCACGAGTGAGGGGGCGCTGTTCTTCATCTCTTCGTCCAGCTGGTGCACCATCTGGGCACGCAGAGCGGAAATCGCCACCAGGCTCGTCACCGCAATGGAGAGGGCGATGAGCATGGAGGTAATGAGTACCAGCTGGGTGCGAAGGGAAAGAGACTGGGGGATCCGGTCGAGGGGTTTGAGCGCCACGTTAGCCTCGAGAACCGCGAATCATGTAGCCCACACCGCGCTTGGTGTGGATGAGCGGCTCGTGGTTTTCACGGTTGTTGTCGATCTTGCGACGCAGGTACGAAATGTAGGACTCAACGATGGAGGAGTCGCCGTTGAAATCGTACTCCCACACGTGGTCGAGAATCTGCGCCTTGGACAGCACGCGGTTGGCGTTGAGCATCAGGTAGTGCAGCAGGTTGAACTCGGTGGGGGAGAGGTCAATCTCTTCGTCACCGAGGAACACTTCGTGGGTGTCCACGTTCAGGGTGAGGGCGTCAACGCGCAGTACGGCGTCGTCCTCTTCCTGGACGCTGCGGCTACGGCGCAGAATCGCGCGGATGCGGGCGATCACCTCGTCGAGGGAGAAGGGCTTGGTGACGTAGTCGTCACCACCGGCACCCAGACCGGTCACCTTGTCCTCGGTGGCGTCCTTTGCGGTCAGGAAGAGTACGGGGGTGGTGGTGCCGTTTTCGCGCAGGCGGCGGGTCACCTCGAAGCCGTCCATGCCGGGCATCATGACGTCCAGGACGATGAGGTCGGGATTTTCGGCGTGTGCCTTTTCGAGGGCTTCGCGGCCGTTGCCGGCGGTAACTACTTCAAAACCGGCGAAACGCAGGGAGGTGGCGAGCAATTCAAGAATGTTGAACTCGTCATCGACGACTAGGAGTTTTGCTTCAGCAGACATACTCTATCTTTCTCTCTGAATGGCAGGCTGTACTTGATAAGTGAATGATGTGTGTGAGCTTGCGGCTCAAATCTTTATGCCTTGTTGCGGCGCATGACCGACAGGACGAGTGCGGCCATGAGGGCGATAAAGGCGACGGGGAGGAGGACCAGCGGAATCTGGCTCATGAGGGCGGGCGGCGCTGCCCCAACCCACTTCATCACGAGCATGGCGACTCCGGTGAGCAGGCAAATCAGGGCGAGAAGCGCACCTGCCGCGCCGAGCCAGCGGATAGCTCCGGCGTAGGGAAGGGGCGCGGGCGCCTGGTCTGCGGTACTGCGCGTGTCCTGTACGGGTTCATTACTCATAAATTTAACCGTATCAGCTCACACACAGCTGTTCGTGGGCGAAGCCCCAGATTTAGCGGTTTGAGACCCAAATTCACAGCGTATGTGAAGCTTGGGGTGGGCGCCGCAATGTTTGCGCACGCGAGATGCTTTAATAGGGGTATGTCTGAACAGGTTATTGAACTGCTCCCCGAAACTACGCCCGCTACTGACGCACCCGCAGAGTCCGTTGTGCCTTCTGCCGCGCCTGAGAGCACCGACGAGGGTAGCGCTGTACCTGCTGAGACTCAGCCCTCCGTGAACGCTGAGGAATCTGCCTCCGAGGAATCTGCTGCCGAAGAAACCGCACAGAACGAAGACTCCACCCCCGACCCCTTCACCCCGCTGGATGAAGAGGTGGGCGCCCCCTCCCTGGGTGTTCCGCACAAGCTGCGCCGCACCTCCAAGGTGGATGAGATTCTTGCCGCCGCCAAGGATGTGGCGTTGCAGGGCGTTCAGGAAATCGCCCCGGCACACGCTATCGGCCTGGTGCACCACGTGCGCGCCGAGGAAGAGCGTCTGAGCACGCACCTTTTCGAGTGCACCCTGCCCGGTTACCGCGGCTGGTTCTGGTTCGCGACCCTCTCGCGTGCGCCTCGCTCCCGCGTGGCAACAATCTGCGAGGTGGGTCTGTTGCCCGGCGACGACGCGCTCATTGCGCCGGATTGGGTGCCGTGGGCTGACCGCGTTCGCCCGGAAGACCTGGAGGAGAACGCCGCGCAGGAGAACGCAGAGTCTGCTGAAACCGCTGAGGCAGAGGAATCTGCTGAGCCCGCAGAGAACAAAGCGGAAGAGAACGAATCTGCCGTGGAAGAAACCGCTGAGGCTGAGTCCGCAGAGTAAGCCTACCGTCTACTCCTCTTAATAAGGGGTGGGTTAGCAAAAGCGTATATATAAGGTGTCTTGAGTCGTCCAATGAGTTTTCATTGGGCGACTCAATGACTTAAGCCGTGGCAAAAGCCGCTGAAAAAGTACATAATAGATTATTGAATAAGTAACGACTTAGGCAGTGCTATCTAAGTACTGTTGCGGTGAAAGCTGGGAGAGATATATGACAGACCTCATCGATACCACAGAGATGTATTTGCGCACCATCCTCGAACTGGAGGAAGAGGGTATTGTCCCCATGCGTGCGCGCATCGCTGAACGACTCGAGCACTCCGGCCCGACCGTTTCCCAGACTGTGGCACGTATGGAGAAGCACGGCCTGCTCACCGTTGAGCCGGACCGCCACCTCGAACTGACCGAGGAAGGCCGCCACAAGGCGGTCGAGGTGATGCGTAAGCACCGCCTGGCTGAGCGTCTGCTCTCCGACATTATTGGTCTGGAACTTGAGTACGTGCACGAAGAAGCATGCCGCTGGGAACACGTCATGAGTGACAAGGTGGAGAAGCGCATCCTGGAGATGCTCAAGGACCCCAAGTTCTCCCCGTACGGCAACGCTATCCCCGGCCTGGAGGATCTGGGCCACAGTAGTGAGAAGAACGACGAGCGTACCGTGCCCATGTCCCTGGCGGCACGCGACTCTGGTCCCGAGGACCGTTTCACTATCTCTCGTTTCCCTGAGTCCATTCAGACTGACATTGAGTTGCTGAAGCTGCTGGCTGACGCAGGTATTGTCTACGGCGCTTCGGTGTCCGTGGTTGCCGGTCAGAACGATGACGTGATTGTTCACGCTGATGGCGAAGAGGACACCCTCTCCCTGGATATGGACGTGGCAAACGCAATCGTGGTCAAGCGCGGCGGCAACCTCTAAGCTCTAATTCTGAGAGTCTGCTAACCCAGTTCATGCTAAACGGTGGTATCGCCTTCCTTTGTGGAGGCGGTGCCACCGTTTTTGTGCACGTGTTAGGGCTGCTCGGTCTTGCGGGGGAGGCTTGCGGGGGAGGCTTCGGGAGGCTGAGATGCCTAGTGGGTGGGGTATTTCAGAGTTTGGTCATGCGCGCGGGCGCATATACTCCTCTCTCAGAGTTTTATCAACTGCGCTTGAGTGCATTTTTCGGGTTTTTCGCTTAAATCTGAGGTTGAAACTGAGGGAAACGCCGATGTTTGAGCAATCTCTGAGAATGGACACTTAAGAGATAAGGGTCATTTTTAAGAGTTTTGAACCCTGTCCTTAAGGGGTGCTGGTGCATTAAAAGCGAATGTGCGTCCTTGTGAAACACCTAGTCAAGAGCCTTAAACGGTACCTGTTGGTTCCATTGAGAGGGGGTCAAACGCCTGGAGTGCCAAGTTTTTCCCCCAGGGTGAAAGTCCAAAATTTAAGCCCGAATGAAGTGACAACTGGGAGTTTTCTGTGTATTCTCGATTTGTGCCCAAATCCTCATCGTAAGAGGGCACCGTCGAAGCGGTTCCGCTGAGTTCTGCCAACGCTTCGATGAACGTCTACCCAATATGGCAGAAGCGGGGGACCCAATCCCCAAGCTGGGATACGGCATCTCAATCGAGAAGCCTCGGGGCTAAGTCACTTCGGTGGCCGAGCGAATCCATGCTCGAGCCCGACAGCTCACCTCGTCAGGCAATGGAGGAATTACCAATGGCTAAGAAGATCGTACGTACCGCAGGTGCAACCCTCGCAGCAGGCGCAATCCTGCTCGGCTCGACCGTTCCCGCGAACGCATTTGCACAGATCCCCGCTGCTGCTGATCTGTCCTACGACTACACCAACTACGAGTTCGACTACACCAGCTACAACACCCCCGCAACCACCTACGTTGCACCCCAGGCTCAGGCACAGCAGACCTACGTTGCTCCCGCAGCAGCTCCTGCACCCGCAGCTGAGACCGCCTACGTAGCACCCCAGGCTGAGACCCAGCAGGCTTACGTTGCACCCGTTGCAACCGAGGCTCCCGCTGCACCCGCAGCTTCCTCCGCTTCCACCGGTAACGCTTCCCGCGACGCAATCGTTGCAACCGCAATGAGCGGCCTGGGCGGCTCCTACGTTTGGGGCGGCAAGACCTTCGGTGCATGGGACTGCTCCGGCTTCACCTCTTGGGTTTTCGCTCAGCACGGCATCAAGCTGACCGCTTTCACCTACGCAATGAAGAACGAGCTGCGCCCGACCGCTAACCCCCAGCCCGGCGACATCGTCTTCCAGAACGGCTACAGCCACGTTGGTATCTACCTGGGCGACGGCAAGATGATCTCCGCTCTGAACCCCACCAACGGTACCCTGGTGCACCCCACCTCCTGGATGTCCGTTGACGGCTACTACACCGCTCTCTAAGCCTTAGCGCATAAGAGCTGGGTCTAGTCCAACATACTTCTCAAAAGGCGCCTACCCCGCACGGGGTGGGCGCCTTTTGCGTACCCGAAAGATTCCGTGAAAATACCGCCGAGAACGCACCTTAGTATGGGCGCATTCTCGGCGGTATGTGTTTTAGGTGTATGCGGCTAGGACGCGAGAGCCTGCAGAAGCCCCTGCGGGTCCTGCGACCACTCGCTGAGCTCTGCCTGCAGATTAGTCTGCGCGGGCTCCTCCCAGAGCTGCAGAGCCTGTTCGGAGAGGAAGATGCGCTTGCGCCCCAGAATCGAACGCAGGAAGGTCGTACGACCGGCACGGAATGCCTCATCGTCAAAATGGGAGTACTCGCTACGCACCCCGCGCAGGTAGCGGCGGTAGCGTGCCGAATCAGCCGCCAGGATAGCCATATCGGCATCGAGGAAAAACTGAATATCCGCTGGCTCATAGCCCGCCGGTAGATCGGCAGACTCGGGCAGCTTGTGGGTTGCCGTGGCACGCACCAGAAGGCTCACCATCTGCAGCTCGTCACCACTGAGCAGGCCCGCGGTAACCAGCGGCTCCAGGGAGATGTTCGCCAGCTGCTCGCTACGGCGCTCATCCTCACCCGGCGCGCCCTCGTACACCGCGTCGTGGAACCACGCCGCCAGAACCAACGCCAGGGGAGTAGAACCCTGCGTGCGGTATGCGTAGAGGCGGTCCAGATCAGTGAGCATCTGCGAAAGGTGCCCGCTGTGGTGGTAGGCGCGGTGCGGCTGCTCCCACGCCTGCAACAGGCTCTCACCCAGCTCCGCGACCTGTTGCTGGAATGTAGCGGGAGCCTTCTCGAGGCGGGGTGCAAACGCCGCCTCCCAGGCGCGAAGCAGGCGCGGGCGAATCTTCTCGGGGCGTTCCTTTAGGGGAATCCGCAGACCGCTGGCAATGAGCGTGCGAGTCAGTTCTGCACCGCTGAGTTCCTTCGCACCCGCCTGCACCAGCTCATCGTAGAGGTGCGCCGGAACATCGTAGTGGTCGCGGTCGAAGGCGCGTTCACTGATGCCCGCTGCTGCGGCGAACTCGTGCAGTTCCGCCAGGGATGCATCGGAGATGAGGTGCGAGAAGACGGTGCCGTGCGCGGGCCAGGTGGGCGGGTCAATGTAGATGCTCATTCGTACATTGTAGGAGCGGTTCTGCCGCCGGGTGCGGGTGTCCTCAAGCGGTGAACACAGGGCGGTGAACACGGGCTGTGCGGACCCTTGGTGCGGGGTGCTTTATACTGGATAGGTACGCCCTCGTAGCTCAGGGGATAGAGCACTTCTCTCCTAAAGAAGGTGTCGGACGTTCGAATCGTCTCGGGGGCACACAGAACCGGTATTCACGCCGGTACGAGAAAACCGCCCGTCGCTTGCATTAGCAGGCGCGGGCGGTTTCTCTGTTTCTGCACGTAACGAGCACTCAAGAAAACACGTTGTTATAGCTGAGACAGGTCAATCTTGCCCATCAGCAGGATTTTCTCGCGAGCGGCCTTATCCGCCATCAGCTCAGCAATATTGTGCGGGACAACCTGCCAAGAAATACCCCAGCGATCTACACACCAGCCGCAACGCTCCGCCTCAGGTATAGCCGAGAGCTGCTCCCAATAGTAATCAATCTCCTCCTGAGTACGGCACGAAAGAACTACCGAAACCCCCGGCGTGAATGTGAAATCGTGGAAAGTGCCGGAATCAGCAGCCGCCATCCAGGTGCCGTGCAGGTTGAAGTCGGTAAACATGACCGCATCTGCCTCAAAGGGGCTACCTTCCGGATAGTGGTACAGGGTACCGCGGCGGGCATCATCAAACATGGAAATCCAGCCGTTGGTGGCTTCCTCTGCATTGCCGTGATTCGTGCCGCCAAACATGAATGAGGGAATGACGAAGGGTCGAGGGTCACCCTCGGGGTTGGTGAGCATCAGCTGCCAGGTCATACCGAAACGATCGCGAACCCAGGCGTAGCGAGGAGAGAACGGGTACTCGCCTAACTCCATGAGTACACCGCCGCCGCTTAGCTTTTCGTAGAGCTCATCAAGGTAGGCGCGCGCCTGATCCTCACCGCCGAACAGGAGCGGGTCAAAGTTTAGGATGCAACTGATGTACTGGTTCGGGACGTACCGGTCATCACCATTAATGAGTGAGAGCTGGAAGCCATGGATGCTTAGAGCCGTCGTAAGTCCGGGCACCTGTTCAACGATAGAAGCATCGCGAAAAACCCTGGTATAGAACTGTGCGGCTTCATCGGCTGAGCCATTGCACCATAGGGCTATTGAGAGGCTCGGAGGTAAGGTCTGGGTCATGCGGTCATCCTAGCATGACTATTCTGTGCCACCGGTGTGCCGTTGCCGATTTAGGTTGTGAGGCTGATTGACCGAACGGGTGGGAGCCGCGGAGTAAATGCGGTAGCATGGAATATCGAACGTGTATTCTAGGTAGCGAGGTAGACGATGAGCGATAAGCCCGAACAGCAGAAGCAGTCCTTCACTGAACAGGACGGCCTCTTCGCCGCCGAACTCATCGCCCCCGCAGCACCGGCGGACCCCGCTCCAATTGACCCTGCACCGGCGGACGAGCCGCCCTTCGACCCGTACTACGACGTACCCCCTGCCGAAGACGACTACTACGCGCCTCCCATGGACGCCGCAGTGATGGACGCCCCGATGATGGAGGCGTCCGCTCAGGATGTACCCGGCGCCCTGCCCACCGGCATGCCCGCCTACAGCGCTCCCGTTACCAGCGCCCCCGAACCCGGCGCGCCCGCAGCCTTCGCCGCCGACCCGCTCGGCGACTTTATGCCGCCCGCCTACCGCGTCGGCGGTTACGGCGAGGACTTCGACCCCGCCGATCCCTACGGTGAACGCACCTACAGCCTGAGCACCGTAGACCCCGCCTCCCTCACCGCAGGGCTCAACGACCGCCAGGAGGAGGCCGTACTGCACTCCGGCTCGCCCCTGCTCATCGTCGCGGGCGCCGGCTCCGGCAAGACGCGCGTGCTCACCCACCGCATCGCCTACCTGCTCGCAACCCACCGCGCGACCCCCGGCCAGATTCTCGCCATCACCTTCACCAACAAGGCCGCAGCCGAGATGCGTGAACGTATTGAGGCGCTGGTTGGCCCGCGCGCCAAGCACATGTGGATTTCGACCTTCCACAGCTTCTGCGTGCGCGTGCTGCGCCGTGAGGCCGCCGCCCTGGGTTTGAAGTCCACCTTCACCATCTACGATTCGACCGACTCGCAGCGCCTGCTGAGCCTCATCATTAAAGAGCTCAACCTGGACACCAAGAAGTTCACCGCCAAGGCCGTGGGCAACCGCATCTCCGCGCTGAAGAACGAGCTGGTCAGCGCCGAAGCGTACGCATCCCGCGTGGCGAGCGATAACCCGTACGAGAAGACCATCTCGCAGATCTACACCGTCTACACGCAGCGTCTGCGTGCCGCCAACTCCCTCGACTTTGACGATCTGATTGGCCGCACCGTCTTCTTGCTCAAGAAGTTCCCCGAAATCGCGAACTACTACCGCCGCAAGTTCCGCCACATCCTCGTGGACGAGTACCAGGACACCAACCACGCCCAGTACCAGCTGGTGCGTGAACTGGTCGGCGCCCACACGAAGGCACCGGCTGACCGCGGCCCCTACCCGGATGCCGTGCCCCCTGCCGAGCTGACCGTGGTGGGTGACTCCGACCAGTCCATCTACGCCTTCCGTGGCGCGGATATTCGCAATATTACGGACTTCGAGAAGGACTACCCGAACGCCCACACGATTCTGCTGGAGCAGAACTACCGTTCCACGCAGAACATCCTCTCTGCGGCGAATGCGGTCATTGAACGCAACCCCGACCGTCGCCCCAAGAAGCTGTGGACCGCCTCCGGCGCGGGCGCGAAAATCATCGGTTACGTCGCCGAGTCCGAGCACGCCGAGGCACGCTACATCACCCGCGAAATTGACCGCCTTGCCGATGAGCACGGCGTGCAGCCCGGTGACGTCGCAATCTTCTACCGCACCAACGCGCAGTCCCGAACCCTCGAGGACATGCTCATGCGTGCCGGCCTGCCCTACCGCGTGGTCGGCGGTACCCGCTTCTACGAGCGTAAGGAAATCAAGGACGCCCTGGCGTACCTGCGCGCCCTGAGCAACCCCGATGACGACGTGAACGTGCGCCGCATCCTCAACGAACCCAAACGCGGTATCGGTGCCAAATCTGAGTCCGTGGTGGCGGAGTACGCGAGTGCGAACCGCATCTCCTTCTACGCCGCCGCACGCCAGGCAGCCGACATCCCCGGCCTGGGTGCCGCCGCGGTCAAGAAGTACGCCGAGTTCGTGCGCCTCATGGACGACCTCGCGCAGATTGCCCGCACCGAACCCGCCGCAACCTGCCTGGAAGCGGTCCTGGAGCAGACCGGATACCTGGCGGCTCTGCGCGCATCCAAGGACATTCAGGACGAATCGCGCGTGGAGAACCTCTCCGAGCTACTTGACGCCATGGTCGAGTTCGAGACCGAGAACCCCGGCGCCGACCTGGAGCAGTTCCTCGAACACGTGGCCCTGGTCGCCGACGCCGACTCAATCCCGAACCGCCCCGCCAGTGCGGAGGGCGAGAACGCCTCCGCCGCACAGATTGCCGCCGAAGCCGCCGAGGCGAAGGCGCAGGGCATGGTCACCCTCATGACCCTGCACACCGCTAAGGGCCTGGAGTTCCCCGTGGTGTTCCTGACCGGCATGGAGCACGGCCTGTTCCCGCATCAGCGTGCCCTGACCGATGAGAAGGAAATGAGCGAGGAACGCCGCCTGGCGTACGTGGGTCTGACCCGCGCCATGGAGCGCCTGTACCTGACCCGCTCGGAAACCCGCACCATGTGGGGTAAGAGCCAGTTCAACCCGCCCTCGCCCTTCCTGGAGGAAATCCCGGAGGAGCTGATTGACTGGAAGCGCACCGCCGGTTTCTCGGGCTTTGGCGCCTCCGGTATGGGTGCGTATGGCGCTCGCGGCAGCTCCTACGGCAACTCGTACGGTGGCGGCTACTCGGGCGGTTCCCGGTCCGGCTATGGTTCCGGCGGCTACTCGGGTGGTTACAGCTCGGGCGGTTACAGTTCCGGTGGCTCGCGCGGCTCATACGATCCCTACGAGTCCCGCCCCGCACGCCGTTCTGAGCCGTCCACCGCGGATATTAACGGCTCGGCAAGCTACGGGCTGGCGGCGGCCACCTCGAAGGTGACGAACCGTTCTCGCGTTCACCAGAGCAAGGAAATCCCGACTCTGGCGGTTGGCGATACCGTGCGCCACACCAAGTTTGGTGAGGGTCGCGTGCTCGCCGTTGAGGGTAGCGGCGATAAGACCGTGGCGAAGGTCCGTTTCGGTTCGGAAGAGAAGCGCCTGCTGCTGCGTTACGCGCCGCTGGAGAAGGTGAGCTAACGCGTCGGGCGTAAGAACCTGACAATGCCGTTGGAGGGGCGGGTACCTGAGGTTCCCGCCCCTCTTTTGTGCGCTGTACCGGGCGTGTTGTCCGCCTGCTGAGAAGGTGGCCGGGGCTTTGCAGAGCACGGCGGTAAACGCCGCATTTTCGCCGGTATTTCGCGGCGGATGGGGGAGCGTTAGTTCGGGTTAGTTACCCGGTGCACAGCCTTTGGGTGGAATGTACCCAAAATATTTGTGAGCTGAGTCGCTAAAATCTCAGATTTGGGGCTCTGTGAGTGCGAGCTCACGCCGAATCCGATAGAGTAGAGACGAGAGAAATTCCCCGCGTCAATGATGCGTGTGCGCCGGGTGCGAGAGACCCTTATCGCACCGTACTGACCACACGGGGGAACCTCCTCTAATGACCAGGCCGAGTGCACCAGTACTCGGCACCACTTCGAAGAAGAAGGACACCTGTGGACCTTTTCGAATACCAGGCGCGCGAGCTCTTCGCAAAGCACGGTGTACCCGTGCTCAAGGGCATTGTTGCGACCACCCCTGAAGAAGCAAAGGCAGCAGCTGAGGAAATTGGCGGCCTGACCGTCATTAAGGCTCAGGTTAAGACCGGCGGCCGCGGTAAGGCTGGCGGCGTTAAGCTCGCAAAGTCCCCCGAAGAAGCTTACGAGCACGCTAAGGCAATTCTCGGCATGGACATCAAGGGCCACACCGTTCACCGTGTGCTGGTCGCTGACGGCGCAGACATCGCCGAAGAATACTACTTCTCCCTCCTGCTGGACCGTGCAAACCGCTCCTATCTGGCAATGTGCTCGGTAGAAGGCGGTATGGAAATTGAGCAGCTCGCTGCTGAGCGCCCCGAGGCACTGGCAAAGATTGAGGTTGACCCGCTGGTCGGCCTGGACCAGGCTAAGGCTGAGGAAATTGCTAAGGCAGCAGGTTTCTCCGCAGAACTGCAGGAGAAGGTTGTTCCCGTTCTCGTCAAGCTGGGCGAAGTCTACACCAAGGAAGACGCAACCCTGGTTGAGGTTAACCCCCTCGTTCTGACCCCCGAGGGTACCATCCTCGCCCTGGACGGCAAGGTCTCCCTGGACGACAACGCAGAATTCCGCCAGCCCGAGCACGAGGCTCTCGTGGACAAGTCCGCTGAGAACCCGCTGGAAGCTAAGGCAAAGCAGTTCGACCTGAACTACGTGAAGCTGGACGGCGAGGTCGGCATCGTTGGTAACGGTGCAGGTCTGGTTATGTCCACCCTGGACGTCGTTGCATACGCTGGTGAGAACCACGGCAACGTCAAGCCCGCAAACTTCCTTGATATTGGTGGCGGCGCGTCCGCTGAGGTTATGGCTGCTGGTCTGGAAATCATTCTGGGCGACGAGCAGGTCAAGAGCGTTTTCGTGAACGTCTTCGGCGGCATCACCGCATGTGACGCAGTGGCAGACGGCATTGTGAAGGCTCTGGAGATTCTGGGCGACGCAGCAACCAAGCCCCTGGTTGTGCGCCTGGACGGCAACAACGTTGCTGAGGGTCGCCGCATCCTCTCCGAGGCGAACCACCCGCTGGTTGTTCTGGCTGAGACCATGGACTCCGGCGCCGACAAGGCAGCAGAGCTCGCTCACAAGGCGTAATCGCCAGCAAAGGATTTCAAGGAAGTAATATGTCTATCTTTGTGAACAAGGACTCCAAGGTCATCGTTCAGGGCATCACCGGTGGCGAGGGTACCAAGCACACCGCACGCATGCTCGCAGCAGGCACCAACATTGTGGGCGGCGTGAACGCTCGCAAGGCTGGTACCACCGTCACCCACAAGGCGAAGGACGGCTCCGACATCGAGCTGGACGTCTTCGGTTCCGTAGCTGAGGCTATGGAGAAGACCGGCGCGAACGTCTCCATCGTCTTCGTTCCCCCGGCCTTCACCAAGGCAGCAGTTCTCGAGGCTATCGAGGCTAAGATCGGCCTCGTCGTCGTCATCACCGAGGGCGTTCCGGTTCAGGACTCCGCAGAGTTCTGGGCAGCTGCTAAGGCATCCGTGGACGAGAACGGCAAGCAGATCACCCGTATCATTGGCCCCAACTGCCCCGGCATCATCTCCCCCGAGGAGTGCCTGGTTGGTATTATCCCGGCGAACATCACCGGCAAGGGCAAGATTGGTCTGGTTTCCAAGTCCGGTACCCTGACCTACCAGCTGATGTACGAACTGTCTGACATTGGTTTCACCACCGCTATCGGTATTGGTGGCGACCCCATCATCGGCACCACCCACATCGACGCTCTGGAAGCTTTCGAAGCTGACCCCGAGACCGAAGCAATCGTCATGATTGGTGAGATTGGTGGTGACGCTGAGGAGCGTGCTGCAGAGTACATCAAGGCAAACGTGACCAAGCCCGTCGTTGGTTACATTGCAGGCTTCACCGCTCCTGAGGGTAAGACCATGGGCCACGCAGGCGCTATTGTCTCCGGTTCCTCCGGTACCGCTCAGGCGAAGAAGGAAGCTCTGGAAGCAGCAGGCGTGAAGGTCGGTAAGACCCCCTCCGAGGCTGCAAACCTGATGCGCGAAATCTTCGCAGCGAAGTAAACAGCATAGTATTGCGGCAGATGCCGGTAGTCCATGAGGCTACCGGCATCTGTGCTTTAACCGAGAACTTAACAGAGACAGCGCCGAAGAACGCTCAGAGGCGCTGGGGGAGTGCGCTGGGGAAAAGAGGAGGGATAGAGCCGCTCCAGCTGTCGAACAGTGCTGGGATTTGAGGGTGCTTTTGAGATGTTTGAACCAGAGCGGTAGAACTTGCGACAGAAAGTAAGATTGTGCACATCCGCCCTCATAAGGTGCAGATATAACCTTAACCTTTGTATACTGGAGTGCATTGAGCCTAGTCAGAATCATTTTGAGCGGCTCTAAGAAACATCAAACACTCACAGGAGATCACTACACTCATGACTCAGCCCATCTCTCGCCGTACCATCGCCAAGGCAGGCGTCTGGTCCGCACCCGTCGTCGCAGCCTCCGCGGCCGTTCCCGCCTACGCCGCATCTAAGGAAACCCCCGGCGTGCAGTACGGCGTGTACGTCAGCGTGCAGAACAACGGCGGCTACGTCGGCTACGCATCCTCCAACAACACCGGCACCATCAACCCGGCAAGCCCCGAGGCGCACTTCACCGCCTCCGGCACCCCCGACTCCGACATCAACTGGGACGACGCAACTTCCAAGCCCAAGAGCGCAACCTACGTCAACGGCGAAGGTAAGTTCACCCCCGTCACCAACTCCCAGACCGGCGCAAACGGCGCATACATGTCCTCCAGCGGCTTCTGGTGGTCCGTACCGACCAAGGACACCGCAACCGGCACCGGCTACATCCCCGGCAGCAGCGTCACCCTCGCAGCTGGCGCAACCTTCGTGACCGAGGTTGAGTACACCGTCGCCGCCAGCGCACAGTCGCTCCTTAAGTTCGGTAAGATCAACGGCCAGGCATGGGCCCCCTCCGGTCGCAAGCTGACCGGTAAGACCACCGAACTGGTAGCCTCCGCAGGCCAGGCAAAGTACCTGTCCGTCGCACAGACCGCTGGCACCTGGACCGCAGAAGTACCGACCATCACCCAGAACTCCGACGGCACCTACACCTTCAAGGGTCGTATCGTCTACACCACCAGCAAGGCGTACACCATGAAGCAGTCCGGCACCAAGTACTACAGCCAGACTAACTTCATGCCGGCGCAGCTGCGCTTCCCGGCAAACGACGGCTGGGTTTCGTACAAGCAGACGTCCAGCGTGCAGGTCGCTAACCTGACCTACTCCGGCAACGGCGCGACCGGTTCTGAGAGCGTTTCCGGTCAGGCCACCACCGCGGAGATTCACCCGTAATAGGGCTCAGCCCGTAGTAGGGTAACCCCTTGCGCGGGGTCAGAGCGTATAGAAAACCCCCGGCGGATACACTGAATGTATCCACCGGGGGATTTCTGCATCTGTATAGTTCTCAAATGCTTGAAAACGAATTCCAGAGCGGCTATATACACTTGTTGAGAGCTTATTGGGGGGTGTTGTAACTAGCCGACCGTCGTACCGAACGCCAAACCCAGCAGGTAGGTCACGAACGCCGCACCAAAGCCAATTAGAATCTGGCGAACACCGCGCCTGAGCGGGGAAGTGCCCGAAAGCAGACCCACCACGCCGCCGGTGAAGCCCAGCGCCGCACCCACAAATAGCAGAGACAGCACCATCGCGAACACACCCGACAAGCCAAAGATATAGGGCAGAATCGGAACCAACGCACCCGAAGCGAAGAACGCAAACGAAGCAGCGGCGGCACCAATATCGGTACCCAAAGCCACGTTCTCCTCACGATCCCCATCCTCGCGGTGAGACAGCGACGGATCGCAGTCACAATCCAGGTAGCCGAAGCGCTCCATCGCACGGTGATGCGCCGCGTCCGGATCCATGCCGCGGGCACGGTAAATGAGCTCCAGCTCGTTCGAGTCCAAATCCAAATCGTGCGCAACACGCAGGGTCACCTGGGTCGGCTGGGATGCATCCAGCAGTTCACGCTGAGAGCGCACCGACACGAACTCACCCGCCGCCATCGACAGTGCACCCGCCAGCAGACCCGCAATACCCGAGAGTAGAACCATCGAGCTGGATGCGCCCGAGGCGGTAATACCCATAGTCAGCGCCAGGTTTGACACCAAACCGTCGTTAGCACCAAAGACTGCCGCACGGAAATTACCCGAAAGCTTCTCCCTGCCACTGGTCGCCAGGGCACGGATAATTTCCTCGTGAATTGCCTCGTCAGCCGCCATTTCCTCGGTAGCGTCCGGATCCTCAGCGTAGGGGGAGCGGGACTCGGCGCGCTGAGCCATCGCCAGAATAAACACCGAACCGAAGTTCTTCGCCAAGAACTGCAGTAGCTGAGATTGCAGAGACGGGCGCACGTGAACATCCGCGTGTTCGCCGAGCATGTCACGCCAATGCTGCTGGTGACGCTTCTCCGCCTCGGCAACCTGTAAAAGGATCTCGCGGTCGGTGCCCTCGGCGCGGCGAGCCAGGTAGCGGTAGATGCGTGCCTCCGACTCTTCATCAGCCAGGTAGCGGCGCCAACGCTTAATCTGCGTGGGGGAGGGGGAAGTAACCGCACTGTGGCGGGTCGGCTTGTGCTCGGCTGCGTCAGCCTGAAGCTTCTCGGTCTGCTCGCCGTGCTTGTCTTCGCCGTGCTCGTTTGGGGCGTGCGTGCTCATATCTCTCTTTCCGCCGGGTACGGGCCGCGCCGAGTATCTTTCGGGCGCTCAATCATGTGTTCGATCTGTGTGCTCTGTGTTGATCAGTGAACCACTGTAGAGCACTCCGAACAGAAAATCTAGGACGGCCTAACCCGGTGTTATTGTTCGCCTCAACGTACTTTGTGATACCGCACGGGCGAGGAACGATAGGTGAACTCGACGTCTATCTCGTGCAAAAAACCGGGCGGGTGCACCCTCCGTCAAGGAGAGCGCACCCGCCCGGTTTGTGGCTCTAAAAGATAGCGTCTACATGGCTTGCCGCCATAAGTAGGCTGCAGTTTAGAGGCTACAACTTAGAAGGTTGCGGCTTAGATGTTGCCTTCGCCGTTCTCCAGGAATGCGCGGATGAACCACTGGAACTTCTCCAGCTCGGCGGTCTGACCAATCAGCAGGTCCTCGGTGACGGGGTCGGACTCGCCAGCGAATTCAATCGCCTTGCGGTGAGCCTCAATCACGCGGGTGTAGACGTCGTTCAGGGCGCGCAGGTGAGCGGCGACGGGTGCGCGGCCAACTGCGTAGTCCTCGACGGTGCGCTGTGCGACCAGTGCGCCAGCCAGGCCGTTGGGGGTTGCGCCCAGGGTTGCCATGCGCTCTGCGATGGCGTCGACGAACTCGCGGACGGTGTCGACCTGGGGGTCAATCATTTCGTGAACGGCGATGAAGCCGGGGCCGGTCACGTTCCAGTGAGCGTGCTTCAGCAGCAGGTGCAGGTCGTTCAGGTCGTGCAGACGTGCCTGGAGAACCTCGGAAATGCCCTTGCCTTCTTCGAGGGTCAGGCCGGGTGCGGTGTAGTTTGCGAATGCCATGATGGTCTCCTTCATGATGCTGTGATGCTTGTGGTTCGGTGGGATTTGTTGCCCCGCCGAATCGTTATTATGAGTAAATCATTTTAAGGAACCACTGTCAAGGTTATTTTGAGTAATTCGTAATAAATTGTCATCTATGTGTCGCGCCGCACTTAAAAGCTCCTGCCCAAAAGTCCCTGCTCAAAAGGCGCTATTCAAAAGCTCCTGCCCAAACGTGCCAGCCCCAAACGCCCGCGTGGCTCACCGCCCAGGCGCGCACAAAGGGTGGGATGCGCGATATCTCATCTTGTGCATCCCACCCTTTACGGTGAAGCGTATTCAGTTTTCTACAGAGCTTCCAGTCTTTCTGCAGGGCTTCCCGCGTGTGAACTAGGCGGCTACGCCAGCGCGCGAACCGCCTCCAGGGTCAGCTCCTCATGCTTGAGGCGCGCGGTGCCCAGCTCTGCCGGAACCTCCAGCTCGCCCGGCACAACAATGACACGCATACCCGCCGCGGTCGCACTGCGCACGCCCGACGGGGAGTCCTCAAGAGCCACGCACTGAGTCGGATCAACACCAAGACGCTCCGCCGCCAAAAGATAGGGCTGCGGGTCCGGCTTGGGGTTGGTGGTCTCATCGTTGCCAATAACCACCGAGAACGTGCCCTCGGGTGCCGCGTTTGCGGTGCGGCGAGCCACGGAGGTGGTTGCGTTTGTGACGATGGCGGCCGGAATCTGTGCATCGTGAACCTCCGAGAGGAAACGCTCAATGCCAGGAAGGAACTCGACCGGCTGCTGCGCCAGGGCCTCGCGCACCTTCGCCACCAGTCGATCGTTAATCTCCTCGTCCGGCAGGTTCACGCCGCGCTCGCGCAGACGATCCAGGGTGAACTGCATCGACAGGCCCAGGCAATCGAGGGTGTCCTGCTCGGTCCAGGTGCCGCCAAATTCTGCGGTGAGAGCAACCTTTGCGGCAGCCCATACGGGTTCAGTATCGACGAGGGTTCCGTCGTGGTCGAAGAGAATGGCGGCGGGGAAGGTGTTCGTAGTCGTCATGTCATTAAGCCTACCGGTTTATTTCTGGGGCGACCGCAGGATGGCGTCCCCAATTGTTACCAAAAAATCTATACCCGCGTTCTGGGGGTTCTCGGCAATAGTGAGCAGCGCATCGGCGACGTCCTCACGGGCAATCGTCGGAATGCTCGGAGTTCGCTCGACACTCGCCATATCAAACACCTTCACCCCGCCCCTACCGGGCTTATCGGTCAGCCTGCCCGGATGCGCCCGCGAAATATACGGCTGGTATTCGGCGACCAGGGCGTCCGCCTTAACCTTGTCGGTAAAAATGCCGCGCATGATGACCTTGCATACCAGGCGCATGGGCAGGGATGCGGTTCGTACCGTATCGCCCACGCCGTAGGCGCTCAGCAGAACGCAGTGCTTCACGCCTGCGCCCGTGACCGCCTGCATGATGAGCGGCAGGCGCTCCTGTAGGAACGTACTGTGAAGGAACTCTCGCACCGTGGCCTTCTGTCCCAGGGTGCTCACCATGACGTCCTGCCCGGCGGATGCTGCGGCGAGCCGTTCGGCATCGTCCAGGGTACCGGGGGTGATGGTGAGGTTCTGGTGTGCTCCCAGTAGTGTGTGCGCCTTATCGGGGTTGCGCACGTAGGCGGTGACGGTGTGCCCGCCCTCGAGGGCTTTGTGGGTGAAGAGGCGGCCGGTGCGGCCGGTTGCGCCGAGAACCAGTATTTTCATGTGGGGTCCCTAATCTTTAGCTGTTATGGGAACCTGCAAGCGCCCAATCCGGTCAGTATAGCAATGCGGCTTCGACTGGGGCTTTGACAGGGAGTTTTGGCGGGGGCTTTTGTTTGGGGGTCAGGGGGTGTGAGGTGGGGCGAAAAATACGAAAATTTTTTTGCAGGAGGCTTGCGAAACATAGTTGAGTGGAGTAGACTCAAGTTATGTAATGCGAAGGGACGTAGGATAGTCCCCTGAAAGCACGATACGAAAGGACATCATGGATATTAAGTTCACGACCAAGAGCCAAGAAGTTATCTCCGCCGCTAATACCAATGCGCAAACGGCGGGGAACCCCACTATTGAAACCGCACACATCCTCAAGGCCCTGATGGATCAGCGCGAAGGTATCGCAGTCTCCGTGCTCAAGGCCGCAGGCCTGGATGTAGACGCCATCTCCGAGGCTGCTTCCGCTGAAATCAAGAAGCTGCCCAAGGCGTCCGGCGCTTCCGTGCAGAACGCCTCCTTTAGTCGTTCCGCACTTTCCGCCCTGCAGGCCGCACAGACCCGTGCCCAGGGCTTCGGAGACACCTACGTCTCCACCGAAATGATTCTGCTGGGCATCGCCAGCGGAACCGATAGCACCGCTGAAGCAATGCACAAGCTTGGTGCTACCGCAGACCTCATCGCACAGACCATCCCCAACGTCCGAGGAGACCGCACCGTGGACACCCCCGACCCCGAAGGCACCTTCCAGGCGCTCGAAAAGTACGGCACCGACCTGACCGCCATTGCCCGTGCGGGCAAGCTCGACCCGGTCATCGGCCGTGACTCTGAGATTCGCCGCGTCGTGCAGGTGCTCTCCCGCCGCACCAAGAACAACCCCGTTCTGATTGGTGAGCCCGGCGTCGGTAAGACCGCCGTCGTGGAAGGCCTGGCACAGCGCATGGTTTCCGGAGACGTGCCCGAATCCCTGCGTGGCAAGACCCTCATCAGCCTGGACCTGGGCTCCATGGTCGCAGGCGCAAAGTACCGCGGTGAATTCGAGGAACGCCTGAAGGCAGTCCTCGAAGAAATCAAGAAGTCCGAAGGTCAGATTGTGACCTTCATCGACGAGATTCACACCGTCGTCGGTGCTGGCGCATCCGAAGGCTCCATGGACGCAGGCAACATGCTCAAGCCCATGCTTGCCCGTGGCGAGCTGCGCCTGATCGGTGCCACCACCCTGGATGAGTACCGCGAAAACATCGAGAAGGACCCCGCCCTGGAGCGCCGCTTCCAGCAGGTGTACGTGGGCGAGCCCAGCGTAGATGACACCATCGGTATTCTGCGTGGCTTGAAGGAACGCTACGAGGCACACCACAAGGTGCAGATCGCTGACTCCGCGCTGGTTGCCGCAGCAACCCTGTCCAACCGTTACATTCCCTCCCGTCAGCTGCCTGACAAGGCAATTGACCTGATTGACGAGGCAGCATCCCGCCTGCGCATGGAAATTGACTCCGCACCGGAGGAAATCGACCAGCTGCGCCGCGCCGTGGACCGCCTCACCATGGAGGAACTGGCACTTGCCGACGAGACCGATCCCGCATCCGTGGAGCGTCTGGAAGCGTTGCGCAAGGACATGGCTGACAAGAAGGAACAGCTCGACGCCCTCAACGCTCGTTGGGAGGCCGAGAAGGCTAGCCTGAACCGTGTGGGTGACATCAAGACCCAGATTGACGAGCTACGTTCCCGCGCAGAGGTTGCACAGCGCGAGGGTAACCTCGCTGAGGCATCCCGCCTGCTCTACGGCGAGATTCCCGCAAAGCAGGCTGAGCTGGAAGAAGCACAGCGCGCCGAGGACACCGCCAAGAACGAGTCCATGGTCTCCGAAGAGGTCACCGCGGACGATATTGCCGAGGTGATTTCCTCCTGGACCGGTATTCCCGCAGGCCGCATGATGCAGGGTGAATCCGAGAAGTTGCTCGAAATGGAGAAGCGCATCGGTGCCCGCCTCATTGGCCAGGAAGCCGCAGTAGTCGCTGTCTCTGACGCTGTGCGCCGCGCCCGCGCCGGCATCTCCGACCCGAACCGCCCGATTGGTTCCTTCCTGTTCCTGGGCCCGACCGGTGTCGGTAAGACCGAGCTGGCTAAGGCACTGGCTGAGTTCCAGTTCGATGACGAGCGTGCCCTGGTGCGTATCGACATGAGCGAGTACTCCGAGAAGCACACCGTTTCTCGCCTGGTCGGTGCCCCTCCCGGATACGTCGGCCACGAAGAGGGCGGTCAGCTGACCGAGGCTGTACGCCGTCGCCCCTACTCGGTGGTCCTGCTCGACGAGGTCGAGAAGGCACACCCCGAGGTCTTCGACATCCTGCTGCAGGTGCTCGATGACGGCCGCCTGACCGACGGTCAGGGCCGCACCGTGGACTTCCGCAACGTCATCCTGATCCTGACCTCGAACCTCGGTTCGCAGTACCTGGTCAACCAGGACCTGCCCTTCGACGAGCGATCCGAGAAGGCTATGGAGGTTGTTCACCAGGCATTCCGCCCCGAGTTCCTCAACCGACTGGACGACATCATCATGTTCCAGCCCCTGTCGGCTGAGAACCTGGGTCAGATTGTGGGCCTGCAGGTCAAGAGCATGGCTAAGCGCCTGGAGGACCGCCGCCTCACCCTGAACGTCACCGAGGCAGCCCTCGAGTGGCTGGGTAAGACCGGTTACGACCCGGCATTCGGTGCTCGCCCGCTGCGCCGCCTGGTACAGCGCGAGATTGGCGACCGCCTGGCTCGCGGCATCCTCTCCGGCGCTATCCACGACGGCGACACCGTGACCGTGGATGTGAATCCGGACGTTGCCAGCGACGGCCTGTCGGTGACCTCCGAGCGTGAGCAGAAGGCTGAGGACTAAAACTCAACCGGCTGGCTGGACGGAGCCGATTGGCTCGGCGGGCTTAGCCTGTGGCTGAGTTTGCACATTCGAAACCATAAGAAATAGGCTGTGGGGTACCCTCGAAAGGGGTGCCCCACAGCCGTTTAACGCACTAGAACCGCGCTGACCGCACTAGTACACAGAGCATTGAGGAGAAGAATGGACCGCTGGACTGACCACCAGAACTTCGCCGCCGCCGGTGAGCAGCGCGAAGAAATCGCCTCCGTGCACCGTGCAGCAATCCGCTCGATTCAGCGCGTTGTCTCTGAGAACGCCACCCCGCACGACGAAGAATACGCCTCCGCGGGTATTGCCGAGCTACTCAAGGCCGGTAAGGTCCTCGTGCTCACCGGCGCGGGCGTGAGCACCGAATCCGGCATCCCCGACTACCGCGGCCCCGGCGGATCCCTGCACGACCACCGCCCCATGACCTACCAGGAATTCCGTTACGATGACGCCGCCCGCCAGCGTTACTGGGCGCGCTCCTACGTTGGTTGGCGCCGCATGCGCCGCGCCGAACCGAACCGCGCCCACTATGCGCTCGCCGAGCTTGAACAGTTGGGTGCCGTGAGCGGCGTGATTACGCAGAACGTGGACGGTCTGCACGCCCGCGCTGGAAGCTCCTCTCTGTTGGCATTGCACGGCGACCTGTCGCGCATCGTCTGCCTGGACTGCGGGCAGGATGAGGGCCGCGAAAGCCTGGATGCGCGCCTGGACGCGGCGAACCCCGGCTACCTGGCGCGCCTTGATAACGAAGAGCTGCGCGTGAACCCTGACGGTGACGTGGAGCTGGACGAGCGCTATATTCGCGATTTTCAGATGGTGCCCTGCATCGCCTGCGGTTCGACCCGCCTCAAGCCGGATGTGGTGTACTTTGGCGAGTCCGTGCCCGCCGAACGTAAGGCGCTCAAGGATGCCATGCTCGCTGAATGTTCGGCGCTGCTGGTGGTGGGCTCCTCGGTGGCGGTTATGAGCAGCTACAAGATTGTGTTGGAGGCTCTGCGCGCGGGCAAGCCGGTGGCTGTGATTAACGGCGGTCCGGGTCGTGCGGATGCGAAAGCAACCTACCTGTGGCGCACCGGGGTGGGGGAGGCGCTGGAACTCATGCTCGATGCCGTTGACGTTTAAGGTTGCCGGGGTTGTCGCAGGGGTCTAGGCGGCGCTGTTCCCCCAGTGAATGCTGTTTACCAGCGAATGTTGTTTCTCTGGCGAATTTTGCCGCGCGTGCACTGACCCATCATTAAGTGCACGAAAGTGCTATTTTGTGTTGCAAGTCATTGCAAATAGCCCCTGGACAGGCGGATATACCCACCGTGCGGGGATAAAATGATGGGATGGACATTCGACACACTATCACTCGCTTCGGTGCCACCGCCCTGATCGGTTGCGGTCTGGCGGTCACCGCAATCCCCGCAACTTTCGCTCAGAACGGTGAAGAGTCCGTCACCTACGTCTACTCCGACAAGGCAACCTCCCACATTTCTGAGGTCTGGTACAAGGGCGAAACCCTGAAGATTACCGGCGAAGGCTTCCTGACCCAGGACGGCACCTCCGGCTCCACCATCGCTATCAAGCTGAACAAGGGTACCGTCAAGATTGACGGCAAGGACTACCTGGAAGTTCAGGCTGATGAGAAGGGCAACTTCTCCGTTTCTATTCCCTGGCAGGACGACCTGGATGAGCGTATCTCCGTGGACGTCTACCTGCTCTCCGGTTCCCTGAAGGACAACGATACCGCTCGCGGCGGCAAGGCAGCTACCGTGAAGATTCAGGCTCGCTCCGTTCAGGAAGCAACCCCCTCCGCAACCGCTTCGGTGAGCCCCTCGGCGACCGCGAGCGCTTCGGCTTCCGTGGTGGCTACCCCCTCCGCTTCTGTTGCACCCTCTCCATCCGCTACCCCCTCGGCTTCGGCTACTGCCGCTGATGAGGTTGTTGCCTCCGTGGATGCAAAGATTAAGGACCGCGCCGAGGAGAAGGCTTCCGCCACCGCTTCGGTGAGCCCCTCGGCTACCGCATCGGCTTCTGTGGTTGCAACCCCCTCTGCTTCGGCTTCTGCTTCCGCATCGGCTTCCGCTTCGGCCACTACTGAGCAGAACGCACCTGTAGCGAACGAAGCGAAGGATCAGCTGGGCGATTCAACCTCCGCTACCGAGCAGGTGACCGCTTCGGCTGAGAGCACTCGCTTTGCGAACTGTGCAGAGGTTGCGGCCGCTGGCCTGGCGCCTATGCACGAAAGCCACCCAGACTTCCGCAAGAAGTTTGATAATGACGGTAACGGCCTGGGTTGCGAGGTCATTAACAGCGAGGTAACCGACGGTTCCTCCTCCAACAGCTCCTCGGGTTCTTCGTCCCGCAACTCTGGCGGTCTGGATAACCTGGGTGGCAGCTCCTCCTCTTCGAGCAGCTACACTTCGAGCCGCGCTCAGCGCTCTTCTCTTGCTAACACCGGTGCTTCTAACGCCTTCACCATTGCTGGTATGGGTCTGGTGGCTCTGGGTCTGGGTGTTGCTGGCGTGTCTGCTGTGCGCAACCGCAAGAACTCCTAAAACTATTGCCGCCGCCGGGCGCGGTGTGCATGAGGGTCCCTTCCCCTGAACGCTTTTGAGTGTTCGGGTGGAGGGGATTTTCGCGTTTAACGGGGTGGTTTTTGCTGTTGGGTTGTGCTGATGGGATGAGGTATGTACTTGTTAGTTTCTTCAATGTGGGGTTGAGAGTTTGGGTGTGCACGGCGGTGCAAAAGGCTCGTATAGTTCAACCATGCCTTCAAGAAACCTTCAAGAAAAATATATTTTGTGAGTTAGGTCATGATAAATTGACGTCTTGGGGGTCGGTATCCTAAGCTTCGCTCGTTAGAATGGGGGCATGAACATTCGAAACAACATTGCACGCATCGGTGCCACCGCCCTCATCGGCTGTGGCCTCGTTGCTACTTCCGTCCCCGCCACCTTCGCTGTTGAAGGTGCACCTCAGGTTGTCCACACCTACGCAGACTCTGCACAGTTCATCGCCCCCGACGTATGGATTGAGGGTCAGGGTCTGAACATTGGTGGCGAAGGCTTCAAGACCGCTGACGGCACCTCCGGTTCCGTTCTGGCACTCAAGCTGAACAAGGGTGCAGTTAAGATTAACGGCCAGGACTACCTGGAAATCCACGCTGACGCGGCTGGCAACTTCTCCGTTACCATCCCCTGGCAGGAAGAGCTGCACGGCAGCGTTTCCGTTGACATTTACCTGCTGTCCGGCTCCCTGAAGGACGGTGACGTTCCCCGCGGCGGTAAGGCGGCTACCGTGACCATTAAGGTTGCAGAGCAGCCCGCTCCGGCACCTAGCGAAGAGCCCACCCCGGCTCCCTCCGAGGACCCGACTCCGGCTCCCTCCGAGGATCCGACCCCCGCTCCCTCCGAGGACTCGACCCCGGCTCCCACTCAGGACCCGACCACCGAGGCTCCCAAGCCTGCTGAAGAGACCTCCGCACCCGCAGTTGAGGACGCTAAGGAAACCAAGCCTGCTGAAGAGACCTCCGCACCCGCCGAGGATTCCTCCAAGCCCGCTGACGAGAACGCAGCTCCGGCTCCCCAGCCTTCCGAGAGCCACCGTTTCCAGAACTGCGCCGACGTTGAGGCTGCAGGCGAAGCACCGATCCGCAAGGGTCACCCGGACTTCCGCGAGAAGTTCGACGCTGACGGCGACGGCATCGGTTGCGAGCAGCCCGTTGACTACGAGAACTCCAAGAAGTCTGACAGCGTTTCGCTGAGCTCCGGCTCGAACGACAACCTGGGCTCCGGTTCCTCCAATGCATCCTCCAAGAGCTCTTCTTCCCTGGCTAAGACCGGTGCATCCGATGCGATGACCGCTGCTGGCCTGGGTCTGATTGCTCTGGGTGCTGGTGGTGCGACCATCGTGGCAACCCGCATGCGCAAGAAGGCTTAATAACGCCTAGTCGCTAAGTTTTTAGCTGCTTTTATGGGCTCCCTCCATATCGGAGGGAGCCCATTTTTTGTGCTTTTTGATACCGCAGAAGATACAGAAAACGTAGTGGAGAGAGGAAAAAAATAATAGCCTCTAGTGCATTTGACCAGCAGATTTACTAGAGACTTCTAACACTTATCTCTAAGTTAAGGGCAGCACAGGGTAAACACAGGCTTGCACGGGAATCTAGATACTACAAAGAACGCACAGCCCGAAGCTGATGAACAGACAGCTAGAGCTAAGCGAACATCACGACACGATATCTGGAGCATCCAATGACTATTCTGACCATGGCGATTGCCGATGCCATAGCCATCGCAGCTCTCTGCACCCTCTACATGGTGCGGCACCGCAACCGCGAGCTGATGATTTCCTACGCGGTCATCAACGCCGGCATCTTCACCGTCTCGGTGGCGCTGGTATCCGCCGGATCGAACGCATCCGCTATGGGTATGGGCCTCTTCGGTGTCCTGTCGATTATCCGATTGCGTTCCACCGCCCTGAGCCAGCGCGAGGTGGGTTACTACTTCGTAGCCCTCTCGGTCGGCATGATCGCAGGTGTGAACATTAGCCCGGCGTACATCGCCTTCGGCCTCATGGCTACCCTGGTCGGCATCATCGCGATTCTCGACTCGCGCAGCACCCCGGTCTCTACTGAAAAGACTCAGACCGTCACCGCCGATCGTGCGATCAGCGACGAGGAAGAGCTCAAGGCATACCTGAGCGCTCGCCTGAGTTACACCGTCACCTCGGCGAAGATCACCGAGCTGGACATGGTGAACAACCTGACCCGCGCCACCGTCACCTATCAACCCAAGGAAACCACCGAGGGCGGCACCCCAGCGGCAGTGGAGGCGGCACCGGCTAACGCAGCACCCATCTCGGCAGTAGCTCAACCAGCAGCACCGCAGATGACCGCAACCCGCCAGCCTGTAGCACCCACCGCCGAAGCGCACGCCACGCTGGAAACCCAGATGATTCCGCTCCAGCGCACCCTGGTGGGCAAGTAAGACCAGCCGGTATAAAAGCCTCCGATTCACTCTAACTGCACAAACATCTCCGATACCCACGACACGCCGCCCCCAGCGCACAGCACGCAGGGGCGGCACCCCAGAAGGACGAAGACCCATGACTAACGCAGCCGCAAACATCATCCCCACAGAGTGGAAGAGCATCAGCCTCGAAGCCATGAACGAGAAGGCAGCCATGCAGACCCGCGTGGACCGCAAGTACATTGTCGACGCAGAAACCGCCGCCAAGGTACTCTCCACGCTCGACGCAGACGCCTCCGTCATGGAAATTGATGGCCAGCGCGACTTCGCCTACGACTCGGTCTACTTCGACACCCCGCAGATGCAGAGCTACCACTCGGCAGCCTACAGCCGCGATGACACCTTCAAGATCCGTACCCGTAGCTACCTAGACTCGGAGCTGACCTTCCTGGAGGTCAAGACCGACGGTGAGCAGGATATGACCGTCAAGAAGCGTATCCCGTACACCTTCGAGAACCGTGATACGCTCACCGCGGAAGGTTACGAGTACATCACCGCAGCACTCGGCGATATCCTCGCGGGCCCCGTGCACAAGCTGGAGGCGGTTCTGACCACCGGCTACCGCCGGACCCCGGGCTTCCCGCCGCAGGGCGCACTTGGAAAT
>OAVR01000110.1_pt1 | contig 39229 bp, 30 predicted proteins | sample 1476451 | NCBI WGS metagenome assembly OAVR01 (sample SAMEA2580105, study PRJEB22360) | human gut metagenome | biome: human gut; feature: human-associated habitat; material: faeces | place: Denmark | collected 2008/2010 | reverse complement strand
ATTTTCGATTCATTAACTTGAATTCTTTTTGCTTCTTCTGAAAAATAACTGACGTGATCAAATCTAAACGTACTGTCAAAACCGATAGTCATATTATCCTTATCATATAAAAAGTATCCTAAGGATTTTGTTAGAGAAGATTTACTTTTAGTATTTATAATAGCGTTTGCTCCGTCATCATCATATCTAATATTGTCAATTTTAGGAGTATAAATCCAGTCCATATTCTCTATCAACATAACGAGATCCGGCTCTGTCCCCTTCTTATGAGGGATATGCTGAGCATAATAAACAGAGTTAGATTTTAAATTAATAAAGATAAATAGGCTCATTCCTAAGACTGTAACCAACCCTATAAATAATCCTACAAAAATCCCTAAAATATTGCTTATTTTCATTGTCATCTTCTCCTTCCTCTTCTACGACCAAACAATTTCTTGACTGGATTAACAACAAAACGTTTTACAGTATTTACGACAGGTCTTACAATATATCGTTTTGTTGCTTTTGCAATTGGTCTAACAACTTTCTGATAAATTGGTCTAACAATTGGTCTAACAACACGGTTGTAAACAGGTTTAACGATTTTATTATAAACTGGTTTGATAATGTTCCTATTGACAAACCCAGATACTGGTTTAACGATACGATTATAGACTGGCTTACTTATATTGTTGTAAACCACTTTACCAACAGGTTTAACCACTGTATTATTAACAAACTGTACAATTGGTTTAGTAACAGTTCTAATACTATTATATACTGGTTTTGCGATTTTATTAATAGTAAAATTAGCTACTGGTTTGATGAAGTTTTTGTTAATTTTAGAAACGGTTTGTATGGTATTATTGCTTAATCTAACCAAATTTCTTCTAATTGGAGCAGTAAGGTTTTTCTCGAAGAATTTTAGCGGTTGTTTGATAAAGGTAATAGCTTGAGACTTTAATGGCTCCCATTTTTTAAGTTTTCTTAAGGCAATCAATGCTATACCAGACAAACTTGCAATGCTTCCAATTAATAAGAGACTCTTATAGCTATCTGTAGGTATATTTTTCGACTGCTCTTCTAAGGCTTGAGAATAGTATTCTTGGCGTTTCTGTTCCAGATTATCTGTACTGTAATATTTTTCAATGGCTTGATCAAGATCCATATCTTTAAACTCACTATGATATTTCAAGATATAAGCATCAATATCCGTGAGGAAATCCTTTTTATCGATAGTAGTTAGCAGGTCCCCCACTAAGGAGTTATTTTGGAAGAGAATCTCTTCAGTAGATAAACGAGTATTATACGGGGACAGCCCTGCAAATAATTTAACTATTTCTTTTAAAAATCCACTTCTATAAGAGGTAGCAATTGGAGCAGCCAGATGAGGAAAGTCGATTGGATAATTTTCATTTTTATGTAGTCGAGATAATAAGTCTATTACTTCCTTAGATAGACCATTCGAAGCTTCGCCAAAGTCATTTGTCATCGATTGTAGCTTATCATCAGCATAAGGAACTCGAGCAATGGCATTTGCAATTGTATGATTAATTTTATCATGATCTTTACCATATTTTTTCCGAGCTTCATCACCAACCGACTTAATATAAGTAAGAAAGTCCTTTTTTTCATCCTTAGTCATATTGGTATTGACTAAGAATGGATCTTTCTGCTTCTCATTTTTTGATGGTTTTTCTTGACTCTTTTCTTGACTCTTAGGTGTAGTTTTTGGAATTGGTATACCTGGACTATTGTATTGTTCTATTCCTAAATGGTTGCCATAATGAGAAAAAGTCGGCGTTGGAACATAGCTTTTTGAAGAATGGTATTGCACTCTAGTATTAGTATCATATGATTGGCTGGCACTATTTGGTGGCACCAAAGGATGACCAACTAAAGCGAGCTGTGACTGAGATTCTTTACCTTTATTCTTATTTATCAGAACTTGATGTATAGGTTGTTGAATTTTCTTATAAGTAAAAACCTTTGTAAGTGGTTGGTTAACCAAAACTTCAAATCTTTCTGGCGTTCTATAGCCACTAATTACTTTTGGTGTATGTGTCACCTTTTGGCCATCAAGTGCAATATATTTCACACTCTCAGATAAGACTTTGCCATTTTCATCTTGGAATTTTAAAGTAACTGGAAATTCTTTCTGATAAGCAAACTGAATCCTTGTCCTACCCCAGCTTTCTGAAAATTTCTTTACATCAATTAAGCGATAGTCTTTAATCCTTATAGAATCAACCTTATAGGATTCATCATCAAAGCCTTTATAAAATTCTGTCTTCTTCAGTTCTTTGCCATGATTGTCTACATACTGAACTATAATGGACCTAGAAATGCGAGATTTGATATTTGCTTGTAAACTGCTTCCAAAAATGTCATATCGAACAGCCATTGGATAGGAATAAGAATCATTTACTCTTTCTGGTGCTGGCGAATAAAAGGTATAATCAAAATTTGAAATAAAACCTGCACCTAAATAGCCACCCTTCGGCAAATCCTTAGACCCATTAAGGCCTACTACACCCGGTGTTGTATCATAAATAATGCCATCTTTTTTTACAAGATTAGACTCCGTTGGAATAATTTCAACCAAATTTGCAAGATTGGTCTGTACCCCTTGGGCTGCATCAATATCTGTTGATATGAAACTTACTACCACAGGCTGTTCTATTTTCGTTCCATGCTTGACAATTTGATAATGGAGAGCAAGATTGCTCGCATTATTATATAAGATAACAATTGAATTTCCTGTTGCACCCAAGATTGACTGCTCTCCAGCAAATCCAAGTCCTTTAGGACGATTATCATTGTATCCAGAGTTAGAGGCCCATTCATCTTTATCACTTTCTAGAACAGTCCACAGCAAGTCTAACTCTATCCCTGATAAAGTCTTACCTATATAATTGATACGACCGCTATCTCCTACATTCGTGCTATAAGCTATAACAGGTGTAGAGGGTGTATTAGAAGCCCCAAACCTCTCAGGATCATTTATGATACCATTTTCTTTTCCCTGTATAATTTCTGTATATGTCTTGTCTGACCAATGAAGTCCCTCTTCTGTTAAAAAGTTATCATCAGTTAAGTTATTTCCTTCAAGATTGATTTCAACATCCTTAAAGAAATCAGTGCCTGTAACTGATGGGTCTACACCTCCAGAAATTTCAACATTAGTAATAGTCGGTTCGGTATTTCCATTCTTTTCGTCTTGCTTCAAACTTGAAAGTGCATTCGCATTATTTCCTATAATTATCTCATGCGTAGCTGGTTCCTTTGTATCACTTACATTAGTATCTGTACTTGTTGTTGAACTTTCATCAGCTTTAATATTATAGGAGTTCAAAGCTATAACAGAAGCAAAAAGAAATATCCCATATTTAACAAATAATTTCACAACATCTCCTTTTAATTTTATTGAATATTAATATTATCGAAAAATTTAATCCTTGTCAAGAGATATAACTTCCGAAAAAATAGTAATAAACACTAAAATATACTTCAATTAAGGAAAATATTGTCAATGAAACAGCATCTTTTGTCCTACTTGAAATGGTGCTGTTTTGATTCAAAAATAACTTCAATACCTAAAACAAAACAAGGGCTTTATGATCTTCATGCCTATGCTCACTTAAAAGTACTTCACCAAATTGTACCCCACCATCTTCACTGACTCGTTCCTGGCAATCGACACAAGACAATTCTCTAGCCAATCGCTGTTGTCGACCACCTACATAAACCACTTCTTCCATTCCAGGTAACATATAAGGTAGCATGGTATCAACCAGCTCATCAAAATGTGATTCATCGTTACTTAAAAAGAAACGTGCAGGATGGTCACTATTATCAAAATCTCCAATGGCCACAAGACTATCTTCTTCTGTCAAGAGATAGTAATAAGCAGCTGTGCGGTCTTCTGTGTATCGAAAGAATAAATGTGATTCATGACAAAATGGGCATGTTCTATACTTATGACCAATAAATGATTTTAACCAACGTACAAGCAAATCCGATAAAGAAGCTTTGATTCCCTTAAACAAGAACAAGACATTAGGTAGAATGAAACCAACAATTATAGGGATAACAGTTAGGTTATTGTCTACCACCAAAAGATAAAACTGGAACATGGCTGTTAGTCGTAGAAACCATACAATCGTATTAAGAAAAATCTGATTCGTCCCACTCAGAAAAGTACTGACTACTGTAGACTCTTTATTCTTCACAAAGGTAAGAGTAACACACTTGATGGTAAACATAACTACAAACACAATGACATAGGCTAACATTCACTTACCTCATTTTCAGCATCAGTAAATTCAGAAGCTACTTCTCCCAAAAGAGAGATTAACTTAAAAGCACCCAAAGTATTATCCTGACTTAAATTGGCAAGCATACGGTCAAGAGTCTTTAAACAACGTTTCTTCTCTGAGAGTTTCCGTCTATCCAATAAAGCACTATCTTCTAAGTCTTCTGTGTCACTAGAGGAACGTAGTTCATTTAGATCATATACATCACCAACATCTAGGACTGATAGCTTACGAAGCACCCTAGAAACAACTAATGAAGAATTAGTCTGCGCGTGCTCTAGACGTTCTGCAGACTCTTTCAACTTTTGAATAATGGTGTCTCTTTTGGCAAGTTCTTCCTCATCTAAAAGCAAAGCATCCAAGGGAAAAAGTTGTTCCACGATTGTCTTTTGACCAGGGACAAAAGCGTTACTTTGTCTCAAACCAGTGCTAGGAACAAAATGCTTTCCGTTAACAACTATAAGTCTCTTTCCTAACCACTTGTCGACAATGCCACGCTCACTAGAAACTATGACACCATCCATTCGTGTTATTTGGATAGCAACCTCGTCACCTGCTTTTAGGCTAGCGATCCATTCTGAAATATCTTTTTTTGATAAATACATTATTTTGTTTCCTCCTTTGCGACTGACACAATATCATGGATAGCATCCTCATCAAGACGAGGTGCTTCATGTTTCCCTCCAGCCATTCGTTCAATTCGTTTGGACCATCCACCAGAAGTCTTATCCTTATGATAGATAACTGCTGTTGCTGCTTTCTCTACTCCCATAGCTTTAGCTAAATCTTTGCCACTTTCGTCAAGAACATTAACATAGATAATCTTGTTTCGTTCTTTTTCAGTTAAGCTCTTATTGAGTACTGGAATTGATTTTTGACAGTAAGGGCAATCAGGTCGAAAGAACACATATATCTCTGAAGCAGTATTTTTCTTATAAGGAAAAATGACATTATCTTCTTTAAAATAATCAAGCTGGTTTGATGTAATCTTTGTTGCGTGGAAACTTTGTTGCGTGAGTTCCTGATCAAAAACCATCGTAACCATACGATTACTATAACTGTATTCATTTTTAAAATTAGAAGTAAAACCAATCAGAATTACAGGCAACATAAATAACCCAAGAACAACTTTAGTCGATGTAAACTGATGGGCATGGTCCACACCTTGATATACGATATAAAAGGTCGTAAGAACCCAAGGTAAGATAATTCCAAAAAGCAAACCAAACCAATCAAACGGAAATGCATAGACAACCCTATGGTTCACTACAACTACCATCAAAATAGATAACGTCACAAGGATCGCATAGCTAATATACCAACCCTTGTAAAGAGGATTATCCTTTAACTTGGGGAATGCATCACAAAGGGTTTTCCAAGCAGATTCAATTTTAATTTTCATTAATTACCGTTACCTTTCAATCTTTTTTATCTTTAAAACAACACCAGATACTTACAACAAATTCAAACTATCATGTGACTTTCTTACATATTTTTAAATAGTTGAGAAAATGATTATATGTTGCAGTTGCTGCGCGTGACTTATTCTTTTTTCGCTGATAAGAATTCATCAACCTTCTTGATAACCTCGTTATATGGAACAAATAACGTATAGAGTGTTGGTATGATTAATACGGTTTGTAAAATCACTTCCAGCACATTATTCAGGGTTAGCGAATGCCATGATAGGAAAAAAGTAACTACCGTAAACAAGTACAAAATAAAATATGTAACAAGAACTAGCCAAGCAATCGTTAAGAAAATAAAGTAGTTGATTTTACCGATAACTTCATCACTTACTAGGGCCAATCCATTCAAAAGTCGTGGTCTTTTTACTACGATTACAACTACAAGCGAAACAACTAACCATACAAGTCTTCTTCCTAAGTATTCCAAATAATCCATTCACAAACTCCTTTACTCTATCTATAAACAATAATGAAATAATCATCAAAAGGGAGTTTGATTTTTTCTGGTAGAACTTCTTTTGGGAATACAATGATCATATGTTCATACTCTATTGAGAATTCTTCATAGAGACTAGTTAAGTGTGTGATCAAGTCACTTTTGATATATGCCATAGGTATCATAGGGTACTCTTTCAATTCCCATGAATCAGTTTCAACAACAGCTGATAACTGGAATTTATCATCATATAAAGGTTCTGATATCTCCTTAACGAGATAATCTATTTTCTGCAGTTCAGAAAAATCATAAGCCTCGCAATCACACCAATCTTTATGATTTGAAAACATCTTTTCTTGAATGATTTCGACAATAACGTCAGAAGCATTTGTTGTTGTTTGACTAAACAAAGAAATACTTTTACGCCTTAACATGTCATGTCCAGTTACACCTTCAACCTCGACCTCATTTACATATTCCAAAAAGTTCATTAAACGTTTAGATACTTGCGTATTATCTTTACGGCTATTCTCGAAAACGAAAAATAAACTAGAATTTTCAAATGCTGGTTCTTCTGCATAACCAAATATTTTAGAAAGTAGAATTGTTTGACGTTCTGTTGCTCGGTCATACTCAATAAAAAAAGGGTTATCGTTCACAAATACAACAGCATCAGGAACCATTAAAAGATTAACCCGACTAATAGGAAATACAACTTGTATGTTTAGGTCATAAACAGACTTGTCTTGGTTTTTAAAAAAAAGCTTGTTTAAGATTTTAGCAACTAAACGTCTGGTCTCTAGATCATGAATATTTACGGTTTGAGGTTTCCCTCCTAGAAGATTATTACTGACAATGCTATATACTGACCTATCATATTCAGTCGTTGTTGTTAGCAACCGTATTTTATCAATCCCCTTAATCATAGTAAGCAACCAGGTACTAAAACCTTTGTTCAGATAATATATTTTTCTCTTACCGCTTCTAGCATCCGAACATGCTGAAATAGGATGATTAACCTTCCCAACAAGACGATAAAACCATGAATTAGGGGTTTTGGATTTACGAGTTACTGCAGTATAAATGAGGTCTATGATTTCCTTATCAAAATAACCAAACCTTAGTAAATGATAAAAGATGATAAGTTCTTCTTCTGAAAACGATAGTGAGGTATTTTGATTTTTTGAAACAAAGTAAGTAGCTATTTTATTTCTCTGAGTGTAATGAATTTTATTTTTTTTATTTGAAATAAGTGAGGTAAAATCTCTATTTTTTATATCTTGCATTTTGTAGTCCTAAAATAGTCAATCAATAGGGTATATAGTCTGGTCTTTTTTCGAAGAGTATAGATATTATTTTTCAAGTCATGCTTAGCCTTTGATATAGACCTGCTCAAGCATTCCTTTGTACCCGTAAAATGCTGATTGATACTTTCATCTCCTCTCATTCATAACATCGTAGTTTATTTTTATAACGATAATCCCTAAAAAAACATGGTTTATTCTAGCTATATAGTAGTCACTATTTACTCATTTATGATTTACGAGTTTCTAATATTAGTCATCAACCCTATAAATACAGTAAACTCTTATACTTTTGTTCTCTGTATACTTTCATTCATAAAATCTGGTTATTACATAACACTTGTAACAACCGGTTTTATGGGGTTTTAAGCACTTAATAACTACTATTTGGATTCATTTATAATGGGTCGCTATAGTGTTCAGTATACCCTAGAATAGATTATTTTCAAGGGAGTGACATGGGTTGACTTTTAATATTCTTGCTCTATACTATTAGATATAATTAATAATTAAGGAGCAAATCATGGCAGGAAAAAACAAAAAAACTGAATCAGATTTTATTAAGGAACTTGAAGCTTTAGAACAACAAAAGAGAGAAGCTACAGAGCAACTTAAAGCCTATCTAAAATCACAAACAGATAAATTAGGCCAAGTCTATTTCGAATTGAAAAAGCTAGAAAATCCAGATATATCTATTGATGATTTAGTTGTTGAAACACAAAATAAGGTCAAAGAGGTAAAAGAGAAAATTAAGAGAAAAAGAGCAGAAGAAAAAGCAAGAAAGGATTCTGAGAAGACTAATAAAGAAACATATAATGACTCTCAAAATTAGAACAAAAGCAACGGAAATTTCCGTTGCTTTTTATGTTATCTAAAACCCCTCTTCTTCATCAATATCCATTTGTTCTACATTGCTTTCTAAAGTTCTAGTTGCTTTCTCACGAGCTACACGAGAGAGTTCTTGAGGTAATTCAAACTCTTGATTAGGTGCTTGAATATTTTGAGTATCAACTGTTTCGGGTGTAGATGATGGAGCTAGGATCACTCTTTGAGTTATTTCTTTATCCTTTAACTCACCAATATCAATTTTGCTATTTACAGTTTGTTTTTCTTCAACAACTGGTGGAATTTCTGAGTTATTGACCTCCTCTTTTTGCTCAATATCCTCTGTTACCTCTTCACTAATTGAAGTGCCTTCTCTATGTTCTGTTATACTATCGTTGACTAAGATTGTTCTTTTAACTGATGGTGAATCATCTTTTTTACCAACTGTATCATTTACATTACTATCAACATTTGGCACCTTAACATCCATGATTGCTTGCCATTCTTCGTCAGTAAAATCACCTTCATAGAGGTGGCTTTCAGACTCTTTTTGAGCATAATATTCTATCACTTCTGCTCTCCACATTTTATAGGCTTTTGCAATTTCCGGTTCTTCCTCTCCAAGACCATAAACCCTATTGAAAGGTGTATGTGAGACGAAAGAGTCCTTCGAAATATCCATTTCAAAATGCGGAGATGTTGTCAAATAAATCATATTTGAGACTTCATCATCACTGACGATAACACCACCAACTTGGAATTTCTCTAGATTATTTGCATCTCTAGCAGTGAAGTTATCTTCTTCTACTACTTCCTCTGAAGTCGCACTGGAGTTACCTTGATTCCCTGCCAAGAGGTCATCGTTTGCTGCACGTTTGGTTTCTTTAAGAGCATAATGTTTTCCTCCTGAACGTAGATTAATGAACTCTACAACCTTTGTTGAGGTTTGTTGGAAGGTAAAGGCATTACGATAAGACATCTTGATTGCATCAGCCCCAGATTCGCCAATAGAATCCCTAATTTGTTCGTCATGTTGGTAAGCATGCATAACTGGAACATGGAACTTACGAGACTCATCTAGGAAGTTACTATCATTACCTGGCATCAAGTAACCATTCTTTTCATCTTCATAAAAAGCAAAGAAAGGAGACTTATCTGGAAGACGTCTTTGAGCAGCATTTTGCATAACCAATGTTACCATCTGTGCTACCATTCGAGACTTTTCTTTACCAAGAACTCCTTTAGCAGAATTGACCAAAATCATTCCACCTGTTTTTAAAACGATATCTAAATCTTTGGTACTTTGAGAGAAAAATACACGACGAATTTCTGGTGAAGATGATAGGTCATCAATAACTGCTTTTAGACCAGACACGTTAGCATCAAAGGTATAATAATATTCCTCTGTGTACGAATTTAATTGATGAGCATTGATGAAATAATCATAAGAACTTTGGAGGTTTTCAAGTTTATTTCTTTCATCATTAAAGGCGTTAATAGCTTCATGAACATTCTCTGGTCTAAGGATAGTATCAAAGAGTTGTTCGTGTTCACGATTGTACTCTGATTCCTCTAACCACTTTTCTTTTTCCTGCTTTAAGAATGCTTCATGCTTTTTCAACGTTTCTTCAAAAAGCCTTTTCTTTCGATTCAGTAATTGTTCAAAAACGGCAATATAGGCTTCAATCCAATCGCTAGAACGTAACATATTTGAGAATTCAGTTAGTGTTGGAGACTTACCTTTTAACATATAATTTATTGGGGCATCTGGTATCAACGCAACCTCTTTAATGACCGTAATGATATTATCAGTAAGTTGTCCTTCTTGGTTAAGAAAGAAAGAAGAACCAGTCCCACTTGGATCACTAAATCGTTTAAATAAGTCTCGAACAGCCCCTTTTACCTGAGTAGTATCTCCATCCAAAATATTAATTGCACCAGTTCCTGGGTTAGTAGGATCTAGAGTCCAAATCATTTCATCAGGGAAGCCCATTTTATGAGCGTACTTAACAATTGTGCCATACATCGAACCTGATGGTTCAGTCATATAAATACCATTTGTAAGCTCTGCAGCATAACCATTGTTATACCACTGTTCCAACAATTCACGTCTTTTTTTCTTCCGTTCAAACTCTGTGTTAAAGAATTCTTCTTCCAGTTCTTCATCTACTTTCGTCAAATACTTACGATAGGATAATAGATAGTATTTCATATTTTCCATATCCTGTAGCATTGCTGGAATCAGAATCGTTGCCGATTTACCAGTACCAATCAAACCAAAGATAATAGTATGATAAGTCCTCTCATTAGCATGTAAAATCACTTGCTCTCCAGTTTTAGAGTTAAGCCCCATAACCAAATTCGCTTGACCTTTTTCATCTTGATTATGAACAATATTACTTAATACACTGTCTTGGAAGTAACGTCCTCCTAGCCATTGCTCAACCAATTTCTCGTAGGTTTTTTCAGCAATTCCAGTTGCATAACTATTATAAAAAATAAGACCAATTACTCCTATCGGAGTCAACAATAATAAACTGTTGAACCAGTCTGCTCCTATTATAGGTTTGAGAGTATGATAACTTAAAACAATACCTGTCTGACTTCCATTTGGTATTGACCAGGGCATATATTTGAGATAATTATCTGCTACATCATACATACGATTGATGAGGGATAAGATAAAGTTATTGATTGTTAGTACATATAATCCAGAAGATATAAGTACTGCTGCTAATGCTGCTCTTATAGCATACTTACCAATAATTTTCTTTCGTTCTGCTCGTTTTAAGGTATCATATTTTTCAAATAGCACGAAAATTTGACGACTTGTAACATTACTGTGCCATACACCAATGTATAAAACTAAAGCCATATTAACGAACAAAAATATAAATAAAGATATAAATACCCAATTAGGCAAACGCCATCTGAAGATAAACATAATAATATTGAAAGCAAATAATCCAAAAGATATATGATATACCCAATCAATATATTTTCGCCAACAATACAGCAAGATATCTATTGTTCGCTTACCATTTGTATAATAACGATTAAAAAATAATTTCAAGATCTTCCGCATAAAGCACCTCTCTAGTAAGCAAACATTCTTTTCAAGAATTCCATAAATACAACAATAGCAATCGGACTTATTACTCCAAGTCTAATGAATAGATTTCGTCGAGGTAAGCTTGTTGTTTTCTTACCTTCTGTAATCAACCATTGATAGTGATATATGTATCCTTGTATGAAACCATATGCAGGTAATATCCCAACCGCTAGAATTTCTATTAGGGTAAAGACTTCTACGAAACTAATCATAGAGAAATCACCACTATGTGTGCCTCCCTTTGATATCATTGCGAGTCCATAGATGATGAAAATAGGGATAAATGTAACGATATATAAGAATAAAATTGATTTTAAGGCAAAATTTACTCCCATGATTTGTTTCTCTGGATTATTGATAGATTTAGCATAACTCCACCTACCGATACCGATGAAGACCAAGGTAATAGGTAAGACATACCGAATAAAGACTATCAGATAATAGACAATAGCATTGATATTGTGATGGTTCATTGCCCCTCCTTGTTTAATTTTTCTGTTCCGAACGTAAACAAAAAGTTCCCATTTCAGAGGGAACTATATGCGACTCAACTAGTAAAAAATGTTGATAAGATTTTACTGTTCACACGATTTGGATAGAAACTATTGAAACGTGATTTGATACGAAACAGACATTTTTTCTCTTCCGTATTCTGTGAATTACTGCTCACTTCTTCAGTTTTTTTAGCCACTCGACGCCCCCTGCTATTTGCGTCTACCCAGCGATAATGAGCATCTAGTATGACAACTGAAATTTCATCTCCTTGCTTAAAAGGAACACGATTTAAAGAACCCGAGTCCTTCATTTTAATTTTGATTCCTGGAAAGTCAACCAACTCTACTGTATGTAGACTTTGTGGATCAAAACTGATAAATCGCACTTTAAACAATCGTCCTATGACTTTCTTATCATCAATCATCTCAATCAAAGCATCTTGAGGTGCTTCTTCGAGAACTTTCATATCTCCCTCGATACGAATATAGTCATGAATAATGTGACGTTCTCTTTGATTTGGACTTGGCTTTTGGGTATTGGCCCCAGCAATTTTAAATTCCACCCTATCAAAGACTGATACTACTTCGTCTAGGTTAACAAATGAAGAATCACACTCATAACTTACCCTATGTTTTGGAATGAATACCGTTTGTAATTTTTTGGTCATTACCATGATACCTGCATTGCTACCATTGTTAATAACGGCTGATACAATACCTTCATGAGTACGCTCTAAGATATTTTTTCTATCTCGATTACGTGAAGAGTTATCTTTACTCTTTTCAATTTGCTGAAGAAGTTGATAATTAGTTAACCACTCAGCTAACTCAATACTACCTTCAACAACATAGTTTGATGGGTTATTGATTGTGAGTTTATAATTGTCGATAGTTTGGATATGGATTTCAGTTAATTTACAAGGAAAAATCCGTCCAACCATTTTAAAGAAATCTTTTGGCTGGCGGAAGCCAGATTCAGTTTGTTTAATATAAACTGCTGTTCCAGCAAGTTCTCCATTTTGGATACGCCCTACTAACATATCGCAGAAAGCTACACCTTCACCGATAGGGCGACCATTTCTATTTCTAGGAATAAATGGCTGTGTTTCAAGCACATTTTCTACCACAACTGATACAACCTTATTAGTTGCTTGTTCTAACAAATACTCATCTTCAGTATTTCCGAGATCAATATATGGGAGTGTGTAGTTTCGAATGATATCTGAGACTTCTTCTGGGACACATTCAATTTCTGGTTGCTCAAACCATTGTTCTTGTTCATCTTTCCTATCTGCAACAACCAATGTTTTAAATTTTTGCTCCCCTAAACTAGCATAATGGACGTTTTCATAACCGTCCTCTCTTATAAGTTTAAGTGCTTTCATATTTTTCTCCTTTAATGTCTTTTTTGACATTAAAAGCATAACAAAAAAGGTCACTACCTGTAAGATAGTGACCCCCCTTGACTTTTGTTAACTCATTGCGATAAAAAGCCCAACACCCAAGACTACAATTGGTGTAATTAAGGCGAAAATTGAAAAGATTTTCTTAGCGATACCGATGGTAACATATAAGAAACTCGCTAATGTAAGTAATAGAACCAAGATCATAAACATAATTCTCACCCTTTCTTCTGGCTCTGTTTTAATTATTATTATATAGATTTTTGATATCAATGCAAGGCTAGAGAGCAACAAATCAAGAGATATCTTTAAAAATCCATTATATCAACAAAAAAGAGGCTAAGACCCCCTTTTTGTTGTTCAAACGCTTACGCTGATTCTTATTTTAGCATAAAACATTCTATAGTCAATGTTAGTAATTACTTGTGGCTGTACCATCTAAGTAGTTAATATTAGCATTCTTTGAAACATTCTGAAGTGTGACCGAACTCACATTTCCATCACTCGTTGCTAATCCTGCTTCTGATAGTTCAACTCCATATTGTGTCCCATTTTCATCAAAGGATGTCCAGTAAAGCGTTACAGTCCTAGGTACTAACTCATTGTCAGTATAGTTTGCAACAACACAATAATCTAAGTACATATTTTGGTTTTTCTTCAACCATTTGGCTAGTGCATTTTCGTAGTATAGCATACCGTTTGGATTATTAGCATCCGTTTTACTATCAGACATCGTTCCTGCATTCAGATAGCGTGTCATAGGTACTAGATTTTTTATTTCAGAATTCAATCCAGAAAACTGATAACCAATAAGATGGCCACGATTCATCAGATAAGCTTTTTTGACTTTTCCAGACTCATCTTCGTACTTAAAACGATAATTATGCCAACCGACTGGATCAACATTAATTTTACTTTCCCTATCATCTTGTGGTTTGTCCGAGTACTTTAGTCTGATGTGACCATATGTTGCTCTACCAAGACTATCCAAATCTCCATTGACCATTAGCTTATGGTTTTCAAAAGGCAATGGACTATAGTTAAAAGCATCAGACTTTCCACCACTTGTTTTAGAAGAACTGTTTCCTGTTTCCGAAGATTCTGACTTGGGAATAAATTTCCCAAATAATTTTCCGACATCACTTGAATTGGCATGCTCTCCTTTACTAATAACATTAAAGCCACTAGATAAAATACCAGGTACATTAATTCCTTGGGACATACCATATCCAGCTATACAAAACATAACAACAATAGCTATCGGTATCCAAATCAGACTGCCAAGACAACCTCTTTTTTCATTGTTTTTTCTAAGCATAAGACCTCCTTAATTCTCTATAAATTCATTATAGACTTAGGAGTCACTATTCGTAACCCAGTGACATAAAAAAGACCTTAAGTGGCCTTTTGACTAATCTGGAGATAAGTTCATACTATCAATCAATAAATCTTATAAGGTGATTCTTATCTAAACTATATCCTTGTATTTCAGCAACTTTCTTAATATCACCTGTCTCTTTATAAACAATAGAGGCGTGGCTGTCTTTTAAAATACTAGGAGTAATTGCCTTACCATAAGCATGTCCAATGTTCTTTGCCAAATGACCTATTGTATTTCTCCCCATAGGCTTTTTCAACATAGTTAAAAATAATGATGGTATAGAAGGGTCTAAGTCCCAGCGTCCACGTCGTTCCTTAACAAATGGAGCAATGTAAGGAATTGTGAAAGGAAGAAAACGAATAAACTGTTTCTCGTTGTTCCTAACAACCCAAATTCCTTTTTTACGCATATCAATATCCCTAACTGTCAAGTTTACAACTTCTTGAGTACTTGCTCCAGTACCAATTATGATCGCAAATATAGCAATATTTCGCTCTTTCTCCTTTTCCCAATTATCAGCCTTTTTCTGAGTTGGTAGAGTTGTAACGTAACTGTTTGCCATGAAATCAAGCAAGCTTTCTAGCTCTTGCTGCGTATACAAAATAGTATTCTTCTTTGATTCCGAATATATAATGTTATGGTAACTCTCTTTATAAACAATCTTCCATTCATCAAAAACGTTACGATAAAATAAAGGCATACCTCTCTCAACTGTAAAAGAGGTATTCGTAAGGAAACTCCAAAAAGCTGCTAAAGTATAGAATATGAATCTTTTCCCTGCTGGTTTCAGACGTAAATTTGCCAAATAATTTTGAACAAATTCTCGTGGTAATTTTTCTAAGTCTGTCAATGATAGGGAGGCACCCTCTTTATCAATCGTAATTGCATAGCTATTTAAAAATTTCTGGATCACTGACAAACGTTCAACCATTTTGGGAGAAGGCTCTTCGACATCTACTTGAAGGTAAGATATATACTCATCTATAATATCTGGTAATTGCCTTCTGAGTGCTAGATATTTATCTTTCTGTTTTGACATAATTCTCCTCCTCTCAATAATGATAGCAATTAACTACAAGTTTACCACTTATATTTTTAAACCTATTATATCATACAAGATTGCATGTTGATTTTAGATTTAACTAGTATAAAAAATCTCTAAAACAAAATAGCGATACATCGTGTATCGCTATTATATATATAATCTATCTACAAAAATACATCTGAAGTTATACTTTAAAATAATCAAGTATCTCAGTCAAGAGTTGTTCTCTTGTCTCTTCAAAGTGGCTATCAGACAGTGACTCTAAACCTTTATCTTTAAGTTCCCACAGCTTCTCTTGCAACAGTTTCTCTGCTAAATGTTTAATATCCGCCTTGTTATCTTCGTCAGGCGTCTTTGAGAGTTCTATTTTAATTGCTGATTTAACTGCTACTACTACTAGTCCTAAACGGTCTTTTTCATCCGTTCCATTTTCATAGTTTGGCTCAGACCAGTCTGGAACATTTGAAGGACGATTATCCTTATTAGTTGGATGACTATCTCTCAAATCTGAAAGTTTTGTGTACCCTGCTACTTCCCATTTATTGAGCAACGTTCTTGTCCAACCGAAAGTACGGTTTGCATCACTTCCTGTTCTTTCCAACGCCTCAATAACTAGTTCATGGTCCATTGTTTCAAGCCAACGTTTGAGTTGATTTTTATTATTGTAGTTGTCAGCCTTGCTCCCTTTAGGAAAAACAGTGTAGAATTTCTCCATCACGATAGCCATCTTACGTTTGAAGTCTAACTCCTTCTTCTTCTCAAAGGTAATGACTTTATCGTTTGTTGCAACAATACGTCTCAAATCGTCATCGAACGGTTTAAACCTAAATATATAGTGGGTAATTGATTTTCCTTTTTTGATTCGCTCTACTGTCAAATCTTGTATTACAGGAAGGCCATGCTCATCAACTAATAGCGTATTGATTTCATCCATTGCTTGCTGCAGCTTAGTACCTTTCGAACGAAGTAAACTTGGACTATCCAAGATCAAAACTTCTTGCTCTAGTTCTTCAGCTGTATCTTTTACAAAACCTGTTTTACGCCAGTCTGCTAGATGTCTAAATAATCGTTTAGAATACTTACTCTTCAATAGGTTATGGTAGTCACGTCCATACTGAATGTACTTAGCTTTTTTACCCCACTCTGGGTTGTTAAAAAGGTCTTTAACTGTACGCCTGACCGCTACTTTTACTTTTGATCCATCTTCTGTAGTTACTTCATCATATTCAGTATATTCCGCATCAGACAGGTGGATTTTAATGAGTTTATTTTCGTGGTCTACTCTAAAGGTCTTGAACAGTGGGATGGAGGTGTAAGAGACAACCTTACCATCGACAACCTTTTCGGGATGTCGATATACAATTTTAGTCATTCTTTCCTCTAGTTCCTCAACTGTAGTTTCAAATCGCTTACCAGTCCTAGGAACAATTTTTTGTTCCCTAGAACTGTAAAATGTATTTCCTGCTAGCATTGCCAGACTCGAATAAGAAAATATTGCTGCTTCGTTTTCATCATAAACATCTCGCAACTCACCAAATATAGAGTAAATCATATTTTCTTGAAGAGGAGAAAGGTCGCCAAGTTGGAACATTTGGGTAAACTTATTATCATATTTGATGATTTCTCTGAACTCTCTATTCTCTACCAAATGCTTCTACCTCTCTTAGTTCATTCATCATACATTTTGGTTGTATTTTAAATAAAAGTAATTATTTTACTATAAGCTAATTGCTCACTGCAATATGTGACAGGGTATAAATATATTAATTTACAACCCTTTTGTATGACATTATATCACTAATATTCTGATTTTCATAGTATTTTTTAAAATTTACAACCATTTTGTAGGATATGCCTGCAATTTTATATGACATACATGCATTTTTGTAGACTTAACATACAACTTTATAGGACATACATACCGTTTTGTAGGATACGCCTGCAATTTTATATGACATACATACATTTTTGTAGACTTAACATACAACTTTGTGTGACTTTCATGCAAAGTTATATGATATACCTACCAATTTGTAGGATATACATACAGTTTTATATGATAAAGGTAGGCTTAGCTCAGTAATAGCAAGGGTTTCAGGAGTTCTACTACTTAAACTATAATTAACTACTTAGTTACTATTATTAACCACTTAATACTACTTAATACTATTTAAACTATTATTACTAAATGTTCTTAATCATAATTGAAACCGTAAAATCAAAAAAATTCTTTGAAAAAATTACGACTTATATAAAGAATAAAAAGTGTAGAAATACCTACACTTTTGTATGATATAAAATAAAGTTTTCCTACTTAAAACTCATCTCAGTTTCCACCAATGTGTTAAACAATTCCTTTTGTTCTGGGTCTAGAAGTTGGTACACCTGGTCTAACATTTCAGTGAATAGCTTATCAGATCCACCGCGTTTAGGATAATTGCCATTTTCTCCTTTAAGGTCTTTTTTGTTTAAAACAGCTCTTAGTGCAGAAAAACGTGACATTGATAATTGTGTCATATTGAGATTTGCACGTGATTTTTCTTCCACTGTTTTAGCTGGTTCCAGTTTTGTAGGAAGTTTATTTTTTTCCTTTTTCTGAGTGACATTGTTTACTTTTTTAGGGGCAACAGCAGCTTTTTTTGGTTCTACACTTTCTTCAGTTAGATAAGCAATATCATGCTTTTCCTTAAGTTTATCAATTACTACTTCTTCAATTTCTTTCCCTTTAAAAAAGCGTTCAAATAATTCTTTAGCTGTTGTTCGGTCATTTGATTCAACAGCCGTTAAAAGGTTATTAAAATTTCTTTGTTGGATTGTATTAAGCTTTTTCGCCATTGTGTTCTCCAATCGTCTTAATTAGTTCATTCATAACATTTGTGATTTGTTTTTTAGGGATGCTATAGCCACTATTTGTGAAAACATTTGCTTGATTAGCAATCATATCTTTGTATTGTTTATTATTAAACAAGTATTGCTCAAAAACCTTGGTATTATGCTCTTCAGCAATTTCTTCAAGAGTTGCTACTGCTTCTCTTGCTTTGATTTGTTTAATTGATTTTTTACCAAAGCTTGGCCCTTTATCAACCTGTGTTATAACGATTCCAGCTATAACAATATCAATTCCAAAGAAAGAGAACCCTTCTTGAACAGCTTCAATATCTTCGATTGTATCTTTTACCCCTTCAACCCCAAACTTATCAGGTGTTGTAGGAATAAGAACGAAAACTTTCGAATTTGTAAAAAGAGAACTTGTTGTAGAAACACCAAAAAAAGGAGGTGTATCAAAAAGTACAAAATCGTAGTAGTCATTGATATCTTGTACAACATTTCTTAAACGAAAATCTCTATCTTTTAGTCCTGATGCTTCACTCTCCCAGTTTTTCATAAGCTTACTTCCAGGAAGCAAATCATAACCGTCAACTGGCACAATGGCATCAGCTACTTCTACTTCTTTTTTTAGTACATCATAAATTCCTTTATGTTCGGCTTCGTTTACTCCTGCCGCTGTAGTAAGATTGCATTGACCATCAAGATCTCCTGCACAAGTTTTATAGCCAGCGTCTCCTAGAGCTTGAGCCAGTAATACACTTAAAGTTGTTTTTGAGGCTCCTCCTTTCTCGTCCATCATTATGACTGTATTTGCAACCATAGAAACTCCTTTCAATCCATTATGTACGATACACTATGTACAACAAAACGATACATATTATTAACTATTTAAAGTATACCATATAGAAATCTAATAGCAAGTATTATGTAAGATATATCGTAAATAATACAAGATACACTATGTATAGCTTATAATGGATTATTGATAATCAGCGTGTTACGCATTAGCTAATACATAGTGTATCGTTTACAATATACTATTTCAAAAGAAAGCATATGATATATCAAAACTAGACAAGAATAAAACACGATACATTATATAAAATAAACGATGTATCTTATAGACATATAAGATACATATGGTAACGATAGATAGGATATATTACTATATTCAAGTTTCCTTCAAGCATTACACATTACACTATACATAACATCATTATATATAATGTAGTGTAAAAAAAGAAATTGCACTTTTTAGTGTACTATAGACGATGTAATATATATCGTTAAATGATATATTGCTAAGTATTATATAGTATATCTTTCATCCACTCCTATAATAAAGGAGAATATTTTTATTACAACACGATACATAATACATTATGTAGTGTGAATAATATATAGCTTTTATTTTTATCGTATATAGTAGGTAATATACGATACATTATTATAGTGTACTATAGACGATGTAATATATATTGATAAATAATGTATTGCTAGGTATTATATCGCATATCTTTTATCCATTCCCTTAATATACTAAATAAGAATAGTTGTATTATAATACGTTACACGATACATTATGTAATGTGAATATTGTATAGTACTATCTGTTATCGTATATAGTAGATAATATAAGATATATATTGTACGATACATTAAAGAACTATATATGATTATGTGCTTATTGGTTACTATGTTATATTTAAAATTTGTATAAAGATTGTTCTAGGTTGTTTGCTATACAAGATACATAGTTTAACAATGTATCTTGTATTACTTTCTTTATGGCGACTGATTCATCACTTATTACGATTGGTGAACTATACATAATGTGTTGTAAACTATAGACTATGTATAGTATATGATACAATGAAGAGCAGTATATATGGTTATAATTTGAATAACGATAAACTTGTAATGTTAGTTGCTCTTTGCTATACTAAAGTCATAAACAATAATATTTATGTTTAATTCACCACCTCTAACGGTGAACTCATAGTCACGTGACTTGAGAAAAGAGGAAACATGGAGGAGGAGATGCGATTACTGGTTCTGTCCCAGCAATAGGCATACCATGTTTTATAATGGGTTAAAAGGGAGCGTACTCGCTTTTAGCTATCAGTTAAGTCATCAGACAGAAGAAGAGGCTTAACGCTTATAACAGGTACGAGATAATTTGCCTTCAGTTTTTTGAAAGGCTACAACAAACGTTATTAGCAACTAAGCATAACGAGAAGTTTATCCTATGGTTTGCCATAGGCACGCGCAACCTTGTTTTTTGAGACAAGGCTTGCCGGCTTCTTTGTTATGCTTTTTTTGTTTTGAGTTTGGGTAGTTGGACAAAAAGGAAGGCGACATCTCGATGATTAGAGGTGAGGAACAGGTGTTCCCAACTCCAATTTGTCGGCAGGCGGTGGAAAGGCTACGAATAGGTATTCGAGGCTTTCCAAGGTAACTTTACAACAACAATTATTTAAAGGAGAAAAAATGACTAAATTAATCACAATTGGAAATCAAGAATTAATTCGTGTAGGACGTGATTACCCTTGTCCTATTTGTGGAAAACCAGATTGGTGTCTAGTCTTCGCAGATCAGTCAAAGGCTGTTTGTGCAAGAAAAATAGACCCAGACAAACCACAATTTGGTAGTGCTGGGACTATTTATGATTTGGATCCCCAAAAAGCTAAAAACGTGACTTTTGAACCTAGTTGGAAAAGTCAGCCTTTAGCAAGTATCTCAACACTTCACAAGGTAAATTCTCTTGTGATTGATGTGTTGGGATTGACTAAGAACCATATTAAGCACTTAACAAGTGCAGAACGAGGTCTTTCTGTTGAGACTATTGCACTGCGTGGCTATGCTTCATCAACAAAGCAAACACGCCAGAAACAGGTTGATACAACAGTATCTCATCCAGCAACTATTTGGGAAAAGCTCTTTGTTGCAAATGGTCTTCCTAAAGATGCATGGCGTGGGGTGCCTGGCTTCTACTGGAATGAAAACGCAAAATGTCCTATTTTTGAATCAAAAGATGGAATTCTAATTCCATGTCGCAATTCTTGGGGACAAATTGTAGGTTTTCAAGTACGTCTTGATAACGTTAGTTATCAAGCCAAAGTAAACGAAGCCTTTCAAGAGGGACGAAATGCACGTACTGCTAAGGTCTTTCAAAATGACGACGGAAGTTTCGATTGGTATGTGTTTGCTAAAGGTTCATCACACGAACTAGCAAGTGGGACAACTAAGGAAACTAGTGTTAAACTTCGTTCTGGACTTGAGTTGACATTTAAAAAAGGGCAAAAATATGTCTTTGTTTCGTCAGCATATAAACCAGAAGGAACGAGTGCTAAGTCCTTTCCCCATTTTGCTTATTCTGATGAAGTCTTAGAACAAGCACGCTTTTCTGAAGAAGGTAAGGCAAAAGTCAATCTTATGAGTAAGGTTGATAACCTTCTAGTTACTGAAGGTCTGCTTAAGGGGGACATCACCGCATCAGTTGCGAAAAACACTCGTCTTTCTCAATTGGGGAATATCTGTGTTATCTCTATGGCAGGAGTAGCAGCATGGCGTCCTATCTCGGACTTTATCGGAAAGACTGAACTTAAAAAGGTTAAACCAATTTATCTTGCATTTGACCAAGACTTTGAGGATAATGACTCGGTATTTGAACGTATGTATGACATGGTTCAAGATCTAGTTACTAAGCGGTCTTGTACGGTTCGTGCTCTAATCTGGCCTCACGAAAAGGGTATCGATGATTTCCTTTTGAAAGCTTCCCCAGAAGAAAAGATCAGGTTCAAAACTTATAACTTATAATAGCCAGGTATGGTATAATGGAGAAAAAATATGGAGAAGTATGAGCTTGTGACAGATATCAAGAAAGTAGAGCGACTAATCTTTGAAATCAACACCATTCATAAAAAGTACTCAGAGGAGTATTTTGAAAGTGGTAAAATTGCTAAAGTTAATCTTAAGCACACTTTTGCGAAGGTACCGGTTGATGAGATTCTAAAATATCGTTTGAATCTACACGAATCTATCAACGATTATTTAATGGTAGCAGATGTCAGCGATATTAGTTACTTCTATCGAGTGAAGACATCTGAATCTATTTTAGACAAGATTGAGCGTTTTACTAAAAGACCAGAAGGGTATCCAGTAAATTCGGTTTTAAATGATATTTTTGGAGCACGTGTCATTTTGCCAACATCTGTCATTACTGAAGTGATGAATCGTTTAGATGATTGGAAGGAAGAATACGGACTAAAAAATTGGTATTTAAAAGATACTGAAGACTATACTGGCATCCATGTCTACTTTAAAAACAGAAGTAATTTCTATTATCCTTGGGAATTACAAATCTGGGATAAGAATGATATTTCTCGAAATATCGAGAGTCACAAAAGACATAAACGAGATTTTGCAAGGAAACTTGATAACAATAATTAGGTTTCCTTTTTTTACGCAATAAATTGTATATCATACTATGTATAGTCTATAGTGTATCGTACATAGTACATATAAGAGAAAGAGGAAGGTAGTAGCTTTAAGCTTTACCTTCCTTTTTGCTATTAAGGAGAAAAACAATGGCAAATTTACTAGCAGTAGAACAACAAGCGACTAAAAAAGTCACTTTTCCCAAGATAAAAGAGACTGATAAAGCTTGCGATATCGTGAGGAAATTTTGCAATTATTATGCGAATATTCGCAGATATCACTGTCATGAACTTTTATCTCAAGAAGTCGGAGCACTAGCTGTAGAAGTGTTCGGACAGGATAATGTCTATACAGCCTATAAAGTCAAAGACATTATGGCTGATATTGAAACCATTGGTTATGATCAAGCTCACTTTTCGAATAAGTTAAAAAGACTGTTCGAAGGTATGAGTTTGAGAGATGAAGAAAATCAAGAACACCTTTTCGGTGAACAGATTCTTCTCACACTCCATGGGAGTAGATTACCTGCTACTAAAAGTGCAGAAGATACCAAACGCACTTTGTATCTTCTCATTGTCGACGATTCAAAGGTTAGAGTACCTTTGAAGAGAAACCTAAGTTTTTGGAGAGAGAGAAATTCACAAACAAGGTATGGACTAGTATCTTTTAGCTTTCTTGAATTGATGTCTATCCATAGTGAAGGTATCTACAAGGAATGTAGTTATTATGGAAATATCCAAAAGATAGCTAACGTTCTTAAAAGAGAGTATGAAGATGCTCTTGCAGCTACCCTTAATGCACAATATGTTAATCAGTCCACTAAGACGATAGCCAGTGTGCGTGAGGATAAAATCTTTCAAGATTATGAAATGAACAGTAACACGTCATTTCTTGATTTAGGGTTTTCAAAAGTCGAAGTTGATACTGAGCGCTATCGAGGTAGTGATTTTGACAAGGAGAAATTTAAAGTTTTAGAGAACGAATGGGAGAAGTTGTGTAATCACTTACCACATTCGACTGTAGAACCAGAACTCAAATTCCGAAAGCTAGGAAAACATAAAGCAAGCGGACTTTATGTACCAGGGTTAAATATCATGGCAGTTGATGTAAGAGATTCCTCATCCTTCATCCATGAGTATGGTCATTATTTAGACTATACGTATGATAAAGCTGGAATCATTAGTTCTACGTCTCATAGCTTTAAAGATATTCGTTATATCTACAAGGCTAGCTTGCTGAAACTTATTCAAATAGCAGAGGAAACCAGAACGGACTTAGCTCAAGCTGTTCATATTAAGAAGAAGTTGGATTATTATTTGACCCCGACTGAAGTGTTTGCACGTGGCTTTGAATGGTGGGTTTTTGAAACTTATACCAAAGATTCAGAACTGTTATCTGATGAAGCTACTTACTATACTCGATTAGAGTATAGAGCTTTGAGGCAATGTCGACACCTTTTGTTTGCATTTTTTGACACGTTCTTTGAGAACTATCGTGCAATGCAACCTATTTATAAGGTTGAGAAGGAGCCAAAAACACTAGTAGCTTGTCGAAAGCCACTTGAAGATAAACCAACAACTGAAGGAGAACAGTTAAGCTTGTTTGAGTTCTGAGAGGAGAAAAACAATGACTGAAATGACGGTCAAGAAGTATTTGGAACCTTTTTACACTTTAGATAGAGTGGCATTAGGTTCAATACTAGAAACAGCTAGGAAAGAATTAGATAGACCTCTATCTCTTCAAGACGTTGCAAATAGAATTGGGGTTTTTAAAGGAACTGTCAATAATTATGAAAAAGGACGGTCTATTCCTAAAGAACCACAATTTTCTAAGCTCTGTAAACTGTATAAAATTGATAAGGTTGACCTTATCAATAAAACTACCATTCTTGATAGAGATAAGGTTCTTTCCAAACGTTACGAGTTGTTGAGTACGATTCGTGAATTGCAGAAAGAAGCTGCAGAGTTAAAGCTGTTACTAGAAACGGAACAAGGAGAAAAACAATGATTACTTACATTAAAATGGTACTAAAAGAAGCTATTAATAACGGAGCTCAAGATATTACCTTCTTCCCGCATGGTGAAGATTACGAAGTGGCATTTAGAAAAGCTGATGTTAAACAGGTCTATGACCACATTTCATCAGAAGATGCGGATGCTCTATTTAGTCATATTAAATTTATGGCTGAGATGGACGTAACAGAAAAACGTTGTAGTCAAGTAAGAACTTGTGACTATCAGTTGGATGATGGTAGAGTTATCACCATTAGGATATCGACGATAGTTAATTTTCAAGGACTAGAAACGATGTCTATCCGACTTATTCATGTGAATGAGCGACGAATTTCTTTGAGTGAGTTTGATAGTAGTTGTATGGAAGAAGTGCTTGAACAAGTACGCATTCCAGGCTTGCATGTCATTACTGGTCCTGCAGGTGTCGGCAAAACGACTTTAGCCTACTCGTTACTTTCTGAAGCTTTTAAAGAAGGGCAAGTAATAACAATCGAAAGACATGTCGAGATTAAGGAAATGTCTTTTGACCAACTACAAGTCAATAAGGCTAACGGTATGGAACTGGAAAAGCTCGTGACTTTTGTATTACGTTCCAACCCTGACGTCTTGTTTATTGGTGAAGCAAATACACAAGAAGAAGTAGAAGCAGTAATTAAGGCTGTTTCTGCTGGATTAAGTGTCGTTACAACAGTTCATAAAGATGGCTTTACAATCCCACATGATGTTTTAGAAATGAAACAAGGAAAAGATGGGAAACGAAACGTAGCTTTTATTAAATAGAGGAGAAAAACAATGACGATGGAAATTAATGATTTTGACCGCTTCATGGCAGTAAGCCATTTTGATGATGAAATGGCGGAGGCTCACACACCGACTGAGGATGCTATTCATAATTGGATAGTTGATCATCAAGAGGATGATGAGCTGATTGCTGGAATTCTCAAACATCTTGATCGTACGATTAAGGATGCTATGGCTTACTGCATCAGAAAAGCCAGTAAATCCGACTATAGAGAGGGTCAGGGTGCAATGGTTGATGATGATACGGTCTTTTCTTGGGTTAAGGAATATTATATTTCAGACGAAGTAGAAATAGGTTCTGTTTTTGGTAGAATGACTACTGATAAAGCAGGAATGAAACCCAAAAAGGCAAAAGCAGAACAGTTAGATCTTTTTTCAGATTTATCTGTTGAAGAGGGAGAATTTTAACAACAATAAGAGAGAAAAAGGCAACCAATAGGTTGTCTTTTTGCAAAAGGAGAAAAAACAATGACAACATACAATATTCAAGAAGTAGAAAAAGTAGTAGCTAATCGCTTGAAAGCACCTAAAGGATTTTTTAAGTGGGCGGAGACGCAATTTCCAATCTTTACATGGTCCAATAAATCACGTACGATTGTTTCATCAGAACGAAAAGAATATAGCCATAAAGAAAAAACAAAGCTTTTATCAACAAATTCACGCCTAACCTTCTACAATGAAACGAAATATTTTGTTTGGGTAGGGGTAACGACAAAACGAATTGAGATGCAGATGTATGCTATCACTCAAAATATTGTTGATGGAAAGGAAAAGTTTAGTTCAGTACTTTATAACTTTTACCAACTTGCGAATAATAAAATGATAAAGGCAGGCTTAGCTGGATATTCGGATTATAAGCCTGTTTATTCAAATAAATTTGTTGCACAAGGTGGGATGTGTGGTGCGTTCTATAATTATTACTTGTACGAAGATATGAATAAGCTTATTCATAAACTTCAAACAAAATCTGAGTTGAAGTATCTTAACATCGAGAAACTTGTCTCAAATAATCTTGAAATAAGTATCATGTTACCCTATCTTTATAAATACCGAGATCGCATTGAATTTGCTCAAAAAATTAATGCGCGTGGAATTCTTAAAGATATGGTAGGTACTACCTCTTATCGCTATAACTATTCATATGGTATTTATCATTATCACGTAAATATGGGACGACTTACTATGAACTTTCTTAAGAAGAATAAAACGTACCTAAAAAATACGGATATAAACTTTGAAAAAGCAGTTTTTGAGGGTGATATGCGTAGACAATATGGTCGAACATTCGAAGGTTTGTACGAGTTGCTTACAAAAGGTATGATTCCTGATAAAAAGTCCTTAATTAAGCGTTTGGATAGTGTTATGCCATCCACTGTGAAACCAATCCGTTTTATTAACTGGATGATGAAGAATGAAGTTTCTCTTCGAGATTATTCTGATTATCGAGAAATGGTAGATGCTCTGGGAATTCCATTTAATGGAGACTATGTTGTGATTCCAAAAAATTGGGAAACTAAACATACCGAGATTGTAGAAAATTATAGTATTCTTCTCGAAAACCAAATAGAACGAGGTACTAGTTTACGTATGACTGCGGCTGTATCAAGGATGGTTGCGGAGAAAAAACGTCTTCAAAAAGAGAAAGAAGAGGCAGTGCTAAGAGCTGAAACAGCTGTACGTTTGGCAAACATGATGAAGGCTCAGACAACATTTGACAAGTATGCATTTATCTTTCCTAAAGATGAAAGTGAAATTGTCAGAGAAGGCAAGGTCTTACATCATTGTGTTGGAGGTTATGCAAAAAACCACTTTGTCTACGGCTCTTCTATTATTGTCTTTGTACGTGATAAAACTGCCAAAGAAACTCCTCTTTATACCCTAGAATTGAAAAATAATAGGATTATTCAACTGAGAGGAGAACGGAATAAAGCAGCAGATGAAGAGGCTAAGAAAGAAGCAGAACAATTTTTAGCTCATTGTGGAGAGCTTAAAATCCAGTTTTAAATAAGAGGAGAAAGATAGAATCGTCAATAGGTTATTAGTCAATCTCGAATTTTCTGTGCTATACTAAAGAAAACATTAGATGTATTCTCTAGTAAAATGCTGGGAGGACAATAAAAGTTATGAAATTGACTATTATTATATATAACAACAAAAGGATGATTGGGAAATACCTAGTTGATACGGTTAGTGAGACTATAGAAACGTTTGTAAGAAAAGATGATTATTTGTTAAATACAGAATTCACTTATGAACGTATGGTAGACTTTCTAAAAGGGCGTCAGATTGATTTTGGGCGAAAAAATCGAAAAGAGCTTTTAGGCTATACTTATAAAGCTCCAGATGTCTGGCATGAAATTGCTATGACACACGGTTTTGATACCGATGATTTTTATTGGGTATCAATACCAGAACTCAATAATGAGCCATTTGTTTTAGAAGATCATCATCCTAACTTAGGAAGACGATAAACAATTACTTTAACGAAAAAGAAAGACTTGGTATTACACCAGGTCTTTTTTAGTTTTAAGGAGAAAGAACAACAATGGAAGAACAAAAAAATAATACTAAAACAATGACTAAAGTAGAAAAGGTTCAAGCTAACCTTTCTGCCATTAAACTTGTGAAAGCACTCGAAGCAGATAACCGTCTAGCTGACAGTGCCGAACAAGAAATTCTCTCTAACTATGTTGGTTGGGGAGGACTTGCTAACGATTTCTTTGATAGTAAGATTAATCGTTTTGCAAAAGAACGTGATGAGCTAAAAAGTCTTGTCACTAAAGAAGAATATCGTGCGATGGAAATGAGCTCCTTGACGGCTTACTACACAAGTCCAGAGATTGCTACTGCAATGTGGGATAAGATTGTAGAAAGTGGTTTTAAAGGAGGTAATATTCTTGATCCATCAATGGGTACTGGTATCTTCTTTGAAACAATGCCAGAGGATATCAAGAATAATTCTACTCTTTATGGAATTGAACTTGATACCATTACTGGTGCTATTGCTAAACACCTTCATCAAGATGCTACTGTTTTAGTCCAAGGATTTGAAACAGCAAACTTTGAAGGGACACCATTTGACTTGGTCATTACGAATGTTCCGTTTGCGGATGTTCGCATTGTCGATAAGGCTTATGATAATAAACCTTATCGTATTCATGATTACTTCTTTAAGAAAGCTATCGATTTGGTACCCTATCATGGGATGGTTGCAGCTATCACTTCAACTGGTACTGCAGATAAGAGTGCTGGTTCAATTCTGCCAGAACTCCGTCGTAGTGGAACTCAGTTTTTAGGTGGTGTCCGCTTACCAAATACTGCTTTTAAAGATGCTGGAACACGAGTGGTAACAGATATCCTATTTTTCCAAAAAGGAGCTTTTATCCCTGTTCCAGATAATAATATCGACTTCTGGTCTTCAGATAGAAAGAAACTCCCCTTTGATAAACGTGTCTCACTCAATCCCTATTTCTTCCAGGATGCTATTTGTAAAAATCCTTGTGTCCTAGGTGATTATCAGGTACGTCATTTCAATGGTGGAACACTGGATCTTGTGGTAGATAGCTCTTTTGACTTAGCTTCAGAGCTTCAAGAAGCACTATCAAAAGTAACAGTGCCTTTCGAAGTAGAGAGACTAGAACCTCGTGATATTATCCTTAAAGAAGAAGTGAATTATCTTGATCAAGACTTACTTGCTTCACTTGATATTCGATTGAACGAGTATGCTTGTGATAAAAATGGGCGTGTCTATTATCGTGATAACACGTCTATCCGTCCTAGCTCACGCGCAGCTGAAATGATTTTTTATCAAGACGAACAAGGACAGTTCGTAAAATATGATGATAAATACAAAGAAGAAGCCATTTTAGACTTTGAAGCAGCAGTAGAAGCAGACCCTAATATTGTTACGAATACATGGGTAAGTCAAACACCTTCTAAAGCAGCTAAAAGTAAAGGGCTTTACAAAGGTATTTATTTCTATGAAACACCCCTTACGGATACAGAAAACAAGCGTATCCGTGGCATGGTTGCTATCAAAAATGCTTATCAAGCCATTATTGATATTCAAATGACGACAGACTATGATGAAGGGAAATTTAAACAACTGCTTGCAACACTTAATCAAGCCTACGATACTTTCAAGAAGAAGTATGGTTATATCAATCAAGCGGTGAATGCTCGCCTCTTTGACCGAGATGACCGTTATCCTCATATCGCTAGTCTTGAATTAGAGGAGTTGGACGAGAATGATAGCTCAAAGGTAGTTTTTGTGAAGTCAGATGCTTTTAAAAAGCCAACTATTCGTCCTAAAAAACACCTCCATCAAGTGATGTCAGCAGTAGAAGCCTTGAATGTGTCGCTTTCAGAAGGTCGTGGCGTTGATTTGAACCTCATGAGTTCTGTCTATCCAGATGTTTCAGAAGATATGATGATTTCAGAACTAGGTGAGACAGTGATGATTGATGTGGAACGTTATATTGATGATAAGACTGTACACTATGTTACTAAGGATAAATTCCTTTCAGGTGATGTTCTTGCTAAACGTGATTGCATTAACTCTCTCATTGAAGACGGAGATACACAAGCGGATTGGGAACGTTATTTGGAATTGATTTTATCTGTTGTACCAGAGCCAGTTGTCTTATCTGATATTGATTTCAGCATTGGTTCTAGCTGGATTCCTAGTAACGTCGTTTCTCAATGGGTGTTTAGTGAATTGTTGGATGAAAAAGTTGGTCTCCATTCTGAAGAAGCTAAAGCACTATTAGTGACATCCAGAATCGGACGAGGTTTCAACGAACGCTTGTTAAACCGCTATATGAGTCGTCAATCTAACCTTCGTTTAGGTCTACGTGATGAGTACAATAAAAGCTACTCACACGCAACAGATATTGTGGCTCACTTGCTTACAAGTAATCAACCAACAATCATGCGTAACTTTGGTACGACTGAAAACCCGATACGTAAGGTTGATGAAGTGGCTACAGCAAACCTACGTGAGTGTGAGCGTGTTCTACAAGAAAGCTTTAAGAACTTTATTCATGAAAAACCAACAGTCCAAGAAGTGATTGAAGATACCTACAATGAAGTCTTTAATCGCTATGTGACACGTCAATATGATGGAAGTCTCTTGGAATTTGATGGGTTGGCTAAAGGAGTAGAGCTTCGCCCTCACCAAAAGAATGCGGTACAACGTATTCTTGAAGAGAGACGTGCACTGCTTGCTCACGAAGTGGGTACTGGTAAGACACTAACCATGATTTCAGCAGCTTTCAAGATGAAAGAGCTTGGGCTTATTCATAAACCATTATTTGTGGTTCCGTCTAGTCTAACAGCACAATTTGGTCAAGAAATTATGCGTTTCTACCCTACCAAGAAAGTGTTTGTTACGACTGAGCAGGATTTTGAAAAGTCACGCCGTCGCTTGTTCGTTTCTCGTATTCTAACGAGCGACTATGATGGTATTGTGATTGGACATTCTCAATTTGAGAAAGTTCGTGTCTCACAAGAACGTGAACAAGCCTTTATTTCTGAAAAGATTGATGAGCTTGATGAGATCATTGGTTACGCAAAAGCTAATGACGACAAAATTACTTTTAAGCAAGCACAATCGATGCGTAGAAGTCTTGAGGCAAACTTAGAAACGTTGCTTGAAAACAAGACTGGTATTGATGAGTTTATCAACTTTGAAAGCCTTGGTATTGATATGCTCTTTGTTGATGAAGCCCACGGGTACAAGAATGTCCGTCCTATGACACGTTTGGGGAACGTTGCTGGTATTACCAACCGTACCTCAAAAAAGAATATGGATATGGAAATGAAGGTGCGCGTGCTTCAAGAAGAGCATGATACACGTCACGTTGTCTTTGCGACTGGAACACCAGTTTCCAACTCTATTAGCGAAATGTATACGATGATGAATTATCTTCAACCAGATGTCATGGAACATTTCGGTGTAAGTTTCTTTGATGCTTGGGTTGGTGTGTTTGGGATAGTTGAAAATAGTCTTGAACTTAACCCTACTGGAGACAAGTATATTTCACGTAAACGCTTTGCTAAATTTATGAATCTCCCTGAGCTGATGGCGATTTACCGTCAGACTGCAGATATCCAAATGACTGAAGACCTTAATCTTCCAGTTCCTATGGTAGAAAAGGTAGCGGTTGAAAGTCAGTTGACTGAGAACCAAAAAGTTTATTTGGACGAGCTTGTAGAACGATCAGACCGAGTTAAAAATGGGAATGTAGATCCTAGTGAAGATAACATGCTCAAAATTACTAGTGAAGCCAGAAAGTTGGCTTTAGATATGCGTTTGCTTGATGCAGAGCTCTATGTAAGAGCTGATGCAGATAAACTCATGCAAGTGGTTGAGCGAGTGGATAAGATTTATCACATGGAAGCTAAGCATAAAGGGACACAGATGATTTTCTCTGACCTTGGAACTCCTAATAGCAAAGGATTCTCTGTTTACCAAGAGTTGAAAGTTTTGCTTGTTGAAAGAGGAATTCCAGAAGAAGAGATTGCTTTTATTCACGATGCTGCTAACAAAAAGGCTAAGCTCCAACTTCAACGTCAAATGAATGCTGGTGAGATTCGTATTCTCATGGCTTCAACGGAAAAAGGGGGAACCGGTCTTAACGTACAACGTCGTATGAAAGCTGTTCATCATCTCGATGTGCCTTGGAAACCGTCTGATATTATCCAACGTAATGGACGCTTGGTTCGTCAAGGAAATATCTATCGCAAGGTAAATATTTTCCACTATATTACCAAGGGAAGTTTTGATAACTACCTTTGGCAGATTCAAGAAACAAAGCTTCGTTATATTACTCAAATCATGACCAGTCGTACACCGATGCGAGCTTCAGAGGATATTGACGAGCAAACCCTCTCAGCTTCTGAATTTAAAGCTATTGCGACAGGCAATCCATATCTTAAACTTAAGATGGAACTTGATAACGAATTTGAGTTGTTGTCTAATCGTCGTAAGGCTTGGAAACGTGATATTGCTTTATCTCAAAAACGTATTAAGCAAGCCCTTAAAGATAAGGAAAATTACGAGAAGAAACTTTCTCTATTAGTACAGGATAAAGAGCTGGCAGAAAAGACAAGACCTTGGAAAGAAGTGGTTGAAAAAGAAGATGGAAAGAAATATGAGGTTGAACATAACCCATTTGTTATGACATTTGAACCAGATGGATACGAAGCAACTAAGAAAGATGTTGCAGGAAATCAACTGAACTATGCTATGCAGATGAATGTTGCCTCTGATCCACTCCATATGAAAATGACAACCCTTGCTCATTATCGTGGTTTTGTCCTTCGTGCGTTGGAACAAAAATCAGCTTGGCAACCAGAACGTATGCTTGATTTGCATATTATTGGTCAAAATAGCTATGCCGTTCGCCTAGATTTTGCGAGTGGTATTGGGACTATCCAGCGTATTAACAATGTTATTGATGGTATGGATAAACAAGCCAAACTCTTGCAGGAAAACATTGACCGTTGTGCAGATACTATTAAGCGAGGAGAAGCTGCAGATGTATTTGCAGACCAATCTCGTCTTGACTATGTATCAGCAAAACGTGCCATTGTTAATCCTCTTATCGAAGTCGAGGACGAGTCTAAGAAGCCTACTGTAGAACAAATTGAAGAGGCTATTAATGCATTTGAATTGCAGTACAAGGCAGACCACCCAGAAATGGATGAAGGCTCTGATGTAAAAGTTAGCTCAATTACCGAGGAATATAGTGCTAGCTATGATCCTGATGAAGAAAGCGAACTTGTTGAAGTTATTAATGAGTCAGTAGATGAAGCAGAAACTGGCTTTGAGGAAGAAGTAGTAGTTGCTCAAGAAATCGTTGAAGAAACGACTCATGTCGTCGTTTCACAAGAAGTTCTTGATATGGCTGATGACTTCCTAGAAAGCATCTCTGAACTCTTTGGTATGACTGAAGAACATAATAATAATGTTTCTACAGAAGTAGTTTCTGAAACCTCTGTTAATGAGGTAGCAGAAGTAGAAGTTTACGAAGAAATTTCACTATTTGACTTTGTTTAATCATAAAAAAGGATAATATCTTCTTGAGGAGATGTTATCCTTTTCTCTTATTGATTGTCATAAATAGAAATGTTTCAGATATTTGGAATAGTTGTCTGTTATATATTTGGTTAAAAAGTTTCTTTATGTTCAAAAGGAGTCATTCTGACTCCTTTTGAATTAAGTTTATAAAAAAGGTAGTGATGAAAATATTATAATAATTACCTCAAAAAGAAGTATGTATAAGTTAAATTGTTTTTTCATACTCAAACCTCCCGACAAATTTATGATATACTTTTTTTGGCTATAATTATACAATTTCCCAGATATGCAATAAAGGAGAAAGAATGAAAAATAGTGGTGAAATTTTTAAACGGTTCAGAGAATCTAGAGGTTTATCTTTAAAAGATGTAGCAAATGACAATCTTTCAAAATCTCAATTATCAAGGTTTGAAAATGGACAAAATGATCTTACCTTAAATAAATTTATTATGGCATTGAGTGCCATAAACGTTTCTATTAATGAATTTATGTATGCTGTAAATGACTTTCATAATGATGAGCTATCGGAACTTCTAGAAATTATTAGGAATTGTACAATTAATAATAATATTCAAGGTTTAAAAAACTTATTGTTTGATTATAGTAGGAGGGATAAAAACAGTAATAAATTCCATGAATTAAATACTATTTTGATAAAAATCCGCCTACAGGTCTTATCAGAAGAAAAACTAGTTTTGGAGAAAGACCTAGAAAAGCTAATTGATTATTTATTTAGTGTAGAATTTTGGGGAGTCTATGAATTAAGATTATTTCTTAATTCCATTGATATTCTAGAGCACAATTTTTTTGTAACTTTATCGAGAGAAATGATTAGACGCTCAGACTATTATAAAGAAATTAAGGCAAATAGAAGTCTAATCAATCATATGACACTAAACGCTTATATTATTTGTATCGATCGTGGTTATTTAACAGATGCAGCTTACTTTGGAAGACAACTTAAATCTTTCTTTTTTGAAGAATCTGAAATGTATGAAAGAGTGGTATATAATTACTATCTATATAAAAAATTTGGTAGTGATCAATCTATTATTGAAATGAGAAAGTGTATAGGGTTTATGAAGGCAGTGGGGAGTGATAATATTGCTAGTCACTATAGTATGCATTTAAATAGAATTTTGAAAAAAAAATAAAGAGTTGCAAAAACGGGATAAAATTATTGGTGAAGTAATTAAATGATATATTTGGGTTGACGAACGAAGCCAACTTAAAATAATATTAAAGCGAGGTTTTAATCATGAAAAAGAATTTGGAGAGAAATAAAATTGAAAAAGCATCTGTTGTTAATAATAAAGGATGCAGCGTATGTGCAGTAGGTGCAGTTTGTTTATCTGATGGACCTATTCCAGATTTCGAAATTGTAGGAATAACTTCATTATTTACAGTAGCAGGTTAATTAGTAGTTTAATCTAAAAGTTGGCTTTATCGTCTTTTTGGAGGTGAGGATATTGGATTACTTATCTTTGAGTGATAATATTACGATCTATCTTACTAAAGGCAATTATAATATAGTATGTGAAAAATTAGACAGTAATGGAAAGAGCCAGTATGATTATTTTTCAGTTAATAAGACAGGGAAAATGATTTTAGAATCAATAGATGGAACTAAAACATTAAAAGAATTTATTTTAATGTTTATAAAACAAAATCTATTAACAGCTGATGATTTTGATTGGATTTACAAATTTCTAATTGAAATGAACTCAAGAGGAGTTGTCGTTTTTACTGATGCTAAATCAGATAAATGCAAAGTACTTCGCGTATTTTGAGAGGATACTTTGATTTCACCAATGCATGTAACTGTTGAGATTACCGAAAAATGCAATTTATATTGTGCTCATTGTTACTTAAATGCATCTTGTAACAGAACTACTGCAATTAATTTTGAAATGTTTAAGAATCTTGTCGAACAATTCAAGAAAAATAAAGTATTGAGTATTGAAATTACTGGTGGAGAAGTTTTTATGAATAGAGATGCTGACCGCATTCTAAAATACGCTTTTGATAATTTCGCAAGAGTTGCTTTATTAACAAATGGAACTATTCTTAAAAGTACCAGTTTAGAAATTTTAAAGACTAATAAAGACAAACTAGCTGTTAGTATCTCATTAGATAGCACAGAAGAAGAATTACACGATAAATTTAGAGGAGCAAAAGGTGCTTTTAAAAGTACTTGTAGAAATATAAAAAAATTATCTGATTCTGGCATCTTTGTACGAGTCGCATCATCTATTTTTAAAGATAATATGTGGGAAATTGATAAGCTAGCAGAACTAGCCTTACAACTAGGTGCTAAAGCTTTTGCTTATAATTTCATTGAAGACTTTGGAAGAGGGGTGGTATTCTCTAACAAAAATAAAATTGATTTTACCGAACAATATAGTGACTATTTAGTTAATACTGTTTTAAAATATAAGGATATAATACCAATTATTGAAACAGATGAGTTTTTAAAAACGTCATCAAATTGCGGAGCGGGAACAAATTCAATATTAGTTGGAGCTGATGGAAACTTAAGACCATGCGCCTTATTCCCCAAAAATACTATTTTTGGGAATATTTTTGAGTCTAATATGGAAGATATATTTTCTAGTGAAACATACCAAAAACTTAGTGAAATACTGCCACCAAGTAGTCAAAATGGTTGTCCAGAATCATGTCCAAAATATAACCAATGCTTTGGTTGTTATATGAAAGGTTTGGAAGCAAATTTAAACAATGATAAATACAGCTATTGTCCTTGGGTTAAATATAATGAGCTCGAGAAATTTATGAATTACTATAAGCAAGGTAGGTTAAGTTATAATGGGTGACGATTTCAAAGTTTCATATTATAGATCAATGCCAAGTGTTTATCTGAAACAGGATATAGTCATAATCCATAAAGCTATAAAAAACAAAATTAACAAGTTGGAACTCCAATACGGAATACTGATAAATTTATTTGTATTAGGTGATTTGAGTAACTCTATAGAGGTATTTTTACTAAGGTCGAAAGAACAACTATCAAATGATAAAGTAAGAAAAATTCTCAAACTGGTGTATTTAGAGGAATTAGAGATTTCCAAAAAAATGGATTCTTTTACAGATACTAGGAAAGAGTATACTTTAAGCGACCTTGGTATAAGCCGTTATTTCCAAGAGGAATCTCCGATTGACTTATTTAAATATTTAAAAAAACCATATATTCCTTGGGTGAAATATAAATTGACAATAAAAAGGGATTTTGAAACTACAATAACATTCAACAAATCGGAATGTTTCGGTGAACTATCTTATATAGGATATTGTTATGAACTGTCAATTATTGATTCCCTTGAGAAATATGTGTTTTTAAGAATATTTGAAAAAGTTTGCGAACTACCTAACGGGCCGTTGGAAGAGCTTCGAAAACTAGGTATCTGTTATACGTCTATTTCAAAATATCATGATGGACTTGGCCTACTTCTAGTTGGAGTTTTATCAGGTTACTCCTCTAAAAAATGCAAAATTGTTGAAAAAGTTTTAAGCAAAATAAACATTGAAACTTCTGAATATATTTGGAATTATGCTAAGTATAAGTTAAAAAAAGAAATTATTTACTCTACACAGATGTATGTAGAAGATTATTATATGTATCCTTTTTGGGTTTACAATCAATCAATTTCAGTTGAAAATTTATTAGCACTAGTAGATTCATCCTCAACAAATAAATTTATTGACTATTTACAAGACAGAAAATTTATATGCACGAAAATAAAGGAGTAAGGTATGGATAAGGAATATTATGAGTTACCTATTTCTTCAAAGAATATTATAATAGATCAGTTAATTTATTATCCTAAATTTGATGTCCCAACTGGTTATTTACATCTATTGGAACATATACTAGTCAAGCAAAATAGAAGTTTGATAGATAACTTTGAAAGCAATCTAGATATCTTTAACGCTATCACCGATATCGATAAGATGGTATTTTTGTTTATCCATAAAAATGAACTTTTTAGCCCACAGTTAGATTTTAAGATTGCAATATTTGAACATACCTTTCAGCTGGAAAAAGAAATTATATTAGAAGAAAGACGACTTTATTCCAATGAGCGAAAAGATATTAATCAAATTATTGGGTCTAGTAAGGATATTGAAAAATTCAATTTGAACAGATTAAAACGAATTTCAAATGGTAAGAATTTTAATCTCATACATATTAGGTATAATTCTAAAAACAGAACTAACCAGGATTACGACCCTATTGAAATAAAAGGTGGATTTAATATCAAATGGGTAACAAATAGTACATTTATTCTTAAAAAGGATTTTAATGCTGAACTCTTTTCTTATTATCTATATATTTTTCGAATAGCTTGTAATGATTTTAAATATAATATAGAACAAGATCTAAATACTTTGTTGGTGACAGTCGAAAATAGAGAAAAATTTTTAACCTTGATAAAGTGTCAAAATAATATACTCACTATCTACAAATTATCACTAAAAAATCTTAATTTTAGGATCAATGAAACCATAAAAATTTACGATCATTTTGGTTTAATTTTCGATATTGCAGATTCTTGGGAGAAATTTGACTGGGGGAATATTACTGATGAAGAAGAAAGTTCTGATTCTCTTCCTAATTAATCTTTTATCAATTTTTATAATTACTTATTTAAGAATTCAAAAAGCATCAATATTTCATATAAGTATTTTAGACTTTATTTTATTGTACAGTATAATCTGGATTCTGGAATTACGATATTTTTTGTTTTTTGAAAGAGTTCTTAAGAATATCAATAAATTCAATACTAGGATAAAAGTAACCTACTTAATATTTGCAGTAAATGCGACCGTCTTCTTATCAAATGTACTATTATTTTGTAATAGTATGTTTGAATTAACTCGAATATCTTTTATTTATCACTGTTATTATTTAATTAATTTAGGTCTTATTCTCCTCCTCATACTATATTATTTTAGAACTAGAACCCGCTCTATAAAACAGGTAGCGATTTTTTTGATTTTATCTACGATATTTATAGTTCATCTTCAATTAATTGATGTTTTGTCAATTGTAGGAATTCTCCTTCTTTCAAAAATCAAAATAAAAAGAGTTTTCTTCGACTATAGTTGGATTATAATTATATTATCCACTGTTTATTTTATTTGTTATGAGGTAGGATTATCAGTTATGGGTGTTATCCTATTAACTATTAATGTTTTGATACAGTTTATAGAAAGAAGGCTAAAAAATGAAATTACGATTTAGAATTTTTATTGGGATCTGCTTTTTAATTGGTGCG
>OAVR01000107.1_pt1 | contig 39845 bp, 52 predicted proteins | sample 1476451 | NCBI WGS metagenome assembly OAVR01 (sample SAMEA2580105, study PRJEB22360) | human gut metagenome | biome: human gut; feature: human-associated habitat; material: faeces | place: Denmark | collected 2008/2010 | reverse complement strand
TGACTATAGAATTATTTTTTCAAGTTGTAGAATGATTTCAAACCACGGTATTCTGTTAGTGCCATTTTAAATGCGTATATAATAGGAAGAAAATCTATTAAATAAGGATATATGCGTGTAAGATATAGATGGTAAAACTCACATAAAGTTACTAAAGTTTACACTTATTGCCCCTTATTTGCCCCCCTTTTTCATAAAAAGACTTGGCAGCATGAGCTACCAAGCGGCATGAAAAAAACAAAAACATTCTGCACGTAATCGTCCAAAAGTACATCTATAGTGTACCTCTATTTAGATTAAATGTCTAATGTGATACAAAGAAGACACAAAAAAGCCCGACATAAAGCCGGGGCAGTTCGAGAATTTTTATCGAAAGACGCCAAGTATTCCACTGACTATAGTATCACTTATCTAGGAAAATCACAAATATAAAAAAGAGCTATGAGATAACCTCGTAGCTCTTTGCCTATGATGGATAGATATATTATACCAAATAAAAAAAGCCCCAGCAAATGCTAGGGCTTCGACCACTACCACCATGATTTCCGAACTGTGGTCTGTCGGGAGGTGATATACTCCTTTTTATTTTATTTTGATTCGTGGTCTGTTATTTACATTTTAGGCGAATGAACCGAATGACGTTACACGACGACCATTTTCTGATTGTCCGACTGCAACATAGCGACGATTACCAGACCCGCCAATGTAACTGATCCAGATATAGCCGTCAACATCACACCAGCCATCATAGTTGATAGTTTCACCGGCTCCATAGACTGCCACGATTTCAGCGCCTAGACCGGCACCAGCTCGAACGTTAAGAGCTGATACTTCAACCGTGAATGTCCCGGTTTCCTCGTTGATAGTAATTATACCATCAAACGGGGCTGGGGTTGGTGCAGGGGATTGTGATTGGTTGTCGGTTGGGAAATAGAACCAGCCCACAATACCGTCAAAATTGCGTGTATTGTAACGAGCAGGGCCGCCAACGTATAAGCTATCAGCATTGCCGTCAATATTCTGCTCGATAGTTCGCATGGTGTAGCCGTCTGAATCTTCGATAACCAAGCCAGTGTGACCGTATGGATGCCCTGCGATGTAAGTAGTATCCATGACGAATACAGCCCCGCGACGTGGACGGCTATCAAGGTTCCCTTCTTGATTATACTCGACTTCATAGCCTGCTTCCGCCGCTGAGTTTAGCAAGTCAATGGCGTTCCCCCAAAGGGCACGGCCAAAGAAGTTAATTGAGATAGAGTTGGGCAGGTCAACGCATTGTGTCCCCCACGATCCATCTGCATCAGTACCGACGCCAGCGTTAGCTAGATTCTCTGCGAATACAATGATGTCATTATCTGTTGCCATATAGTAGGCCTCCTTAAAATTATTTTTGAATAGCTTGTTTAATCTCCGAAAGCATTCTTTCCAAATCAGCGACCTTCTTCTTTAACTCGTCAATTTCGCTCGTTGGTAATTGAGATTTTGTTACAAGTGGGTCTTCCGCAAATTTATTTTGTTCTAAAACCTGTAGAAAAAAGTTATTGTATGTTGGAAATAGTCCATATGCTTGAGCGATAGACAACGATGAAGATTGTTTCCCTTTAATTTCCTTGATATCCTCACCAACGGCTTGAGCAAATTCTGTGAACTTACTCATAGGCTCACGCTTTCGCTGTGTTGTATACGTTCACAAGGTCTTCTTGCTCGATGGTATCAATCCGAGTGCCAAGCTCGGTCATTTTCGTAATAATACCAGAATCAACATTACCACCACCAGCAGCAATCTTATCAGCAAGCTCTTTAAGAGTATCAAGCTCTTCAGGAGCACCACCGATAAGGTCAGTTTTAGCTTGTGCGATTGCAGTGTTAAGTTGCTCTTGAGTGATACCGTTAGCGGTTACTTCGCCTTTCTCAGCCTTACCAGCCAACGCTGTTTTTATTTCTTTGATATCTGCACCAACGGCTTGGGCGAAATCATGCAATTTACTCATTTATGTTTCCTTTCAAATTTTAGCTAGATTGTAGATGTTAACGAGGTCTTCCGTGGTATCACTGCCACCAGCAATGTACCCAGAATCTCGCAATTCATCCGCTAGTAGTTTTAGTTTAGGGTCTTTCTTTGATGGAATCGCACTACCGATGTTAAGCGAACTCTTAACTTTCACCTTGAAATTGTTTGATGGAAAGATATGCCCATTCAGTTTAATTTCTAGGTAGTATGTGCCCGGCTCTACGATGTCACCCATGACGAACGAAAAATGCCCGTTCTCTACGGTTACGTCTTGATACAACGCCACGGTTTCGTCATTTGACAGTGTGAGTTTACCAGTGCCGGATAACTCCATGCGTTTTCCATCAGCCCCTAAGATTTCAAAACCAAAGACTGAGGTAGCATCCCCAGACTTGAGAATGTCACCCCCTTCAATTTGGTTGATAGAGGTCATGAGTCTAGACATAAGCTAGTCCTCACGAGGTTGGTTGTAGTTTAATGCACGCTCACTGTCTGCCACACCCTTTGTTGTTGGGTCGGTAACGATACCCAAAATTACCAAGATCACAACGAAAGTATTCACACCTTCTTGGATGTTGTGTGGGATTTCAAGCCCGAATTGTTGCAACATGAGAAATACCGCTGAGATAAGAGCGATAAGAGTAGCCTTGTTTTGCAAACGTAGTTTGAAGTTAATCATTTTCTTTTTCTCCTTTTTCATCCTCGTTTTCTGAGGTTAAAACAAATTTTTCTTTATCAATATTTTTTTTGATGTACTTGTCGATATAAGGGATTTCCACCCCTAGAGCTGATAGACTAGCCAAAATACTTGAGCCGTAAGCCGCAATCATTGCGAAGATAAATGTATCTATGACACTACCTAAATTCATGAAGACTGCGAACGGATAGAAGATGGCCACAAACGTAAACATGGCAATATGACCGACTAGCCCTTTTCTAAATTTTGAGCTTGAAAACTCATGGAAGGCCCAAGCTCTGGACACACCGATGGCAATGTCACTGAAAATGATAACCATTAGCAGAAACACCCATAAATGCTCGTCTATGCCATGGTCGTAGAAATCTTTGACCACTTGGAAGATACCAAAGATTCCGTCTGGTTTGTGCATTTAACACTCCTTAACATATTTATTTAAACCCCATTTTTTTAAAACTATTTCAAAAGAATATTGTTGCCGTCTGTGGCATAAGCGAGGAAGTCGTTAGAATCCACCGATGCCATACGCCCACTGACCAAGCCAATACGTTGACCCATCGTAAGTGAGCTGATGCCAGTATCTTCTTTAGCGATATAGCCCGCATACTTAATCACACCCATGGTGTTAGGCTCGATATCGTCAAGCGATACCCCGTAAAAACGCCAAGGCTCGTCAGCACCCAATGGTTGCACTGAATTACCAACCAATTTCACCGGCATACCGACTGTGATTCTAGCCTGGCTGGTATTTTTAAGCGTCCTCACTTCATCCGCAAATTCGACACGTTCCTTGCGTCCTGCACTATTGATATTAATGTAAGGCACAATCGTATTACCACCACCCGAAACGGTAAAATGGTTACCATGCCCTGAGTTGGTTTGCTCCTCGAATAGCTTGACAGCTTTGTCGATATTGCAGTTTTCAATGGTAACGATTGATTTTTTAGCGCCCGTTCCGTATGATCCAAAACGAATTGCCACATCTTCCTGACCAGTAATAAACGTACATTTTGAAATCTTGACACGGTTTGATTCAACGTTAAAGTTATCGTGCATTGAGAATGGGATAGCCTCTGACTTGAATGTACAGTTTTCAAAGTGGTAGCTACCACCCGAACCCATACCAGCCGCATAGGCTTGCGTTGAGTTCCAAACACCCGACTTGTTACCGAGGTGTTCAAAGTAACAATCGATATATTTCATATCATTGTTTGCGTACTGATTATTGGTTTCATCATGGACGGCGTAACGGGTATTTCTAACGGTGATTTTGATGTTCTTAATCGTGTTATGTCGCCATGCGTTCAAAACGCTGATACGGCTTGACGTGTTACGAGTAGTCTTGCCATCTGGAACATCCATTTTAAGACGGACATCACCGACACCAATGATATTAACGTAGTCTGGTACTTCAATACCTTGACGCTCAGACCCGTTATTTTCAACTTCACGAAGGAAGTTGTCACCGCCCAATTCTTGCAAGATATCATACTCACCAGAATGGATATACAAGGTAATAGGATTGTCAGCACTACCAGGACCCAATGCTTTGATAGCTTCCGTTAATGTGCTGAAATCTCCCGCTGCTTTCTTGATTGTGTACTCATTTTTGAGTTTAGGGAAAGCAATTGGCGTGTTACTTTCCAAGGCACTAGCCCCATAAGTGAGGTTTGGCAGTTTAGATGCTGCACCAAGTCCGCCCTGGATAAGTTTTGACGGCTGGTCAGCTACTTGTCGTGAGATAAGCAAATAGCCCGTCTCGGTTGGTGTGAAATCCTCGTCAATAAGTCTGTCATTGCTTGAGAATTGCTTCAACTTACGGTCATCAAGGCTGAAAAAGTAAGTGAAGAATCCACGGACACCCTTCAAACCGTATTTCTTACCTTTTTCAAGATAGAAAGGCGGATAGATGCCCCATGAAGGCACATCTCCCGTCTGCTTAGCCGTACCGGTGTAATACTTGCCACGGACGAAAGTATTTTCGTCAATAAGTTGCTTAATCTCTGTTACAAAATCTAGGTCGGTAGCTTTGACATCAACTGACAATTTCGGGATTTTAAGCGAGATGTAACCGTCTGGAAGATTGTTCATGTCAACGTTAGCGGCTGCAATTTCTGACACTGATGCGTTAAACACTTTAGGTTTAGGGTCAGCGTTTTGCGTTGAAACATAGAGGATTGCGTCCTCTGTGGGCGTATATTCTGTGCTAGTCACAACGTCACTGTTAGCGAGTTTCTTAATGATACGGCTACCGTCCACTGATGTCACATAAGACAGCACCCCACGAACACCGACAATGTAATAAGTCTTGCCCTTGTATAGATTTACTGGAAGATAGCGGCTCCAATCATTATTATTGTCGTTGATAATCTTCCCGCCATTTTCTACCCAGAATGTACCTGTAATTCGGTCAGTAAGCATTTGCTTGATGCCTTGGGCAAAGTCGATATTATCAGCGGTTACTTCATTACCACCAAGCCCACGGGACTGATAAACGCCCCCTTCCTTCCAAGAGCGAGCTCCTTCGTCGTAGTAGTACCATTTGCCCGTGTCCTTAGCTACCACGATACCGTTAGCACCGTTGGGGTATGTGCTACTGATTTCTGATAGCGAGCTGAGGACTGCTTTCGGTGCGTTGGACTCGATTTTATTGAATTTCTTCTCAACAAAATCAGCGCTTGCCTTTCCGTTAAGCGTGTTCTCGATAGTGCTGAGACGGTCATCAAGATTGCCGGCAAGACCACGGGCTTTAATGACTTCCATGTTCGTATTGCCGTTAGTAGCACCGTCAGCGTAAGTCGTCTCAATGGCCTTGGCAATAGCTTCACGGACATCCGCCCCTCTTGTCTTTTTACGGATTGCCTTGGTCAAAACACTGATATTCTTGGTGTTTTCCAAGGGCGTCACATCATCGTAGAGGTTCAAACGTCCCTCTGCTTCGATTTCTGGCATGTTTAATTACCTCCATTTAATTCTTTTTGCAACCTAGCGATTTCGGCTTCTACGTCCTTAATCGTTCTAGCACGCTCTTGTTCGTCCATGTTGTACGATACAAGCTGATTGTCATAGTTAGCCCTGGCTGCGAGATAATCAGCGTACTGCTTATCGTAAGCTGCAATCTCGTCCGCTGATGCGTTTGGACCAGGCGGTGTTGGTGCCGTTGGGGCTGTAGGTGCTGAGCTAGGTTTGTTTTTAAGTGCTGCGAGTTGGTCTTTAAGGGCTTTCAAGCGTTTCTCTTTATTCGCTGTCGACGTGTTATGTTTCAAGCGTTCGATAGAGTTTTCAGCTTCTTGTAATTGAAGTTGGTATGCTGAAAGTGACTGAGATTGTGAGCCGATGGTTAAATCAACACTTTGTGGATTTAGAATATCAATTTTTTTCTCTAAAATTTGCAAAGTTTCAATCCCAGATAGAGGGGCGTTGATAATCGGGTGCTTGTTCCCAATTTCAAACTTGTCATACCGGTTATCAATCAAGTAACGCTCTACCGCTGAGATTGTCCATTTTGCGAGTGCGATTTTTTGGTTTCTCAAATACTGCTTACCACGGGCTAAAAGGGTTTTAGGGTCATCAATCTCCGTCCAGATAACAGCCTTACGAATAACACCAAACTCTTTCATCAAATCTTCATCCACTAAATAGGCACTGTTGTTGTTGACATGCCAAATAGTCAACTGTTCTCTGGTAACGTCTGGGCTTTGGTCCTCGTCTGGATGTTCCTTTTGAATATCAGCCCCGATTGGCATGATTTGAGTAGCCAAACCATCAAAATCGAGTGCCCGACTGGCAGATTTGATGTTTTTTCCAATCTGAAGGGGCGATTTCTTGGTTTCTCCGATTTGAGCGGTCCAATCGACATATAAGCGAGTATTCCGTTCGTAAATGGTCAAATAGCCACCGATATTATTAATGATACGCTCTCTGACACAGTCCCAAGTGCTCTCATATCCAAGATAACGCCAAGGCTTGTCAGTTCTACTGTTAACCGTGCAAGCGCCAAGATTAATGCGTTTGTAGTCCTCGACCTCTCCGTTAGCAACCCTTAAAATTTCAGTTAAGTAAGGTCTTGCTCCTTGGTTCGGTAACTTTTGGAACCATTGAGCGGAATCATGCAAGAATGAAAGGAAATCCTCGCACACTACTTTTTGAGCAAAACCGTCCGTTGTCATTTCGTTCGTCGATGTCAACACTCTGCCCACGAACTCAACTTTGCCATCGTAGAGATTGACCACCTCGACGATTGATTTAAACGGAACCATCTTGTTATAGAGTGGATGCGTGAAAGGAATTGCAAACGAAAACTCATGAATCGTGTTTAGAGCTTGCGTGATTTCACCAACGATAACTGTACCACCCCTTGGACTGTACGGGTCATGGATAGTCTTGCGTGCTGTGGTAGTACGATTAAGCTTATCCCAACGGCGTGAGTTGAAATCACTCCACCAATACACCGCATAGCCGCCTTTGTGTTTGGTTTCGGGTGGTTCTGGAACGACGATTTTTTCACCGCCAACACCTACGAGTTGTCCGTTGTTATCCGAAACATAGACATGGGTTAAAAACTCCCCATGTTCGTTGTTGTGGTCAGATACGTTAATGGTACAGTACCAGTTACCGCCCCACTCTACGCCGTCGTACCAAATGATGTCGTCCTGGTCGGCTATTTTCCCGAAATTCGGGGCGTATTTTTCTGCACGGCTCCACGTCGGGAACAATACCCCTTTGATACCAGTGTCATTACTGAGGTTTGAAACCTTGACAGCGTAGCCTGTGTGACTAATGTTAAATACTTCGATTTTACCGCTTGCACTCATGCCATCACCTCATTATTAAAGTGCATGGCAATCGTGCCATTACCTTTAGCTTTGAAATAGTTAATGCCTTGATACAAAGTCAATGCAAACTCCCTATTCTCACCACGCTTGAGGTTGTAAATTACACCCTCTGAATCAGTAAGCGTGATATCTTCATCGCAATAAATGACTGGACTGATAGATGTATCACCAGAATTAACAAAGTAGATTGTCCTTTCTGATTTCGTATATCCAAGTTGCCATTTAGTCCATGTTGAATCATCACTTTCAAAATCGAAAGTGTCCCACACGTCATCGAAGTATTCGTTTTCGTGAAAGGCGAACGGATAGCACTTAAATGTGATGGTAGCGACCAGATTCTTCTTAATCGGATCATCAGCTACCTTGATGTGTTTGATTTTCCCCATCCAGTAATATCTGCGGTCATGCGTGTCAAATAGTTTCCGCTCTGTCTTAGTCACCATTTGAGACTTAATCATACGTTCAGCCGTCTTACGGTCTTCGTATTCCGTAAATGGTAGCTTGAACTCGTATGTAATTTCTCTAGGTTCAAACACTCGCTCACCCAGAACACTAGAAAAGTCAAGCACCCCTTGCATGAAGGGGATAGACTCGACAATCTCTTTTTCGTCCGGTGTGGGTGCTTCACGTTTTTGAAGGTACCACCCAGAATCACGACTATTGAAATCGCCAAATTTTATATACTCTTTGATTTTAGTAATCATAGTCTGTGTCGTCCTTTCAGTGTTTTGATTGTGTCAATGGCGCTGTTGAAGTTATTGATTGTACCACCTACAAGAGCACCAGTATCAAGCACCATGTTTTGACCTTGTGCCATTTGTTCCTTGAGGTCTCCAAGAGCGTCAATCACATCACTAAGCAAACCAGCTGAGTGTGCAGCATAGGCTTCTTGACGTGCTGAAATTGTAGCGTCTGGGGTTTTATCTCGCAAGACTTCCATTTTAAGCTGACTTGCCATGTTCGAAGTGGCACCAGTCAACATTGCATTAGCTCGAACGTTGAACCCGTTGACTTGGTCACGGATGTAATCAAGGCTATTAGCTACCTCTGGTGCTGATTCGTCGATTCCTCGAGCGATACCAAGACCGATATACCAACCGACTTGGTCACGGAAAAGGTGAGATGGTGAATGGATTTTGGCTTTAGCTTGTGCAGCTCGTTCCGCTTGTGCTACTAGGGCGTTTGCTGCTGCTGTAACTGCTCCAAGAGCTGAGTTAAGACCAGCGGCAAGACCTTGCCCCATGTAAGCACCGGCTGAGAAGAAGGCCCCATAACCGGCTCTTGCTGCGGCTGCTGCTTGGTTAACCGCTGCTTGCGTAACTGCGACTAACTGCTGACCGCTTGCTTGCATAGCTGATACCATTTGAGCACCACCGGCACGAATAGCCGCAACCACTTGATTCATGCCATTACGAACTGCTGCGACAATCTGATTCATGAAGGCTTGCGTGCTAGCAACCATTTGCATGCCACTAGAACGTAGAGCTGCCGTCATTTGCATGGCTCCAGACGTTACCGCTTGAACCGCTGACATCATGCCTGCGCTAACTGCCATACCAAGCGACATCATTGTAGCTTGCAATGTCATTGCTGCCGCTCCGACTGTAGCAAATACACTAGCAAGCATCATGACTTGAGCACTTACCATTGCAAGCCCTGCCCCTGCCATTTGAGCTGAGCTAGCAAGCATAGCAAGCTGACTAGATACCATGGTAGCCATCATGGAAACCATGCTGAAACCAGTCTGAGCAGTCATGAGTTGAGCGCCAAACATGGTCACTGCTGAGCCTGCCATCATGAGCTGTGATGTCATTTGCATCAAACTAGTGGCAAACATCATGAATTGAGTGTTTAGCATGGTCAATGAAGTACCAATCATCATGAATTGCGTACCAATGAGCGTTAAGCTAGTACCTAACATAGTTGAGCTAGTAGCCATCATGGTCATGCTCGTAGTGATCATAGTCAACTGAGTAGCTAACATAGTTAAGCTAGTAGTCAACATAGTCATGCTTGAGCTGATAGAAGTCATGCTAGCAGTCAATGTCATTGAAACTGTACTGAACTGAGTTAATCCAGTCGCAGCAACCATTAAGGCTGGTGCTAGTGTCATGATTTGTGTTCTAAAAGCAGTGATAGGGGCTACAATAGCCGTTAAACCAGCTAGCGATTGACTAGCTTGGTTTGAGAATGTACTGAAAGCAGTACCTGCCGTAGTCAACAATGATTGTAAGTTAGTGAATGACGATTGAATACTTGTAATTGTGCTCGAGAATGATGTCAAACCAGATACAGCGCTAGACGCTGAACTAGACACCTTACTCATGCCGTCGCCAAGGTTCTTCATGCCAGTACCCGCTGTGGCAAGTCCCGCTGAATTATCACCGATAGAACCAACCCCCTTGGCAACAGCTGCAAGAGATGCAGCCATGTCCGCAAGATTGGTATTGGTAATCTTAACGACACCATTGGCAAGTTGATTGAATCCATTACCAGCCTTTTGCGCTGCGGTACCGATTGAGTTAAACACATTAGCTAAGCTATTCAATACACTACTGATTGCACTGCCGGCTGATGTAATGACGCTTGAAATACCTTCAAACGCTGATTTGATACCGTTTCCGATACCTTGAGCCGCTGTACCGATAGAAGTCCCAACCGACTGAACCACGCTAGCAATACCCTGCAAGGCTGCACCAATGGCTGAACCGGCAGCGGAAATGACACCAGAAACACCACTTAGGGCCGTACTAATAGCCGTACCGATACCCATAGCAGCCGTAGCGATTGCCATTCCTGCCGCTGACACAACCGATGCAATGCCACTGAATGCAGCACTAATCACACCACCAATAGCTGTGATAATAGGCACAATTTGAGTGATTGCTGTAACAATTGCTGAAATGATTTGGCTGATAATAGGTGCAAGAGTCTGAACGACTGTAACGATGGCAGAAATCACTTGACTGATAACTGGTGCAAGAGTTTGAACAACTGTCACAATCCCTTGAATCAATGTCATAATGACTGGTGCCGTTGCTTGAATGGCTTGGACAATTACTTGCAAAACCATTGCAATCTGTGGCCCGAATTGACCGATTACTTGAGCAACTTGGACAATGCAATTCGCGATCACTGGTGCGATTGCCACGATAGCATTTGCAATAATCTGAGTTACTGCTGTAATAGTATTCCCAATGATTTGGACAATCGGAGTAATTGCGGTAGCTACTTGACTGATTGCAGAACCAATGGCACCAACCAACCCGCTAAATGCACTGATAATAGCTGGTAGCGTTCCTAGAATGGATGTCCAAGCGTTACCAAACGCTGTAATGAATGGTGCTGCATTTCCTAGAGCTGTTCCTACTGCTTCAACAAGTGGTGAAAGTTTAGCCAATCCTGGTGCAGCTTCACCAACTGCCGTAACGACGGTGGCAAAGGCAGTCCCGAACGCTTCAACGATAGTCCCCGCTGCCTTACCAATAGATTCAACAACAGTTCCAAACGCTGAACCAATAGAGCCAATAATTTGTGAAACACCACTGGCATGGCTTGCTAATAGTGAGAATGAAGCCACGATCAATGCAATCCCTGCACCGATTCCGACTGCGGCAACGGCTACGGCAGCACCGAATGAAAGCAATGTTGCTGGATTCAATCCTTTAAGGCCTTGTAAAACGTATTTCACTCCTTGACCGAAACCTTTGTAAGTTTCAGCAATACCTTTGAAGATAGCTGTCAAGATTCCTTTGATTGCATTACCAGACGACTTGATAACGTTGGATATACCGCTGAATAACTGAGTGATTGTCGATTTAGAGCGTCTCGCACTATTAGCGGCTTGCTCTGTTCCTTCTGCTGCATCCTCTCCGAACTTCTTGAATGGATTTAGACTCTTGATGAAGTCCAACCCTTTCAATGCAACACCTACCGCTGAAATACCAGCTTTGGCAGTCATGAAACCTGCTACCATTGCCAAAATCCCGCTAGTGATACCGTTTAAGATACCCGGCGGAATTGCACTGATAAACCTAGATATCGCTGAGATTCCTTGAGAAATCCAGTTAACAAGCGTCCCAAGAGCTGAGCCAATACCTGAAATGATTGACTGCATTTGTGAGCTACCCAGCACCTCGCCAAATGACGAACCGATAGTTTTAAGGGCGTTCCAAGTATCTTGCACCGCTGCCTTGAACGACTGAAATGCTCCAGTGTCAGCAAACGAGCTGATGAAACTTCTAACTGATGTCGTAGCAACACTCAAGGCTTGTGAGATACCGTTAGCAATGTCACCGAAGACTGAGCCAATGCCCTGCATGAGCTTGCTACCATCAATCTTGCTAAATAACTGCTTGATTGAGCTTGAGATGTAAGTAAAGGTTGCACCCAGATTTTTCAAAGCTCCTGTATTTGAGAAGCCTTTCCAAAGCGATTGCAAGCCGCTGCCAATCTTGTCAGCAATTCCGTTGATATCAACTCTTTCTAATGCATCAGTAAGTCCAACGACTGCCTTGATACCAATTTGATTGAGTTTTTCAAACTGTGGCATTAGCTTGTTAGCTAGAGACTCTTTCATCCCGTCGATAGCTTGGTCAACGGTCTTGAACTCTGTGGCCATTTTGCTGAAAGTGTCGTTGTTACCCACTTTAGCAATGGCGTCGAAGAAGTCCTCAGTCTTAATCTTGCCGTCCTGGACTGCTTGCACCATTTCAGCGGTACTCATGCCCATTTCTTTCGCAATCGCCGCAATACCGGCAGGCGTTTGTTCTAGCATGAGCTTGAAATCTTGCCATTGAACTTTTGGCTTAGCTGCCATTTGGGTTGCCTGTTGACTCAAGGTCTTCATGGCTTGTTGTGGATTCTCTGCCGCTGCTGCAAGACCACCGAACCCCTTAACAAGCTCGGTTGTATTCTTCGTTCCAACCGCTGCTAACTGTGAGTAAGTAGAAGCCATGTCAGACGCTGAATAGATGGTCTTTGTCGCAAAATCCTGCAACTCGCCTTTGACTTGCTGAATCTGTTCAGTAGGCATGTTAATCTGTTGCATGTTGCCTTCAAAAGTCTTCCATGCTTTCGTTGAACTGTTAAGCTCACCAACCATTGACTTCATGCCATTACCAAGAGCGCTAATACCGCCCATAATGGCACCACCGATTAAATTGGCACCGAGAACAGACTTAAAGACCGAACCCACCTTACCGGCTGACCCTTTCAAGCCTTCCAAAGCTCCCTTGATACGTTTAGCCCCACTTTCAGCGTCCTTCCCGTCGAACAACGCCTTTATGGTGACTGTACCATCTGCCATAGATTATCCCTCCTTTCTAAAATTCTTCTTCGTATTCTTCTTCCTCGATAATCTCGTAAGGGAGAGCATAATCTTTTTGAAGCCTACGCATTTCCTCTTTATACTCTGCCGAGTCGCCCTTTTGCGGTTTCCATTTTCTGATTTTGACAACTTCCATGAACTTAGTCCCCTCTGGAAGTCCAGAAAGTAGAGCATTGAACTTTTTCCAGTGAAGCTTCCCTTGAACATCGAATAGATCAATGCCGTAAGCCTGCAAGAATGAAGCGTAGATATAATCACCATCATAGCGGATGTCATAAGGTGCTTGCTCTTGCTTGCCATTGCTTGCTGTGGTCTTCATAGGATTGCCAGCCAAATCATACTCAACATGGTTGTCCTCGACTGTTGAAAGGCTGATATGTTCTTCAAAAACCTCGTTAAACACCTCAGACATTTCCTCGACAGTGAAGTCTTCTAAGGTCTCACCAGTCAAAATGCGAATACCAAAATGCGGCTTAACAAACTCTGGGACATCTTCGTCTCTCCACATTTCAAAGAGCTTTAGGACATTGTTAAATGAAAGGTCTAAAGGGTACTCTTTATCATCGATTACTAACTTATCTGTTAGTTTTCGTGATAGATCTAGCATGGTTACTCAGCCAAATACTTATCGAGGGCAGCTTTTGAGTTTTGGGCTTCAAATTCCTCTGAAATACCCTTGATAGCTTCAATCAGATAGAACATGGCATTGATTGTTGACTGACCAGCGAATGCGTAGACTTGTTTGAACGCTTCTTCATCATCAAATACTTGGTTAAAACCATCTTCTACCAATGCTTTCAACGCTCCGAGAGCTTCTTCATCGCTTGTTTCTTGGAACGCTTGCCCTTTGGCTTGCAAGTCCTCACCAACAGCCTTCATGCGTTGAATATTGCCGTCTGAAACTGGAAAATTAAGTTGGAACTCACCGAAATCTACAGGGATTACATTGCTACGTTTTTTAATTACTACCATGTTGTTATTCTCCTTTTTTGAATACGAAAAAAGAGGGGAAGGGCTAAACCCCACCCCCTCTTAGTTGTCTTATCTTGTTTTATTTAGTTAGATTATCCGCCTACGACTGGTGAACCTGTTTCTGATGATGTACCAGAACGAGCGGCACGGCCAGAAGTTTCTGAACCAGCTCCCGCTACTGCTGCGGCTGCTACTGGTGATGCAGCGACTTCGTGTTTTTCTGGTGTACGTGACCAGTTAACTTGGAACTTGATTGTTTCAAGCTCAGACGCTTCACCGTCTCCGACTTCGATTTCAGAAAGTCGTGCAAGACCTTCTTTGTAAGTCTTGCCATCAGCAGTAACTTCTTTGTACCAAACGATAAGGTCGTCAGCTACGGCATCTTCTTTATCTACGACAAAGTTTTGAGCTTTATCAGCATAGTCACGGTGTCCCTCGAACGAACGACCACGAGATTTTGAAGTGATAACTTTTTCTTTAGTTCCATCACCGTCGAAATATGCCACGTCATCGTCTTCTGCGTCGTTTTCTGGTGCAGATTCTTTGATGCCCTTTGCAATCCACATATATTTTTCATCAGTTGGTGGAGTGTCTGGATGTTCTGAATCGAACGGTGCAATGTAATGCTTACGAATCGCATTTTTAAATTTAGCCATTTAATTAAGGCTCCTTTCTACTTCAATAGTTGCTTGTAAATCAAGCAAGTAAATGTAATAGTCTTGGTCATTGACATCGTTAAGGCTCGGTGTCTCAACCTTCAATGACAAGAATGTGTAAGAATTGTTTAAACTTGGTAATTCAAGACCGATTTTGGAAAGTTCAGTGTTGATTTTCCAAAGAGTAGCATTGACTTTCTGTTGATCTTTAGATTTAATGGCTATTTCGTAAGGCAACGACAGAATCTGTGTGCCAGCCATGTCTTCGTCTTCCACTTTGCCACCCGGCAAGGCGTATATTACCAAGTCTTCACCTTCGTTTAGGTAATCTAGTCGAGGTGTTAGTGGTAAGCCTAGACCAGCTAGGAAATCTTTCAACACCTCTGAAAAATCATTGTTATTCACTATCTAACTCCCATTGCTCTAATTGCTACTTGTCCCCACTGTTTACTGTGTTTGGCAGCAGCCTTTTTATCCCAATGCCCACCAGTGCCGGGCTTCGGTTTCTGTGCTAGCAGTCTGTCCTTATTCGCAAAGAAAAACTTACGTTGTTTCTCTGAAAAGAATAATTTAAGCCTACGATTGTAGAACCTAATTCTTGCATAAGGTGTTGACCATACTAACGTATCAACATTAGAGTGTCCGCTACCTCTCAAGTGACCGGATTGGACTGGTGTGTACTTATTCATGTCCAAGAGCATTTGATTACTCATAGCAATTTGACCACGTCTGACCGCTTCAGGACTGCATTTCTTTTCAAGGCCCTGCAAGTCTACCTTGATAGTTACATCAGCGCCCATCAAATCACCTCGACTTCATAGCATAGGATTGTATGCTTAAACGGATGATACTGAGGGATAATTTTCCGAATGATGTAATCTCGGTGAGTGTCATTTACTCGACCATTCAACCAACTATCATCCAACTCAATGGGTGTGTATTTCGGATAAATCAAAAGAACCGAGAAATTATTCTCAGTTCGATTTTGACCACTGCCAGTGTGAGATACGGCCCTATCAAATCTAACGGGTTTAAGTGTTTTGGGCTCATCATATATTACTTTTCCCCAAGCATCCTTCTCTCCCATTGGTTTCTGAATAGTGACAGTATCAACTAACATGCGTTTATCTATCATATCCCACCGCCTTACAGCCAAAACCAGCCAATGTCAGCCAGTTTAGAGCGTCGAGGGATAGATTATACTTCTGGCCACCGTTTGACGACTTAGAGCCGTTCTGATAGCTTACATGAGTACGTCCGACGGTCATGCTTGCTAGTGAAGTCTTATCCTCGGCAGTCATCACACCGCTTGAATCGAGATAAGCGATTTGATAAGCTACCGCCTTCTTCACCGCTTGCTTGCGTGGTTCAAAGTCTGTTTCAAAATCGGTGAAATCGTAGAAGTTTTTGATATATAAATCAACAATGAGCTTAGCTCTAGCTGCTAGCGTTTCAAAGTCTTCTACGTCTTCAAAACCAAGTTTTAGAAATTCTGTTTCGGTTAAATATGTCATTTAACCACCTCCTTCTGTTATTTTAGGAGGTCTACAAGCTCCGCTTTGGTAAGTGTTGAAATACCAGTCAAACCTCGTTGTTGAGCGATTACACGCAAATCAGCAACGGTCTTGTCTTCTAGTGTTTCAACCACTTCCTCTACTGTTTCAGTAGCGGGAGTAGGTTCATTGTCGCCCAAATGGCGACGCATCAGCATACCCATTAGGCACCTCCGAACTTAACCACCTTAGAATCATCGTAGAGATAAACACCGTAGTATTCATCACCAGAATAGACAGTAGTTTTCTTCAAAATGTCACGGTCGTTTTCAATCATGACATCACGTTTCAAGTTGATCACGAATGCGCCATATTTAGCATCGTCGTCTGTATCTGTTTGAAGTGAAGATACTTTAACGAGGAAGCCTTTTCCTTCTTCAACTTTCTTAGTTCGAACGATTTGCACCCCAGCGACTTCTCCAAAAGTGCCAGAAACGACAACATCAGCACCAACTTCTGAACCTTTGAGCCAGTTTTGACCGGCGTCAGCACGCAATTTGATAGCGTCCTTTGGATTGATAAGAGCGACATAGCGAGCGTCTTCTTCGTCTGCGAAGATTTCCAAGGCTTTGTCGATATTAGCTACTGAAATAGGAGCTTCGGTGATGTTTTGAGTCGCAGTTTTGGCAACTTCAACGATGTCGTTGTCAACCTTGTTAGCGATAGCCAAGGCAATCTGATTAGTAGCTTCACCGTAAACATTACCATGTCCGACCAAAGCAGCCTTATCAGTGATTTCAATAGCTTTACCGGCTTGCTTGATTTTCATTTTCGTTTCTTTAGTGCCAAGTTGGTCGATTGGGATTGATTGACCTTCAGTGATTTCAGTGGCATCACCAGAGTAAGTCCATTGTGGCACTGTAAGTTCGTCCCCTGGGCGACCTACAAGAGTTGTCTCCACTACTGCGAGTGGTGTGAATTTGATAAGTTTAGGCAATTTAGCTGAAACCATGTCAGCCATTACCTGCGGATTGATGACTTGTGCAGTCGTAGTAGTTCCTAGAACCATAGATTATTCATCCTTTCAATTGTTGGTATAGTTCTGGGTCTTTATCAAAGAGTTCTTGACGCTCATTGATTCCCATACGTTTAAAATCTTCTTTGGTCAGGCCGTTCTGACTAGCAGCTGGGTTGCCACCAGCAAAGATTTTAGGTTGTGCTGCCTGTTCCTCTTGTTTGAAAAGATATGGGCTTGTCTCTTTCAATCCCTTAATAACCTTGTCTAACTTAGGTTTACCAGCTTCATCAAGTTCGATTTCGTCAAAATTGATGAATTTAGCAAGGTCATCCGAATTGTGAGCATCCACATCCTTCAAAGCTAGACGAATAGCGTTTGATTTGGTAACTTGGGCAAGATTAGCTTCATTCTCAGTCTTGTAAGTGTCAAATTTAGCTTGTAAGTCCGTCAATTGTTGCTTGAGTTCCTCACTTGCTCCCTCTTTAGCTTGCAAGTCGTTGAGTGCTTGGCTTTGTTGCTCAAGTTGTTGTTTAAGGCTGTCGTTTTCAGCTTGTAATTCAGACTTAGCTTGTGCTTTCGCATTCTCAATCCCAGAACCGTACGCATTCATTAAGGAATCAATCACTGCTTTATCTGTAATACCAGCTTCAACTAACATGTCACGTTTCAAACTCATGTTTAAAACTCCTTTGTTTTACGTCCAAGGGACTGAATTAGACAGTTTTACGCCATGCTCCAGGGCAAAACAAAAACCGCATCAAATTGATACGGTTTTATTGGTAGTCTGTTCCTACGAGTCAAGAATTGGATCACCAGCTTTCTCTATAATCCATGTCTATACGTAGTATTGTTAATAATACTAGTTTACATTTTTTAAGCGTGTTTTTTTGCCAATATATCCCGTTGTCTAATGGCTTCACGAGTCTTAGCCAATGGGTCGTCGTGGTATTTCTCACGCTCTCTATCTCGATACAAGAACGGGTATTTATCAACATACGATTTCAAGGCTCTCTTTTGCTCTGTAAGCCTTGTTTTGTATTTTGCGGTCAATTCATCATTGTGCATCGTTTCGGCAACGTGTAGACGCTCTTTAGACGCTCTGATAGCTCTTTCCATTGCTCGTTGTTTACTCTGGATATTAGCGTTCTCGATAGCTCGCTCCTCAGTCAAGCCTTTCAAATCATCATCAATGTCTGGCATGTAGTTGACGCCTGGAATAAACGGTGTCATGGTATGGCCGCAGTTAATGCCTTGGCACCCTCCGGGCTTGCCGTAGCCATAATCATCGAGGGCGAATATCTTAACACCTTCTTCAGTCCTAGCTTGACCTGTGGTAACTATCTGATTCTGGAGGGGTGCACACATTTCTCTGGCTGCTGCCTTAATGGAATAATAGAACGTATCAATTCCCAACTCTTGAGCTGGTCTCATTCGCATTTCATTGAATGTACGTCTAGCAGTCGTTTTAATGACCGTCCTAGCGTAAGCGTCGGCTCTCTGTCTGCGTCCTGCTCTGTCAGTATAGCCATAGAAACCTCGCTCTTGAAACTTCATTATCGTTTCATCAAGGGCTTTCTGAGGTGTAGCCATACCAGTGATTACTTTAGCTACCGTAGTCTCGATAATGTCCTTGTACGTTGCTTGCACGCTCTTTGGCAAGGTTGTATTAATAAGATTATGGACATCGTGAATTGCTTGATTAGAGTAGCTGATAAGGTCTTTCATGACTTGATAATTGTAAGCGTTCGATTTTAACTGAGCATGAGTATCTTTATAGACTTGATAGCCTTCATTCTCGATAATGTATCTAATCTGTTTCTCAGCAATGCCAGAATATTCAGCAATGAGCTTGATATTGTGGTCATTCAGCATCCCGACGTCTGCCATCTTCTCTAGTTGCCAAAGATAAGGTTGTTGGTCAAGGTAGTAAGTTCCTCGGTCATGTAATCTCTCAACCACATTATCGAACAGGTCGTTACATAGTTGTCGGTAGATGTCTGAAACATTATCAGCCATCAACATTAGTTGCTGGTCGTTTAGTTTGATACGCTTCTTCTTAGCCATAGCCTATCACTCCCCGTAAATATCGACCTCTTCATCCGTCCTAAAACTATTAGCACTTATCATAGTTTCGTTATTGATAGTTTGGTAAATCTCTTGAGCCTGTTCTTCGGTCACGTTAAGGGTCTTCTCAATAGCCATGACCTTCGGTGCGAATCCAGACGCTACCATCTTAGACCAGTAATCAAACTCAGCGTTACGATCAGTGAATACACCATCGTCTAAGTCCACGCTGATTTCATCCATTGTTGGGATTTCACCAGTGTAGAGATTGTAGACCTTGGCAAGCTCTAGGATTGAGATTACAAGCTCTTTTAACGACTGCTCGACAAGAGTAGCGATAGAATTACGCATTTGATACGTGTCTGATTGCTCTGACACTACCTCAGTAGCGGTCTTCATGCTCTTGCCATCGAAGCTAAACATACCAGCGGACACACCTAACTGCATTTCAAATAAGCTCAATCCTTTATTGATAGCTTTGATGTAGTCATCCGAACGGATATCAGTGGTAAGGTCAGTAATGCCAATGCCTTTATCCATATCCCCGCTGTCAAACTGTTCATAGACATTGTGACCAGTTTCAAACTCACGTTTGACTGTGACCTTCTCACCGCTTGTATCGTACTCAGTCTTAATCATTTGAGTAGGTACTGCAACCCTACGCTGACCCATCTTAACTTCCCACATAAATTCGTCGTAAGTCGTATTGATGAAATCCATCGTAGTTTTAGCATTGTCAAAGATAGACAAGCCTAGAGGACTGTTAATGTCCTTGTTATTCATGCCTGGTGGCTTTAAGTACGTGAATAGTGGTCTTGTAAGGCCATTGAGTGTGACAGTTTCCTCTAAATCCTCATAGAGCATTGATAAAGGTACACGTTGACCGATACGGGTTTTAGATTCAGACTCGTATAGCTCATTACTGATTGTGTAAGTCTCTTTGCTCCACTCATGGAATTCAATCAGACTGTAGTATTTTACTTTCTGGCCTTCCGTCGTAAGCGTTTTAGTCACGATTGCAGCACTTGATACATCTTGAGTATTTGACTGCAACGGCAAGAATACTGGTGCTTGCACGAATGACACTCTTACACGGTCATCATCAACGTATGGACGCATTGCAAGCCCACCGAGGGCCAGACATGACTCTAGGTAGCGTTCAAAGTTCTTGCTAAATCTGTCAGTCTTAAGCGTTTCATTGATGAAAGTGTCAGCCGTTTCGTTATCGACTTGAATCTTAGCTTGCTCATTGAATACCAGACTGGCAACCTTCTTCGATGCAGTACGTCCGATAGGCAAGTGGTTGAAATCACGTTTCAAATCTGTCCCGTTACTATCTCGGTAGCTCACACGGTCAAAACTCCCTGCAAAATAGCGTAGATTGTCCATGATACGGCTGTATTCTTCTGGTGATATAGCGATTTTAGGGTGGTCGGTGATACTGTTTAGACTTTGATTAGTCATCACATAATTACTCCTTTTAAAAAAGTCCTTAATGGTCTGTATAATACCCATTCTTTTTTCTCCTATGCTTTAAGACCGAGGTCTCTAGCATTATCTAAAACGAAATATTTAAACTCATCGACTGTGTGGTCATCCTCTTTGATTACCTTAGGGTCGTCTGTGTGTATCGTCTTCTCATCATAGCGATACATCTTGTGTTCTTCGTAGAATATCTTATTAGCTGGGATATCCAGATAATAGAAACGCCCTTCAGCTAACAGACTGATAACCATGTCTATCATGGTTTGATTCTTCTTCTTAGCAACTGGATGCCATCGTTCGCCAAAATCTCTGAAGTATTGGTTACGAAGTGCACCCTCTGCACTATCAATGGTCATGCGTAGTTTTGGCACTCGATACTGTTTGAGCACCTTGTCGATGAAGTCGCTAACCATTACAGTTAATTCGCTAGGTGCCTTCTTAACAACCTGACCAGCGGGGCTGTAATAGAACGTGTCTAACAGAGTCACATTACCTTTTGCAGTCAGACCATAAGCACCGCATGCCGTAGCTGATTGCTGGTGTCCGGTATCCATTGCGAAAGATATCCCGATAAGTCTATCATCCGTTGGTAAACTGTCGATAGCGTGGAACGTACTCATGTTATAGACTTGGTTACCAAGCCCAACCGCTTCACCTAGATACAAATAGCGATAGTAGTCGTAATCGTTCTGTTTAATGCGTTCGATATCCTCAAGCATTTGTTCAGTCACGAAGCCTAACTTATCGTCAAGATATGTGCTTGAATGCGCTAGATAGTTGTCGTTGGTCTTGATGTCCTCAAACCACTCATTTATCCAGCTATAAGGGTTGCGAGGTGGGTTATAAGACCAAAAGAATTGCACAAACGGGGCTTTATCGTGCTTTTGTCTCATGAAAGTGACATTTGACTGGTCGAAGTCCTCGGCGTCGTTAAATTCAGCTGCTTCTTCATACCAAACAGCGATAATGTTCCCAATGTCATTTGATTTCAGCTTTTGGAAGTCGTCTTGCCCGTAGAAATAGAATGTCGAACCAGTACGCTTATGGACTATCTTAAACGGGCTCACAGTAGCTCTAAACTGGCTATCCAGACCAAATAGACTAATGGCCCATTGAACCTTATTAAACACGCTATCACGGATTGTATTAGCTACTTTACGAATGACTACCACGTTAGCTTTTTCACCAACCATGATGTATTTAATCATCATATAGACGAGCTTCAGCACGACAACCGAGGATTTGAAAGAGTTACGACCACCTTTTAAGACGTTGTAAGGCTTTTGCGACTGCCACACTACCTTGAAATTAGGGTTAACATTCTTCTGAATATCAATCGTTGCCATCTGGAATATCCTCCCATGCGTTGACAATGTTGAGGTTCATTGTGCCTTCAACACCGCTGTCAAGTTGTTCTCTTAGTTTTCTAATCTCAAGCTCCAATTTCTCGGACTGTTTAGCCGTTGGATAGCGTTTCAAGATTTCAACAATCGCCTTGATAACTGTATTGTTGTCAGCCTTCTTCATAAGCCTCTCAACTTCACCAGTCAATGGATTCATCATCAAGACTTCTTCATCCCGTTTTCCTCTAGCAATGTCGGATAGGATGGACAAGGCTTCTTTTGCATCCATGATATTCTCATCATACATCTTCTCGACTTCAGCTTGGATAAAACGTTTAATTTCAAGTTTTTTCAAGTTTTGCCCAGCGATACGCCCTGCCGTCTTTTCACTATATCCAGCGTTGATAGCTGCCTGTGTGGCGTTACCTAGCTTGATATACTCGCTAGCAAATAGCTTTTGTCGTTGATTTAGCACAATATGTCCACCTCCTTCACTGCTAGATTTTTGTGCATAAAAAAGACAACCCACAAAATGAGTTGTCTAGCTATAATTATCAATACTAATATTATATCGCTAACAAACGTTCAAATTCTAACACTTATCAAGTGTTTTCTTCGTCTTAATCTCCCAGAAATACAAGACATTCTCCGTTGCGGTAATTCTCCGCAAACTCCAAAATTGCCTGTTCTCTCATTCGATAATATTCACTTTCAGAATATCCAAGGTCCATATAGACTTCAATGTTGTACTGTTTTCTATTTCTGCAATAACACTCTATCAATATCTGGCTGTAATGCCTATCTGATAATGCGTTGATAGCTCTAACAATAGCTTGTAAGTCTTGCTCAGCGGCTACCTTGCGTGTAACTATGCTTTCAGTCTGACTATGGACCATGCCGTCGAATGATTTGGGTTCTAACGAGAATGAAGCTGTCACTTTAGGGGCGTATTCCAAGCCCGCTATCCGTGTTAGCATGCGATACCTTCTTAGCACCTTTATAGCTTTCTTTTTAGTTGCGGTTTTATCTACTTCCGCAAATAGATTGATACTTGCCATGACACCCCTCTTGTGTGATATAATAGTTATATCGTGTTCAAAGAGTGCCGGCCATTGTGTCGGTCTTTTTTTATTTTGGCTCAAGAAACATTAAGAGATTTATGAAAAGATTGATGTATTTGTTCTTGGGCTATTTATCACCTCATTTCTAGCCATCGACACCAGCAAAGTCTTTGGCTTTGTTTTAGTAATGCAAGATATCAATAAGAAAGAGGGGTTTTCACATCCTTTTTTCTTAAATTTGCTGGGTTTATTTGGACAAGGTCTGTCAGCTTGCCCGGTGTTGAAAAAGTGTTCAAGCCACTAAAAGTTAGTGTTTGACAGACTAACGACTGGCAAGAGGAATCGAACCTCTTATAAAACCATTCCAGTCTGCGATATAGAAATCATTTTGGAGGTTTTCCTCCTTTTTTTGAAATAATACAAGAATAAAGTAAGTAGAATTATGGAGATTTCAGTTTCGCATTGCAGGCATAAAGCCTTGAATAATCACGTCACCAGTAAGGCGCTTTAGATTTGTGAATGAAATAAAAAAGGTTCCTCGTTTCTAATTGTTTATTTACTGGATTTTTGGTGCCGAGGTCTGTCAGCTCGACGGGTGTTAAAAAGTGTCTCTTGGATATTTTGACAGACAATAGCTAGCAAGGGAGTCGAACCCTCGTAAACCGTTCTAGCTACACGCCTAACGCATAGGCTTTATATAAGGCTTTTCTGACCGTGATTTTATTACGTCCAACCTTGCCCTTGGTGCGATATTTAAGTATGATGCGGTCAACTTCATCATCCAATCTCTCGGCCCATTCATAGTTATTGAAGACATAATCAATAATCTCGCTGAATAACTCTCTTGAAAGTAGCCCTTCCATTTGAATAGCTTTTAAAGGCGTTAGAGCAGCTTTCTCCGCATAGCACAGATTAAGGGCGTTTTGGGTTCTGTTAGCGTTTTTCTGGTCGCAGTCCTTGACGTCTCTAATGTAGTTATTTAGATTGTTAGAATGTCCCTTGCGTAGTTCTTCCACTTCCTTACGAAACCGTTTAAACAGCCCCTCTGGCAGTCCAGCATTGGTTTTATTCAAAACTGGTTTAGTGGTTTTACCTCTTGTATAGTGCGTAGACAGATAATCTTGAAGGTCGTCGAATAGTTCATCGGAGATAATGCCTTCCAGTCTATCGACAGTTGCCGGTGATATCCTCGCACGCTCCACCACTGCACTATTAAACGCTTGATAAATGATACGAGCTTGTACTTCACTGCACTGTTTCACATCTTGGAAAAACTGCTTATAAGAGCCTTTTTTATGTGCTTGTTTGAGTGCTTCATGCTCACTGACCAACCGTTGATATAATTCCTCGGTCAGTCCGGAATATTTGTATCTCACGTTCATGAGCTTACTTCTACCAGTTCCGGATTCTCGTATATATCCCCTGCAATTTCGCAGTCGGTATGTCGTAGCCACAATTCACATCCGTATTGCTTAGATTCAAGGCGATATGCTCCGCCTCGATGTCTTACAACTTCGTAATAAGTTGGCTCAGAATAGACATTCTTAGCCATTTTGACTACATCCCCTTCGAAGATTTCTTTGCCATTTTTGTCAGTCAGTCCAGTTGATTGCATGATGGTTAGATGGTCTACGAAGATATAATCTGGGGCGTTTGTGATAAAATCCTGCTCAACCGTTACAACTTCCCCGCTTTCAGTAACTGCAAAAGTGTCTTTAAACATTTCTTTATTCTTTTCGTCCCACGCTCTAAATTTAGGTATCATTGTCCTCGCCCCCTTAAATAACTCGGGATATCATCCCCGACTTGCACGCTATCGTACTGCTCTTTGCTCACTAGAAACTTACCATACGCCCCACAATCGAGCGTGTAGAGTTTTCCTACCATAGATTTTCCAGTGACCTTTCCATGTAATTCCACTGCATTATCTGCCTTATGGATAACCACTGTCTCGATAGGTCTATTAACCACTCGTAGGATAGTGGTCACGTTGATGGCTAGTGACACCATAAGTAACACGGTAGCAATAGCTAGGTCATTATAAATCGTCTTCTTTAACAAACGTTCCATTTACCATCTTTCCTTTTCTGTTCTTGATTTCTTCATAAGCAATACTTAGACACTCAGTTACATCGAGGTCTAATTGATGTGCCAATACGATAATCGTTACCAACGTGTCCCCGATAGCGTCCTTAAGTGCTGCTTGCGGTTCCGTGAATTTAGTTGGTTTCAAGAGTACGTCTCGAATTTCTCCGACTTCTTCCGTGATTCGCATCCACTGGATCTTTGGGTCAGCTTGCTTAAGGCCGCGTTTGTCAGCCCACTCGTTGATTTTAGTAATTAGGTTATTCATCCGTTACCTCTTTCACTTCCACACATTCACAAGAGAATACCCAGCCAAAACCGTTTGATTCTAGCTCTTTGCGTGTGTGTTTGATTCTATAACCTTTAATTTCGTTATTTGATGCAAAAAACCATTCATGATTGTATACATTTTCATTGAGATGGGTAGCGTATCCATCAACCCCTTTAATTCGAACCGTATATCTAGGTTCTTTCTCCACCTCATACCCAAACTGGTGCATGTTAATAAGGGTTTTGATTACTTCGGTATCCTCAGACATCAACCAATCCTCGAATTTACTTGATGAGGCGCTGTCGTAATTTTCCGCAACCTCGTTGATACATTGAAATAGTTCTACTTCGAAATCGTCCTTATGTTCCTCATACCAATCTGCCACGAATTGCGGCACTACTGGTTTAGGGAAGGACGAGTCATATAAATCCTCAGCATAAGCTACCGAAATACGTGCTACCTTAGATAATTTCTGTACTACTTCATCCTTGTTCATCATCGTTAATTTCCTCCTTATAGATAATCAAAGCTGAATTGTTAAAGTAAGTGGCACTAACACCACCATCAGCAATAGCAGAAATATTTGATTGATATTTGATATCAATTAATTCAATATCTGGATTTTCTTCAAAGAAATCATTAATTAAATCATCAATTTCTTCAGGATCAAGAAAATTTTGGCTAGTTACTAAATATTTAGTTTTAATCATCCTTCTACCTCTTCCATTTCCACTGTGTACATCCTAGAATTACGATATTTAACACCTCTTAAGCGATGTAGCTCGTTGATAGCGTCGTTCTTGTTGTTAAAGATATGCTCGCTATCTGGCACATTGTCGAAATATACGATTACTTTGTATTTCATAACTCGATTAACCTCCTTCCATTGCCCGATGTTCTTCGAGCGTATACTGGTGTGCCATAGTAACCAACGGTGCTATCCGATACCCCTAATTGCTCAGCTATTTCACGCTTAGTTCCCATCGCCAATAACTCCTCGCCTTTGTATAAGGCATACTCTTTCACTTGCATAGCTCGACCATCTTTCTTAACAAGTCTTCATCCGGCAGTTGTTCCAACGTAAGAATGCGGTTGAGCTTCTTAATGTCGATGCCTAGCTTTATGCTAATAAGCTCCATATCCTTCCGGTTAGACCAAAACCACCTTGAAAACGCTTGTGTCTGATCTAATACGCTAGTATGTCCATAGTTGCCCGGTGCGTATACACCAACCAACTTGTCCTTATATCTGCTATTCATTCGAGCTCCTTGATTTCAAATTCTATGCGTGGGTTAGGACTGTACTTCTTGCGAGCTCTTAAATCGCAAACAATACTGTCATCCGTCCAGACGATACCTTTCTTATCAACTTTGTTGTAACCAGCTTTTGAAATGCTGTCAAAGAGCGATTTGACCAGATTATCAACGTCCGGGATTTTCGCATGCCAAAGCCTTTCAGCCCTGAATTTCTTGAATGTATCCCACGTTTTAGCTCTAGCTTTTGGCGTGGGCATTTTTGATACGCTCAAAGGTGCTTTCATGTAAAAGGTGACATCAACCATAATCGGGCCGTCAAAGAATTGCCCGTCATATTCTTGCTCGATAAGTTGCGAGCATTGACGACGCCAAGCCTTCATTTTAGGGTCTTCATAAGTTCCAAACTTGCTAAATCGTGGCCTTGTTTGAGGTTTAGGCTCGATATTTAAAGTCATTTTCATGCTGCACCTCAGAAGGGTAGGTCTGAATCTTGGATATCCATAGGGTTACTGTTCCCATAAGGTCCGCTATCTCTTGCAAAGTTTGGCCCTTGTTGCCCGTAAGGCCCTGCATAGCCGTTGTCATTGCCAAACGCTCCCGATGTGTTACCTTGATTAGCATTGCCACCTTCACGCGCCGCTCGGCTTTCCAGCATTTGGAAGTTTTCAGCGACAACCTCGGTTACATACACTCGTTGCCCTTGCTGATTCTCGTAGCTACGAGTCTGAATGCGTCCAGTAATACCAATCAATGCGCCTTTTTTAGCCCAGTTAGCCAAATTCTCAGCTTGCTGACGCCAGATAACACAGTTAATAAAGTCTGTTTCACGCTCGCCGTTAGCGTCCTTGAAGTTGCGGTTAACAGCTAGGCTGAATGTAGCTACTGCAATATTGCTGGTCGTGTATTTTAGTTCTGGGTCACGGGTTAGGCGGCCAACTAGCACGGTTGAATTAATCATGTTCTATCCTTTCATTTACTCTTGGATGTTTAAGAAATCATCCAGCGTTAAGATTTCGTGTAATTTCTTTTGAGATTTGCAGAAATCACAATGCCCACATTTTTTAGGTTCTTCATTTCCGAGCGATACTTGGTAGACTCTCGGAGCGTGCTCTGTGATGTAATTTAGCCCCTCTGCAAGCCATTCTTCAGTAAGTTCGATGATTTCCTTATCTGGTTGTTTTTCTTTCGAGACTGCCACGATAAACGGTTTATACGTTGGATAATCCATTTGTCGTAGGAGCTCTAAATAAGTTCCTAACTGGACATGGTATTGAAACCCTAGAATATTATTGACTGCCGTCGGTACTTTGGCACGCAATTCCTCTGACCATTCCTTAGTCCAGATGGATTTCATGGTTTTTAAATCGACCACATAGCCTTTTGAAAAGTTGATACTATCAAGTTTGCCTTTGAATGGCACGCCGGCGATAAAACCAGTGACAATCTTTTCTTTTTCAACTTTGTCGCCTTTTTTTCCGTGATAAAGATTATTGAAAAGTGCGTCGTCTTTAAGCGTGTCGATAACTTTTTCAGCCAGTTTAAAATCAGATAGCAATCCGTAAGGTTTGCGACTTGAGAACAAAGCCTTTTTATTCTCCTCTTTAAATTTCTCGTGAGCTTCCTCACTCTCGAAATAGCTATGAACGTAATTCCCGAAAAGTAAAGGTTTTTGATCTCGCTCATCTTCCCAAATACCATCATCGATAGCTTTGGCTCTGGCTTCACATTTCATGTATTCCTTGAAACGACTTACAGACATATAGGTTTTGTCAGAATAATAATTATCATCCGTCAAGATTGTTAATTCAGTCATTTTCTACCTCTTTGATTTTGGTTGAATCGCCTTCGAACAAGCTGACTTCTTCGATGATTTCACCAGTTTCAGAATCTACACTTTTTTCTGTTTCAGATTCAGCTTCATCACTCATAAGGTCGCCTAGAAGCGTTTGGGTGTCCTCGTTTTTTGGTGTAACATCAATAGGATCAGATTTAACTTCCTCAGTTTGATTGTCCGAAATAAGTCCTTCTTGCATTTCTGTCGAAAGCGGGGCATACTTGCTCAAAATGCTCTTGAGTACGGTTTTTTGAGCCATAGCGTCAAAATCAGTAGACCAAGGCCCTCTTGCGTAAGTCTTTGAAAAGCGTTTCCCGTGTGATTCAGCTTGTTCTTTTGTCCAGAAAGTCAATTTCTTAAACCCATTCACAAGCTCGAAAGTTGCAAAGTAGCCATACACCTCATCTTCTGGTTGTGTAAAGTCGATATCCAGTGTTTCGAATAGTGGATCATAAGATTTGAATTGTGCTTTGTAGACCTTGCCAGAATTGATAGCTTTAAACTGACCGGAGCGGATAGCTAGCTGGATAAGTCCTTTATAACCCAATTGAAATTGTGCGTCTTGTTTGTATGGCACGATATAAGCAAAACCCAAACTTGGCTCAATAGGTAGATTTAATACCGCCGCTTTCATCGCTGCCGTCATAATCGAAGTGTTACTTGCTCGTGCTAGTAAATTGTTGTTATTCACAATTGACAATAGACTGGCCGTAAATTGTCGTTCGTTGCCATTCAACACCTCTTGGAATTTCTGTTTTACTGCTGGTGTGTTGAAAAAATCTTTGTGTGCAAGTTGATTTGTCATGTCTTTGTCTTCCTTTTTGTTTTGAATGCCCTTATTTCGCATTTTAAGGGGGTGTAGTGCAATTTTAACGGTGTCGTAGTCTATTTATACCACCGAGCAAAACACACGTCTTAAAATCGATTTTAGAGAGGTTTTTTAGTGTGCGCTAAAAATCTGCGTTGATTCCTTAGCGAAATACATATATTCGTTAATTTTCTCGATGAATGAATATAAGTCTAGCTCGTTCATCATTTTCTGTTTATGTTCCTCTGAAAACACAAGTCCATGAATACGCTCGTAGTCTTCAAAGAGTTTTAGTTTTACTTCCGTTTCTGTCAAAGCATCATCCTCTTGTCTTGTTGTGTCTTGAATTGGTAGACGTGTTCATTCGTTGTTCCAAGTCCTGTCTTTTTGAATACCCGTGAATAAACACGTTTTCCATAAGTGCCCATGATGTCCCGTGGGCTTAAGTTGGTTGTGATGATAGTCTTGGTACGCTTGTTTAAAATGCTGTACAAGATACCGTTAGACCACTCTGTCACTTTTTCAGTGCCCAAATCATCGAGCACTAGCCATTCAGCTTCCGAAATGCGTCTGATATATTCAGCTTCAAGACTGAAATCCTCTTTGATTTTGGCTAACAGGTCAACCACGTTGATGAATAACCCCATCTTTTTCGTGTGATCAGACAAGGCTTTAAGTGCTGAATATGCTAGGTGGCTTTTGCCAACCCCAGTATCCCCGATAAGCACAATATTGTAGTCTTGACCGTCAAGATAGCCTTTGAGCTGACTTCTAACATTCTTCAAGTCTTCTTTCTGCTCTCTGGTCGATGCCTTGTAATTGTCAAAACTAGCGTTTTTCAAATCATCATCCAGTAAGCTGAAATCTTTGAGAAAGTACAAGCGTTTCTGTTCTTGCTCACGTTCGTACTGTTCTTGTGCTTTGATAGCATTCTGTTGGTCTTGTTCTTCCCTATGGCACAGTTCACACACTGTGTAGGGTTTTGAGTTCGGAAACTGAATCGTGACATAGTGCCGTTGGTGCTTATCGCAGTATTTATCGCTAACCGTCATATACTGCTTGCGCATTTGTTTGGCTGTTTGCTCTAAACTCATAGACCTCACCTCTAGTATTTGCTACAAGCCGGGCCAAATTTAACTGGTTGGTCATCAAAACTTTTACGACTGTCAAATTGACGTTGTTCTTCATCTTGCTGGGCAACGGTATGAATACCGTTTTGTGCCCAAGTTTTTAAGATAGAGTTGACATATCCAAATGAGCGTTTTGAGTTATCAGCGGCTCTATCTATGGCACGTTTGACCAACATGATTTCTAACTTATCGAAATCGATATAGCCTTTTAGTTTTTCCATTTGGTATCCGTCAATAGGTCCGATTCGTTCTTGATAATGTCTAAAAATATTAAAATCTGTTTGGTCATCAGCAGCAGAAGAAGAAAATTGACTAATTTCTGATGTTTTATCCTCTCTACTGTTAGATTTACTTAAATTAGATTTACTTATATTATCTTTACTTATATTGGGTAAACCAGTGGTTGCCGTTTGGTTTACCAGTGGTTTACCAGTGGTTTCATCGGTAGTTTCGTCTAGCAATTCTTTGTAAATGCTAGGTATATATCTGTCTTTTCTGACAGTGTTCTGTTCGTGAAAATCGACCACAAAATAAACCATTTCATCATTAAGAGGTTTTACGAATTGTTTGATAACTAAAAGCCCTAGATTATCCTCGTTAGCCCCTATCATTCTGAGGATAGGGAACGCTTCCACCACTCCATCATCGTCGCAATTTTGGATAAGATGGAAATAAAGAGCTTGAGTTTCTAGCGGCAAGCGTAGAAAACGATGTGTTTGAGTTACGGTTTTACTTATCATCCTACGGTTTCCCATTTGAACCTCCTGGTATAGTATTTCTGATTATCTGCCATAATTAATGCCTACCCTCCCACCACTGCTAATTATTTAATTACTTGTCTTCTTTGCCGTTGTACTTCTTAAAGCTCAATGTCAAACTTGCGATACCTGCTGCAATGACCACAAGACCAAGAGTTGACATGATACCTTCTTTTTCCCCAGTATGTGGCAAGACACCACCGTAAACCGTCATTTTAGGTGTCTCTTTGCTTGCTGGTGCGAAGCTATAAGATACTGCGGTAGATTGTGCCACTTTATCTTCACGAGGCGCTACGGGCTTGCTAGGTGCTTCTTTTGGTGTGCTTGGTGTGTTTGGTTTTTCTGGTTCCTCTGGGATGTGCAATTCTGGCAAATCGAGGATAGGTGCATCGTTCGGAACTACCCCACCTTCAAACGGTGGGAGTTCACGAACTTCTGGAATTCCCGGAATACCGCCTTGGAATTCTGGTTTATAATGAATAGGCGCTTCATTTGGTACTGTGCCTCCGTTCCATTCTGGCTTGTCGTAAACTGGAGCGTCATTTGGAACCGTACCGATAGGTTCGGTATATTCCGGTAGCTCTCTAACCTCAGGAATGCCAGGGATGCCGCCCTCAAATTCCGGAATATCTACTTTTGGAGCTTCACGAGGAATTTCAAAGGTTGGTTCTGGTTTATTCTCACCGCTGGCATCACCACGCCCACCGACTAGTTGAATCTTCTGATAAGAAACAGCACCGTCTGACTCAGCTTTAAGCTCAATTTTATTTGTAGGGTTGGTGCTATCTTTTACAGCGTTTACAAGTTTAGTCTTGTAGTACAAGTAAACCATTCGGTCTAGTCTATCCATTTTGATTTCAAAACCATGCTCAGATTTTGAAATAGACTTAACTAAGTCCATAGCTGAACCTTTGTCAACCCAAGGATCTAAACTTTCAATGTTCTTGATTTCAAAGTAATCATCTACTAACTTTTGATTATCGCTCATTGTGTCAATGATTGTGACATGGTTCAAAATACGGTGAGCGTAATTGATACGAGCTGTCCAGTTGATAACAGTAGGGTCTTCTTTGTCTTGGAATCCCCATTTTGCAATTAACTCGTCCTTTCCAATAACTTGCTCTGAGCCTACATTGACTGTTACTACAGTACCGTTAAAGTTGACATTTACTGGCTTGCCAGATACAACTTTATCTGTCCAACTTGCATCTAGTTTCAAGTTCATGATCTTATTCAAAGGGTGTGATTTGAAATAGTCATTGAATACAGTTGTCACCTTGTTAGTGGTAGCATCCGCTGTAGCTTTACCAACTACTGCTTTTTCTGGATTGTGTACATCAAACTCGTAAGAGGTTTGGAATTTCACTTCTTGAGGCAAGTCGAAAGTAACCTTGTCACCCTCGTTAACCGGCACATTGTCTGGAATTTGAATATCTTTGTACTCAACTTCAAACGGGCTATATTTCCCGTTACCATTCGGGAAAGTGACCTCAACGTTAGGGTTTTCGACATTGATAGTAGTGTCTGTTTTAGTCACTGTGGTAGGTGCTGCTGGGTTTTCAGCTACTGGTTGAGCTACTTCTGTAGTTGTTGCTGGCGCTGCTGCCGCTGGAGTAGCTTCGACTGTTGCTGGCGCTTCTACTGGTGCCACTGTTTCAGACGGTGTCACCGTAACGTTGCCGGCATTATCTGCCGTGTATACGTTAGCTACCGCTGGTTGTGTGTCCGCCACTGGTTGAGTGGTTTCGTCTGCTGATACTGTGCCAGACCCAATCAATAAAGCTGTAGCAATGGCAAGTGTGCCACACAATCCAAATGCTTTGCTTTTAGTGAATCCAGTTTTTGCGACTGTTTGAGTGTTAAAAGATTTCATGGTATAATCTCCTTGGTGTATTTTTCTTGCATGGGCCCTAACCCATGCTTTTTTTAGTGCTCTCAATCCGCACCCATAGCCCACCGTTTCATGTTTTTCAATGTTTTTTTAGAAAGGTATGTGTGTGAATATGTGGGTAAAGTTTATATTTTTTGGGGAAAAGTATAAGTTACACTCCACGGTGAGCCGTGGCTACGGATTGAAAGTTATGTTATTTGCTGTATTTCTGCTTGAGTCGTTCTTGTTTTTCCTCTGGGGTTTCAACCCATTCAAAGAACGGCTCCGGTTGTTTCGTTTTCTTCTTGGGAAAAAGTTTTCTTAGTAGTTTCATGAGTTACCCCACAAGTTGGTCTTCTGGCAAGCCATGATCTAGGTTGTAACGTCTAGTCTTTGCTGTGTATGATTCCCATTGTGGAACTACGTAAGTTTCAGTTTCTTGATTTTTGTTTGACCAAATCCATCCGAATAGTTTCATTTTTGTTTCTCCTTCTTGATTAAAATACATGGACACCACGCTCAGCCCATTTGTTACGTAAACGGCTTTGAGCGTCCCCGTTGTAACCACAAATGTGATAAGCTAAACCGTAGTTTTCACGACTATAACGTTTGTCGATTACGGCTTCTTTGTAACTCTCCACAAACGCTTTGACCTCGTCCAAGTTTTCACCGCATGGATAGAACAGCCATGAACCATCCACTACTACGTGCCAGTTGTTCCCTAGCACGGTTTGAATTTTCCTATATTTAAAATCAGCCATTTTGTTTACCTTTCTTTCCCTAACCGCACTAGAGAACTAGTGAGGTTTTTTAATTCATATATAATTTAAGGAGACTTATGAATATCAAATCGTTGTTGCTTACTTAGTTGGTATCGTTCAGTTTCCTCACTAGCTCACTGCTACGGCTAGGGTTGTTAACTTTACTTAAATCTGTTTCTGGTTTTCCATTCTATGAAGGATTTAAAACCTTCGTAGTTGATGAAAACTAGTTTATGTGTCGGGTTGAATACGTAGTCCCGAAAATCTTTGTTATCCCTCATTTCTCTAATGAGGTTCTTTGCCATCGACTTCCCTAGACCTTCCCACCGCTGCATGAGGTGGTCGTAGTCTCCCCACTCAGCCGTCTCATTAACTCCGACTGGTTTGTAGGTGATTTCCATAAGCGTCACCCGATTTCTTTCAATCCGTTTTCAAGAGCGATAAGCTCTTTTTGTTTTGGTGTCTCACGAATTTCAAATTTTGTGAAATCGTCGTAAGATAGATTTTCCAAGAATTTGACGGCATTTTTAGCGTCAACATGCTTGATGTTGGTGTACTTGGTCACGTTGAAAGCTTTCTTCAAACGTGAGTACATCAAGCGGATAAACTGACCTTTCTTCAAAGCGAACAGATTATCGCTAGGATGTGTTTTCTGCTCATTGAAGTACATATCTGCGAAAACACCAGCTTTACTAAAGACCACGCTTTTAATCTTGCTTGCTTCACCATCGTCGATATGGACTTTCTTGTTAACTTCTTCGACAAGCAACTCAATGTCAGTGAGCTTTTGATTTGTCTTCTTAACATTTCTGTCCATTTCTTCCTTGATTCCGATAACTTCTTCCAAAAGCTGTTGGTTAACGGTGCTTTGTGCCACAAGGTTCATGGCTTGTTTTTTCTGCATTTCAACCGTTTCGGCGAGCAGATTTTCTTTTTTCTTATCTTTCTTTTTACTCATTGATAATTTCTCCTTCTATGATTGTTCTTCCGCTTTCTGGGACAATCTTATTCATTTCGTCTAACCAGTTTTCAGTTAGCGTCAAGATGTCTCTGAGCTTTTCAATCTGGGCGTCCTTGCCAATTCCTTGGATAAGGGTTTTAAATCTGAGCGGTGCCATCTTGCTATCAAAGAAATCTTCAAATTCTGACACTAGGTTACTGAGTGTAAAGATATTAGTAACACTGTTTTCCAGCTTTTCTTTGTCCGCTCGTAGGTGTTCGATAGATTCTTTCAAAGCTAGTGCTTCCGAGGTTTCTTTCTCAAGCATTTCATAAGACGCTTCTTTAAGTCGCAAACTTCTTTTGACTGAATCAAGTTCATCCGCTAGGTCTCTGTTCTTTCCTAGAAGCTGTTTGTTTAGCTCTTGCGTAGCTTGGTAATCGTCTGGGATGATTTCCTTTTCGATTACCTTTTCAGTGGTCTTGGTTTGTTTGACACGCTCAAGCTCGCCTTTAACCGCTTCGAGTGCTTGGTCTTTGAGTCTGAGCTTTTTCTTCACCTCTTGCAGTTCTCTGACCGTTGGTGTGTCGCCTTGCTCAATCTTTTCGATTTGCTCTTGTTTTTCTTCCTCTGGAAGCGTTGTGATAAGATAAAGCACCCTGCTTCCTAAATGCGACCACGTGGTCGTATTTGGAAGTTCTTTTGATATTTTCATCATTCTTTGGGCTTCACGAACGTCAATTCCTTGCGTTTTAACCCAATCTGAAAATTGCCCGTGTGCTAGATCGTTTTCTTTAACGTGGTTTAATCGTCTACCAATTTCCCAGATTGATTGCCCAGCTATTTGTTTGTGGTGGGCTATTTCTAATTCAATCTGAGAAAGGTTGTTAGATAATGCTATTTCATTCATTCTTACTCCTTTCTGTTTCTAACCTCCATTCCTGCTATAATATAGTCAGAAAGGAGGATAACTATGATTACTTGTCACATTATGATTAATGGTCATGTTGAACCTGCACCAATGACATTGCCCGCTATTCCTACTATCGGTTCTGTCATTGCTAAGTCAGCAGACCATAAATCTGAGCATTACTTGGTGAAATGCGTTGAGTATGTCAACGGACATGATACTGTCAATCTACATGTTCAACCATTTCCTAACCAAATCAGTGCTGTCAACGCTGTTGATGGTTTCAGGAATGGCAGATAACTCTACAATCTTGACCCAGTAGCTATCTAGCACTTTCTTATCAACGTAGACCGCTTGTTCGCATAAACCGATGTGTCCATCAATGACCATCGCTCTACGGACAAGTAGGTCTTTTTCTGTTTCCAGTTCAATACGTCCAGCAATATTGCCAGAGATTTCAAGGTACTTGTATGGTTCTTTCATCTTTGCTCCTTTCAGAATTTTAATTAGGCTCGAACCAGAACCTCAGATAATATTAATAGGTTTCAAATAGCTACGTTCTTATTAGCTTTTTACCTTGAATTAAATTCAAGTTTTGTTGTAAAAAAATATCAGATACCGTACAAATCAGACGATTGAATGTGGTATTTATTACAAATAGCTACCATATTTTTAGGAGAAATTGAAAGTTGGTTTTTCTCCCATGCACTTACTGTTTGAGCAGTAGTGCCAACGCTTTTAGCGAATTGTTCTTGCGTCATTTTATGGCGAGCTCGTAGTTCTTTGATTGTAATTTTCGGAACCGTTTCTGTCATTTTGTTCCTCCTCTCTAACTAACTTACAAACACATTATAGCTTGAATTAAATTCAATGTCAATAGTTTTATTGATTTTTTTTCAAGTTTTTTTGTTTTTTTTATAAATCAACTTGAAAATTAAGAAAGTCTACTATATAATGTTAATATAAACAACAAGGAGAAAGATATGGATTTGAATAAGCAAAGAGGAAGCAGAATCGAAAGTTTGAGAGCTAGCAAGGGTATTAGTCAACTAGAATTAGCGAAAATGTTAGGTTATAAGTCTGATTCGACTATTTCAAAGTGGGAAAGCGGTGCTAGCATTCCAACGGGAACAAAGATTGTAAAATTAGCTCAAGCCTTGGGGACTTCTACGGATTACATTCTTTTTGGGGACGGTCCAGAAACCACTGAGGAACAACAACCCAACACCCATGATATCGATAACATCATCGATAATGCAATGATGTTCGATGGTAAACCACTAACTGATAGTGATAAACGTGCCATTCGTGGCATCATTGCGGGATATATGAGTAGTAAGGAGAAATAGTATGGTTCGCAAATCCAAACAATCTTATAGAGATTTGGTTGCTTTGCTTGACAACAACGGGGTTGCTTTTGAACTTATGTCAAAAGGGAAAGCCATTACTTTTTTAGAAAAGAACAACTACTACTATAAAGTCTCTGCTTTTAGAAAAAATTTTAAAAAGAAAAACGGGAAATATCAACACCTTGATTTTCAGCACCTTGTAGATTTAGCCACAATTGATATGTATTTGCGAGATACGCTTCTAGATATTGCTATTAATGTAGAACACTTTATAAAAGTCGAGTTATCTAGATTAATCACTAACAATCCCGATGAAGATGGTTATACCATTGTTCAAGAATTTGCCGTCAATTACCCAACATACTATAACAGTACCTACAATCGATTCAGACAATCTCGATATCAAAAAGATATGTTTCTAAAACGTGGGGCTGATATCCCGATTTGGGCATTAATGGAGCACATGGATTATGGCTGCTTGTTAAAATTAGTAAGGCTTTATTTTGATAAGTATAATCCCAGCTCTCTTCAAAAGGCTGTGACGTTAGGTGATAACTCGAGACATCTCAGAAACGCTTGCGCTCACAATAATGTCCTGATGGTAAATGTATTTAGAGATGATGAAAAATTGAATAGAGTTAACGCCGTAGTTAATACGTTTGCTAGACAAAAGGGCGTTCTCAAATATCGTCAATACCGCAAAGTGAATGACCTTCTTTCACTCATTGCCTTATCAAATGCCTACTGTTCCACTGCGGTCCAATATCATCAAGGTTTAAAGATCCAAAATCTTATCGACCGAATGCAAAGGTATGCATCTGATTACACAAAAACGCCAGAACTGGTTAAAATGTTTACTATTTTTTGTAAAATCATTGACAATAAGTAAAACATTTTGTAAACTATTTTTAGTGGAAGACTGATTAAGTTCAGCGCCCTATGGCTTGTGCGTGCGCAAGTGTAAGGGAACAAAACGTCTAAAAAGAGCCAGTTCGTTTGTCGAATTGGTTCTTTTGCTTTTTCTATAGAAACTGGTGTGAGGTGCTATGACTGAAAAAGAATTGCTTGAGCAGTTCAATGTCTCTATCTGTGAGTTTAGTTCTCACGAGTGGTCACGAAACGGCTTTATCGACCCGATAAACAGGGTGGTTTATATCAATGGGGATTTAGCCCCAGAAATACGTTTAAAGGTCATTTTACATGAATTAGGCCACCTAGAGCAGAACTCTAAAGACTATGAGCGTTTGCGTGAGAAATACGAAGCTCAAGCTAACAGAGACATGATCCGTGGCTTGCTCGAAAATGAATCCTTGGATGACTTTAACTACGTTCGTTTTATGAAAAAATATAATCTCACCACAATTTGTGATGAGACATTCGTAAAACATGAATATTTGAAACTACTAAAAAAGCCCTATAATCTCCCTCGCCAAAGTTAGATTATAGAGCTTATGCATCACAGAAAATAGAAAACAGAAAATACACTAACAGTAAGGCAAACCAACAAGGTTATGTTTTCTTTTTCTGTACCCATTTTACCAAAATCAAGGAGATATGACAATGTGGGTAGAACAATTACCAAACGGAAAATATAAATATTTCGAAAGATACAAGGATGCTTATACCGAGAAATGGAAACGGGTGTCTGTTACGCTTAACAGTGGCTCAAATCGAGCAAAGAAAGAAGCTCAACGCTTGCTGGATGATAAGATAGCCCAGAAAATAGAATCATCAAGCACCACTAATGTATCGTTTCATAGTGCCTTTAACGAATGGTGGGAATTTCACCAAAAACAAATTAAGTTAAGCTCAATTAAGAGCCTTGCAGCGTCCGTTAAGCGAATATCTGACGCTATTGAACAAGGAACTATCCTATCAAATATCAATGTCAGACTTATCCAATCCTTACTAGACACCGAAGACTGGACAGATTCACAGAAATATCGTGCTAAGACCGTACTAAATACATTTTTCGATTATGCTATGGATCAACAACTTATAACTGATAACCCATCACGAAAAGCACGATTGCCAAAGAAAAAGAATGAACTTGAGAAACAGCAAACTGCTAAGAATAAATACTTAGAACCAGACGAATACAGTCGCTTATTGAAAGAACTCTATCGGAAAGATATAACACTGAGATACGCACTAGCGTGTGAGTTTATGCTCCTAAACGGTTGCCGTATTGGTGAACTGGCTGGGCTGACTGTTTCAGATTGCCACAAAGAGACACGTTCTTTAGATATACACACCTCTTTCAACAGATACATTCCAGAAAACGAAGGGACAAAAACAGTCGCTAGTTACCGAACTACATACCTCACTAATCGAGAAATGGAAATCATTGACCAGATACTAGAGTTGAAAGAGTTAAGCGAAACAACCAATCCAGATTGGTATCATAGCGATAAAATCTTCACGACTAACACTGGCAAGCCTATCCATAGCACAATCCTAAGTGCATCGCTCCAACGAGCTAACACCAGACTGAAAACACCTATTGACAAGCACCTATCCCCTCATATTTTTAGACACACCACGATAAGCATATTGGCTGAAAATAATGTGCCACTTAAAACCATCATGGACAGAGTGGGGCATGCAGATTCGGAAGTGACCACTAACATCTATACCCATGTCACAAGAAATATGAAGGACCAAGCGGTCAATGTTTTAGATAACATCATTACGAATAGTCTTGCCCCTTCCTTGCCCCTTGAGTAGAAAAAAAGAACCCTAGGTTAAACCTAGAGTCCTTAGAAACGTTGATTTAACAACGTTTTATTTTTTCAAGTTGTAGAATGATTTCAAACCACGGTATTCTGCAACTTCACCAAGTTGGTCTTCGATACGAAGCAATTGGTTGTATTTAGCGATACGGTCTGTACGTGAAAGTGAACCAGTCT
>OAVR01000105.1_pt1 | contig 40162 bp, 48 predicted proteins | sample 1476451 | NCBI WGS metagenome assembly OAVR01 (sample SAMEA2580105, study PRJEB22360) | human gut metagenome | biome: human gut; feature: human-associated habitat; material: faeces | place: Denmark | collected 2008/2010 | reverse complement strand
AACTATTGTATTCTCAAGTGCTGAAAAGAGCAATGTTCATTTAACTTAACAGATCGGAGAGCTAAGAGTGGAGTATGAATATGATTTTAGTCATATGTTAGAAGAAGAAGAGAAGAAACATATAGAGGCTATTGAAAAGACTAAAGAACTTTTGGAGATTATACGTTCAAAGCTAGATAAAGAAGGGCAAGAAGCTTTGATTCAATTAATTGACTTAAAAGATGTTATAGCTGTTCAAGAAGGTGATTATTACTTTGAGCGTGGTGTAAGAGTGGGATTAACTGATTTAAGTTATTTAAAGAAATATTTTAATTTTTTTAATATAGGGAATTGAGAGGTCAATATAATATGAGAAATACAATAGGTAATATAATTCAAGAAACTAAAGAGTTTATAAATAATGCAATGGAGCTAAAGAAAAAGAATAGAGATGAATAATGTTTATAAAACAAACAGTATTTATAAACACAAATACAAGCTAAAGAAAAAGAATAGAGATGAATAATGAGATGTTAGAAGTATTACGCTTAGAAGAAGAGGCTAAGGAGAAAATAGAGGTATCGAAGAAAGGGAGAGGTGTTAATGTCTAAAGAACAAATGTATAGAAGGAAGTTTTATAAAGCGGTTGCTTATTTAGAGGATTGTTCGGACGCTCATATAAAAAATAAGCTAGGTGTAGTAAAAGAAGTAGGTACAAGTACGGATTCAGAAAGTTGGGATTTAATAATGTATTCATTAGATGAAAACTTAATCAAGTTTTATATAGACAATAAAGTGGTTTTATCCTTTGGTGAAGATAGTCCATTAATTTCAATGTTTGAGGGATTAATATTATCTATGAATGAAGAATAAAAAAATAGGCTATGGACAAAGATGAAGAGGTATCAAATGAATAAGATAATTATAAGTTATAGAACAGTTGAAGAAAGAGAGAGGATTATTAAAGCTCTATCAACTGGGGTTAAGATAAAGAAGATTAGTAAGCCTTATAGAAAAGGACTTTATAAAAGAATATATATTGATATAGATTAATAATTAAGGGGTTCGACATTAAGTCGAGCCTTATTATTTTAATAAAGTATTGAATATAAATAAGTTTTAGTTTAAAATCTATTTACTGTAATTTTTGTTTATTGGTAATTGATTTATTCTAGTATTAATTAATTGTAATTATCACTTTTTATTTTTAAAGAATATACATTATCAAAAAACACTTAAAGAGTAAGTATTTATCTAAGAGATATGTATTTACTCTTTTTTTTATTTATTAATTAATTTAACATATTGAGGTAATGTTAAGCTTAAGTTTTTAATATACTTTAATTTAGCATTAATACAAGGTTTATTAGGTAAAGGGGTAATAAAGCTACAAATATTTAACAAATAAGTATTTGTTAAAAAAATAACTAATGTGATAAAGGGATAATAATTAGATAAATATTTAATAAAAAAATATATAAAAATTAAAGAGAAAAATAAAAAAATGAGTGAGGAATATTGGACAATACTAGATTACGAGTTAAGTCGGTATTTTAGGTAAGAAAAAAAGGGTGTATATATAGAAGGAATTTAAAAAAATAAATGCAGGTTCTTAATATTATATACGGAGTTTTTTAATACAAAACACGAACGTTTTTCTATAGTTATCTTAAAAAACTAAGGGAGATTTATATAAAATAAAATTAGTTTTGAGGAAGATAATTATATTATATTTGATTAAATATAAATAGTTAAATTGGTTAGTATGAAGAAGAGTAGAATATAAAAAGAAATATATATAATAAATTATTTAATTAAGGTTAAAGTTATGAGCCTATGAAATAGAAAGGATTAATAAAATATTTATTAATGTTTGTAAATGTATTAGCCCCCCCATAAAAATATTATTGGGGGTATGAGAAAGACCGTCGGAGTTAGACTTTAATTTTCCCCAACATGAAATTTGAAAATGGGGGAGGGGGTTAGTTTTGAGAAAAATACGAAAATTAAATTTTTATATAAATATTTATATAGTTTAAATAGAATTTTTATAAATCTCTTAATAGTTAGAACTTCTTTAAAAATTCAAATAAAAATGATAAAATAAGATTAAGAAAAAGAATATTTTTAAGTACCCTACCTATAAGGTGGAAGGCGTGTTATATAGCCACGGGAAACAATTAATCAGTATATAAATACTGGTGTTTGTTCTCGTGGCTTTTTTGTTGCTTAAAAAACAGAGAGGAGCATTGAGAGTGAATGATAAAGCAAGAGAAGAAAGAAACGCATATTTAAGAGAATGGCGTAAAAAGAATAAAGGTAAAGTAAAAAAATATAATACTACTTATTGGGAGCGTAAAAGCAAGAGAGAAGAGGAACAATCAAGATAATACCTCTTCAATATAGATTTAGTTATAAGCTACTTAAAAAGCCTTACTATTTAGTAGTTTTCGTATATATATAAGGAGTGGTTAAGTTGTGTATGTAGATGAGTGCCTTAGGATAGATATAGACGAAATTTTAAGTCTTAAGGGTAATAAGTTTAGGTTTAAATCAAGTGTCTTAAAAGGGAGTATTTTAAACATAAAAGATAAAGGGATATGTATAGATAATACCTTTATAAGAATAGAAAAATATAAAAATAACTTTGGAGAAAAGCATTTATTTTTATGTCCATATTGCTTAAGTTCTAGAAAACATATTTATTTAGTAAAAGGTAATTGGAAGTGTAGAGAGTGTGGATCATTGAGATACAGAACAACTAATACATACAGAAGAGGTATAGAGTATTGTGATTTAAATATAGATAAGATACTGGATAAGTTAAAGCTAGAGCATGATATTAAGTACTATACTGGAGCATTACCAAAAATAAAACCTAAAGGCATGAGGTGGACTACATACAATAAATTAATTAGCTCACTTATATATTGGCAGAATGAAAGAGAAAATAGATGGCTTAAGTTAGTTTATAAACATATAAATATATAAATAAATAGTTTTGGAGTGCAATATTTAATTAAAAGGTGTGCACACAAAATTTAAAAAGTATGCACACTTTTTGTAGTACTTTGAATGTAGTACTACAATGAAACGTTACTTAAAAAGGAGCGTTCCAATGGTAACGAAAAGGAGCGTTTAACGAACGTTTTAGTGAACGTTTGAGCCTTGTAATACCTTGTATAAATGCAACGTAACGCAACGCTACAATGCAACGTTGCACCCTAGTAAAACCTAGTCTTAAGAGTTGCTTAAATTCGCTTATTATTTAGGAGTATGAGAGCAATTAAGATGCTAAGAAATGCTAAGGTTCAATGCTAACCTAAAAATCTTTTTACAAAACAAACGAATAAAAAACGTTGCAATTGAAATGATGGAAAATGATAGAGTAAATGTTGACATAAAAATAAGATAACAACATTAAGATAAAAGAGGTGAGAGCAATGATTAATGAGGAGCTTGTAGTATTATATCAGCAAGGAGATAAAAAGGCTTTGGATAAGCTTTTAGAAAATAATGATAAGTTAGTATATAAAATAGCAAGTAAATTCTATTCAGAGAAAATAAATGCTATTGAGTTTGATGATTTGCTCCAAGAGGGGAGAATAGGATTTATATTAGCTTGTAGTAAATATGATTGTGAATATATAAAGAAAACTAAGTTTATTACATATGCTTTTTACTGGATATATCAAAAGATACATAGGTTTATAACTAGAAACAATACAAATGATGAAATAAGTCTTAATATACCAGTTGGAGAAGAAAGAAAAAATGAGCTATTAGACTGTGTAGAAAGCAATAAGAACGATATTAAAGATACAGAGGATAAAATATATTTAAGTAGTTTAAGGCTTGAATTAGAGGGTGTTATGGATAAATATAATACGCTTAATGAAAGAGAAATATTAAAACTATATTATGGTTGGGACACAGAGGAAATGGACATATATCAAATAGCAGATATATTTGATACTACCTCTTATAATATAAAAGATATAAAGAAAAAGGCTATAAATAAAATAAGAAATAGTATGTGGTTTAGAGTTGAGTATCAAAGAAGATATTCAGAAGATATAACATTTATGAGAGTATTAAGAAATTTAGATTATGGTATAAGTATTTAGTAATTAATGGGAGTATGTATTATGAGTGATGAATTAAGAAATGAGATGTTAAAAAGAGCCGAGCAAATGGGATTAAGTAAAAAAGACCTCTTCATAAAAGAGAGAAATTTACATAAGTTTTATAAGAGTAAACTAGACCATTATAAGCTTATGGTTGATATTGAAAAAGATTTAGGTTTAGTCCAGTGCAAGAAAACTGATAAGAGCATAAGGAAGATTAAGAAACCAGTAATTATTAAAGTTAATTTATATACTGTATTCAAGTTCTATGTTAATTTAGGTCATGTATTTAGAGATAAAAATAAGAGGATTTATTCCATGGAAGAGGTAGAGCAACTATTAATTAATTACTATGAAAAGAACAATATAGAATATAAAATTTAAAGCATTTACGTATAGTGTAAGTGCTTTTATTATTTAGGGGGATATTATGACTAAGAAACAAAAAGAAAATGTTAAAAAGCTATTAAGCAACTATAAAACTATGAAAGTTCAAATTGAATATATTGATTATGAAATAGAGTTACTAAAGGAACATATAGAATTTTTAAAAGAGCTTAGAGATACAGAGAGTTCTATTATTGAAAGTAATAAGGAGATTGAACATAAGAGGGCTATAAAGAAGAGGTTAGAGGAATGTATAAATAGCATAGATAAGGCTTTAAATGAATTGGGTGATACTGAAAGAAAAATAGTTGAGATTAGGTATTTAGAAGACAAAAAGTATACTTGGAAAGAGGTAAGTAGTATAGTTGGTTATAGTTCTGATTATTGCAGAAAGGAATTATTAGATAAGGTTTTAAAGATTTTATATAATAAATGTGTAAATATCAGAGCTGTATCGAATAAATTATATTAATAAATTAATACAAATATAAAGTGGTATGAATGAAATTGAATACATATGGATAAATTTATTAAAGTATACTAAAATAATAATAAACAAATTAAAATTAGGAGGAGTAATTGTGAATTTTGAATTCAAAAATTTAGGTCCTATTATAAGTGGTAACATTAATATAAAAGATTTAACTATAATATGTGGAGAGAATAACACAGGAAAAACATATATTAGTTATGCGTTGTATGGTTTTTATGAATTATTTGATAAATATTTTAAGATGCACATAAAGTCAGAGAAATATATAGAAGAAATAGAAAATAAGAAAATTTATATTGTTAAGATGGAAGAATTATTTGATGATATTCCTAATATTAGAGATAAAGCTTTAAATGAATATAAAAGAAATATATATAAAATTTTTAATAGTGAGAAAGACTTGTTTAATGATTTGGAATTAAAAGTTGATTTCTCTAATAAGTGCAATAAAGAGAAGTTTTTAAAAAAATATGAAAATTCATTTAAAGATTATTCAGAAATTTTGCCTATAAATGCTGTTGTTAGTAGAGAAGATAATAATTTAAAATTAACTATTATTAAAGAGGAAGAGATAAGTTTAAGTGCAGTTTTAAATTTATTAATACAACTTTCACTTCCGGAAGAAATGATTGCAACTAAAAGAGAAGTGTTTATGCTTCCGGCCGAAAGAAGTGGTATAAATATATTTTTTAAAGAACTTAATATTAATAGAAATAATGAGATATTTGCATTAAGTGAAAATATGAAAATGAAAAGATTTATGAAAAATATATCTAAGTATTCATTACCAATATCTAATTATATTAATTTTTTAAATAATATGAATGAAGTAAGTGAAATGGATAGAATAGACATATTAAATAAAGAAAAAAATAAATTTAATGAAGTTGTTAATTACTTGGAAAAAAATATTATAGGTGGGAAATACACCATAGATAAGGATAACAATATACGATTTGTTCATAATAATTTAAAAGAAAAATCAAGTATAGCATTTCATGTAGCTTCTTCAACTGCTAAAACATTATTTAGCTTAGATTATTATTTGAATAATAACGCTGCAAAAGGGGATATATTAATTATTGATGAGCCTGAGTTAAATTTGCATCCAGATAATCAAAGAAAATTAACAAGACTATTAGGACAAATTGTTAATAGAGGAATAAAACTAATAATATCAACTCACAGTGATTATATTATAAAAGAACTTAACAATTTAATAGTTTTAGGTAGAAAGTTTGACGGATATGAAAAGTTAATGAGTAAATATAATTATAGTGAAAATGAGTTGCTTGATGAAAAGAAAGTAGGAGCATACGTTTTAAATGATAGAATTATAAAGAGTGTACCAATTGAAGAAGAGGGTATTATTATGGACACATTTGATAATGTTATAAATTCTTATAATGAAAGTTCTGATGATATTTATTATATGTACGAGGGTAGTTTGGAAGATGAGTAGTAGTTATGAAAAGTTTGAGGAGAGTTTAAAAAATATATTAAAGGATGAAGTAATAACTAGATTAAAAGGAAATAAGTTGGAAATATGTGAGAAAAATTCAAAAGCAAAAGGAAAATGTGTTGAAATTAGTAATATAACTAATAGTATTGCATTAGAGCTAGATAGAGATAATAGGAATATATATTTTCTTAAGGATACAACAAAAATAAACGACCATACAATTTTTTATTATAAAGATGAAAAGTTGAAGATATTATTAATTGAATTGAAGTCTAGGAAAGTAAGTCATGCAAGAGAGCAGTTATTATTAGGAAAAGCATATGCTGATTTTATAATAAACATATTAAAAACAAAGAACGTAATAATAAAAGAGATTGAGTTTAGAGCATTTATTTTTTCAGTTGATAGGAAAAGTGCAAGAAAACAAACAACAAAGAGGTGCGTCGGTATGAAATTTGATTGGGAAGAGAGTGGAATACATGCTAAAAATTTGGATAATAATAAGGTGTACAATTTAAGTGAGCTAGTAAAGCCAATAATTAAATAAAGTATGCATATTAAATAGATAGAATGTTTTGTTATTAAAATAATAATATATAATGGAATTAATTTTTTATAATAAAGGGACACAAAGGGGACAATTAGTAAACATAAAAGAAAATACAAGTGATTTTATAAGAATATTTAATCACTTGCAAATATAGTATTTTAGTAGGTTTATAGATGTTTTATAAGTGCATACATATTTATAAAAATGTATGTAAATATTCCTACTGGGGATACCATGGTTTTAACTGTGAAGGAAAAACTCCATATTTATATGGAGTTTTTTAAATATTATTATTTAATATGAAATTTTTGTATAATATAATAATTATATAGGAAAATAAAAAAAAAAGAAAAATATATAGAATAATAGGAGGGGTTTATTTGGACCCATATACGTTTCAAATTGTGCTTCTTATTATCTTGATAATTTTATCAGGATTTTTTTCAGCCTCAGAAACAGCTTTAATGGCTTTAAGCAGAATAAGAGTAAGGCATATGGTTGATGAGGGAGTAAAAGGAGCTAAGTTATTAGAAAAATTATTAGAAGATCCTAATAAATTATTAGGTGGAATCTTAATAGGAAATAATATAGTTAATATAGGTGCATCATCATTAGCATCAACACTTGCTTTTAGAATATTTGGTGATGGCGGAGTTGCCTTAGCTACTGGAGTTATGACAATATTAGTATTAATATTTGGAGAAATAACACCTAAATCCTTAGCTAAGCAAAATTCAGAAAAGGTTTCTTTAGCCGTAGCTCCTATAATAAATATAGTGGTTACAGTTTTTAAACCTCTTGTTTGGTTATTTTCTTCAGTATCATCCCTAATAGTAAGATTATTAGGTGGAGATTTAAATAAAAGTGAGCCATTTATAACAGAAGAAGAATTAAAAACAATGGTTGATGTAAGTGAAGAAGAGGGAGTTCTTGAAGTTGAAGAAAAAGAAATGATATTCAATGTTTTTGAATTTGGAGATCTTCAAGTAAAAGATATAATGGTTCAAAGGGTAAATGTCATTGCAGTGAATGTTACAGCTACCTACGAAGAAGTATTAAAAGTAATAAAAGAACAACAATTTTCAAGAATACCAGTTTATAATGAATCAATAGATGATATTGTTGGTATTTTAAATGTTAAAGATTTAATTCTTTTAGATAGTGATGAAGAAAATTTCAATGTAACAGAATACATGAGAGAACCTTTTAGAACCTTTGAATTTAAAAAGATAACAGAATTATTTGCAGAGATGAAAACAACTAGAAATCACATAGCAGTAGTACTAGATGAATATGGTGGAACAGTTGGTATTGTTACTATTGAGGACTTAATAGAAGAAATCGTAGGAGATATTGAAGATGAATACGATGAGAGAGATAAAGATATAGAAGTTATCAAAGAAAATGAGTTCGTAGTAGATGGTAGCACAAGACTTTCTGACTTAAGCGATATGATAGGATTTGAAATAGAATCTGATGAATTTGATTCTATTGGAGGATATGTAATAGGTTATTTAGGAAGAATGCCTAAGGTTGGAGAGGAAATTAAAACTAATGACTTTAGAGTTATTGTTGAAGAATTAGATAGAAATAGGGTAAAAAAGGTTAGAGTTTACACATATAAACGAGAAAAAGAGGAGAGTTAAGGGTGCTTAGTTTAGCTTTGGAAGAGGCAGAAAAAGCAAGAGAAAAGGGAGAAGTTCCTGTAGGAGCTGTAATAGTAAAGGATGGAGAAATCATTGCAAGGGCTCATAATTTAAAGGAGACCTTAAAAGATCCAACAGCTCATGCAGAAATTCTTGCCATAAGAGAAGCTTGTAATAAACTAAATAATTGGAGACTTCATGGTTGCGAGATGTATGTTACTTTAGAGCCTTGTCCTATGTGTGCTGGAGCTATTCTTCAAAGTAGACTTTCAAAAATTTATATTGGTACCTTTGATGATACAACAGGAGCAGCTGGTTCTGTAGTTAATATTCTTCAAAATCATAATCTAAATTATTTTCTTGAAGTAGTTTGGGAGAATGATGAAAAATGTAGTAAAATATTAACAAAATTTTTCAAAGATAGACGAGGGTAAGTAATGATTTACTTACCCTTTTTATGTTATACTGAGAATACAAATATTGGTGGGGGTGCATTATGAGCAAATTAGATATGATGGTAGGATATGAAATGAATTTCTATGAAAAGAAATTTGAAGAAAACATAAAGAAATTATCTTACTATATGCATAGATGTTTTAATGAAACTATAGGAGAAAAAGTGGCAGGAATAGCTATAGAAGAAAATCTTTTATATGCTTGGTCATATTACTTCGTTACAATAGCTGATGAAGATCCTAAAATGGGTGACAGAATAATGATGGGGCTTATAAATCACTTTAATACATTATTAGAAGATGAAAATGTAAGAATAAATGGTAAAGAAGGGGCAAAATTAATGATAGATCCTTCTTTCTGTAGAGTATGGTTTGGTACAAGTTTAAATGTTATGTTAGTTAAAAAATATGGTGAAGAGGACTATAAAGAAGTTTTCAACTATATAAAAGATAACTACTTACAAAAAGAATGTAAAATAAGATCACTAAAGGTTTCATAATATTTTTTAATCAGTAAGTAAAGCTTTACTTACTGATTTTTCTTTATGTGCTATAATTAATAAAAATTTATAGTGTTTTTATCTAAAGAAATTAATTTGAAAGAAGTGTTTTTATGAAAATAAATAAAAGATATTTAGTTGCCTTTTTAATCTTATTAATTATTGAGGTTTTTATTGCACTATTTGTACATGATAATTTTATTAGACCTTATATAGGTGATGTTTTAGTTGTAATAGTTATATACACATTTATAAGAGGAATAATAAAAAGAAAAATAAAAAATTTACCTATATATATCTTTTTATTTGGTGTTTTAGTTGAGATTTTACAATACTTTAGAATAGTTGAGTTATTACATCTTCAAAATAGTAGATTTTTTACAATACTTATAGGGACATCCTTTGATGTAAAAGATATTATATGCTATTTTGTAGGAACTTTAATTTTAATCTTTTGGGAAGTTATCAATAAAGAGTAATGATTTTTAGTGAGCTCAAGTTTTGGGCTCACTTTTTTTACATAAATAAGAATAGGATAGCATATTATTTATAGAGAATATTATGTAATAGTATTAGGAGGATCCTATTGTGAAGGAAGACCAATTTAACATAGAAACTTTAATAGTAGCAATATTAGTAATGTTAACAATTATAAACATAGATGTGGTTCATGTAACAGAGGCGCAGAGTGTAAAAATAGAAATAGAAACAGAAGAGGATATACCAATAGTTTCAGATGTTTTTATAACAGTAAATGATGCTAAGAAATGGGCACAAGGAAAAGGAGCCACTAAGGAATTTGTTGAACTTGCTGATTTATATTGGGAATATTCAGATGAACATGGGGATGTTAATCCAGCTTTAGCGTATGTACAAGCAGCTAAGGAAACTGCCTATGGTAATTTTGGAGGGGTATTAGATTCTTCATATCATAATCCATGTGGGTTAAAAACAAATAAGGGTGGGAGCGATAAAGACCCTAAAGCTCATATGAAATTTAAAAGTTGGAATGAAGGAGTAAAGGCTCATTTAGATCATTTAGCATTATATGCAGGGGCAGAAGGATATCCAAAGGCTGAAACAAAGGATCCTAGACACTTTGCTTCAATATTTGGGAAAGCTAATTCGGTAATTGATTTAAGCAAAAATTGGGCACCAAGCCCTACCTATGGAGAAGAAATTCTTGGAATGTACAATGAGATGATGGAAGGGGCAGGAAATAAAGACATGGAGGTAATGAATATATTTTAAGTTAGAGAAATTATATAAGAAATTTAGGTATAAAAATTGGGATATAAAAAGCTTATAAAAAAGCTTTTTATATCCCATTAATTTATATAATTAAATTTTAAGTTCCACAATATGTTACATAAGGAGTGTTACTTTTCTCAGGTAACTTAGTGTACTTTTCTAAATCCTTAGAATAACTATAAGGATTCTTTAGTGCTTCTAATAGATTATCCATAAAAGTAAAATCACCTTTTTCAGCATTTTTAAGAGCTTCTTCAACTAAGTGATTTCTAGGAATTATATAAGGATTATTATTCATCATTAAATTCCTTACTTCTTCCTTTGGTCTATTTTCTTCTTTTAATCTATTTTTCCAAAGAGCATACCAAGTTTTGAATTCATCACTATTAAATACTTTTTTATCTTCAAATTTATTAAGAGTTAAAGATACAAAGGTATTAGTAAAATCTGCTTCATATTTTTGCATTGTGCTTAAAAGCCCTTCAATTAGCAATTCATCATTTTCTTTTTCTGTGAAAAGACCAAGTTTAGCTCTCATTTTATTGAACCAATATTTTTTATAGAGTTTAGAAAAGTTTGATATGGACTTTTTAGCAATATTAACAGCCTCATCTAGGTTAGGGTTTAGAAGAGGAAGTAGTGCTTCTGAAAATCTAGCTAAGTTCCATAAGGCCATATTAGGTTGATTTTCATAGGCATATCTACCAGCATAATCAATAGAACTAAATACTGTGTTTGTATCATAAGTATTCATAAATGCACATGGTCCATAATCTATAGTTTCTCCTGAGATTACCATATTATCAGTGTTCATAACCCCATGAATGAATCCAACACTTTGCCACTTAACTATAAGTTCAGCTTGACGATTTATTACTTCTTCAAGAAATAAAATATATTTATTTTCACTTTTAGCTATATTAGGAAAGTGTCTTTTAATAGTATAGTCAGCAAGACTTTTAAGATCCTCTAAAGTGCCCCATTGGGCCGCATAAGCAAAAGTTCCAACTCTAATGTGACTAGAAGCTATTCTTGTTAATATAGCACCTTGTTCGAATCTTTCTCTTAAAACTTCTTCACCAGTACTTACTACCGCGAGGCTCCTAGTTGTAGGAATTCCAAGACCATGCATACCTTCACTTATTATATATTCTCTAAGCATAGGTGCAAGGGCAGCCTTTCCATCTCCACCTCTTGAATAGATTGTTCTACCAGACCCTTTTAATTGAACATCATATCTTTTATCATCTTTAGTTACATGTTCTCCTAATAAGAGTGCTCTACCATCTCCTAGCATTGTAAAATGACCAAATTGGTGACCAGCATAAGCCTGTGCAATTGGTACAATCCCTGGAAAGGTTTCATTTCCTGCAAATATATTAAGTCCAAAATCGCTGTTTAAAACTTCTTTATTAAGTCCAAGTTCTTCAGCAAGAGAAGTATTAAACTTAATAAGTTTAGGATTTTTTGAACCCTTGGGATTTTGCTCGCTAAAGAATATATTTGGAAGAGTTGAATAGGTGTTTTCTAAGTTAAAACCTGTTTTTGATTGAAAATTTTTATTATCCATATTAAAATCCTTTGCCTTATAATTTATTTCAAATTTTATTCCATCCCTTATATTATGCGTAAAATTTTTTATTAAATTAAAAAACAAGATTTAACTTATTATAGCACTAATAATTGTAAATTTTTATATTAAAAATAAGTTTAACAATTTAGAACGGGTAAGGTTAGATGTGTTTAATTGAAATTTGAATTATATTCAAAAATATTTTAAAAAATATTCAAAAATTTAGTGAGCTTATGGTAATTATATGGTATAATTTCAGTGCAAGTGTTAATCGTTATCAAAAAAGGGGAGATTAATACTTGAAAAAAATTAACGGGGGATATAAAAATGAAAAGAAAGATTTGTAAGGCACTTATTTGTGCCGCGCTAGCAACTAGCCTATGGGCTGGGGCATCAACTAAAGTCTACGCTTGGGATGGAAAGATTGACGGAACAGGAACTCATGCTATGATTGTAACTCAAGGGGTTTCAATATTAGAAAATGATCTGTCAAAAAATGAACCAGAAAGTGTAAGAAAAAACTTAGAGATTTTAAAAGAGAACATGCATGAGCTTCAATTAGGTTCTACTTATCCAGATTATGATAAGAATGCTTATGATCTATATCAAGATCATTTTTGGGATCCTGATACAGATAATAATTTCTCAAAGGATAATAGTTGGTATTTAGCTTATTCTATACCTGACACAGGGGAATCACAAATAAGAAAATTTTCAGCATTAGCTAGATATGAATGGCAAAGAGGAAACTATAAACAAGCTACATTCTATCTTGGAGAGGCTATGCACTATTTTGGAGATATAGATACTCCATATCATCCTGCTAATGTTACTGCCGTTGATAGCGCAGGACATGTTAAGTTTGAGACTTTTGCAGAGAAAAGAAAGGAACAGTATAAAATAAACACAGCAGGGTGCAAAACTAATGAGGATTTTTATGCTGATATCTTAAAAAACAAAGATTTTAATGCATGGTCAAAAGAATATGCAAGAGGTTTTGCTAAAACAGGAAAATCAATATACTATACTCATGCTAGCATGAGTCATAGTTGGGATGATTGGGATTATGCAGCAAAGGTAACTCTAGCTAACTCTCAAAAAGGAACAGCAGGATATATTTATAGATTCTTACACGATGTATCAGAGGGTAATGATCCATCAGTTGGAAAGAATGTAAAAGAACTAGTAGCTTACATATCAACTAGTGGTGAAAAAGATGCTGGAACAGATGACTACATGTATTTTGGAATCAAAACAAAGGATGAAAAAACTCAAGAATGGGAAATGGACAACCCAGGAAATGATTTTATGACTGGAAGTAAAGACACTTATACTTTCAAGTTAAAGGATGAAAATCTAAAAATTGATGATATACAAAATATGTGGATTAGAAAAAGAAAATATACAGCATTCCCAGATGCTTATAAGCCAGAAAATATAAAGGTAATAGCAAATGGAAAAGTTGTAGTGGACAAGGATATAAATGAGTGGATTTCAGGAAATTCAACTTATAATATAAAATAATAAAAGTAAAAAAATAATTATTGGTTTTGGTGGTATTTACAAAATAAAAGCTTAGGAAAGATAAAGTCTTTCTTAAGCTTTTATTTTACTTATTTTTAGTGATTTAGGGATTATTACTTTAAGTAATAATCCTTTTATTTTAAGAATATAATCAATAAGAATATGGTTTCTATATTAGGAGGATTAAATGAAAGTAGATATAATTTCAGGATTCCTAGGAGCTGGCAAAACTACTTTAATAAAAAAGCTTTTAGATACCTTAGTAAAGTATGAGAAGGTAGCTATTGTGGAAAATGAATATGGAGAAGTTGGAATTGATGGAGATTTACTTAAAGATAGGAGAATTGAAGTAAAAGAAATTAATTCTGGGTGTATATGTTGCACCATAAAGGGTGACTTTAAACAAAATATTTTAGACATAATATCAAATTACAGACCAGATAGAATCATAATTGAACCTTCAGGAGTAGCTAATTTTTCTCAAGTTCTTGAATCTATAAAAGAAGCTCATATAGAGGGCTTAAGAATAAATATGAAAATAACCATGGTTGATGCTCAAAATGTTCATATGTATATGAAAAACTTTGGAGATTTTTATAGAAGTCAATTAGTAAATGCAAACACAATAATATTAACTAGGGTAGAAAAACTTTCTGATAAGGAAATTACTCATGTTTGTAATGAAATAAAAACAATAAACAATAAGGCTAACATTATAACCACTGAGTTAAGTAAGTTAAGCCCAGAAAGAATAATTCAAGTTTCAGAGAAAAAAGTTGAAAGTTTAATAGAAAATATAAATATTAAAAAGCCTAAAAGAATAGGTTTAAGAAGAGTTTCTGCACCTGAGTTCTTTGAAAATTGGGGAGTGGAGACACCAAAAACCTTTGAATATTCTGAGTTAGTAAAAATTTTAAATGAATTTCAAAACAACAAGCATGGTGAGGTTTTAAGGGCAAAGGGGATAATAAAATCTAAAGATAATAAGTGGTTTAAATTTGATTTTGTACCAAATGATATTTCTATTGTTAATTATAAAAGTGATTATACAGGTAGAGTTTGTGTTATAGGAAGAAATTTAAATAAAGATAGCATAGATAAATTATTTTCTTAAAAATAAGGGAGAGGATTATGTGAAAAAATGTTCAGTTGATTTAATAACAGGTTTTTTATCATCAGGAAAAACATCCTTCATAAATCACATTTTAGATGATTTTTCTAAGGAAGAGGTTTTAGTAATACAATGTGAGCGTGGACAGGAAGAATTAATAAATTGTAGAAAAAATATTAATGTAAAAAAGTTTTATAGCATGGATGAATTAAAGGAAGAGGATTTAATAAGAAGCTTAAAGTTTTATGCGCCTAAGAGAGTTTTTATTGAGTGCAATGGGGTTAGTGAAACTAAAAAGTTTATAGATAAAGTCACAAATAGTAAGCTTAAGGAATATTTAAAGATTGGGATTATAGTTAATTTAATTGATATGACAACTTTTAATATGTTTTTAAAGAACATACCTTCAATGATAATACCCAACATATCACTAAGCAATCTTATTGTCTTAAATAAATGTAATGAAATAAGTGAAAATGCTTTAAAAGAATATAAAGATATGATAGAAAGATTTAATCATAATGCCCATATAGTTAATTGCATAGGTAAGGAAGGAACTAATATGAACTTTAACAAAGAAAGACTTATAAACAGGATGATGGGATAAATATGGAGCTTTTAAATAAATTTTCTATAGTCTTTTCTAGTATAGTAATAGAAGCACTGCCTTTTATACTTATAGGGGCAGTGCTAGCTTCCTTTATGCAAGTTTATATTTCAAACAATATTTTTAATAAAATCATATCTAAAAATAAATTATTAGGATCAATTGAAGCTGGGATAATAGGAGTTTTTTTACCTGTTTGTGAATGTGCCACAGTTCCTATAACAAAAGGATTATTAAATAAAAAGGTGCCTTTAAATGTGGCTATAACTTACATGTTAGCTGCTCCTATAGTTAATCCACTGGTTATATTATCAACATATTATGCCTTTGATGGAAACATAAAGGTAGTATTGTTGAGAGTAGGCGTAGGCTTTTCAATAGCTGTCATAGCGGGGCTACTTATGCTTTGTTTAAGTGGAGAAAATAATATTTTCATAGATAATGGTGAGGGAGAATTACAAGAAAAATGTCTTTGTGGATGTTCAGAAATAGATGATAATTCTAGTAAGCCTATAAGGCTTTTAAAGCATACATCCTTAGAGTTTTATGAAATAGGAAAATATTTTATAGTGGGAGCAACTTTAGCTGCCATATTTCAAACCTTTGTACCAAGAGATATTATTTTTTATTTTGAAAATAGTGCAGTTTTATCAATAATAATCCTTATGGCTTTTTCATTCTTAATTTCCTTGTGTTCAGAGGCAGATGCCTTTGTTGCTAGTACCTTTATGAATAGATTTTCTTTAGGATCAATAACTGGATTTTTGATTATAGGTCCCATGATAGATTTAAAAAATACAATAATGTTATTTTCTATATTTAAAAAATCCTTTGTAATTAAACTTTTATTTGTAGTCTTTTCACTTTGCTTCATAGCTTCAGCTTTGATATTTTAAGGAGGAACCTTTATGAGAAAATTTAATTTTAGTGAATTCGTATGGTTTCTTATATTATTTTGCTTTGAATATTTAATAGTAAAAATGTTTATGAGTGAAAAGATTTTTTTGATTATATCAAGAGATATGAAGGCATATGTAATTTTGGCCATAATATTATTATTTTTGATTTTAGTTATACAATTTTTCAATATTTTTAAAACATCAACTAGAAGAAGTTTTAAGGGTGGATATTTAATTTTTATTTTTGCTTTAGTTATTTTAAATATAGCTAATGGATTAAATATTAATCAGGTCTCCTTAAACTTAAAAGGGGTTAAGTTATATCATGATAGACATAAAGAGAGTGAACATAATCATCTGCACCCTGATGAAAAATTAAATAGTAATGAAGCTTTAGTATTTACAGAGAAAAATTTTCATAGTTCCTTAGAAGAATTAATACTTCATCTAGAAGATTTTGTAGGAAAAGAAATTTCTATAGAAGGTCTTTTATATGTTAGTGAATTATATGAAAAAGGAGAATTTGCAATTACTCAAATAGATATGACTTGCTGCATAGCTGATTCAGTGTACTTAGGAGTATTATGCAAGGGGGATTTGCCAGATTTAAAAAATGGAAGTGAAATAAAAGTTAAGGGATTAGTTGAATCTAAAAAGATTAAAAATAGTGCAGGAGAAGAAATTGAAATTCCATTTATAAATGTATTTTACACAGATACATTACAGTAAATTCAATCAATAAAAATGAAAGAGACTTTTTAATAAATTATCTTATGTATGAATATATCAATAAAAATTAATACTAGCTTAAAACATGATTCTAAATATAAAACTAAATAGATAAGATAGAAGTTTATAGAAACTTAATAATAAGACTGTTATATTACAGATTTTATTATTAAGTTTTTTTATAATATTTTTATTTAAATGAGAATGATACATATTTACTTAATAATTTTACTGTAGTATTATTATAAAAAATTAAAAGGAATGGGAGAGGTTAGATGAATCCAGTAGCATTTTCAATTGGTAGTTTTGAAGTAAGATGGTATGGCATAATCATAGCATTAGGAATTTTAATTGCAATGACCTTGGTAAGTATTAACGCAAAGAAAAAGAATTTAAACTTTGATGTTATCTTAGATTTATTTTTATGGTGCTTTCCTTTTGCTATTATAGGGGCTAGAGCATATTACGTGCTTTTTGAGCTTGAAAATTATCATAGCTTTTGGGATATGATAAACATAAGACAAGGTGGATTAGCAATTCATGGAGGAATAATAGGAGCTTTCTTAACTGCATTTATTTATTGTAAGGTTAAAAAAGTAAATTTTTTAGCCTATGCAGATATTGTGGCTCCAGCTTTTATATTAGCTCAAGGAATAGGTCGATGGGGAAATTTCTTTAATCAAGAGGCACATGGTGGACAAGTAACTAATGAGTTTATTAGTAAATTTCCTGAGTTTATTCAAAGGGGTATGTACATAAATGGAGCATATTATCACCCTACATTCTTATATGAAAGTATATGGGATATATTTGTGGCCATTTTATTGATGATAATTTTATATAATATTACAGATAGATATAAGGGCGTAGTTATTTCTGCTTATATATCTTTATATTCTCTAGGAAGATTCTTTATTGAAGGGCTAAGAACAGATAGTTTATATTTTATGAATATTAGAGTTGCTCAATTAGTTAGCTTACTAGGAATTATTATTGGAATTGTGGCAATAATAATTATTGTTTCAAGAGGAAAGAAAAAGAGAAAAGGTATATTTATAAATTAGATTTATATGGAGCTGTATCAATTTTATTTAGAAGATATTATTTTAAATTTTCTTTTTAAGCTTTGATACAGCTCATTTTTAAGTGATTATATTAAAATAAATATAGGATAAAAGTATTGTTTAAATTAAAATTTCTAATTTATACTAATTTTATTCATATAAGTATAATAATTATAATTAAATTTTCAGTATTGAATTGGTTAGACTTATATGTTAGAATGAAAAAGTATTACAAATTAATATTTATTATGGAGAGATGTCCGAGTGGTCGAAGGAGCACGCCTGGAACGCGTGTGTAGGGGAAACTCTACCGAGGGTTCAAATCCCTCTCTCTCCGCCATGCCGTGCTAGATGGGGAGTTAGCGGTGCCCTGTAACCTGCAATCCGCTACAGCAGGATCGAAGTCCTCATAGAGGCTCTAACTTGTGGAGTCTGCCCTATGTAAGTGGTGTTGAGAGTTGGGCCCCACGCAATGGAAACCTGTGAACCTCGTCAGGTCCGGAAGGAAGCAGCGATAAGCAGTCATTTTCATGTGCCGTGGATACGTCTGGCTTGAGCTAACTGCATAGGTAACGTTCATAAGTTATTGTCGAAGTGAGGTGCACGGTTTTATTATGTAATTAAACTTTTAACAGAGTATGTTAAGAGTTTTTTTTATTTTGTAAAATTATGTTTTCTATATGTTTACGAAACATTAATAAAAAGTTTTAGACTTGTTGGTATAATTATGTACGTATGCTTATGACAAAAATGTAATTTTACGGAGGAAGTTATGGGAAGAAAACTTTTAGTAGGAATACTGTGGGTAACTTTATCGCTTTTCGTTCTTGGATGTAGTACAAGCGGTGAAAAAAATGCAATCAATATTCCTAGAGAAAAGAGTAGGGAAGAAGAGAAACGTAAAGACGAAGAAGAGTATATAGAAAAAATTTCATCAACTATTGTTAATATGAGTGTAGATGGCTCTATAAAAAATATGAGAACAATATCTGAAACTGGCAAATTAAATGATATAATGATTCAGCAGTTAGAGAAATCAAATAATTTTTTTCAGTGTTTAATAGAAGATTTCCAAGGTTTAAAGGTTCCAGAGGCATTTGTTTCATATAATGATGATATATTGAGTCATTTAAATAAAGCTAAAACTTCTTTAGAGACAATGAAAAATTCTCATGATAAAGAAATTATAAAAAGTAATGCAAAGATTTTTATAGAAAGTAATAAGGAGGTATCTAACTTAGTAGATAAAATATTAGTTTACTATGCTGGATGCTAAACTAATAATATTAAATTGCTATAAATAAGTTAATATTTAAAAGCTATTTTATGTTATTCATAGGTTTTTCAAAGTTTTTTTAATATTATATCATTAATTCCTATTGACTTTTTATGGTTTAACAATTAAAATTCTATTAAGATAATAAATTGAAATTTGGAGAGTATGATAGTATGAAAAATTTAAACTTAACTAGAGCTTCAAAATTAAATACCTTTTACTTTAGCTATTATAGTTAAGTTTGCGTTTATGATATATAAAAGACTCATAGATGCAAACTAGGGTTTGTATCTATGATGGCTAAGTTTAAAATGCATGTAGAGCCACATAGATAAACACTATGTGGCTTTTTATTTAAGGCACTAAGGCCACATAGTTTTACACTATGTGGCTTTTTTATATGAAAAATATAAATTAATTAGATTGGGGTTGTAAAAAATGAACAAAAAGAAAGATATATTAGTAATAGGATTTGCCTTATTCTCTATATTCTTTGGGGCTGGAAATCTAATATTTCCTCCATACATAGGATTAACATCAGGAAGTGAATGGTTAATTAGTTTTTTAGGATTCATAATATCAGACGTAGGAATAATATTTTTATCCATAGTTGCAGTTTCTAAGGCAGGATCTTTCCAAGGTGTTGTTGGAAGAGCAGGTAAGAAGTTTGGTATTACCTTAGAAATTTTAATGATGCTTTGTTTAGGACCTATATTAGTAGTGCCAAGGACTGCAGCAACAACATTTGAAATGAGTATTTCTCCACTTTTAGGGAATATAAATCCATATGTATTTTCAGTAATATTCTTTTTAATAGTTTTTGTGCTAACAATAAAGCCTAATAAGGTTATGGATATAATCGGAAAGGTTCTAACACCATTATTACTTATATCATTAGCAGTATTAATAATAAAGGGGATTATAAATCCTATTGGAGACTTAGAAAAAGTTAATTCAGGTAAGTTATTTATGACTGGAATTACTCAAGGATATCAAACAATGGATGCTTTAGGAACTGGAGGAATTGTGGCACTTGTTATGGCTTCATTTGCAAGTAAAGGCTATAAGGACAAAAAAGAAAATAGAATGCTTACAATAAAATCTGCCTTAATTGCATGTATTGGACTAGCTATTGTTTATGGAGGATTAACATTCTTAGGGGCTACCTCTTCAACTTTATATGATAGCAGTATTTCTCAAACAACATTACTTATGAATATAACTAATGCAATTTTAGGGTCAACAGGTACTATTATGTTAGCAATAGTAATAGGACTTGCTTGTCTTACAACGGCTGTAGGATTAACTTCTGTTACGGCTAAATATTTTGAAGATGTATCTAACAAAAAGTTAAAATACAAATATATAGTAATAGCAATATGCGTATTTAGTGCATTAGCTTCTAATTTAGGGGTAGATAAAATAATAGAAATTGCAGTGCCTATACTAAGCTTAATTTATCCAATTTCTATATTATTAGTAGTAATGAATATATTTGAAAAATTCATTCCAAATGATATGGTGGTAAAGGGAGCTACTTATGCAACTCTTTTAATAAGCTTACTTACTGTAATTGATAGCTTAGGAATAAAAATTGAATTTGTTCATAAGTTACCTCTTGCAAACCTAGGATTTAACTGGGTTGTCCCAGCTATAGTTGGAGGCTTAATAGCAAGGCTAGTATTTAGAAAAAGAGAAGTTGTATCTTTAGAAGAAGATTGTTAAATTAGTATAAATGTATTTAACATATAATTAGTTAAATAGTAATATATTGATTAAAAAATAAAGATATTTATAAAATTGAAATAAATTTTATAAATATCTTTAATTATTTTATAAAATAAAAATTAAAAAAATAAAAATAAAATAAATTAAATGAAAAATATGGTTTAAAATTAATTAATTTACAAAAAAAGGTGTAAAGGTATAAAATTTTTATTATAAAAATGATTTATAAGGGAAATAAACATGAAAAAATCATTAAAAACAGGATTAAATTTTTAGATGAAAGGATGTGTTTTAAATTTGAAATATTATTTTAAAAACGAATTGAAAAGAGCTTTGTTTGGGAAAAATGCTATTATATCTTTTTCAATTACACTAGGTATTTTAATTGCAGCATTTATGAAGGAGTTTGGATTTGAATCAATAAAGTATATTTCTCAATATCCAACTTTTGATGCAATAGATGCTTTTCTAATCGTAATGTCAAGTACTATAGTTATAGTATTTCCACTATTATCAACTATTATATTTTCAGATTCATACTTACAAGAAAAAGAAAGTGGATTCACAAAGTTTATTTATACAAGGATGCCATTAAAAAAATATGTTTCTATTAAAGTTATAGTAAACAGTATTTCTAGTGCATTAGTTGCAGGGGCATCAAGTCTTTTTATGCTTATTTTTTTAGTAGTTACAGTTGGTATTAGAAATCCTCAGATTGCTTCTTATACTAATAATATAAATGGACCATTAAGTTATTTACTTGATTCGAGAGATACAAGATTAATATATGCTTTAATAATTATTTTATTATTTAGTATAGCGTATATGGTTACAGCAACATTAGCTTTAGGTATATCAGCTTGGGTTAAAAATAGATATTTAGTTTTAATTACCCCATTCTTTTATTACATTCTTTGTGGAACTATAGTAGAAAGGTTGGGAATTAATAGGATTTTTGATTTTCACTTAGCTAGAGTTATTTCTTTGAGCCGTTCTATGACAAAGCTGACAAATGTAATTGTTTATCCATTATTAATATTTATTGTAGGAGTAGCTTTATTTTATATGGGAGTAGTTATTAAAAATGAGAAGGATTTATAATTATATATCATTTAAAATGCATTCTACAAATTTATTAATATTTTTTACTATATTAGTAATTTATCAGTTTTCATTATTATTATCATTAATTTTTGATGGTAGAAGTTATAATGTTTATGATTTTATTTGGTCTAACTTTTCATATTTAGCATTATTTTATTTCACAAGTTTAATTTTTTTAATTATGATTTACAATATTTTTGAGAAAAAGAATTTTTATAATTATTTAAGTATTAAATTTGCTTCAAGGCAAGAAATGTATATAGCAAATATACTTACAGCTTTAATTTTTTCTATAATGTTCATTATAGCTATAAATATTATATCTATACTAATGGGAAGTTTTATGAGTTTTGATAATTCATGGAGTGAATACTTTTTTGCAGCAAATTTAAATAATGTAAACCTAGCTTTAAATGAGGATACTGTGAAACTTGTTACTGACAGTTTAACTCCTATATCATATGTATTTATTACTAATATCTTTGTTATGTTATACTTAGTTTTTATTTCTATTTTATTTATCGTATTTAATTTAATTTTTAAAAAAAGAGCTCTTTCTTTTATTTTAATAATTATATTAAATGGTATTAATATGGCTATGGATAATAGTAAAATATTATTCACTAATAATATTTACATATTAAATTCTAAAGCAATTGAAGTAACTAATGGCACTTATATAATATCAAGATTATGTTATTGGATAATTTTAATACTATTAGTTTCTTTTATAGGTTTTGTATTGACTAAGAAGAAAGATTGTAATTTTGGTGATTAGATATGAAAAAATATTTAAATATTATAAGTAATAATTTAAGATCAATATTTTCCATTAAAAATTTAATTTTTATAATTGTTATTTTTATTTATGTTTTTTCAGTAAAAATTAATAATTATGATTCCAATTTTAGTTTTAATGAAATTCTTGAAGTTATATTTGCTGGACCAATTAGTTTAGATAATATATCTGAAATATTTACATGGACATTTTATCAAGCTTTTTTAATATATATTATTGGAAATTATATATTTAATGAACTTAGTACAAGAAGTATCTATGTTATACCACGATTAGGAAATAAACAGTATTGGAATATCTGTTTACAAATTACGTGTTTTTTAGCTTGTATTATATATTTTGCTTTAGGAACTTTTATTGAATTTATATTTACAGCTATATTAAATAAAGGTTTTAATTTTAGCAATATAATTGATACTTTACAAATTGTTGTATTATTATCATTATCCAGTTACTACGCTATAACTGTGTATATTTTTAATATAATGGTTACTAAAAGTCACATTAAATCATTTTTAATTTTAATAGTAGAATTTTATGTATCAATTTCCATAGGAAATATTTTTAATATAGATAAGTTTATTCCATTAAATCAAGGGATATTATCAAAACATATAATTTATAATTTTAGTTATAATTGGTCATTTATATTTTTAGGAATACTTATATTTATTAATTTAGTTATTATTAATAGATTAATAGTAAAGAGAGATTTATTAGATATTACGTATTAAACATATAGGGGTAGGAGGAAAAAATACATGGGAAATAGAAATGTTGTAGAAATTTCTAACTTAACAAAAGATATAAAAGGTACAAAAGTACTTAATAAAGTTAATTTACAACTTGAGAGTGGGAAAGCATATGGAATAGTTGGTAGGAATGGATCAGGAAAAAGTATGTTATTTAAAGCTATTTGCGGTTTAATTAATACAACAGAAGGTAGTATAACTGTATTTGATAAGGTTATAAAGAATGGAAGTTTTCCAGATGATGTAGGAATGATTATTGAAAATCCGGGATTTTTACTTCAATATTCTGCTTTTAAAAATTTAAAAATATTAGCTAGTATAAACAATAAAATAAGTGATGAAAGAATAAAAGAAACAATCACTTTAGTAGGGCTAGATCCTGAAGATAAAAAAACAGTAAAGAAATTTTCTTTAGGTATGAAACAAAGATTAGGTATTGCCCAAGCTCTTATGGAGAATCCTAAACTATTGATACTTGATGAACCTATGAATGGTCTTGATTCAGAAGGTGTAAAACAAATTAGAGAAATTTTATTAAAGCTAAAGTCTAACTCTGTTACAATTTTATTAGCAAGTCATAACAGTGACGATATAGATGAAATATGTGATTGTGTATACACTATGGAAAATGGAGTTTTGAGCGCAAGAATATAATTTGCTTTTAATATTATTTACCGAATATATTTTATTGATGTTTTTCAATTAAAATATATTCGGTTTTATTATTCTTTATAAAATTTCATATATTACATATTTAAATTTAGTATCATTCTCTTCATAAATAGAACTTTTGTAAGTTTTTATCCATTTAGAATAATCTACTTTAGGGAAATAAGTATCTCCTTTATATTCCTTTAAAACCTCAGTTATATATAATTTGGAGGTATATTTTAAAAGCTCAGAATATATTTTTCCACCACCTATTACAAATATTTCTTCCATGCTATCTTTATACTCAGAAATAAGCTTATTTAAATCATTATAAATAATTACGTCCTTATGATTATAAGAAAAATCTTTCTTTGTACTTAAAACTAAATGAGTTCTTCCAGGTAAAACAAAAGGAAGAGATTCAAAGGTTTTTCTTCCCATTAATATTTTTTTACCCATAGTAAGTTCTTTAAATCTTTTTAAATCAGATGGAATATTCCAAGGCATTTTATTATTAACTCCAATGATATTATTAATACTTTTGGCAACAATTATAGAAAACATATAAAAAATCCTTTCAAGGTTAACATAAAAATATTATTAAGATAATTATATATTTATTTTTAAAAAAGAAAATATTAATCATGATATAATGGTTTAACTAAGAAAAATATAAAATAAGTGTGATAGGTATTATGGCTTGTTTTGATGTATAATAATTATATGTTAATACAGGCTTAGAGAGGTGAATAATTTGGCATATAAAGCTTTGTATAGAGAGTGGAGACCACAAACCTTTAATGATGTTGTAGGTCAAGAGCATATAACCACTACATTAAAAAATCAGATAATAAATGAAAGAACAGCTCATGCATATTTATTTTGTGGTACTAGAGGAACTGGTAAAACCTCTACAGCTAAGGTAATGGCTAAGGCGTTAAACTGTCTAGATTTAAAAGACGGAGAGCCTTGTAATCAGTGTGAGATGTGTAAAAAAATAAATGAAGGATTAGCAATAGATATAACTGAACTTGATGCAGCTTCAAACAATGGGGTAGATAACATAAGAGATATAATTGATGATGTTCAATACCCACCTCAAGAAGCTAGATTTAAAGTTTACATAATGGATGAGGTTCACATGCTTTCTATTGGGGCAGTTAATGCTTTTTTAAAGACTTTAGAAGAGCCACCAAAGAATGTAGTCTTTATTTTGGCTACAACAGATCCTCAAAAATTACCTATAACTATATTATCAAGATGTCAAAGATTTGACTTCAAAAGAATTAGTAGAAAAGATATAACGGGAAGATTAAGAAAAATAGTTACTGAGCAAGGGATATTTTGTGATGATAAGAGTTTAGACCTTGTTGCAAGAGTATCTGATGGAGCTATGAGAGACTCTTTAAGTATATTAGATCAAGCTATTTCTATAGGGGATGGTAAGGTAGATTATGATGAGTTAGTTTCTATGTTAGGTCTTGTAACTAATGATAATTTATTTAAAATAGTGGATTCTATAATAAAAAGAGATATAGAAAGTGCTATGGAAATAATAGAAGAATTAGTTCTTACAGGAAAGGATATGACTCTTTTCATAAAGGACTTAATAGTTCATTATAGAAACTTACTTATGATAAAGGTAACTTCAAATCCAGAGGAAGTTTTAGATACTGCTGAGGAAAATATAGAAAAACTTAAAGTGCAAGGTGCTAAGTTAAAGGTTGAAGAAATCATGAGATGCATAAGAATTGTGCAAGAATGTGATGAAGAGGCTAAACTTAGCAAGCAGGCTAGAGTTTATTTAGAGCTTGCAGTAATAAAAATGTGCAAAATAGAGTATGATACATCTAAGGAAGTTATGCTAGCAAGAATAAATAAGTTAGAACAAGCAATAAGAAGTGGAAATATACAGGTTAATACTAATTTAGAAGAGGTTAAATCACAAGTTTCAAATGAGACTTCAAATAATAAAACTTTAAATAATAAACAACAGAATGTTACTCAAAGTTCAAATAATTATGAGGTAGTAAATGAAAATTCAACCCTAACACCAGAGTATTTAAGAAAGGTTTGGAAAGATATACTTGAAACCTTTAAGAGTAGAGGAAAGTATATGGTTTATATAGCCTTAGCAAAGGGTATAAGCAAAGTTTCTTGTAACAAAGGTGTTGTTGAATTTAGATATACTTATGAATATAGACATAATAAAGAAAGACTTGAAAAACATGATTTCTCTAAAATAGTAAATGATATATTTTCAGAAGTTTTAAAGGAACCTGTAAGAGTTGTATATAGTGTAGAACAAGGAACAGAAGAGGAAAAAGCTGAGGAAGCTGATTTAGAAGCTAGACTTTCAGGTATTATGGGTGATGGTCTAGAAATAGTTGAAGAATAGAATAAAATTGTAACCAAATAATAATGATTAAGCATATAATCTAATATTATAGTAAATTTTTCAAAAATACTATATAATATTAAGGAGTTAATTTTTAAGGAGGATGTAAGTATGGCAAGAGGTGGATTTCCAGGCGGAATGGGAAACATGAATAATTTAATGAAGCAAGCACAAATGCTTCAAAAACAAATGCAATCAATGCAAGAGGAAATCGAAGCATCAGAATTCGAAGGCTCAGCTGGCGGCGGTGCAGTTGTTGCAAAAGTTAACGGAAAGAAAGAATTAATCGCACTTAATATAAAGCCAGAAGTTGTAGATCCAGATGATGTTGAAATGTTAGAAGATCTAGTTTTCTCAGCTGTTAAGCAAGCTTTAGAAAAAGCTTCTGAAGAAACTTCAGAAAAGATGGGTAAATTAACTGGTGGAATGGGAATGCCAGGATTATTCTAATAGAAATACTTATTAAATTTGAAAACTCTGCTGAAACTTCTCAGCGGAGTTTTTTATAAATAGAGAGAATTTAGTTTAAATAATAGGAGGAAAAAGGATGGAATTTTATCCAGTAGCTATAGAAAAGTTAATTGAAGAGTTTGCTAAATTACCTAGTATAGGAAAAAAATCAGCTCAAAGATTAACTTTACATATTTTAAATTTGCCAAAGGATGAGGTAGAGGAATTTGCAAATGCCTTAGTAAAAGCAAGAGGAACTATTAAATATTGTTCTGTATGTGGTAATTTTACAGATACAGATCCATGTGCAATATGTTCAAATCCTAATAGAGAAAAAGATATAATATGTGTGGTTGAACAACCTAAGGATATTATGACAATGGAAAAAGTTAAAGAATTTAATGGTTTATATCATGTTTTACATGGAACTATTTCTCCAATGCAAGGAAGAGGACCACAGGATATAAGAATAAGAGAATTAGTAGCAAGAATGAGCGGAGATGTAAAAGAGGTTATTGTAGCTACAAACCCTACTATTGAAGGGGAAGCTACAGCTATGTATATTTCAAAGATATTAAAGCCATTAGATGTTAAGGTTACTAGAATTGCAGCAGGAATCCCAGTTGGGGGAGATTTAGAGTATGCAGATGAAGTAACTTTATCTAAAGCCTTAGAAGGTAGAACTGTTATATAAAGATTGTTTAGGGCTTGTGATTCTAAATAAGATATAAATTATTTTATAATACAAATTGAGCTTAAAATACAGTATTAAATCTTTATAATGGTAATTAAATAATATAAACACAAGGGAATTAACTAATTAAAAAAGTTAAAATACAAAGTTAAATCTTTATAACACCTGAATATAACTTGGACATTTTGGAAATAATTCCAAAGGAATAAGTTGGAGGTGTTAGTTATGGATAAAAAGAAAATTTCTGATTACTTAATAAAAAAGATAGATTATTCAAATCAAGATGAGGAAATATTAAAAGCTATTGAGCAAACCATACTGGAAATGGAGGTTGCAAGATCAGCTTTTCAAAATGCTTGTGATGATAAACTTATAGAATCTTTAATATATAAAGAGCAAGATATTAACGCTAGATATGAATACCTAATAAGAGAAGCTAAAAAAAGAGGTATAAAAGTTAGTATGGAACATATATTTAAGAATGCTAGGATAAGTATAATTTAAAAAGGTGGTAGATTTATGGATATAGGAGCGTTATCCTTAGATGATATAATTCTTCTAATTGTAGGAGTGCTTGTTGCAATATTAATTTTAAGATTAATATTTGGATCAATAGGGAAAATAATAGGTTTGGTTATTAATAGTGTCTTTGGGGCTATACTACTTATGATTGTTAATTACTTTGGAGCTTATTTTGGCATAACTATAGGAATAAACTTATTAACTGCTTTAATAGCAGGTATTTTAGGAATACCTGGAGTAGTTTTAATGATATTATTCCAAGTTTTTGTTAGATAAATATAAGAATTTATATAAATAAAAAAACAGGTGAAATCACCTGTTTTTTTATTTTTAGATGGGAGGAAACTTGCAAAGTAAGCAAGGAATGTATTAAGCACTTCTTCCTTTTCTAAGGAGAGGAGTAGTCAAAAAATGAAGAAGCAATTAATCACTCTTTATATTAATATATGTTTTTAAATAAAATTTGCTACTTAAAGAAATAAAAATCATAAAAATATATTTATAAAAGTATATTTATAGAGAATTTATACTTTAGTGAATGGAGAATTTTATGAAGAGTAATAACTTAATTCTAGATAAATACAAGTCTAGAGGGATTAGAGGATTAATAGTTTTAGGAATAGCTTATTTCTTTTTAATGGGAAATTACAGTATGATAAGATACTTTTTTCAGGCAGGGCAAGGGGATTTAGATATTTCCATAATAAATAAATGTTTTTCAATGGGTAGTGTAGATAAATTTTTATTATTTTTATTTTTAGTTTGGAGTGTTGGATTTTTATTTAAGGATAAAGAAAATGAGTTAAAGGAAACTTTAGTTGTGGGAGAGGAGAATACAAAGAAATATTTCTTTTCTAAAGCTATTTTAATTTATGGAGTTTCTCTAATACCTATGTTAATTAACATATTTATAAAATTAATTTTTTATATATCATATAGAAATATTTTTAGTTTAGATAAGCTTATTATAAGTTTTCTTTATTTCATAGCATTAGGATTATTATTTACTTCAATAATTTTTATTATGAATTTAATTGTTAAGGATAGAATGTTTGCTGGAATATTTCTAATATTTTTTATGGAGGGTTTAATTTTAATCTTTTCAGTAAGTGAGCTTTTAATTAGTGATAAACTTATTTGGGTTAGAAATTTCTTGAGTTTTATTGGTGAGAAAGTCTTATTAATTTTTAATTTATTAAATTTAGATTTTGATACCAATTCTTTTTCTTTAGGGAGACAGTTTATATTTATAATAATCTTAGTGTTAATTTCAGTATTACTTATTTATCTTTCAAGATTAATTTTAAAAATAATGAATTTTAAATATTTAGATAGACCATATTTCTTTGAAATACCTAGATATTTTATTTATATTTTTATGAGTATATTAATTGGATTTGTATTTGTAAATGCCATAGGATATTTAATTATAATGTTTATTTCAAGTGTAAGTTATGTTAAGGGAACCTTTATGGTTAACATAGCATCTTTAATTTCTATGGTTTTATTATTTGTTTTTTTAGAGATTTTATATAGAAGAAAGATATTAAATAAGGATTTAATAGAAGATAATATCGAAGTATGCAATGAAATTCAACCTTGTATAGGTGATTATATTGAATTTGATGAAACTACAGGTTTTTTAAATAATAATAAGACAATTGATAAAGAAGAAAATTTTAATAATAGTTTATAAGATAAATGAGAATCAAACCAATATATTAGTCTTCCTTTTAAACTTACAATTTAAATAAATATAATATTTATAAGAATCTTTTTGTTTTAAAGAAAAGATTAAAAGTGATATACTTTTAACTGTATGTAAGAGAGGAACAGGAGGTTTGTTATGGCTGTTGGAACAAGTATAAATTGTAAGTATTGTATAGATTTTAAGAATGATAGATGTGATGGAACAGAAAAAAATTGTCTTTGTAGACTTTGCCCTAGAAATTTAGGACAATGTATATGTGTAAAATACTGTAGAGAAACAGAGTCAGTTTTATTTTGGAATGATGAAGAGGAATAATTTAGTATAAAAAAACTTTCTTAGAAAATACTAAGCATATAGTATTGTTCTGAGAAAGGAGAATTTGTATGGCTATTAGTGAAGAATTTATAGATATAGCAGAAAATTGTGTTGATTATTCAGCTAGGCATAGAGAAGCAGTATCTTCAATGAATTCTTGTAAAAGCTGTTTAAATTGCAATGAGTTTCATAGTGGAACTTGTGAAAAGGAAATGGAGAATAAATTCAACATTTTACAGGATATGATTTAATTTATATTTGAAAGACCTTAATCAATATTTTTTTGATAGAGGTCTTTTTTTATTTCTAAAAAGGCAATTTATAATTATTTTTATTTATTTTTGTATCACCAATGAAGAAAATTTATTATATACTAATAAATAAAATAATTGTTAAGGTAAAGGAGGGGATTACATGCATAAAAAGCTATTTATACCAGGACCTGTGGAGGTAAGAGAGGAAGTATTAGAAAAAATGGCTACTCCTATGATTGGGCATAGAAGTAAAGATGCATCTCAATTACAGAGAAGAATAAGCGATAATTTAAGGAAATTATTTTTTACTAATAAGGAAATACTTTTATCAACAACTTCAGGAAGTGGATTAATGGAGGGAGCTATAAGAAGTTGTACTTTAAAGAAGGCTGCTGTATTTTCTGTGGGGGCTTTTGGGGATAGATGGTATGAAATGGGGATAAGTAATAATGTTCCTGTGGATAAATTTGAAGTTCCTTGGGGAAAAAGTATTAATGTAGATTTAATTGATTCAGTTCTTAAAACTGGACAGTATGATTTAATAACAGTAACTCATAATGAAACATCTACAGGGGTTATGAATGATTTAGAAGCAATAAGCAAAGTTATAAGAAAATATCCAGAGGTTATATTCTGTGTTGATGCAGTTAGTTCTGCAGGTGGAAGTAAAATAGAGGTGGATAAACTTAATATAGATATATGTATTACTTCTTCACAAAAAGCTTTAGGGCTTCCTCCAGGAATAGCAATATGTACATTTTCAGAAAGAGCTAGGGAAAGAGCAGAAAAAGTTAAGTTTAGAGGAACATATTTAGATTTATTAGCTTTATATAAATATATTAAAAAGAAGGATTATCAATATCCATCAACGCCTTCTATTTCACATATGTATGCTTTAGATTACCAGTTAGATTATATATTAAATGTAGAAGGGCTAGAAAATAGATTCAATAGACATATTGAAATGGCTAAAATGGTTAGAGAATGGGCAGAAAAATATTTTGAAATTTATCCTGAAAAGGGGTACTATTCAAATACTCTTACAACCATAAAAAATAATAAAAATATAGATATTGGGGCTTTAAATAAGGAACTTGGGAAAAGAGGATTTCAAATATCTAATGGGTATGGAAAGCTAAAGGATAAGACATTTAGAATAGCACACATGGCTGACTGCCAAGTTAAAGATATAAAAGAATTATTAAGCAATATAAATGAAATTTTAGAATTGGAATAAATTTAAGCCCACACTGATTAGTGTGGGTTTCTTTTATACTAAATAATTTATTAAGGGGGCTATTTTGATATGTTAAGAATACTTTTAAATGATGGATTAGATAAAAAAGCTATTAGCAATTTGGAAATGCTAGGTTGTGATGTTGATACTAATCATTATGATATAGAGGATTTAAAAGAAAAAATAAAAGAAGTAGACTGTATAGTTATAAGGTCTGCCACAAAAATTACAAGAGAATTAATAGATGAAGCGATTAAAGGTGGAAACTTAAAATTAATTATAAGAGGTGGAGTAGGACTTGATAATATAGATGTTAAATATGCTGAACAAAATGGAATTAAAGTAAGAAATACTCCTAATGCAAGTTCTTCATCAGTTGCAGAGATTATATTAGCCCATATGTTCTCTTTAGCAAGATTTTTAAATCAATCTAATATAACTATGAAAGCTGGTCTTTGGAAAAAGAAAGATTATGTTGGTGTTGAGCTTGAAGGAAAAACTCTTGGGATTATAGGTATGGGAAGAATAGGATCTGAATTAGCTAAGAAATGTACAGCTTTAGGTATGAAAATAATATACTTTGATCTGATGGATATTAAGAATATAGACAATAATTATAGAAAAGTAGAATTTGATGAGTTATTAAGAGAATCAGATTTTATTTCTATAAATATTTCTGGAACTAAGAGTATAATTGGAAGTGAAGAATTAAAAAAGGTTAAAAAGGGAGCCTTTATAATAAATACTTCTAGGGGAAAAGCACTAGATGAGGAGGCAATAATAACTAGTTTAAATGATGGAACTTTAGGTGGCGTTGGACTAGATGTATTCTTAGAAGAGCCAAGTAAAAATTTAGAATTAATAAAGCATCCTAAAGTAAGTTTAACTCCTCATATTGGAGCTTCAACAAAAGAGGCTCAGATGAAAATAGGGGAGGAAGTTATAAATATAATAAAAGAAGAGATGTATAAGTAAAATTTAAAATATATAACTGTAGATTTAAAGATTAAACTTTAGATAAAAAGAAAAAAGCCTTATTTTAAATATTACTGATTTTATATATGAATGTAATCTAATAATAATTAAAATAGGGGCTAATTTTTAGAGGGAGAGTGAGGAATATGGTTAATATAAAAGCTTTTAAAGCTTTAAGACCAAGAAAGGACTTAGTAGAAAAAGTTGCTGCATTACCATACGATGTTTTGAGTAGGGATGAAGCAAAAGAGGAAGTAAAAAACAATGAGTTTTCCTTTTTAAATATTGATAAAGCTGAAACTTATTTTCCAGAAAATATTAGTGAGTATTCTGAAGAGGTTTATAAAAAAGCGGGAGAGAATTTGGAAAGATTTATTAAAAACAATATTTTTATAAAAGAAGAAAAAGATTGTTTATATATTTATGAGTTGGTTTTAGATGGAAAATCCCAAAGGGGAATTGTTTCATGCTTATCTGTTGATGATTATTTAAATAACACAATAAAAAAACATGAATTTACTAGAGACAAAAAAGAAGAAGATAGAGTAAAACATATAAAAGCTTGTAATGCTCAAACAGGACCAATATTTTTAACCTATAGAGATTCAGAAAAAATAAGTAATATAGTTTCAAAAATAGTTTTAGAAAAGCCTTTATATGATTTTATTTCTGATGATGGAGTTTTGCACAGAGTTTGGAAGATAGATGATAAATCTATTATAGATGAAATAATAAAAGAGTTTAAAGAAATTAATTCAATATATATAGCAGATGGACATCATAGGTCAGAAGCAGCTGTAAAAGTATGTTTAGAAAGAAGAGAAAAGGGAGAATGCTTACCTGAGGATGAATGTAATTATTTCCTAGGAGTTTTATTTCCTAAAACAGAACTTACAGTTATAGATTATAATAGAGTAGTTAAAGATTTAAATGGATTAAGTGAAGAGGAATTTTTATTGAAATTAGAAGAAAAATTTCAAATAACTAAATTAAATAAGGAAGATAATCCAAAACCTAAACATAAACATAAAGGTGAGTTTGGGATGTATATTAATGGAGATTGGTTCAAATTAGAGTATAAAGAGAAAAATGAAATTTCACTAATAGAAAAAACAAAAACTGATTTAGTTAAAAATTTAGATGTTTCTATACTTCAAGATAATATTTTAGAGCCTATATTAGGAATAAAAGATGTAAGAAATGATGAGAGAATAGATTTTGTTGGAGGTATAAGAGGGATTAAAGAATTAGAAAGAAGAGTATCAGAGGATATGAAAGTTGCTTTTGCTCTTTATCCAACAAGTCTAGAAGAGGTAATGAAAATTTCTGATAAGGGGTTAATAATGCCACCAAAATCAACATGGTTTGAGCCTAAGCTTAGAAGTGGAATATTCATTCATAAAATATAAAAAGGGATATTATCCAAAATATAATAAAACTTATTTTGGATAATATCCTTTTATATTAAGCCATTTTTAAAATCATTGATTTTAATATTGAAGTAGAGTTTTTAACTCCTATAGCTGTAAACTCAGCGAAGTCCATATGTGCTCCATTATTTGCATTATCAGATATTGATCTTATAACAAGGAATGGAATATTGTTTAAGTAACAAACGTGAGCTATACTTCCACCTTCCATTTCACAAGCAGAAGCTCCAAATTCCTCTTCTAACCATTTAACCTTTTCTACACTAGCAACAAATTGGTCACCAGTAACTATTCTTCCAGTGAAGCTCTTTATTTCTTCATTTTCTTTACAAGCTTCTTCGCAAAGGTCAACTAATTCTTGTGAACATTTAAAATCAAAGGTATCTAATCTTGGTATTTGTCCTATAGGATCTCCAAAGGCAGATGTGTCCATATCATATTGAACTAATGAGTTACCTATAACAACATCACCAGGATATATTTCCATGCCTATACCACCAGCAACACCAACGTTTATAACCTTATTAACTTTGTATTCACTTATTAATATTTGAGTACAAACGGCAGCATTAACCTTACCTATACCACATACAACGGCTACAACCTCTTGACCCCAAAGAGTACCTTGGTGGAAAGTCATATTAGCCTTAGTTTCTTTAGATTTTACTTCCATGTCTTTTAAAAGAATTTCTAATTCTTCGCTCATAGCGGCGATTATTCCTAAAGTCATTTTAAATTCCTCCTCAAATTAAATTCATAAAGTTATTATATATTAAAAAAAGATCATATCATAGAAATTTAGAAAGTAAATAGATTTAAAAACACACTTTAGCCTTTTATTATTAATTAGAATTTACTTAAATTAGGGCTTAATCCAAGAAATTTTATATGAATTTTCTAGAGAGAAGTAAGTTTTTAAAAGAATTATATGTTAATATAAATGAAAAACTTTATTTATATTAAGTAGAATGTATATAATATTAATGAATTTGTGTGTTTATTAAGTATAAGAATAAACATTATAAGTTTGAGATATTTATTTTAGAACATATTATAGAGGATTAACATAGGGGAAATTTTATTAACTTAAGAAGGAGAGAAAGTTTATGTTACAACATTCATTGTCAAGAACAGAATTACTAATAGGTAAAGATGCTTTAGATAAATTAGCAAAGAGCAAAGTTATGGTATTTGGAGTTGGTGGAGTAGGAAGCTTTACTGTAGAAGCTTTAGCTAGAGCAGGAGTAGGAAACTTAATTTTAGTTGATGATGATACTGTTTGTTTAACAAATTTAAACAGACAAATACATGCTACATATAAAACTATAAGTAAAAACAAAGTAGAGGTTATGAAGGAAAGAGTTCTTTCAGTAAATAGAAATTGTAATGTGGAAACTATACAAGTTTTTGTTACTCCAGATAACTTAGAAGAAATAATACCAGATGATGTAGATTATGTGGTAGATGCCATTGATACTGTTTCAGCTAAGATAGCTCTTGCTGTTTATTGTGAACAAAAAGGAATAAAACTTATGAGTTCAATGGGAACTGGAAACAAATTAAATCCAGCAGAGTTTAAAGTAGCTGATATATACAATACAAAGGTATGTCCGCTAGCTAAGGTTATGAGATATGAACTTAGAAAAAGAGGGGTTAAGAAATTAAAGGTTGTTTATTCAGAAGAAATGCCTAGAAAACCAAAGGTTGAAGATGTAGTTACTTGCAAAACAGGATGTGTTTGTACTGGTGGAACTAAAAAATGTTCAGCTAAAAGACAAATACCAGGAAGTGTATCTTTCGTACCTCCAGTAGCTGGTATGATAATAGCATCAGAAGTGGTTAAAGATTTAATAAAAGAATATATTTAATATAGAGAAATTTGGGCTTTATCAAAATATAATAATAAAAATTATTTTGATATAAGCTCTTTTTCTATTTATAAAGCTTTAGATTTTAAAATATAAAGAAGTTTTTAATTATGTAGAGTAAGTATACATAATTAAGCACTATTCAATGTTTTTATGGTATAATTTTTATGTTTTTGTTTTTTATAAATAACTACTATAGATTATATATTTTTTATAGTTTAAAGTAGTATATTTTAATAATATAGATCTAATAAAGTTTTATTTATTTTAAATAATAAGGAGAAGTAATAATGAACAGTAAAAAGCAAAATTATGTTGCATTAGCTTTTCTATTTATAATGATGATTTTAGCAGCTATAGTTGAAAATACTAAAGGTATATTCATACCAGTATTTAAACAGGAATTTGGAGTTAACGATAATACTATAAGTAACTTACTTATTTCTACTTCAGCTGCTTATATGGTATTAACATTTATAGGTGGAATGCTTTGCGAAAAGTTTGGACAGAAAAAGGTATTTTTAGCTGGATTGATGGTGATATTTTTATCACTTATATTTTTATCTTTTACAAAAAACTATTTAATGTTATATACAGGAATGGTAATAAGTAGTGCTGGTATAGCAATGGTTGCAATATCATGTAATACAGTTCTTCCTATATTAGCATTAACGGCACAAAACGTAATAATGAATGTTATGCATGCTTGCTACGGGTTAGGCTCTTCAGTTGGCCAAGGATTATTTGGTTCATTAACTTCAAGAGGAGTTAACTGGAGAACTATGTATTTCTTTGTAGGGTTAGTTTATTTAGCAGTATTCATATGTTTTATATTCGTTAAAATACCTAGAACAGAAATAGTTAAAGAAAAAGATAAGATGACTATAATAGAAGCTTTATCAAATAAGGTAATAGTTGCCTATATGCTTGCCTTAGGATTATATGTATTTACAGAGCAAGGTATATCAAATTGGTTCGTAAATTACATGAAGTATGGTTATAATATAAATGAGCAAAAAGCAGGAATGTATTTATCACTATTTTTTGCTATATTCACCATAGGAAGATTATTTGGTGGATTTGTAGTAGAAAAAAGAGGATATTTCAATATATTATATAAAACATTAATAATAGGAGCTGCACTTTGTATCTTAGGTTTACTTTTAGGTAGAAACGGTATGCTGATAATATCTGTATCAGGATTATTCTTCTCAATAACATTCCCAACTACAGTTTTAACTATTAGTAAGGTTTTTGATAAGAATGTTGCATATATTACGGGGATTGTAATAACATCAGCTAGTTTAGTTGGTATGATTCTTAACAAGGCTATTGGATTGTTAAATGAAAGTGTTGGACCAGATAAGGCATTTTATATTATACCTGCAAGTGCGATTTTATCTGCCGTTTTAATGTTCTACTTATACTTAAATACTAAGAAGAGGCTAGTAAAGTAAAAAATATAAATTGGAGAGTAGAGTATGTCTTTTGATAAAAATGTATTTATAGAAGCAATAAGAGGAAATGATAGGGAATACGTTGTAAAAGATAAAGTTGGCATAATACTAGGTAGATTTTTCTTGAAGGATTTAGATAGTAAAAATAAAAAAGTTGATGTTAAGTTTAAATTTTACAAAGAAGATAACTATAAACTTATGAAAGAGACTTTAAGAAAGATTTTAAAGGTTTTGTTTGCTGAAAAAGACATATATAAAATTAATCTTTTTGTTTCAGATATAAAAAACTTTAATGCTTATTTAGATTTAGGTTTTATGCTTGAGGGTATATTATCAGACAATGTATGTAATAATGGTATTCAGAAAGATGAATATATTATGGGTATAAATATAAATGACTTTAATGATAAGGTTAAATTAGTTCAGTTTCAATTAAATACTGAAAGATTAGCCCTTAGAAATTTAACTCCAGAGAATACAGAAGAAATGCTTGATTATTATATAAGAAATGAAGATCATTTAAGACAGTATGAACCTACTAGAGATAGCGGTTTTTATACTTATGAAGGACAAAAAGAAATTTTAACAGAAAGTTTTAGACAGTTTATAGATGGGAATTCAATTGATTTAGGTATATTTAAAGATGAAAAACTAATAGGAAAAATAAAATTATCTAATATAGTCTATGGAATATTAAGAAATGCCTTTGTTGGATACTCCATAGATAAGGAGTATCAAGGAAAAGGCTATATGAAAGAAGCACTTAATACAGTATGTAGTTACGCTTTTGAAGAAATGGGTTTACATAGACTAGAGGCTTCAACATTAATGGAGAATTCTAGATCTCAAGGAGTATTAAAGGCTTGTGGATTTAATGAATTAGGTATTAGTGAAAAATATTTATACATTAATGGTGAATGGAGAGATCATAAAATATTTTATAAGGTGAACGATGACTTATAAGGGTTAAGGAGGAACAATGTTGTCTCTAAATACGAAAAATAATCTTTACAGAGAGATACTAGATAGGATAGATAGAGGAGGAAATTGGGAAATGATAGTTGTGGATGGAGTTGTTGGAGTAGGTAAAAGTACTTTAATGAACATCTTAGCAGAGAGAGGATTAATAGCTTATGAGGAACCTGTGGTGGACAATCCTATATTAGAAAAATTCTATTATGATAGGAATAGATATTCTTTTCCGCTTCAAGTATTCTTTTTAAATAAAAGATTCAAGCATATAAAAGAAGCTGGACTTGTAGAAAATTCAGTTATGGATAGAAGTATATACGGAGATGTTATATTTGCTAAGATGCTATGTGAAAAGGGCGAAATGACAGTTGAAGAGTTTGAATTATATAAAGAGCTTTTAGAAAATATGCTAGAGCATGTTAAAGCACCAAAATTAATGGTATATCTAGAAATATCAGTAGATGAAGCTATGAAGAGAATTCAAAAAAGAGGTAGAGATTACGAGCAAGTAGTTGAAAGAGAATATTGGGAGAAGCTTAATAATGAGTATAGAGAGTATTTTGAAAACTATAATGTCTCTCCTATATTAAGAATAAATGTTGATGAGTTAGATTTTGAAAATGTACCAGAAGATAGAGAATATGTTTTAAATCTTATAGATAAGAAATTAAGCGAATTAGAAAATAATAAATAAGTTTATTTAAAAGAAGAGGATATTTAGTTATTCTCTTCTTTTTTATATTATTAAAGTATTTTTTTATTTAAGTTGAGTAATTATATGAATATTTTAAGGAAAAAAGGTAATTATAATAAAGAATTGATTATTAATTTAGATTTTTACAAGGGTTAAACATACAAAACTATCCATAAATGAATAGTAATTGAATATAATATCTATAAACTTTTCCTAGTGTGTCAATATATGATATACAGAGAAAATAAAAGGATTTAAAAGATTAGTTTGGATGTTTTTCAAAAACTAAAGTAAATTTTAAATTAAATTAAAGAAATGGTGTTAAGATAATACCTGTCACTAAGGACGGGCAACAAAAAAAGACAATAAGTTGAAAGAAAACAACTTAAAAAGTTTTTTGAAAAAAGTGTTGACAAAGTTCGAGAGTAATGATAAAATAAAGAAGTCGCTTGAGGGCGACAACGAAATGGTCTTTGAAAATTAAACAGAAGATATTAACATAAACCAGCAATTCTTTT
>OAVR01000104.1_pt1 | contig 40217 bp, 34 predicted proteins | sample 1476451 | NCBI WGS metagenome assembly OAVR01 (sample SAMEA2580105, study PRJEB22360) | human gut metagenome | biome: human gut; feature: human-associated habitat; material: faeces | place: Denmark | collected 2008/2010 | reverse complement strand
TGCTGACTGCGCCTGCCCGTACCGCCCGTCCTGCGGCTGTTGTGACTGCCGCGGCGCCTGCGGAGTCTGAGTCGGCTGAGAAGGTTCTGCGTGCCCCTGCGCGCCAGGAGGCGCCCGCTACTGAGCCTGCTGAGCCTACCCGCCTTGAGGCGGCAGCGACCATCCACGACACCTACGAGAAGCTTCCGCATGATGAGCCGGTGCAGGAGCGCGGCGGCATCTTCTCGAAGATGAAGCGTTTCTTTGGCGTGGATGTGTACGAGCCTGAGCATGACGAAGCGCAGGAGAGCGCTGAGAAGGATCAGGCAGTGAAGGAGCAGGCTCTGAAGGCTGAAACGAAGTCCGAGCCCCAGCATGAGCTCCAGCCTGAGCCCCAGCCCGTCATTGATGAGGAGGCGCTGGCTCGTGCCGAGGCTGAGCGTGCTGAGCGTTTGAAGGCGTTGCACGCGGCGGCTGAACAAGAAGCTGCTGAGAAAGAGGTAGCTGAGGAAAGCGCCGTTGAAGAACCCGCTGAGGCTTCTGACCCCGCGCAGGAATCGGCTGCGGAATCGGTGGAGGCCGCCTCCCCGGCTGAGGAGAGCACTCATGAGGGTGCTGTAGCTTCTTCCGGTTCGGTGCTCTCTCATGGCCGCGCTAAGGGCTCGAAGAAGTCGAAGAAGAAGCGTCGTTAGGGCTACCGAATCCCCGTTTTCGCCCCGAGATATCCTCGATATACCCGCAGGAAAAGCGGAAATTCAGGGAAAAACTCCTGAAAAGCCGCTCTCGAATGGTGAAAATGGGGGTAAACCTAGTACTCTAGGTAGGTAGCGCTCTAAAACGCAAGGGTATTTCTGTGCCTAAAATGCGTTTTGGATCGGTTATACCGGTATAAATATCCCCGGGTAGCTACCGAGTCGAATGGCTCGGCCGGGTACGAGTAAAGTGAGGAAATCCTATGGGTTCCGTTATCAAGAAGCGCCGCAAGCGTATGTCCAAGAAGAAGCACCGCAAGCTGCTTCGTAAGACCCGCCACCAGCGCCGCAACAAGAAGTAAATAGACTTCTTTCGCCCCGCCCTCCGTATGGAGAGGCGGGGTTTTTGCGTTCCTACAGTTTTTGCGGGCCGGGTTTTGTATTTGTAGAGGGTATGTGCGGGTCACCTGTTTGGGGTGCGGCGCGCTATCTGAGAGACTGGGATTATGACTGAAACTTCCACTATTAAAGTTCACCTCATGCGTCACGGCGAGGTGCACAACCCCGAGCGTATCGTGTACGGCCGTCTGCCCGGTTACCGTCTGTCCGATAAGGGCCAGCAGATGGTGCGTCTGAGCGCTGAGGAGTTCGCGGCTCGTGCTGAGCGAGGCGCCCGTTTCGTGCATCTGGTCTGCTCGCCGTTGCAGCGTACCCGTGAATCTGCCGCCCCGGTTGAGGAGCTGCTGGGCCTGACCGCGCAGCCGGATGAGCGCGTCATTGAGGCGGATAACTACTTTGAGGGTCTGCACGTGAACGCGCAGGAGCTGCTGAGGAACCCGCGTCACTGGACGAAGCTGTACCACCCGGCGCGCCCCTCCTGGGGTGAGTCGTACCTGGATCAGATCCGCCGTATGGCGGCGGCTGTTCAAGATGCGGCGCGTACCGCCTACGAGCGCGGCGGCGAGGGTGCGGAGGCGATTATTGTGTCGCACCAGCTGCCGATTTGGATTACTCGCCTGGGCGTTGAGGGCCGCATGCTGCAGCATGACCCGCGTGCCCGTGAGTGTAACCTGGCGTCGATTACGACTCTGGCGTTTAACACCACTGATTTTGAGCATGAGATGCCGCATTTTGTGGGGTATTCGGAGCCTGCTGCGCCGCTGTACGGTGGCGTGATTCAGCTGCCCGGTAGCTAACAAACCCGGTAGCTAAAACATCCGGTCGCTAAGTTCCTGAAGCTGTTTTTGAGCATAGAGAAGAGGCTGTGAGCCCATCCGTTGCGGATGCGCTCACAGCCTCTTTCTGTAAATCTTGAGGGGCGCACGAGCTGCAAACCTAGCTGTCCTGACTAGTTCTGCCCGTTACCCTGATTTGGCGTGCCGTCCTCGGGGTCCTGCTTGTTGTTCGATTCTGCTTCGCGGCTGCGGCGTTCGCGTTCTGCTTTTGCTTTGAGCCAGCGCAGGTACTCTTCATCGTCGTCGGGGGAAGATACCGAGGGCGCCGGGGTGCTGCGTCGCTGACCGAAGCTGGGGCGAGGAGCGCCTGCTGCGGGCTGTGCTGCGGGCTGTGCTTTGGGGCGGCCCAGGATAAGCCACATGAGCGGGCCCACCACGGGGAAGAGCAGGGTGACGAGAACCCACAGCCACTTGGGCAGGGTTCGCGCCTCGTGTGCGGGGGTGCGGACGGCGTCCAAGAGGGTGTAAAGGGTCAGCCCCACGATGAGGGCGGCGCCGCCAATAATCAGCATGGCTCGAATCATAAGCACTACTATGACATACCGCCGCGTTATTGCGGAACTGTGAACGGGGTGCCCGCCAACGGCTTAACGGCGCGGCAATCCGGCGCAGATTCGTACGTCGGCTTAGTAACCGGTGAACACCTGAACCTCGTGGCTAATAATATCCAGCGAGCCCAGCCACACGGCGAGGGCAAGAATCACGGAGTACACGAGCGCCACAATACCCGCCTGCTTGAGAACGGGAATCAGGTCGCGGCCGCCGCGCGTCCACACGGTCACGCAGGAGTGGATGGTCGGGCCGACCAGCAGGAAGATCAACAGGAACCAGGGGTTCTCATCGAGCAGGAGCACACCCAGGCCCAGTGCCAGCGCCATCTCCACGATGTAGGTGATGCGCGACCAGCGTTCGCCCAGGCGGACCGCCATGGTCAGCTTGCCCGCCTCAATGTCGGTGGGAATGTCACGTACGTTATTCGCCATGAGCAGCGCACAGGAAATCAAACCAATGCCGATAGCACCAACCCAGCCGAGCAGGGTCAGGGTGTGCGCCTGTGTGTAGAGGGTGCCCAGGGTCGCAACCAGACCAAAGTAGACGAAGACGAACACGTCGCCCAGGCCCATGTAGCCGTAGGGGTGCTTGCCGCCGGTGTAGCCCCACGCCGCGAAGACGCTGGAGGCGCCAATCGCCAGGAACCACCACTGGTTCGCCAGAGCCACCAGGGCAAGACCGGCAAGCATCGCTAGGCCGAAGCAGGCGAAGGCGGCGTACTTGACGGAGCGGGGGCTTGCCACGCCGGAACCGACGAGGCGTAGCGGACCTACGCGGTCTTCGTCGGTGCCCTTGATGCCGTCGGAGTAGTCGTTGGCGTAGTTCACGCCGACCTGCAGGAAGAACGCGACGAGGAACGCCAAGAATGCGTAGAGCGGCTTGAATTCGTTGACCTCGTAGGCGGCAGCTGAGCCGGCAATAATGGGGGCGACGGCGAGCGGCAGGGTGCGCAGGCGAGCGCCTTCAATCCATTGGGCGGCAGTTGCCACGGGGGTTCCTTCCGGGTCTATGTGCGTATGATGCGTGGGTTTTGTGATGAGACGGGTTGTGACGGTGACGGTCAGGGCGTGCGACTGCGTGTGCGGGGTGAAAACCCGCGGATGAGCCTGCTTTAGCCCTGACGGTAGTCTCTGTCCAGGATACTGTATATTTTTGCGCGGTCCGGCTTGCCGGTGCTGGTGAGCGGGAAATCCGGCAGGATGCTCAGCTGCTTGGGTGCGGCGGGGGCGCCGAGCTTTTCGGCGCAGCGGGCACGCAGCAGGGCGCAGAGTTCTTCGTTCAGGGCGGGGCGATTCTCGGTAGGCGCAACCGCGGCACCGGCAGAAGGTACGAGCGTGACCGCGGCGGCAATGGCTGTGCCCCAGCGGGCATCGGGTAGGCCGACTACGCAGGCTTCGCGTACGGCGGGGTGCTCTTCGAGGACGGTCGCCACGGCGCGGGCGGAGATTTTTACGCCTCCGCTAATGAGGACGTCGTCGCTACGTCCGAGCGCTTGCAGGCGTTGCTCGCTACAACTCTTGTTGCTGTTGGGAGCTGCTGCAGAGCTCAGCAGCCCGTAGTCGTCGGTGCGGTACCAGCGGGTGCCGTCGGCGGCGGTGAAGAAGTGCTCGGCGGTGCGGGCGGCGTCGCCAATGTAGCCGCTGGCGAGGTGCGCGCCGCTGATCCAAATACGGCCCACCTGCACAGACTCTTCAATCGCCGACTTCCCCTCAATATCCGGCACGGCGGGCATACCTTCTTCGGGGACGAGTTTAACCTGCACGCCGGGCAGTACGGAGCCGGAGTAGACGCATCCGCCGGCGGTTTCGGCGCTACCGTAGGTGGTCACCGTGTTCAGCCCCAATGCGGTGGCGGCAGCGAGCAGGTCGGCGCTGGCGGGGGCGCCTCCGAGTAGGATTCCGGTGAAGGAGCCAAGCGCCTCGTGAATCTCAGCGCCAAGGTGCGGGTTGGCGTACGCGCTTTCGAGTAGCTTATGGAGCTGGGTGGGCACCAGGGAGATAAACCGGCGTGCCGAGCTCATGCGCTCAGCCGCCTGCAGGAACACCTCGGGGCTAAAGTGCACCGGTTCGGTCACGGAGCGGGCGATGACCGGGGCGGTACCGGCGAGCACGGAGCGGGCGAGCACCTGCGCACCGGCAATGTAGTGCGCCGGAAGAGCCAGGAGCCACTGCGAGGCAGCATCGGAGTTTGAGCCGAAGAAGTGTTCGGTGGCTGCCGCACTGGCGGCAAGAGCTCGTGCAGTCAGTGCGGTGCGTTTGGGGGTTCCGGTGGATCCGGAGGTGCCCACCACCAGGGCAATAGGCTCTGCAGCCTCTACACTCTCCGCACCAGCACCCGCCGCGTACCCACCCAGTAGCTGCTCAAAAGCACCCAGCATGGCGTGAGGGTCGGCGGGCTGATCGGCACGCACCTGTACCGCCTGCGGGTGCAGGGCAGCCTCCTGCGGGGCGGGGGAGGGCGCGAGCCCGGGTACGGGGGTGTTCATCATGGCTAAATCCTTAGCGGCTGTTTCTAGCGGCTGCGTGCTGTCATTCGCCGGTGTCATATGCCGGTGCGGCATCAAATGCGCCGGAGCCGGATTCTTAGCTGAGGTTCTCAGGGTTGAATCCGGCTCCGAGCCTATGCATCTGAAACTACTTCTGTAGAAGGGCTGTCTCTTAGAAGTAGTAGGGGTAGTTGGACCAGTCCGGGTCACGCTTCTGCAAGAACGCGTCGCGACCTTCCACAGCCTCGTCGGTCATGTATGCCATGCGGGTTGCCTCGCCGGCGAAGACCTGCTGGCCGAGCATGCCGTCGTCGGGCAGGTTGAAGGCGTACTTGAGCATGCGGATTGCCTGCGGGGACTGGCGGGCAATGTGCGCCGCGTATTCCAGGCCCTTGTTTTCGAGCTCTGCGTGGGGGACTACGTCGTTGACTGCGCCCATTTCGTACATGCGCTGTGCGTCGTATTCCTTGGCGAGGAAGAAGATTTCGCGGGCGAACTTCTGACCCACCTGGCGTGCGAGCAGTGCTGAACCGTAGCCTGCGTCGAAGGAGCCTACGGTTGCGTCGGTCTGCTTGAACTTGCCGTACTCTTCGGAGGCGATGGTCAGGTCAGCAACTACGTGCAGGGAGTGGCCGCCGCCTGCAGCCCAGCCGGAGACGAGGGCGATAACGACCTTGGGCATGGTGCGGATGAGGCGCTGCACTTCCAGGATGTGCAGTCGGCCTGCGCGTGCCGGGTCGATGCTTTCTGCGGTGTCGCCGCTGGCGTAGTGGTAGCCGTCGCGGCCGCGGATGCGCTGGTCGCCGCCGGAGCAGAATGCCCAGCCGCCGTCCTTGGCGGAGGGGCCGTTGCCGGTGAGCAGTACGGTGCCCACGTTGGAGGTCATGCGGGCGTGATCGAGGGCGCGGTAGAGTTCGTCCACGGTGTGCGGGCGGAATGCGTTGCGGACCTCGGGGCGGTCGAATGCGATGCGCACGGTGGGCAGATCGCGTAGGATTTCGCCGTTTTCGTTGCGCTCAACCTGGCGATGGTAGGTGATGTCGGTGAAGTCTTCGAAGCCTTCGACGACGCGCCAGTCGGCGGGGTTGAAGATGTCCGAGACCTTTTCGGGAAGTTGTGCAGTCATAGACCCTATTCTACGTTGCCCGGGCGCTGTCTGAGGCTGTGAACCTGGTTGCCCAGTATAGCGAATCAGGTTGTCGGGCATATAAGAAGGCCCGGACCGCGTGTGTGCGGCCCGGGCCTTAGAGATTGGGCAAGGAACCTTACCCGGCGTGATTACCTAGGGGCTACTTGACCTTTGCGAGCTCTACCGCGCGGTCGAACTCTTCGTCAATGACCTGGTTCTTCTTGTAGGTGACCAGGGAGACGATGATTGCGACCAGCAATGCCGACGCGAAGCCGGGAACCATTTCGTAGAGCACGGACTTCATCGGGCTCTGGCCCCATGCGAATGCCACAACGGCACCGGTAATCATGGAGGCGAGTGCACCCTGGGTGGTCAGCTTACGCCAGTAGAGGGAGAGCAGAACGGTCGGGCCGAATGCCGAACCGAAGCCCGCCCACGCGAATGCGACCAGCTGCAGAATGGAGCTATTCGGGTTCCACGCCAGGGCGCCGGCGACCAGTGCCACGATTGCCACGCCTGCACGACCGAGCCACAGGGACTTGGACGCGCTGAGCTTCTTCGAGGAGAAGATGCCGTAGAGGTCCTCCACCAGAGCGGAGGAGCACACAATCAGCTGCGAGGAGAGGGTGGACATAATTGCCGCCAGAACCGCAGCCAGAATCAGGCCCGCGATGAGGGGGTGGAACAGAATCTGGGCGAGGTCCAGGAAGACCGACTCAGCGGTTTCGGGGTTGGTGAGGGACGCCTCGGGGTGGCGTGCAAAGTAGGCGATACCCATGAACGCGCCGCTCAGTGCGCCGAACACGGTCAGAACCATCCAGCTGATGCCGATGCGGCGGCCAGACTTAGCGTCCGCGGGGGTGCGCATTGCCATGAATCGCACAATAATGTGCGGCTGACCGAAGTAGCCCAGACCCCATGCGAGGGATGAAACAATACCGGCGAAGGTGGTACCCGCGAAGATGCTCAGTGCGTCGGGGCGTACCTGGCTGATGGACTCAACCACGGGGCCCACGCCGCCGAGGTCAATGATGGTGACGACCGGAACGGCAATCAGTGCTGCGAGCATGAGCAGACCCTGAACCATGTCGGTGTAGGACGCGCCCATGAAGCCGCCGAAGAAGGTGTAGAACACGGTAATGCCTGCCAACAGGAGCATACCGGTGTGGTATTCCTGACCGAAGGAGGACTTGAAGAACAGACCGCCGGACACCATACCGGAGGAGACGTAGAAGGTGAAGAATACCAGAATCACGACACCGGAGACGATGCGCAGCACGCGCTTGGTGTCATGGAGGCGGTTGCTCAGGAAGACTGGGACGGTCACTGCGTCGCCTGCTACTTCGGTGTAGCTACGCAGTCGCGGTGCCACGAACGTCCAGTTGCACCATGCGCCGATGGTCAGGCCGACGGCGAGCCATGCCTGGGAGAGGCCGCTGAGGTAGACGGCGCCGGGCAGACCCATGAGGAGCCAACCGGACATGTCGGAGGCGCCCGCTGAGAGTGCGGCGACGGTGGGGGAGAGCTGACGCCCGCCCAGCACATAGTCGTCGAGGCTGTTGTTCTTGCTATTTGCCCATAGGCCGATTGCGATCATGGCAACAAAATAAATCGCCAGCGCGATGACCTGGTATGTACTCGCGGCCATAATGTTCCTTCTCTCCTGGTGGTAGTGTGCGCCTGTGTGTATTTATGCGCTACCCCATAACTTTATGAGTGGCATAGGATACAGTCTAGGCTTTGAAAAGCTGAAAACAAAGTCTATTTGACGTCTAGGGATGAGAAGTTATGGAATAAATATGTATTTGCTGTGTAAACTTTATGGTCGTACAGGTGGGGTGCTGTGGGAGTATGTGTGAAAAAGTGCCCGAAAAATCCCTGAATTTCAGGGTTTCGGGCACTTGAGTGAAAGATATGTAGTTGAAAAGCAACGCAAACGCTCAATGGCATATGCATCTAAAACGAATTAAACGAAAAATTTAAAAGCCGTTCGGAGTGTTGAACTGTTACAAAACAATGTCACAGAGGTTTAGAGGTCCCTCACGACCCACGGCTCAGAAGCCATACGAGCCGGGTCAAAACGCTCCAAAATCGCCGCCGCATTGGGCACCGGAACATCCGCCGAATGGGCAGAACCATCAACGTTATACACCGGAATGGAGGCGGCAATCCACCCCAAAATCGTCGGGATTTCAACGCCCGCCTCACGCAGCTGCGGCAGGGTCACCGCACCATCACGCTTCGCCAAGCGCTTACCCTCCTCGTTGAGCGCCAGCGGCACATGCGCGTAACGCGGCTGCGTCAAACCCAAAAGCTGCGCCAAATACGACTGGCGAGGCGCCGAAGGGAGTAGATCATCACCGCGCACAATCTGCTCAACCCCCACAAAGGCATCATCCACCACGGAGGTCAGGTTATAGGCATAGGTGCCGTCATTGCGTACCAGCACAAAATCATCCACCAGCCCCGTGTAGGCACCGTAAAAATCATCCTGCACCGTGTAGCTCGTGCACTCGGCGCGCAGACGCAGAGCCGGCGGACGCTGGGTACGGCGCTCCTGTCGCTGTGCTTCCGTCAGCTCACGGCAGGTACCCGGGTATGCGCCCGGGGCACCGTGCGGGGCACTCGACGCCTCCTGAATTTCGCGGCGGGTGCAGTAGCACTCGTACACGAGTCCCGCCTCGCGCAGCTGTTGAACCGCCTGCTCATAGGCGGCAAGGCGCGTGCTCTGGTACAGTACACCTGCTTCCTTGCCCTCGGTGCTTTCGCTACCCTCAATACGCGCTGCCGAGGCGCCGGGACTCGCATCCCAATCCAAACCCAGAGCCGCCAAATCAGCAATCTGACGCTCCGCAGCACCCGGGCGCACGCGATCCAAATCCTCCACACGCAGATAGAAGGGCTTGCCACCGCGGCGCGCCATCGCCCACGCCAAAATAGCGGTGCGCAAATTGCCCAGATGCAAGTCCCCCGAAGGGGAGGGGGCGTAGCGTCCGGTACCGCTGGGGAAAGGCTGAGCTGAGGGACTGGAAAGCGAGGTAGGGGAAGAAGTCATACTCCTATCCTATAGGGCGCGAATTTCTGGTTCCTGCTCAGAGTCTCAGCGGCTCCTCAATGAATCCTAACCGGCGCTGGACTAGCTGGGGGAACGCGCCACCCGGCTAATCAATCTGTGGAGGTTGTCAAGCATCACGTATTAGCTGTCCGTAGAGGCTGAATTATGCAGAATGATGCACTTTCATCCCCTTAGAAGCGTGCAATAGTGCAAAAATATGTTCTCCAGAAGCCCGAATAGCCCCTCAGTCGCCAAAAATTACAGTAGGGTTGTATCTATGGCTCGTACTATTGAACTCGCAGACGGCGTGTACCGTATTGCGACCGACAACTATCGACTGAACACCGGACTGGTCCTCGGACTGGAACGGGCACTTGTCGTGGATACCGGCGCAGGTCCCCGTCAGGCAACCGAAATCTATGATGAGGTTCGCCGTCTCACGCGCCTTCCTATCACCGTCGTAAACACTCACGGTCACTATGAGCGTTTCTTCGGTAACGATGTTTTCGCGGCAATGGGTGCCGAAGAATTCTGGGCGCATCCTCGCGCCGCGCGTGCAATTCGTAAATACGGTGAGGCGCAGCGTCCCTACGTCGAGACGCTCGAACCGGAAATGGCACACCACCAGGGTGCAGCCACCAATATTATTGTTCCCAACCGCCTGGTCGCCAATAGCGGTGACGGTATTACCTTCACCCCCATTGACCTGGGTGAGCGTAGCGCAACCCTCATGTACATGGGTCCCGGCCACACCGACGGTGACATTCTGGTCGGCATTGAAGATGTGCTCTTCATGGGCGGTCTGATTGAAGAGGGTACCGACCCCTACTTCGAGGATTCCTTCCCGGATCGCTGGATTGATACTCTCGGTGCCGTGCTCGAATTTGATCGCTACCGTGTGTTTGTGCCCGGTAATGGTGAGCCGGTGGACCGCACCTTTGTGGAGCGTGAGCGTAACACCATGGTGACCGCTATTGAGTCGATTCGTTCCTCCACTCTGGACCGTGAGGATGAAGCAACTACCGCGGCAATGTATAAGCTGCCGTATGCGCCGGGTGCGACTCGCTTCCTGCTGGATCGATTGGCTCAGCTGGAGAACGCACCGGTGGCGGCGTACCTCGATTCGGAGCACCCGGATACCAGTGGTTTCACGGGTCCGATTACTCTGGGTCAGGCATCGTACTAAACCCCGTATGCAATATGCCTCATGGGGTATAAATACAGGTGAGGGCTGGTTTCTGTGATAGAAACCAGCCCTCACCTTTTATATAGCCTCAGCTGTTTACCTTCAGCGAGGTGACGTTTTTAGTGCTGAACGTACTGGGCGCGCATTGCCTCGCAATCAGCCTTCAGGGAGGCAGGGACCTCACCCATTGCCTCGCACAGCTGAACGAAACGGTGACGCCAATCCAGGCGCTGCAGCGCCTGACGAATCTGCTGCTCACCCTGTGCCGGAGTCCAGCGGGAGGCAGCCTCGGCAACCTGCGCGAGGCCCGCACGAGCATCCGCGTGGTCAATGTCGATGGTCGCGCCGTCCCAGAGAATCTCGCGTACGGTGGTCGTGTTCGGAACCTTGCCGACCACGGTCACGCCCGAAGCCAACGCATCGGTCCAACGACCGGTGATGTACTCCTTGGTCGGGTGAGTGTAGGGTGCCGGGCTGACCGAAGTAGAGAACGCCAGCAGGAACTTCGCGCGGTTCAGAGAATCCTGCAGGTGCTGAGCCGACTCGCGGTCATTTGCGCCGAAGGGTGGGCGGCCCTCAAAGCTCAGACCCAGCTCGCCGGCGAGGGCGGCGGTCGCCTCGTCATCTTCGTAGGCGGCGGGCTGACGGCCCACGCGCAGCAGGTCGGTGCTCTTCGACTCCAGCGCCGCCAGACGGTCGCTGAACTTGCTCCAAACATCCGCACCCCAGGGCAGAACGCCGGGGGCCTTCACGCCCGCAGCGGTCCAGGGCTGAACGTCGTCAACGTCCGCAACGAAAATACGGTCGTAGGTGGAGGACTTAGCCACCGCGGGAATACGGTCATCCCAGAAACTATCAATCACCCAGCCGTAAATCGCGCCGTAGCGGCGGAACGCGAAGGAACGCTGCGAAATGGCGTACAGCTGACCGGGGTCAGAAGCAATCACCAGGCAACGCTTAGAGCCGCCCTTGAGGCGGGGCAGGCGCGCCAGAAGCTTGGTCTCCTTGCTGAGGGATGCGCCCACATCCACGGTGTGCACGGTGCCGCCGGTGTAGCGGGCGAGAAGCTCCGCCATGGCGTGTACGGGAACCCAACCGGCTCCGGAGGGGACAGCAACAATAATATCGAGTGAGCTCATGAGAATCCTTGGGGGCAACGTCCGCCGCATGCACCGGGCTCACCGGGGTAAAACCTCGGGTCGCGGGCGGTGTGCATCAGCGGCAAGAGCGTGAATGTCAATAAATGATAGATAGGGTGCCTTACGTCAGCAGGCGCGCAAAAAACGCGAATGCAGCGGCGAGTGAAACCGCTACGACCGGCTAGCGTTCAGCCACGGAAGGCTATGGCACAGGTAGTTTTCAGTATATCGGTCAACCCTGCGCACGGGGCTTAGCCTGCAGCCTTTAGAAACAGCTTTAGGGTGTGTGAATGCGCACCTCAACGCCCGATTCGGTGCCAAACCCGGCAGCCATGCGCGCCAAATCAGTATTCGGGGCGGCAGCCACCGTGAAGAAACGATCCACAGCCGCAGTGAACTGCTCCTGACGAGCCATATCACCGTGTTCAAGGGTCGTGAAAATACCGCCGCCGGCATCGTCAAAGACCTCAACGCGCAGTTCGGGCAGAAGCTCAGTATTCGGCAGGTTCAGCGAGGACACATCGTGCTGGAAGGTCAGGTCACCGCACAGCAGGGTCACCGGCAGGGCGGCACCACCAATGACCGGGCGGGAGTTCTCATCCACACCGGCAGGATAGTAGCCAGACAGAGACACACCAATAGCGGTCGCAATCGTCCCGTCAATACCGGCAAGACCGCGATTAGCAAACACGCGCGCGGGGGCGGGCTCGCCCAGGGCGGGGGCTGCCGCATCCAAATCACGCACCAGGTTTGAAGAACCCAGCACCATGAGGCGGCGCTGAGCCACCGCATCCTGCCAGACGCGGCGGGCGTAGGAGCGGCCAGCGGTGCGGTTGCGGTAATCGGTGTAGTCAACCGTGCTCTCAGCACCGGGATGTTCGTAGGCGGCAATGGCGCGCAGGCACTCATCCTGCAGCTCGCGGGCGGGCTCAACCCACTGCTCTAGCCAGCTCAGCTCGTCCACCAGCTCATCAGCGGCAGCAGAGGATGCGCACGCAAACTCGGTGAGCTCGTGCGGGGTCGACAGCTCCACGAAGGAGCGAGCGCCCGGCTCGTACCAGCTGGCGCGGCGCGGGGCGTAGAACGCGCACTGAATATCTTCGCGTTCCAGCAGCGCCGTAATCGGGCGCGAAAGCGTCGGGTGGCCGAAGAGCACCACACGCTCAATCTGCGCGGCGGGCTTGAAGGACGCATCGCCGAGCAGCTGCGGGTAGTGAGGAATGGAGGTTACGCCGTGGCGCGCCTCGGAGGAAGGCTCCGCAAACAGCGGCAGGTTCAGCACGCGCGCGAACTCCGCCGCAAACTCGCCGGCACCGTCAGCGGCAACCACCACGGTGCGGTGCGCCGGGGTGAACTCCGCCAGGTCCGCCTGCGCCTCCAGGGAATCCAGAAGCCAACGCTGCTCAGCACTGGAGAGCCCGGAACCTTCAGCGCGGGCGGCGCGGGCACGGCCCTCAGCCTGCGGGTCGTAATCCTCCAGCAGGCTCTGCGCCCACTGCGGCAGCATCTGCGCAAAACGGCCAGAGGGAGTCAGCGGCGTATCGAAACAAATGTTCAGGTGCACCGGGCCAATCGGCTCCGCCGACTGCTTGCGCCAGTGTTCGGCGCTACGACCGGTCAGCGCATTCAGGCATGCGGCAAAGGCCTGAGTCTGCTCGCCCTCCACCTGCTCGGGGTAGGAGGTCAGATCAGCTTCAGCACGCACAAAAGGATAGAAGAAACTCGCCTGGCGGGTCGTCTGATTCACGCCGCTACCGCGCAGACGCTCCGGGCGGTCAGCGCTCAGCACCGCCAGGGGCACACCGGCGTGGTACGCCTCCATGACGGCGGGCATGTACTCGCCCAGCGCCGTACCGGAGGTGCACACCAGACCCACGGGCTGACCGGATGCCTTGGCAATACCCAGGGCGGTAAAGGCTGCACTTCGCTCGTCCACGCGCACGTGCGCAATGAGGGTGCCGGCTTCAGCGGCGGCGGCAATAGCGTACGCAAGAGGTGCGCTGCGGGAACCCGGAGACACGACAACATGCCGCATGCCGGCACGAATCAGCGAATCGAGCACGGATACTGCGGTGAGCATGGCGGGGGTTGAGCGGTTTTCAGTCACCGTACCATTCTAATGCCGTAAGGTTTTTCATTCAGTTATGGTTACCCTTCACGGGCGCGACCTTGATAACTGCAGTCTTCACAGTCCGCAGGCGCGTTCCGCACCTCTTGGGCGGGGGGTGCCGCGCCCCCCCCACCACTGGCGGGTCTGCTCATCGGTGGCAAGACGCTCCAGGCGCTGCGGGCTGGGGGTGATGGCGCGCAGGTCCATGAACCCGTCGCGGGCGATGAGCGGCTCATCGGTGACGTCCTCAGCCATGAGGGAGACCGTGCCCAGACCGCACCCGTACCTCAAAGTCGGAAGGGAAGCCGCCAGGGACGCACCGACACCAATGCCCACCGAAGACTCCAACGCAGAAGAAACCACCGCCGGAAGCTGCGCCTGCTCCACCAGCGCGAGCGCACGGCGTACACCGCCCAGCGGTGCCGCCTTAATAACCATGAGGTCCGCGGCGTTCGCGCGCGCCACCTTCAGCGGGTCTTCCGCCTTGCGGATCGACTCGTCTGCGGCAATGCGGGCGGGCAGCCCCTCCTTGGCAATGGCAAAGCGGAGCGCCGCCATGTCTTCAATGGATGCCACGGGCTGCTCGGCGTAGATAATGCCGTACTCGCAGAGCTTGCGTAGCGCTTCAAGGGCACCGGCGAGGGTGTAGCCCATGTTCGCGTCCACCTTCAGACGCGCATTCGGGAGCGTCTCGCGAGCGGCTGCTACCCGCGCAATATCGTCGGCGAGGCTCTGACCCTTCTCCGCCACCTTGATTTTCAGTTCCTGAATCTCACCCTCGTACTTGGCGAGCACCTCCGGCACACGCTCGGCGGGCACCGCGGGCAGGGTCGCGTTCAGCGGGATGCGCGTACGCACCGGCTTCGGGGTGGGCAACCATGCCGCCTCTAGCGTGCAGGCAAGCCACGCGGCAGACTCCTGCGCACCGTACTCGAGGAAGGGCGCGAACTCGCCCCAGCCGTATGGGCCGCAAATCAGCGCGCTCTGGCGGCTATTGACCCCGCGGAAGGTGACCGTCATCGGAATTTCGACCGTGAACAGGTTCTCCAGAACCTCCTGCAGCGGCGGCAGGGGAGTGTTCGTGAGGTGAAAACCGTAGCCGAGAGGCGGCACGCTCATACTGGTGTTCAAGGTATCTGCCCTTCTGTGATGCGCTATGAGCTCACCATAACATTCTGGGGGCGGGTGGGTGCGCTCGCACCCTGTCACGCATTCTCTGGAAACTCTCAGGTTGTGGTCGAAAAAACTTTAGTTTTTCATAGCTTAACCTGGGATAGTAGGTAGTTATTCGCCCGAGAACTCGGACGGTGCTTCGCATAAAACGGCAGCTTGGGGGCTACCGTTTTGAGGGGCTGGCATCGGCGGGCTCGGGTATCACTAACAGACATGAGGGCGAGAAGGTACAAAGGGTTATGAAGAAGAAAACACCGGCAAATACATCGGGTTCGGAAAACTCCGGTTGGGAGAGCTCCGAAAACCTCGATGCTACCAGTGTGCTTCACCCCGCTGATGTGCATGCGGCCGCTGCTGACAATGCGCCCACTACGGTGTTTTCCTCTGATGAGACTGCGGTGCTCTCTGATTATCAGGACCCGACTCAGGCGCTTTCTGATTATCAGGATCCGACTGCGGTTCTCTCCGATTATCAGGACGCTACCCAGGTGCTCACCTCCCACGAAACGGCTACCCATGCCGCTACGCACAGTGATGACCGCACGAAAGTTTTGACGGATTACGGTTCCTCGCCGGCTAACAAAACTGCGCCTGCAGGTTCCATGAATACCGGTTCCGCGAACGCTGAATCTGCGAATACCGAAGTTATTTCTTCGCACCCCGACACCTCAGAGGTTATTGGCGCGACTCGTCCTTTGCCGCGCGCTTACCGTGCCCCCATTAAGATTCCTGAGACGATTCCCTCGCCGCAGGAACGCGCCTCTCAGGGGAACTACAGCGCGGATGAACCGATGCAAGCTACGCGCCGTCTGGACCCGCCGAAGCCTCCGGTGAGCGGTTTCCCGCTGAACAATCAGATGGGTGCTTCCCCAATGGGTGCGCCTCAGATGGGTGCTCAACAGCCTCTTCCCACGCGTGCGATGCCTCCGCAGCCGGTGGCTTATCCTCCCGAGGCGTATCCTGCCGCCGCCTACCCGAACGGTGCGTATGTTCAGACCGGTCAGGTTCCCGTGGATGCTTCGGGCCGCCCGGTGAATCGTCCCGGCGAAGAGCAGGGGCATCATCTTCCGAGTACCGGTATTTTGATGCGTCACGTGATGGCGTTGCTGTTCTTGGGTCTGTCTCTCTACGGTGCGTTTGTGTTCTTCATTTACACGGCGACCGGCCAGCAGGTTGATGAGCAGGCGTACACCGAGTATGCGCATCAGTTCAAGAGTTACCGCGGTCCGACCCTGACTGCGCTGGATTCTTTACCCACGATTGTTGGTGTGATTGCGGTGCTGGGTCTGATTGCGGTGCTGATTTGGAAGCACCGGTTCCTGCCCTCGCTGATTGGCGTGCTAGTTGGGGCTGCGGCGGTGACGAGCACGTACCTGCTCAAGCACTACCTGATCGTGAAGCCCGACCTGGGTGTTCAGGAGGCGCTGAGCAACTCGGCGCCCAGTGGCCACACGACCTTCGCGGCGGCGGCTGGCGCGGCGCTCTTCCTGGCGGCGCCTCGTTTTTTGCGGCCCACGGTGGCTCTCTGCGCGGCGTTGGCGACCTGCCTGACGGGTGCCTCCACGATTATTAACGGTTGGCATCGCCCGGCGGATGTGGTGACCGCTATTCTGGTCACCGCCATCTGGACGGTCGTGGGTATGGGCGTGTTGCGTTATGTGCGTCCGGCAGATTTTGCGGTGCCGGCGCGCGGTGGTTTGGTGCTGGTGCCGTTGATGACGATTGCGACGCTGTTCCTGTCGTTCTGCGCGGTCATCCTGTATCTGATTGCGATTTTTGCGCCGATTCCCGGTGGTGCGTTTACCGCGGCGACCTGCATGATTATTGCGGTGAGCTTTGGTACGACGGCGTTGATGGTGAACCTGTTGCGTCCGCGTAATAGTAATCGCTCCGCCTATTCGAAGGTGTGGAGTTATCAGTAGATGTTATTCCCCTCCCTGCTCGGGGTGTTTCAGCTTGATGTGAGCTGAGGTATTGTCCAGTTGCGGGGAGGGGAATACAATATAATAAATTTAGTATTTTTAATACCAATATTATGGAGGGGGTTGCGCGCCCCCTTTCACTCACCCCTAAAGAGAAAGGTGCGTACCATGGCAGGTACCCATGAAGGCCGCGTCCTCGTATTCCCCCAGCTCACCGAAGCGCTGACCCCCTTTGAAGATAAGCCCCAGGCCCGCAAGATTGTTGATGCCGACGGCGGCAACCTGACCCTCATGGAACTGGCTGCAGGCCAGTCCTGGCACGAGCACCACAGCGTGCACCCCATCTTCGTGCAGGTGCTCAAGGGCGAGGTGATCTTCCACGTGAAGGACCGCGATATTACCCTGGTGCCCGGCAAGCCGATTCACGTGACCGCCAAGCTGCTGCACTCCCTGCGCGCCGTGAAGGACTCCACCCTGCTGGTGACCATGCTGACCGGTGAATCGCACCCCGAACCCAAGGTCAATATTGACGTCGAAGAGGTCTAAACCCCAGCCTCAAAACCCCTGACCCCAAAACCCCTGACCCCAAAACATTAGCTCGCCGCCGCATCTGCACAGGATGCTGCGGCGAGCTTTTTGTATGCCGTCCTGCCCTCACATATGCCGGCGAGAATACCCTCACGCTACGCCCTGAGCTTTCTGCGCGCTCGTACACCCCGTGCGGGCGTACCCTGGAAAAGTACACTCCCGCTAACCTCACAGGGAGCAAGCCGAAAGGATGCGCAATGCCTAAGTCACTGCAACGCCCCGTTGTTCTTCTCACCGGCGCCAGCTCCGGTATCGGCTATGACGTGGCGCCGCTACTGGTGCGCTACGGCTACACCGTCTACGGTGCCGCCCGCCGCGTTGAGAAGATTGAAGAGCTCGCCTCCGAGGGTGTGAAAGCGCTCAGCATGGATGTTACCGATGAGGCGTCCATGGAAGCCGCCGTACAGCAGATCATTGATGCAGAAGGCCGCATTGACGTGCTTATCAACAATGCAGGCTACGGATCCTACGGCGCCATTGAAGACGTCCCCATTGACGAGGCACGCCGCCAGTTCGAGGTGAACCTCTTTGGCCTGGCGCGCCTCACCCAGCTGGTGCTGCCGCATATGCGCGCACGGGGCAGCGGGCGCATCCTGAACATCTCCTCGATGGCGGGGCGTATTACCTCGCCCCTGGGTGCCTGGTACCACGCCACCAAGTACGCCCTCGAGGCGTTCAGCGATGCACTGCGCATGGAGGTTGAAGAGTTCGGTATCGACGTGGTCATTATCGAGCCCGGCGGTATCAAGACCCCCTGGGGGCTCATCGCGGCAGACCACCTGGAGGAGTCCTCCCGAAACGGCGTCTACGCGGCTCAGGCGCAGCGCGTTGCGGCAAATATGCGCAAGCTCTACTCGCCCTCCTCCAACCTCTCGGAGCCGAAGGTTATCTCTAAAACTATTCTGCGAGCCCTGGAGGCGCGCCGCCCCAAGACCCGCTACCTCGTGGGTTTCGGTGCTAAGCCCTCCGTGTTTCTGCATACGGTGCTATCGGACCGTCTTTTTGACAAGGTGGCGCGCCGCATCTTCTAGAGCCGGAACAGCCGCGAACTAGAGCATTAAAAAGCGGGCGGTGCTGCGCGAAACAGAATGTTTCGTACAGCACCGCCCGCTACGTTTTTCAAGAGCTAGTACTAGTCTACTACGGCGTGGGTCGGATCGAGCACGCGCGCCAAGAAAGCCTGAGTACGTTCGTGCTGGGGGTTACCAATCACCTGATCGGCGTGGCCTTCCTCCACGACCACACCGTCAGCCATGAAGACGACCTTATCGGCGACCTCGCGGGCAAACGCCATCTCGTGGGTCACCACAATCATGGTCATGCCCTCGTCAGCCAGGTTGCGCATAATGCTCAGAACCTCGCCGACCATCTCCGGGTCGAGCGCACTGGTCGGTTCGTCGAAGAGCATCAGGTCCGGGTGCATGGACAGTGCACGTGCAATAGCCACACGCTGCTGCTGACCACCGGACAGCTGAGCCGGGAAGCGGTCTTCCTTGCCCTCCAGGCCAACCTTGGCGAGCTGCTCGCGGGCAACCGCCTCCGCCTCAGCCTTGGAACGGCCCAGAACCTTAATCTGGGCAATCGTGCAGTTATCCAGAATGTTCAGGTGGCCGAACAGGTTGAACTGCTGGAACACCATACCCATGTGGGTACGCACGCGGTTAATGTCTACATCCGGGTCGGTGACCTCGGTATCGCCCACCATGATGGTGCCGTCGTTCGGCTCCTCCAGCAGGTTCACGCAACGCAGCAGGGTGGACTTACCGGAACCCGAAGGACCGATGAGGCACACGACCTCGCCCGGCTCGACCTGCATGTCGATGCCCTTGAGAACCTGAACCTTGCCGTAAGACTTGTGCAGGTTAGAAATGCGCACCGAGGCGGCGGCCATGGATGAAGTTGAAGCAGTCATAGTATCTTCCGTAATCCGTATCTGTCGTTGCGCTTACTTGCGGCCGGTCAGCTGGGTGCGGCGCTCAAAGTATGCGGAGAGCTGGCCCAGCGGAACAGTGATAATCAGGTAGCACAGACCCGCAACCACCAGGGGGGTCAGGCCCGCATTAGCGGCGGTCAGGCCCTCACGGCCGAACTTCGCCAGCTCGTACTGCGAGACGGTTACGCCCAGCAGGTATACGAGGGAGGAGTCCTTGGTCAGCAGGATAACCTCGTTGGTCAGCGGGGGCAGAACCACGCGGAACGCCTGAGGAATAATGATCGAAATCATCGCGCGGGTGTGGGACATACCCAGGGAGCGTGCCGCCTCCATCTGGCCCTTCGGGATCGCCTGCAGGCCCGCACGCAGAACCTCACTAATGTAGGCTGCCGAAACCATACCCAGGGACAGGGTCACCGGAATCAGGTTATCCACGAAGCGGATCTTGAACGCCAGGGGAATACCGTAACCGAACGCGAAGAAGACCAGCAGCGCCGGGATGCCGCGGAAAAGCTCCACGTACAGGGTCGCAATCCAACGGTAGGGAGCGATAGAGGAAATACGCATGAGCGCCAGCAGCAGACCGCCGGAGAGGCCCACGATGAAGCCCAAGGTGGTGTACAGCAGGGTGTTCTTTAACGCCACGGTGATGACGTCGGGGAACTGCTGAGCCGCAACGTCCAGGTTGAATACCTGCTGGCTGAGGGTCTTCCAGTCAGCCAAAAGAATGGCTGCCAGAGCGATAACTGCCAGAAGGGCGTACTGTGCGTAGCGGAAGAGCTTCTGCTTCTGACGGGGTGAGAGTTTAGAGGACATGCGCTTTCTTATTCGTGTGCTGTTCGGTCAAGAGCGTTTTATACGCTCACAAGGGTGAAGGCCGGAGAATCCCCCAACCCAAAAGTAATAAGGGTACTCCTGAATTGGGGGAGAGGCTAACCTGCTAGATGCTTAGGAAGCGGAGGAAGAGGCGCTCGCGGAGGTCGAGGAGGTGGTGCCCACCCACTTGGCCTTCATCTTGTCGAGCTCGCCGTTCTTCTTGAGCTTGTCGATGGTTGCGTTAGCCTTGGCCAGCAGTGCCTTGTTATTGGAGGAAACTGCTGCGGCAATCTGCTCGGTGTTCTCGGAATCCTGGTAGGCGATCTTGAAGGAGTCCGGGTCATTGGTCAGTGCCTCGGACACCACGGAAAGGTTCGCTGCGACTGCCTTGACCTGACCGGTCTTCAGGGCGGAGAACATGAGGGAGGTGTCTTCGTACTGGATGACCTCTGCGCCGTTTTCCTTGGCGTAGGTTTCACCGCTGGTTGCCTGCTGCGCACCAACGCTCACGCCCTTCAGATCTGCGGCGGAGCTGATGGAGGAACCCTTGGGGACCAGGATTGCCAGGTTGTCGTCGAAGTAGACGGTGGTGAATTCCATCTTGCTCTTACGTTCATCGGTCACGCCGATACCCGCAAGGGCGATATCGCACTGACCGGTGGCCAGGCCGGTGCCGGAGTCCAGACCCTCAAAGCTGATGGAGGTCAGCTGAGCCTTCACGCCCAGGTCGGAGGCGATAGCATTGGCGATGTCTGCATCCAGACCGACGATGGTGCCGTTTTCTTCGTATTCGAAGGGCTTGTAGGGGGTGTTGGTGCAGACGCTGAGGGTGCCGGACTTGACGAGGCTGACCTCGCCGTTGGCGTCGGAGTTCTCGTTGGCGGTGGAGACGCAGCCGGTCAGTGCCAGGGGCAGTACTGCCAGTAGTGCGAGGGGCTTAAGGGATGCCTTCTTGAGGATTGCGGTGTTCATTGGGATGCTCCTGTGTGGGGTGTGCGTTCACTCGTTGAGTGGTGCGTTCTATGAAATCTAGAGTCTATTGTGCGCCCGCATGTTAAAAAATGCAAGCACATACATAAATATTCATAAATTTTTGCTGAATATGCATAAATCAACCCTTAAAGAGTGAATAAAACCCCGTCTGAACGACTCAAAAACCTTCACGGCACGCCCCTTAGCACGCCACATGATGCAACTACGGTTCACCCAACTATCGAATCCCCTAACCTCCATGCCACAATTGAGAGCGTGAACGCAGAGAAGAACACCCGCGCAACCCGCGCAACCCTAGACAAGAAAACCAGCGACATCGCCGCCATGTTCGATACCGTAGCCGAACGCTACGACCTCATGAACGGCATCCTCTCCCTCGGCCAGCACATCTACTGGCGCAAGCAGGCAGTCGCAGCCGTAGACGCGCACCCCGGTCAGAAAGTGCTGGACGTAGCCGCAGGTACCGGCGTCTCCTCCGAACCCTTCGCCGATGCCGGCGTGGATGTCATCGCAGCAGACCTCTCCGAAGGCATGCTCGACGTGGGCCGCCGCCGTCGCCCCGACATGACCTTCGTGCAGGCAGACGTCACCGCCCTACCCTTCGACGACGAAACCTTCGACGCAGTGACCATGTCCTACGGTCTGCGCAACGTCGCCAACTACCCCAAGGCACTGAGCGAAATCTACCGCGTGCTCAAGCCCGGCGGACGCATCGTCATCCTCGAGTTCTCCACCCCGACCTTCGCCCCCTTCGGCGCGGTCTACAAGAACTACATCATGAAGGCGATCCCGCCGATTGCCCGCGCAATCTCCTCCAACCCCGAATCCTACGAATACCTCGCCGAGTCCATCATCACCTGGCCCAACCAGCAGGAACTGGCGCAGAAGTTCAAGGAGGCGGGCTTCACCTCCGTACAGTACCGCAACCTCACCGGCGGCATCGTCGCCATTCACCGCGGTTTCAAGCCTGAAGCACACAACGCATAGACACCGCGTTCACACACCACCGAAGACACCAACACCAAGAAGATAGAAGACACCGTGAGCAACGCAGAGCAGCCCATTGCCGCAACCGACCTGCTGGGAGACCTCGACCTGAAACTTCCCGCAGGCTTCGAACTCATTGCCGCAGACCCCAAGCTGGGTCCGCAGATTCTTTCCTCCCTCGCGCGTATTGAGGAGCGCCTGGCCGAGGCGATCGCCCAGACCGACCACCTTGCGGATGTCGCATCCCGTCACCTGCTCTCCGCGGGCGGCAAGCGTGTGCGTCCCCTGCTGGCGCTGCTCTCGGCGGCTGTCGACGGCGAAATCAACGACGAGGTTATTGAAGCCGCCGTGGTCGTTGAGCTAACCCACCTGGCAACCCTCTACCACGACGACGTCATGGACGATGCACCCAAGCGCCGCGGCGTGGACAGCGCCCAGATGATTTGGGGCAACTCCGTCGCGATTCTCACCGGCGACCTGATCTTCTCACGCGCATCCCTGCTGGTGTCCGAGCTGGGTACCCGCCCCATGAAGATTCAGTCCCAGACCTTCGAGCGTCTGGTGCTCGGTCAGCTCTTTGAGACCACCGGCCCCCGCGAGGGCCAGGACCTGCTCGACCACTACATCGCCGTCATTGAGGGTAAGACCGGCTCCCTGATTGCCGCAGCCGGCGAGTACGGCTCCCTGCTTTCGGGCGCTTCCGAAGACGTTATCTCCATGGTCAAGGCGTACGGCGAGCTGGTCGGCGTGGCATTCCAGCTCGCTGACGACGTGATTGACATTGTGAGCGACGGCAAGACCAGCGGTAAGACCCGCGGCACCGACCTGCGCGAGGGCGTGCCCACCCTGCCGACCATCCTGCTGGACCGCGCGGTAGCCGCCGGCGACGAATCTGCTATCAAGGTTCGTGCACTGCTGGATGCCGACCTCAGCTCCGACGAGGCACTGGAAGCCGCTGTGGAGGCGCTCGCCGCCCACCCGGTCACCCAGGAAGCATGGCAGATCGCCTACGACTGGGCGGACCGCGCAATCGCCGCGATTGCTCCGTTGCCCGAGTCCACCGCGAAGGCTGCGCTGGAGTCCTTCGCTCACGCTGTGGTTCACCGCGAGGGCTAAAATACCTCACCACGTAGCGTGTGCGCTGGCGTAAGCGCTGATGCGTCTCATACTTCAAACCCCCGCTGAATCTGACTGGATTCAGCGGGGGTTTTTATGCATTATGGCTAGTCAACGCCGTTTTTCAGGGTGGGTGTGAGCGAGTGCCCTGTCCCGCATGGTTCCGTATGCTGGGGTCTCCTTGACCGCTATATGCCTTTAAGGTAATCCTTATAGGCATGCCTGAGGCGCACATCCACTCTTCAGACGTTTGACGGCTCCCACGCCCACCCCGTGTTGGAGAGCCGTTTACTATTTCTGGACGCGAGCAGAGCCCAAACACTCCGACGGGTTATTCTCGCACCAACCATCCGCGTCCCCACACATTCGAGGTTTACAACTATGGGAGCATCTACCCCTAAGGCGCCCACGAAGCGCGAAGGCTTCTCTAGCCGTCGCGTCTTTATCTTTGCCGCCATCGGTTCTGCTGTTGGTCTGGGCAATATTTGGCGTTTCCCCTACATCGCATTTGATAACGGCGGCGGCGCCTTCATGATTCCCTATATTGTCGCCCTGCTGACCGCCGGTCTGACCTTCCTGTTCTTTGACTACGCAATCGGTCACCGTGCGCGTGCGTCGTCCCCGCTGGCTTTCCGCCGTCTGAACCGTAAGACCGAGTTCATTGGCTGGTGGCACATGGGTATCAACTTTGTCATCGCTATCTACTACGCCGCTATTGTGGCGTGGGCTCTGCGTTACATGGTTTTCTCTTTCACGAATGAGTGGGGCGATAACCCGAAGGCGTTCTTCCAGGGCGAGTTCTTGAAGGTCGCAAAGGATCCCGGCGTCTCCTTGGACTTCAACATGAACATCCTGATTCCCATGGTTCTGGTGTGGGGCGTTCTGCTTGCTGTGATGGCTCTGGGTGTTCAGAAGGGCGTGGGCGCAGCCAACATTATCTTCATCCCGCTGCTGCTGGTCATGTTCGTTGGTTTGGTGATTTACTCGCTGACCCTGCCTGGTGCTGTGGACGGCTTGAACGCTTTGTTCACCCCCAGCTGGGACTCCCTGGCTAACCCCGATGTGTGGGTTGCTGCTTACGGTCAGATTTTCTTCTCGCTGTCCATTGGCTTCGGCATTATGGTCACCTATTCTTCCTATCTGAAGCCTAAGACTGACCTGACCGGTTCCGGTGCTGTGGTTGGTTTCGCGAACTCCGGTTTCGAGCTTCTTGCTGGTATTGGTGTGTTCGCGGCTCTGGGCTTCATGGCTCAGGCTGCTGGCACCCAGGTGAGCGAGGTTGCGACCAGCGGTATTGGTCTGGCGTTCATCGCGTTCCCGACCATTATTTCTCAGGCGCCCGGCGGCGTGCTGATTGGTATCCTCTTCTTCGGCTCCCTGCTCTTTGCTGGTTTCACCTCCCTGATCTCGATTCTTGAGGTGATTATCGCTGGTATTCAGGATAAGTTCGCGACGTCCCGTCTGGCGTCTACCATTCTGGTGATTGTTCCGATGGCTCTGATTTCGCTACTGCTGATGCCGACCACCACCGGCCTGTACGTACTGGATATTCTCGATAACTTCGTGAACCTCTTCGGTATTCTGGCTGCCGGCCTGTGCGCCATTATCGTGGTTGCATACGTGGTGCGTGCTCTGCCCGCTCTGGCTGAGCACCTGAACCGCTACTCCTCCATCAAGGTCGGCAAGATCTGGATGGGTCTGCTGGCTGTCGTGACTCCGCTGGTTCTGGGTTACTCCCTGATTCAGAGCGTTTGGAAGCTGATTCAGACTCCGTATGAGGGTTACCCCGCGGATCTGCTGGCGATTTTCGGTTGGGGCATGAGCGCACTGCTGGTGGTTGGCGCGATTGTTATTTCTCTTTTGCCCTGGTCGAAGAAGTCTCGTGCGGCTGAAGAGCCGCCGGCACCTCCGGTGATTTCCGGTCAGGTGGAGCACGGCCACGTTGATTCGACTATTACCCGTTAGGAGCCCTCATGTCTATCTCCGCAATTGTGATGCTCATTGTGGCAATCCTGATCATTTGGGGTGGCCTGGGTTTGGCTCTGCTGAACCTGCACCGTCATCCGGATCTGGATGCTCTCGATGCTGCTGCTGCTGAAGCTCAGGGGTCTGAGCTTTAGCGTGTGAACGCGATATAAAGTGATGCCCCGCAGGCTAAGGTCTGCGGGGCATCACTTTGTTGTATGCGGGAGTGTATTTTGTGCGGGACAGTGTTTTAGCCGGGTTGGGGAGAGCTACTTGCTCTGTACGTCTTCAGCTTTTACGAGCGGGATCATGCCGGTTTCCGGGTCGGACAGCGCGGAGGCGCGGTAGGAGCGGGAGGCACGCACCGCATCCACGGTGAAAATGATGAGCGCAATCCAGATGAGGCTCAGACCCAGCACCTTATCGGCGCTCATCTGCTCGTGCAGAACGGTCAGCGCCAGAACAAATTGGATGGTCGGGCCCAGGTACTGCACCATGCCAATGACTGACAGCGGTAGCGCCTTGGTTGCCGCCGCAAAGAGCATGAGGGGCACAACGGTGACCACGCCGGTGGATGCGAGAAGCCAGAAGTGCCCGGCACCTTCGCTGAAGAGGGTCATTTGTCCCTGAGCATTGAGCACAAAGAGGGCGGCAATGCCGAAGGGCGCCAGAATCAGAGTTTCGAGAGAGAGTGAAACGATGGGGCTCACGTCGTGGGCTACGCGTGCCTTGAGCAGGCCGTAGATGCCGAAGGAGAACGCCAGGCCCAGACCCGTCCAGGGCACCTGACCATAGATGAGGCTCATCATCAGCACCGCGATACATGAAATTGCGACGGATACCCACTGCGCGGCGCGCAGGCGCTCCTGCAGGAAAATCACGCCCAGCACCACGGAGACCAGCGGGTTAATGAAATATCCCAGGGACGCATCAATCGTGTGACCGCTGGTTGTTGCCATCACGTAGATAAGCCAGTTCGCGCAGATGAGGAACGATGCCGCCGTCAGCACCAGCATGATGCGGCGGTCCTTGAGGGCGCGGCGGAAGTCCGCGGTTGCCCGCACAATCGGTAGTAGCAGGGCGCAGAAAATGAGGGAGAAGACCACTCGCGCCACCACAATCTCAATCGGTCCTGCCGGCGCCATCAGCACAAAATACAGGGGGAGCAGACCCCAAATGATGTAGGTGCCGATGATGGTGATAAACCCGTTGCGGGTGGTGTGCTTCTGCGTTTCTGACATGGTTTCGTCTGACCTGATTCTTCGGTTACGTTCTTCTAAGCTATTCATCGGGATGCGCCGGCTGGGTATCCACACAGGTTTCGATGCGCGCACACTACTGTACCCGATACAGGGTGCAGCATACGCTATAGATGCCTCAGGCGCGGTACCACGAGGATACCGCGCCTGAGGAGTGCTGCGTATTCGGTTTAGAGGCCGAAGAAGCGGGAGAAGAAGCCCTTCTTCTTGGGCTGCTCTGCCTCGCGGCGTGCAGTTTCTTCCTGCTCGCGGCGGGCTGCCTCTTCGTGCTCTGCCTGCAGGTCGGGAGCTGCGCCAGCGTTGCGGATGGGCTCCACGTGCTGCTCTTCGTATTCTGCTGCGGGCTGCTCGGCCTCTGCGGGCTGCTCAGCTACAGTCTCAACGGCGACCGGCTCCTCAGCGTACTCTGCGGAAGCCTCAACGGTCTCGTACTCGGGCTGCTCGGCGCCGATGGACTCGTCAGTGTAGACGCGAGCCTGCTCGGTCTCCTCTGCCTCGTACTCGCCGGGCAGGGTCTCCACGGTGACCAGGCCGGGCTCTGCGTACTCTGCCGGCTCCTGATCGAAGGGAGCCTCGTCGGCGGGGTAGAGGTTCTCGGTGCTCTCGACGCCGGGTACCTCGGTGTCTGCGACCGGTGCGTGCTCGGCGATCTCGACGGCGCGCTCTGCATCAGCCTCGGCACGTGCGGCGGCGCGTTCTGCTGCCTCCTGCTCGCGCTGTGCGTTCTGAGCGGCTGCCTCTGCGGCTGCCACGCGCTCAATCTCGGTGCGCAGTGCGGCGAGGGATTCGCGACGCTGTGCGGCAGCGGCTGCGCACTGCTCCAGAACCTCGGGGCCAACCTGGGGCTCAGCCTGCTCGATGCCGCTGATGCGACCCTCGTCGAACCACAGGCGCAGGGCACCGTCGGTTGCGGTCAGCACGGCGGTTGCCTCGGTGTCCCAGGCGATGTGGAAGCCGCGCTGCTGAGCGTAGGAGTCCACCGCCAGAACCTGGTTGTGGATTTCTTCGCTCTGCAGGGTCTTCGCGATTACGCGACCGATACCCTTGTAGGTCGGGGCCTCGAGGGTCAGCTCGGCACCCTCCAGCAGGGTCCATGCGCGCACGCCAGCGCCCGCGGGCAGCGGGTAGTGTGCGTACAGGCCGCTGATGGTCTTGGTTGCCAGGGTCAGGCGGCGTGCCAGGGACTCGGAGAGGGGCAGCTCGTCGGTGGTCAGTTCGGCCAGGCCGTCACGCTCACCGGTTTCGCGCGCCTGAATAGCAGCGGAAACAACGGAGTCGGGGAAGTAGCCCAGCTGCTGCCAAGACCAAATCCAAGTACCGCGGTTCTCGGATTCGGTGCCCAGCAGGTGCGGCTTGAGCGAAAGCGGGGGAGTGGTCTCAAAATCCAGAGACTGGGAGGTGAAATCCACGTTCCACTCGGAGGTACCCACGAGCTCAGCGAGTCGAGCCTGGTACTCGGTGGAGATAAAGATCGATGCGTCGATAAGGTCCTGCAGAGAATTCGTCATGATTCAAGATTATCAACCTTTTAGCGTTCACTATGCCGTGTATCCCCGGTTTTAGTGTGCGCTTTAGGCGTATTGGATGCTAAGAGGGTCGATTGAGCCGTCTGTGAGAGGTGCAGGGGGAGAGGTAGAGCATATATCTTTCGGCGTAAACTATCTGCGTTGAGTGCCTGTGTTCGTTAGAATCGAAGAGACGGCTTCTTCCGGCACCCTGTAAGCCGACACTACGACCGAACACGGATGCCTCCAGCCGCGCCGTATTCACACTCAAGGATGTATGAACTATGACTGAACCCCGCCTCGCTGAGACGAGTAGCCGTGCCGCGCGCATCCAGGATGCGCTGAACAACATTGGAAGCTGGCTGCTGGATGTCGTTAGTGTTGACCCCGGCTGGAGCGAAATGGTGCTGGACGTCAAACCTCTGGCAGGTCAGATTTTCGTGCGTGTGCGTGAATTCCGCGACGGTGAAGAGTTCATTGGCACTATCGGCCCGCTCAAGGACGGCTCACCCATTATTGCTGAGGTTCGCAAGCTGCAGCGTGCCGCCTACGACGGTAACCGCGGCACCTGGTTCACCGCCTCCATCGTGGTGGCGGCAACCGGCTGGCCCAACCCGCAGTTCAGCGTGGGTGCCTCCTATAACCGTGACGATGAGCCCGCCAGCTGGAAGAATGAAGGCACCCTGACCGCGACCGACGTGCGTGAGCACCTGACTGAGTTCCCGCGTGACGCGTCGCGTATCCCCGCCTGGGCTCGTGAACGTATGGAGGGTCGCGCCCGCCACTCTGCCGCCGCGGCGCTGTCTTCGAGCGAGCACGAGATTCCGAACCCCTACCTGGTCGCCGCTCTTGAGACGTTCCGTAACGATGTGCAGGAGCGAACCCTCATTAACGTGGTTCGCACGATGCTCGGCGGCGACGTTCTACTGGATGCGACCGGTTCCCTGCTGATTCCGTCTGAGACCGACCCGATGGGCCCCGAGTCGGTGCTGACCCACCAGGTTATTCGCATGCCCGAGACCGGTATGCAGGCGTTGTGCGTGTTCTCCTCCTCCGAGCACATTGGTAAGAGCTACGTGCGTCAGGAGTCCGAGGGCGACGAGTTGATTCTGCGTGAACCGGCGATGAAGGTCTTTATCGATTTCCTCGGCAACGAGGCGCTGGACCTGATTGTGGTTGACCCCGGCACCGACCACGAGTGCTACATTGAGCGCGCTCAGGTGCAGTGGATTGTCACTTCGCCCCGTAACGACGGCGCGAAGATGGCGCTGACCCAGGACAACATGCAGATGCTACTCGGCTCGCTGGTGTCCCCGGCGTCCGTGCTGCTGGTGGGTGTTGACCCGGCTGACCCGTCCGGTACCTCTTTCGTCTTTGACCCGGATGAGAACGGTAACCCGCAGAGCCTGCTGGTGTTCACTTCGCCCATTGAGATTGCGGCACTGGATCCGCATATTGAGGTGCGTTCGGCGAACGCCCTGGATATTCTGCGTTACGCCCTGGAGATTGGCGCCCCGAGCGTGAAGGTGAACGCGATTAACCCCTCCACGGTGTTGACCGCGGCGCAGATCCGCGAGCTGCTGGAGATTGTGGGCTCTCAGCCCCGCATGGGTGCCTAAGCCCTTGCATCGAATATCTTAACCGTTGAGGCGGCGACACGAGTTGTGTCGCCGCCTCAACGGTTTAAAACGCTCATGACCGAGCCTGCCCGAGACTCCCGGGGCTATAGGGTTATGCCGCCAGGATGCGCGTTGCCGCTTCCTGCTGGGTGCGGGCGAGTGCCGCCTCCTGCTCGGTCTGGCAGTCTACACATACGCCCTGGTAGAGCACGTCTGCGCTGAAGAGTGCCATGCCGTGAAAATCGCTGGGGGTCAGGCAGGGTGCGGAGCCGACCGCGCAGTCCACGTCTTCGACCTTGCCGCAGCGTACGCAGAAGGCGTGGTGGTGGTTGTCGCCCGTGCGGGTTTCGTAGAGGGCGGGGGTTCCCGGCGGCTCAAACTTACGCAGCAGGTCGATGTCGGTCAGGTCGGCAAGAATCACGTAGACCGACTGAACCGTAATGGCGGGGATGCGCTCGCGGACTGCCTGCACGATGGTGTCGGCGGTGGAGTGCGGGTGTTCCTGCACTGCGTGGAGTACGGCGAGGCGCTGCTTGGTGACGCGGCGGCCCCTGGCGCGCAGTCCGGTGGTCCATGCTTCTTCGAGCTGTTCGGGGCTCATTGCGGAGAGCAGGGGTAGGCCGGTGGTGTGGGCGCAACCGGTGTTGTGATGGTCTGGGCTTTGAGCCTTCTTCGTGTCGGAGGTTGTCTTTGCGTCGGTCATAGGTTTAAGTCTACACGTTATTATGAGAAATTCATCATTATTTTATGAAAAATTCATAATAAGCCGGTGGAGCGTCCCTTTCATCCACTCTGTGGCGCCCCTCCTCGCCCCGGCCTCGGGTGTGAAGAGATGCCGTACAATCAAAGAACCTAGAGTAACCCGTACCGGCAATCACCATCAAGGAGGATAGGGTCATGGTGTACGACTTCACAAACCCCATCTACATTCTGCTGATGATTCTGCTCTTCGGTGTGCCCATCGTGACCCCGGTGATTTACGGCCAGTACCGCAGTACTACCACCGGTTTTGATCTGGAAGGTCAGCTGATGCTCGGCCTGCTCTTCATCCTTTTCCTGGGTGCTTACGGCACGATTCTGCTGCTGGGTATTTTCCCCACTGCTACGGCGCAGGTGCTGGAGCAGGTGCCCCTAGTAAATATCCCTGGCGCTATTCCCTAATCCCTTATGAGCTTTCGGCGCATGGGTGACGCTCTGGGTGAATCTGCGCTCCAGAAGGTGCGCACGCGAGTGCTTGCACGTATTCTATAGAGTCAAGTACACGCTGTACGCACTGACCTAATTGTTCAGGAGGATACCCATGCACAGCCATAACAACGGACTGAAAACTGCCCTGTTGATGGGCTCCATGGTGGGCATGATGCTGCTCATCGGTGGCCTGCTTTCGGCGACTTTCCGCACCTCCATTTTCATCTGGGTTATGGGCCTGTTTAGCTTGGGTTCGGTCGCGTACACCTACTGGAACTCCGATAAGCTTGCTCTGCGTTCCATGAATGCTTACCCGGTCAGCCGTGAAGAGGTTCCGGTGCTTTACGACATTGTGGAGGAGCTGTCCTCCCGCGCGGGCCAGCCCATGCCCGCCCTCTATGTGGCACCGACCATGACTCCGAACGCGTTCGCGACCGGTCGTAACCCGCAGAATGCGGCGGTGTGCTGCACCGAGGGTATTTTGCAGTTGCTGGATGAGCGCGAGATGCGCGGCGTGCTCGGCCACGAGCTGATGCACGTGTACAACCGCGATATCCTCACCTCTTCGGTGGCGGCGGGTATCGCCTCCATTATCGGTACTGTGGCTCAGTTCCTCTCGTTTGGCGCGATGTTCGGCGGATCCAACCGCGATGGTGAACGCGCCAACCCCCTCGCCATGTTCGTGGTTGCCATGCTGGCTCCCATTGCTACGCAGGTCATTCAGATGGCCATTAGCCGCACCCGCGAATTTGATGCCGACGAAGATGGTGCACGTCTGACCGGTGATCCGCTGGCTCTGGCTTCGGCGCTGAACAAGCTGGAGAGCGGTGTGTCCATGTATCCGATGGACCCGAACAACCGCAACACGGAGGCGGCGAGCGCCATGATGATTGCGAACCCCTTCGGTTCGCTGAAGAACATGCTCTCTACTCACCCGCCGATGGACCAGCGTATTGCGCGTCTGCAGCAGCAGGCTCGTGAGATGGGGCAGTACTAAGTCTTTTCTTCGCTGAATCATCCGGGCGCGAGTGTGTCACTGTATGCATGTGACGCTGTACGAATATGACCCGGCGTGACGATTATGACCCGCGATGACGGGTTGGCAGACAAAAATCCTCGGGGTGGCTACTGTGGAAGTAGCCACCCCGAGGATTTTTGTGTAGAAGATTTTACGTTTCGGCTTCTAACCGCCTCCCTCACCCATTGCTGGGCGGGGAGCCTCGCCTGAGTTTAGCGGTAGTTGACGAACTGCAGGTCAATCTCAAGGTCAGCGGACTTGAGCATTGCAATGACTTCCTGCAGGTCATCGCGGGACTTGGAGGAGACGCGCAGCTCATCACCCTGGATGTTTGCCTTCACGCCCTTGGGACCCTCTTCGCGAATCATCTTGGAGATCTTCTTCGCCTGGTCCTGCGCGATGCCTTCCTTGATGGAGCACTCGATACGGGTTTCCTTGCCGGATGCGTAGGGCTTGCCGGAGTCCAGGGACTTCAGGGAGATGCCGCGCTTGACCAGCTTGGACTGGAAAACGTCGAGCACTGCCAGGGCGCGCTCTTCGGCGTTTGCCTTGATGAGGATCTTATCGCCGGAGTAGTCGATTTCTGCACCTACGCCGCGGAAGTCGTAACGCTGGGAGATTTCCTTCTGCGCCTGGTGCAGTGCGTTGGAAACTTCCTGCTTGTCCACCTTGGACACAATGTCGAATGACGATTCGCTAGCCATGGGCTTTCCTTTCGTGAATGAGGTGCTACTGGCACCGGTTAGTACTAGCCTACCGGGTTGGGGCTCTTGTTCACAGCTAACTAACAGAAATACGGGCCTGTTTTACAGGCGTTACCAACCTAAAAAGAGGACAATAGAGATATGACCATTCATAACCTGTCTGCAACGGACGCACACACGAGCGAGGAAGCTCACGACCTGCAAACCCTGCTCTTCATTGACTTGCATACCTCTCTGGGCGCTGAGCCCGAAGATATTCCTGAGGCTGAGCGCCTCAGCGAGCCTGACCACCACGATATTTACCTTGACCTGCACGAGGAAGATGCTGAGCCTTCTCTCTTTGACGGTATCGGTATCACCCTGACGGAACCTTCGCTGGTGGCACGTTTCCGTGGCGTTCGCCGTGACCTGGAGCGTGAGATTGCCGGTGACATGTGCACCGTGGAGCAGGCGCGCCGCTATCTGGAGCACCTGGAGATTGTGCTTCTGCTTGAGCAGGATGGCGATACTCCTTCCCGCTCCTTCTAAAACTGCTGTAGGCGGTGGCTTTATTCGCGGCTTTATTCATAAGGTGAGAGCGTGGGCGCTGCGATAGATATGGGCGCGCGGTGAGCGTGCGCTGACGCTCTTGTGTGACGAAAAGACGATAAATACAACCAGATATATAACCTTCGTCACAAAACCCTATGTGAAGTGTACAAGTCCCTAAAACTGCTGTAGAGTAGTCTCTGTTCGCTTGAGCGAGCAACTAGCACCTAGCTAGGCGGCAGGTTACCCGAGCGGCCAAAGGGGGCTGACTGTAAATCAGCTGGCACTGCCTACGGGGGTTCGAATCCCTCACCTGCCACAAATAGCCCGGTTACGAAAGTAACCGGGCTTTTGTGTATCTAAAACCAGTTTTATAGCGGATTCCGCAGCCGCTTTCCAACCCAGCTGCTTTCCACCGCGGTAATCTTCCACCACAGTGGTCTTCCACAGCAACGGTCTTTCATGGTTGCGCCCGTATTTTCTGGGTGCCCGCATTGGGTGCTTTCCTCAGGATGCTGTAGGGGACGACCACGGGGCTTCGCCCGCCGGGTCGGGCGCCTCCATCATTCGGCTACAGGGACATTCGCCAGAGTATTCGCGACACGCCCGTAAACCGGCTGAAACAGCCGCAAAAAGTATTTACTATGACCGCAATTTGTCATATCTTTCACATGTTTGAATCCCAGAGCGAACAATTAGCGATTGGGGTCTTGAGGGTGTAGCTTTATCTCATGGCTACTAATGAAATTACTCAGCAGAACCTGACTGCTACCGTCGAGAGCAACGACATCGTCTTCCTGGACTTCTGGGCAGATTGGTGCGGTCCCTGCAAGCAGTTCTCCCCCGTCTACGAGGCGGCTTCGGAGAAGCACAGCGACATTGTTTTCGGCAAGGTCGACACCGAGGACCAGGGCCAGCTCGCTCAGGCAGCAGGCATCACCTCCATCCCCACCATCATGGGCTTCCGTGACGGTATCCTGGTTTACCAGCAGGCTGGCGCACTGCGCGAAGACCAGCTGGAGACCGTGATCGGTTCGATCCGCGGGCTCGACATGGACAAGGTCCGTGCAGAAATCGCAGCAGCAGAAGGCTCTGCAGAGAAGAAGTAAGCTCACCACCACAAAAGAGCTTGAACGGGGCGCACCCGCCGGCACAACCGGCTGGGGCGCCCCGTCCCCTTTTAACCTCGTGAGGGAGCGTTAGCGGCCGCGGTGATCCTCAATGGTCATGCGCGCCCCGAACCTCTGCTTTGAGAAGCCAGAGGCGTGCATGAGCCGCACGAGACGCTGCCGATGCGGGCTGTAGGGTACCAGCAGGGCGAGCATACCCGCATCATCGGTGCGTTGACCGGTGAATAGCTCACCGACCGCGTGCGCCAGATGGTAGTCGCCCACGCTGATGGCATCTGGATGCCCGCACACACGCTGCAGAACCTCGGAAATACTCCACGGGCCCACGCCGCGCACAGTGTGCAGGCTCCGCGCCAGAAGCGCCACGTCGCCTTCTGCCGCAATGTTTTTCAGAGACTCGGCGGAACGAGCGTAAGCGTACACGGCATCGTAGCGGCTTTTATCAACGCCCGCCCGATGCCAATCCCAGGTGGGAATCGTCGCCAGGGTCCGGGCGTTTGGGTAGACGCGCATCCCCTCCGGCTGATGCCCCAGCCCGGTCGAAGGGGCGGGGGAGCCGTACTTTCGCAGAACCCAGCCTAAGGTCCTGAACGCTTCGGTCTGGGTGATGCGCTGCTCCACAATGGCGTTGAGCATCTGCCGGTCCAGCTGCCCCGAAGCGCTGAGGCGGAGCCCCGGATTCTGCCGCCACGCCTGCTGAACACGCGGCGGAAGAGACTCAAAAGAAGACAGAGCACCGAACTGTTCGGCGGGGTCGTGCAACCCCAGCCAGTACGTCATTTCCTGCGCTAGCGCCTGAAGGTCGGCTCGCGCCTGCATCTGCTGATCAGCGGCACTATAAGAAACCCAGATACGAATACGCACCGGGCGCATCAGCAGGCGATGCAGGGAGGGGAGAGTCTCGGGAAGCTTAGCTGGCTGCGCCAATCGTTCGGCGTACAGCACCGCCGGGAACTCATGAAACGGCGTGCGAGCCGTCAACCAGATTCTCTCGGCACCATCCGCGCGGCTCAGCGCACGATACGAAAGATCCTGAGCACCGCGGCGCAACGACCCCAACGTCTGCGACAACTGCACCGGAACATGCGGCTCAATCACAACCTCGCATACCTCCGGGCTCAGAGCGCCCGGAAGAGACGAAACAGCGGGGGAGAGAGTACGAACCTGAACGCGCGGTTCGTGAAGAACATCCGCAAGCGCTGGCGCATAGGGCACACCAGCTGCCGCTAAAGGATGCCGGATGCGCCGAGCACCCGCTACCGGGTGGCTGTCAAGGGCCGCACAGTTAGGGGTGACACCGCCGGAGGTTGAGGAAGGAATCGTACTCACCACACCAGTCTATGCGCCCAAACCGGGCAACAACATCCGGGGCAGATATTTGAGGGACAAGATACAAAAAGCGCAGGAAGGGCAGGCACAGCGCTAATGCGATACCCTAAAGGGTAGAGCGAGAACGAACGCAAACTCCGCCACCGGCAACGACAAAGGCGACGCGTTCCACCCGTTCTGTGGGCGCCTGTAGCCCGGACACACACCCCGAGAGAAGGACGCCTATGGCAGCGGAAGCACACGAAGCATCCTCGAATACTGACGCACCTGAACAGAAGAACAGCACCGCCACCAGCGCGGGCAGTACTCAGCGCGCCAAGAAACAGCCGCGTCAGTCCCTCACCGAGCGCGTCAAAAGCATCCGCCCCCTCGAACTACTACCCGGCCTGCTGCTTGCCGCCGCCGTCATGGCACTGTACACCTACTACTCGCTGCAACAGATGAAGCACTGGATTACGCCCTCCTGGGACCTGGCGATTTTCACCCAGATGGCTCAGGCGTACTCGCACTTCTCCGTGCCCATCGTGCCCATTAAGGGGCCCGACTTTAACCTCTGGGGTGACCACTTCCACCCGATTCTGGTGCTCCTGGGACCCATCTACGCGCTGTTCCCCTCACCGACCACGCTACTGGTCGTGCAGAACGCCCTGGTCGCCTTCGCAAGCTTCGCCATTGTGCGCTTCACTCAGCGTGCCTTCGCGCTCGCCCAAAAAACTGAAGATGCGCAGAAGAGTGAACCCGCGCAGAACGCTCAATCCGCAAAACTTCAGGGCGTTATCCCGACCATCACCGGTCTGCTACTCGGCGCCGGATTCGCCCTCAGCTTCGGCGTTCAGCAAGCTATCGCCGCCCAATTCCACGAAGTAGCCTTCGCCGTGCCGCTACTGGCCATGAGCCTCGGCTACCTGGTGCTCGCCTCACGAGTGAGCGGCACCGAACGCGCACGCTACCTCGCCTACGCCTGCTGGTGGGCTCTACCCATTGCCTTCGTTAAAGAAGATATGGGTATTACTGTCGCAGCCATCGGCCTCATCATCTTTATCCGCACCGGCTGGTTGAGCACCGCCGTAGACATTCTGATGCCGCGTCTTTCCGCTGGTACCCCCGCTCCCATGCGCACCCGCATGCAGCAGCTCTACTCCTCGTGGGCACGCACCCCCGCCGTCGCCGAATCCACCATGGTCATGATTTGGGGCGTATTCTGGTCCGCCGTCGCCATCTACGTGATTCTGCCCTACTTCAATAGCGGCGGAAACTTCGACTATGCCGACAAGGTGAACTTATCTGCGGCTCTGGGCGACCCCTTCGGCTCGGCACTGCAGATGCTCAGCAACAACACCAAGCTGGCAACCCTCGGCCTGCTGCTCATTACCGGAGCAGTCCTCTGGGTGATTTCTCCGCTCGCGGCAATTGCCCTGCCGACCCTTGCCTGGCGTCTACTCTCCACCATGGAATCCTACTGGGCAAGCACCTGGCACTACTCGCTCGTGCTCATGCCCGTCGTCTTCTTCGCCCTGCTCGACGCTGTCATGCGGATACGCTACGGAGTGGTTCCCGCTGCGATTCCGGCGCGTTTGGGCGCGCGCGCAGCCGATAGCGCCTCCGCGCAGGAACCTCAGACCAATACCGAGCCCGGCCGCCTGACCGCCACGGCGCGCCGCATGCCCGTGTGGGTTCTGCCTGCCGTGGCGCTCTTTCTAGCCGCGTCCCCGATTTTCGTGCCCGGATCCCAGCAGCCCCTCGCGTCCCTGGGTAATGCGCAGTTCACCGCCTCCGCGCTGACTACGACTGACCAGATGAAGCAGGACGCCGTCCAGAAGGTACCTGAAGGGGTATCGGTCGCATCTGACCTGTCGATTCTGACCCAGCTGATTCCCGGTCGTACCGTCTACTGGATTGGACACACCGGTAAGCCAGCGCCCGACTACGTGGTCATCGACCGCATGAGCAACTCCTGGGGCGGCAACCCGCCGACCAACGCCGCACAGTATGCGGCTGACCGCTACGGCAGCTCCTACGCTAAGTATGCGACTGTCGGCACGATTGATATTGTGCGTCGCGTGGATTAATCCCAGGACTGCATAGGCATGATGCGTGCCTGAAAAGCGCCCGCCCTCCGGCTGTGAGGGTGGGCGCTCGCCGTTAAGAGATGAGGTTTTAAGCACCTTTTGGGGTTAAATGGGCGCTGCTAAGGTAGACTAGGTAGAACACGGGAACCCCCGATGAAGGTCTTGTGCGCACCCGGCACCCAAGGTGGTGCTGGAATTGTAGGTGCGCCGTACTCACCATCACCGATTGATACGCCCCATAAATTTGCGGTTTACACCGTACACGCGGGCTTCTCTTAACGATCTCTGGTCCAGCGTCTTTGTTGCGTCTGCTGTAACAGACACACCACCGCCGTAGAGCGGGAAGGCGAACCACCAGGAATACGTGACATTGCATGTGAGCATTACCCACCCTGTACACCCTGATTCACAGGAACTACTGTGCGTTGAGCGTAGAGTACGAACAAGCGTGCGGATAATGTGCCGAGAAATTCAAGACCACCCCCAGCAAAGAGCCGCTACCCGTAGCATCCGCAGAACACCTCTGCAGAATGTGCCGGTAACGGAGGACCCCTGGACTCTACTCCCCAGGGGATGATGTGTGGCTGGGCCGTGAAGGGGACACCCGGTAAGCGCCGAAAAGCGTGCGCTATCCACCCCTACCGTATAGAGGAAAAATTGACTGAGAATACTGCTACCCCGGCCGAACTGAACGCCGAGGCAGAGATCGTTGTGACCACCGAGAACATTGTTGAGAGCCCTGCTGTAGAAGCAGAAGAAACCACTGCAGAAGCACCCGCCGCAGAAGAAACCGCCGAAAAGGCTGAAGAAGAAGGCGTACGCTTCACCGACCTGGGCCTGGACCCCCGCGTCCTGGCAGCCCTGGAAGAGGTAGGCTACGAGAAGCCGTCCCCCATTCAGGAACAGACTATCCCCCTGTTGCTTGAGGGCCACGACGTGGTTGGTCTGGCACAGACCGGTACCGGTAAGACCGCAGCATTCGCGCTGCCGGCACTGTCCCGCATGGCTGAACTCGCCGACATCAACGGCGTCTCCCGCGACACCCAGGTTCTGGTCCTGGCACCCACCCGCGAGCTGGCTCTGCAGGTTGCAGAAGCCTTCTCCTCCTACGCAACCCACATGGAGGACTTCACCGTCCTGCCCATCTACGGTGGCTCCCCCTACGGCCCGCAGCTGGCTGGTCTGCGCCGCGGTGCGCAGGTCGTCGTCGGTACCCCCGGCCGCGTGATTGACCACCTGGAAAAGGGGTCCCTGGACCTGTCCAACCTGCAGTACCTGGTGCTGGATGAAGCAGACGAAATGCTGCGCATGGGCTTCGCCGAAGACGTGGAAAAGATCCTCGAAGGCACCCCCGACAGCAAGCAGGTTGCCCTCTTCTCCGCAACCATGCCCAACTCGATCCGCAAGATCGCTCAGCAGTACCTGAACGACCCCCGCGAGGTTCGCGTCAAGGCTAAGACCACCACCAGCTCAAACATCTCCCAGCGCTACATGCAGGTCATGCACTCCCACAAGCTGGACGCAATGACCCGCGTGCTCGAGGTTGAAAACTACGACGGCATCATTGTCTTCGTGCGCACCAAGAAGGAAACCGAGGAAGTTGCCGACAAGTTGAAGGCACGCGGTTTCGCGGCAGCAGCTATTAACGGTGACATCCCCCAGCAGTTGCGTGAGCGCACCGTTGACGCCCTGCGTGATGGCCGCATCGACATCCTCGTGGCAACCGACGTGGCGGCACGTGGCCTGGACGTTGAGCGTATCTCCCTGGTCGTCAACTACGACATCCCCCACGACACCGAATCCTACGTGCACCGCATCGGCCGTACCGGCCGTGCAGGTCGTGAAGGTGCCGCAATCCTCTTCGTCACCCCGCGTGAGAAGTACATGCTGCGTCAGATCGAGAAGGCAACCCGCCAGAAGGTCGAGCCGATGCACATGCCCACCGCAGAGGCAGTGAACGAGACCCGTAAGCAGCGCTTCGCACAGCAGATTACCGAGACCATCGAGTCTGAGGACCTGAGCTTCTTCCGCGAGATTATCGAGGACTACGAGAACGAGCACGACACCACCGCTGAGGACATCGCAGCCGCACTGGCTGTTATCGCCCAGCAGGGTCGCCCGTTCTTCCTGGATGAGGAAGAGGACATCGCGCGCAACTCCCGCCCCTTCTCCGACGACGATTCGGACCGCGGCGGCCGCAAGGCTAAGCGCGCGCACAACGACGAGGGCATGGTCAACTACAAGCTGAACGTTGGCCGTTCCTCCCGCGTGACCGCAGGTGCTATCGTGGGTGCCCTGGCTAACGAGGGTGGCATTAAGGGCTCCCAGATTGGCTCCATCGACATTCGCCAGCACTTCACCATTGTTGGCCTGCCTGAGGACCTGCCCCGCGACTTCTTCGATCGCCTGCGCGACACCAAGATCGCTGGCGAGTTCATCAACATCCGCAAGGACAACGGTCCCAAGGGTGGCGGCGGTGGCCGTAGCTTCGGTGGTGGTCGTCGTGAGGGCGGTTTCCGCGACTTCGATCGCCGCGAGGGTGGTCGTCGTGAAGGTAGCTACCGCGGTAACCGTGACGGTGGCCGTGACTTCGGCGGTGACCGCGACTTCAAGCGTCGTGACTTCGGTGGCAAGCGCAATGACCGTGACTTCGGTGGTCGCGACTTCGGTGGCCGTGATAACCGCCGTGAGGGTGGCTACCGTGGCAACCGTGAGGGTGGCCGTGACTTTGGCGGTCGCGACTTCGGTGGCCGTGATAATCGTCGCGATGGCGGCGACCCCCGGGACCCGGGGGGGGGGGCGGACAAGTACAT
>OAVR01000103.1_pt1 | contig 40843 bp, 36 predicted proteins | sample 1476451 | NCBI WGS metagenome assembly OAVR01 (sample SAMEA2580105, study PRJEB22360) | human gut metagenome | biome: human gut; feature: human-associated habitat; material: faeces | place: Denmark | collected 2008/2010 | reverse complement strand
CTGACAGTAGGTTGACTAGGAACAACTGGTGTAGTTGTAGTGTCTTCGCTGACAGTAGGTTGACTAGGAACAACTGGTGTAGTTGTAGTGTCCTTGCTGACAGTAGGTTGACTAGGAACAACTGGTGTAGTTGTAGTGTCCTCGCTGACAGTAGGTTGACTAGGAACAACTGGTGTAGTTGTAGTATCTTCGCTGACAGTAGGTTGACTAGGAACAACTGGTGTAGTTGTAGTGTCCTCGCTGACAGTAGGTTGACTAGGAACAACTGGTGTAGTTGTAGTATCTTCGCTGACAGTAGGTTGACTAGGAACAACTGGTGTAGTTGTAGTATCTTCGCTGACAGTAGGTTGACTAGGAACAACTGGTGTAGTTGTAGTGTCCTCGCTGACAGTAGGTTGACTAGGAACAACTGGTGTAGTTGTAGTGTTCTCGCTGACAGTAGGTTGACTAGGAACAACTGGTGTAGTTGTAGTGTCCTCGCTGACAGTAGGTTGACTAGGAACAACTGGTGTAGTTGTAGTGTTCTCGCTGACAGTAGGTTGACTAGGAACAACTGGTGTAGTTGTAGTGTCCTCGCTGACAGTAGGTTGACTAGGTTCCTTTTCTTGATTTTCCACTTCTTCTTCAGAGTGAGTTTTTCCCGAATTTTGTTTAGACACATCAACTTTTGATGGTTGTTTATCTTCAAAATAAATATGTAAAGTTACAGGGATTGTATTATCAAATAAACTAATTCGATGACTCACTGAGAATTCTTTATAGGTAGGGGCCGCTTTTACGAAGCCTCCTATTCCTAGTAGAGAAACTATAAAGAAAATAAAAAATATAAATTTTCTTGTTTTAGAAAGGTAGTAAGCAACCAAGAGTAAACTTATAATTGATATACCAATTAAGGTATACCTAGTCCAAGTTTCTCCAGTACTTGGCAGAGCCTTTGACGTTTTTTTAATTTTTACATCAAATTTATGTGTTTGGTGGCTCCCTAATTCTTGTAAGGTTGGTAGACTATCCACTAGCTCATAACCCTCAGGTAAGTCTAGTTGGTAACTTAAATTTTCTAAAGGTCGCTCTTGTTGGTTTTCAACATTAATTGTAATAGTGTCCTGCCCATTGGAATTTATTGAAGCTTTAACTTCCTGGTCAGCAGAAACAATATTATAAGAAGTGAAAAGAAGGAGGATACCTGCAAGAATGCTAAAGAATATTTTTTTCAAATCTCTTTACCTCCTGACTTCTTTTTCATAAAGATCTATGTTTTGTATGTTATTTTAGCCTACCTATGTATTGGTGGGGAATTGCAATAAATATTTTGTTGGAAAAGTATAAACATATATAATTTACCCTTGCTTGGTCTACAAATAACTACCCTTTGCCTGTAAGATGAACATTTATAACCACATATACAAAGATTTTCATAGTATTTCTGCCTGTAAGTGCCTTGACTTATGGAGGATTTTGTAGGATAAATCATCCACTAAAAATGTAATAGGTACTATAAAATAAAATGTCTTCGTATTTTTAATTCAAAATTAATAGTTCAGATATTAATACTATCATCATTTACTTGTAGTAATTGTTTTTATTATATCATTTAATAAGGATAATGGAAGACTAAAATAGATTAGCTCTGTAAAATTCAGTAAAATTAAACAACTTTAATCTATGTGATTGTTTATTAAAGAATTAGCATTCAGAGAGTAATAAGTTTTCTACAAATTTACTGGTTTCGCATTAGTTGAATTTGTAGAATATCATCAATCTTTATTAAACTATATCTATTATTAGTCTTTATATATATTTCTTTTTTAGCCATTTCTCTCACTTCACCAAATAAAGTAACTTTTTTATCACGGTGTTTAATAGTGAACTGTCCTTTAAGTTGGTTGGCATAGAGTTGAGAAAGTAATAAGAGTTTCTGAGGCTTACTTAGGTCTGTTGAGAAGTCAACACGATTTTTAGCAGCATGTAATGATGAGGTATGCTCGGACAGAAAGAATCCCATCCACTTTTGCATCCCTGGATCCTGGTATTCTCTTGCTGCTTGAAATGGTAAATAAGAACGATCAATCATTTTAAACCATCTAATCCTCCAGCAGAATGTCCTCCGATGAGCCTACTTCTGGCAATACTTCTTGATGCCCCGTCAAGTGCATTAGCTTTTAGCAGAGAGGTAAAGCCAAATTGGTCTCTGATAGAATCTATTGCTGTCTGGAGCCTTTCTTCTTTTTCAATTTGTTCGACATCATCGAATAGTGAGATTAATCCAAAAGATTCATCTACAAACCCAGAATAATTAACCGCTACACTTCGGATTGCTCCTGAAGTGTATTTATTATGGAATAACTTCAACACATAGTTTGTCAGCATGTCAGTATTATTCGTTGGTTCAATTTTCATTTGAGTATTGATAGAACGTTTGTTTTCTTGCTTAGAGTAGCCAACGTGTATAGAAACAACAGTCGCTTTTTTGCCTATCTTTCTCAGTCGGATAGCAACTTGCTCGGCCATCTCTCTAAGGACAATTTCAATATCTCGTTGTCTAAAATAGTCTCTAGGAAGAACCTGGGAGTTGCCTAGACCTTTTGATTTTGGTTTATAGGGTTTATGAACGTTACTTTCATCAATACCATTAGCATGAAACCATAATCGAAGACCAGTTACTCCTAGCTCTTTCTTCAAGATATCTGGGTTAGCATTTGCCAAGTCTTTGATTGAGTAGATACCTAATGTGTTGAAGCGTTTCTCCATTCTTTTACCGATACCCCAGAAATCTGTCATGTTTGGAATAGACCATACCTTCTGCTCCACGTCCTCATAGGACCAATTAGCTCTCATGGTTGGTGTTTTCTTTGCTTCATTATCAAGGGCTAGTTTAGCTAGTAAAGGGTTAGCGTTGGACATACCAACGGTTGAATAGATGCCAGTTTGTCTCCAGATGTCTCTCTGGATCCTCGCAGAAATAAGGTCGAGCTTTTGCTTTCGTGACAACTGTTTTCCTGGCACGAAGTAATTAAGAGAACTAGACAGGTCAATAAAGCCCTCGTCTATAGAATAAGGGTAAATATCGTTAGGACTACCATAGTTCTGAAAAATGCCTTGGATTTCCATATTAACTGAGATATATTCGTCCATTCTGGGAGGAACGATGAAAGTCACTTTTGCCCAATCTTCAATGAATCTCACGTATTCTGGATCTGTTCTCAGTCCTTGTCTCTTGGCATTGTAGTACGAGAACTTTCTTGTTTGAACATCAAAAGGGAGGTCGTATGCTCTTCCAACATTTGATTTTCCAAACACTTTCTTAAATATCGGTGAAGAAGCAAGGATAAGACTTGCAGAGTTATCAGCTCTACTCATAACACATAAAGAAGTCTTTAAAGGATGTAGCCCTCTCTCAACACATTCGACGCTAGCATAAAAAGACTTCATATCAATAAAGGCAATATCACTGCGAGGTTCCCTAGTGTAATCAAAATATCCCATGTGTCACCTCTTTTGTTAGTATATAAACTAACAAAAGTATAGACTATTTTAGTGAGGTTTTCAAGTGATACGATATTACCAATAGATTTGATAGTGTTCTGATAAAGTTATTTTGTTTGAGAGTCATATAATGAAGTTAGACAACCAACATTCTTAAAAGTTAGATGCTTAAACTGGTTAAAAACTTGTTTAACAGTTACAAAGGGGCTTTTTGTCAAATGAAAGCCTAATTTAGGCATAAGAAAACACCTCTGTGTTAAACTTGTTTTTCAACCATAAACACAAGAAAGCCACAGAGATGCGAATAAATTGTATTACAAAAGCTAAATATTTGATAATCGAAAGCAGTCATCTAATCGAGGAAGAAAGAAGGGAAGTCTAATATAGAATTTGTTACTCTAGTTGGGAGAACTCCCCCACTATTATAACTAAAAGTTTTTTCCTGATATGTTAGTCAAGGTTAAGAGAGTTAAGGTGGGAATTCCAACTGTGAAATTTTATTATATTTTTGGAGCTTCTGTTGAAATAGACTTTGCTTTTTCTTCTAGTATTGTTAATTCCTGACCATATATAGTTTCTGGAGTTAAATTGAGAATCTTAAGTTGATTTTTAATAAATTCTACACTAGATGGTGAAATCTTTAGAGCAACACCCATTTTTTCTCCATCAGCGGTGACAAAATCAATCCACTCAACACCTTTATAGTATCTAGCTTCATGCAGAGTAAATACTCCTGATTGTCTTGATATCCTTTGTGACTTCAAATCATAATCACTTTTTACAGCAAAGGGAATTGTAGCAAACGGAGTGTTATTCATATCTGAATAACAGTTCTCAAATAGTTTATCATCAGCATCATCTACACAGAATACCTCACTTATCGTGGGATTCTCGTCTATATAATGCATTGGTGAATTCTCATTTACTCTTGTGGGATTTAAGATATAAACAACTGGAAATTCATCTTCGTTGGTGTACTCAAAGCCATCTACCGCGAAGTACAAAGCTATCAGAGGATCAGTAGACCAATCTAAGGCTGGCGTCGGCATTCCATAATGTTGAGCAAGAAAAGTATAATGAAACAGATTAAGCCTCTCATCTTTAATTGTTTCTCTCAATTCATCTCTAAACTGTTTTAAAGCCACGTTGAAATCCATAAAATTTTTGTATTTTATTAGATGTACAGCTCCATCATCTGGCATATCTAAAACTTCCTCTCTAAAAAGACTCGGCCGTAGTTTCCAGTCTTGGCTTCTATGCCCCCTGTACCAAAGTTCGTGAGGGTTATCCCTTGCATAATCAAAAATATGAGTTATGAATTCCTCCACACTAGTAATTCCCTCAGAGTTGTAATAATTTGGCATAATAACGTGCTCCTTCATATTAATTTATTTTTTTAATATTATATGATTAACTTCCACTTTTATTGGCGGTGGAAGTTAGTTTGCGAATTAGCAAATATTCTTCCTTAGTGAGAACATAATGGACTCTCGTCACCATTCGCCCCTCTTCATGCGGGTCTAGCATCGCATAAGCTTCTTCGTGGGAAAATTGCATCCCTGATTTGGCCATCACCCGACCAGAAGCTGGGTTATCCTTGTCATGAACGGCAATGAGCTTGTTCATCCCTAACTGTTCAAAAGCTAGGGCAATCACTATCTTGGTAGCTTCTGTCGCAAGACCTTGGCTCCAATAGTTTTTATTAAGAACATAGCCGATACTCCCCTTCTTCAGGCAAAGATCCAAATCCAGTAAATCAATCGTCCCAATAAATTTTCCATTTTCTTTGAGCTCGATCCCCCATCTTCCAAGCGGGCTCGATAGATAAAAGAGGGCAATATTATTACGCGTCTCTTCAAGACTTTGATTGGTTGGAAAAGTATAGCGCGTAACCGCTTCATCAGAAGCGTACTCAAACATAGCCGGTGCATCCTCAAGAGTGACCGGACGCAAACGTAAACGCTCTGTCTCCATTTTACGATAAGCTGCTAACTTCACATATAAATTTTCCATTTGACACTCCTTTTTTAGGGATTAGTTTAGCAGAAAACAGAAAGGAAGGCAATTTAAAATTTTTCTTGCTTTTCAACTTACTTTTCTATAAGAAAATTACTAGAGTTGTGAAGTGAAGTGTTGCGCGTGGTATATGATTCAATACAAAAAGGATAGCATCACTATATGCTATCCTAAGCTAGTCCTATGATTATTGTACAGTTCTCAAGGTTGCTGCTACTGTTCTGATAGAACTTTGTGTAAGTTCATCATGTCTTTCTTCATCTGTGATTACACGAGGTTTTGGAAAGTTCTCGATAGGCTTTTCATGTTCTTGGGCTTGCTTTTTAGCTTGTTCAAGTCGTTGGTGTTGAGCTTCTGGACCCCAGTCTTTTTCTGCATCAATCTCAGAGACCATAAAGGCACTATATCGATATGCCTCTGGAACAATCGTCTGGATTTGTTCTTTAGTGAAGCGGTCTCCCTCACTATAATCGACGACATCCCAAATTAGTCCGCCATTGCCATCTTCTCGTGCTGCAAGGAAGTGTTCGCATCCAATAGGATTTGATAGGTTGATCATAAAGAGTTCTTCAGACCATTCTCCAGTCATTACAGCATCAATAAATGTTTTATATTCATCGTCCGAGGCAAAATTTAGATGCCCTTCTTTTTCAGCTTTTTGAGCTTCACATAATACCTCAAATCGTTCCTGGTATAGTGAGAAATTGTACTGCTTTAAAAAACTTGCTTGTTCCGTTGTTAAAATATTTTTCTTCATTGTGATTACCTCTTATTCTAAGTTAAATGTCAGTGTTACTTTAGTCAATGGGATGTGTTTAAGCCCCCAAAAGCCAGATTTCAGCAACACTTTGAACATACCAGCTACATTTCCTTCTGTATCTTGCCTAAACTTTTCATCTCTGATTTCTGTAAGACCTTTAAACTCGAGAGAAATACTACTAGCAATAGATGAACGCATCGACTCTTTGATATTGTCTACGGTGTCAAATCGTCCTCTTATATTTGCATTGTGTCTATCATCAAAAATGATTTTATTGATCTGCCCTTTACTGAAGTTTCTTAAGGCAATAGCTACAACATAAGGAAGTGCAATTCCCAATGTAACTAGTGGGTGTGTCAGAATATCAAAGACAATACCTTTTAGAGTGGTGATAAGTACGATATAAGCCAATGCACCTATCAATTTAAAGTAATTAACCGACATCGTAAATTTATTTTTTCGATTAGCTAATAACAAACCAATACATACATAAACTACTAGTAATACCAGGGCGACAATATGAATCGTCTTTGTTGAAACATTGAGAATATTGTTTGCTAATAACAGGACTGAAGTGGCTGTTATAAATATGATTTCAAGGAAATAAATACTTTCGGCAAACCATTTCATGAGCAACATAAACATTAATTTATTATTTTTCAAATAGATACCTTCTTTCTACTTATATGGTCTTGATTTCATAAGTCCATAATTATATAAATTATCAGTTCTCATATAAGCAACAACTTCCTTCCTAGTTCGTTTTAAAGTACTTCTTAATTATAGGAAAACAAATATCTATTTGTAACCCAGTGACACCTCCTAAAAAAACACAACTCTTGTGAGCTGTGTTTTTAGGGAATTATGAATTTAGAATAGGGAAAAGGAATTTTAAGAAGTGGGTGCTATCTTAGTACTCTTTACTACGTTTAGAGAAACCAAGCATGCCAAGTGCAGTAGCCAAAACAACTGCACCTGCTGTAGCAATAGCTGAAGTTGATTTTTCACCAGTATTAGGAAGAACTTTAATAGCTTGTTGTTGGACAGGCACTTCTTCTACTGGAGTTACTGGGGTAGAAGTAGGTCCGCCAGACTCTCCTACTGGTGCTGCTGGTGGTGTATCGAATGAAACAAGATTTGATTTATAGGCATTACCAAAATCAATCTGATAGAAATCATTTTCTACAGTAGTACCTGCAGGGACTTGCAATGTAGCAGGGAGATTAACTGTTACATTATTGTTTTTTAGAATGTAGTCTTGGTAATAATCAACTGGATTTTTGGCTACCCAGAGATAGAATTCACCAGTTGGGTTAAGACCAGATTCATTTAGGATCTTGTTGATGGCATCAGTACGTCCTTCATCTGAAAGTACGTGATACATATCAAAGAGGTCTTTGACATCTTTGTTATGGCTATCGACTATAGTAATAGCATCTTCATCTACAGTGAAAGCACCATCTTGGACATCATCGAGGAGTGCAAATTTAAGTGCTTGTTTAGATGCAGCCATATCTTTGTATGGGCTATAGTCAGTCGTCAAATGGAAGGTTACTTTATCATCTTCAGTAGTCTTACCGTCGATGTCATTTCCTTTTGAATCTGTAACAGACTTATGTGGCTTAGGTTCCGTTGGTGTCTTGTTAGTGACAGTATTAGAGAAGGTTTCATACCCATTGCGACCAGATTTATAAGTATTATCATAGAAGCCGTTGTCATCTGAGGCTACGAACTTGATTGTAGGTGCTTCAAGAGCTTTACCATCGTATTTGGCAGTAAATGTGTAGGTCTTAGAAGCCTCATCATAATCAACGTTCCAACCTTTAGCCTCATTTTCAGTCTTGTTGGCTTCGATATTTGGAACTTCACCGAATTCAAGTGGATCACGTGTTGTTACGGTATCGCCAACTTTGGCATTTGCAAAAATGTTTCCATTATTCAAAACGTACGTATGTTCATCATTTTTTGGAATCATTTTACCATTAACATTTTCGCCATCGCTGTTGAGGACAGTTTTAGTTACAGTTGGTTGGTAGTCCATCTTGTAATCGTGATAGCTTACAGATGGAATTTCAGGTTTAACAGGTTCATTAACCTTTTTAACTGTAGCTGATGGAACCACGTTTGGATTAGTGAAATCAAGACTCAACTGACCATGTGTATTGATAATCCAGTTATCATCAATGTTAAAAATTGGGATAATACCAGTAGTCTCGCCTGGTTTCAAGACATAGGACTTGTTAAGTGCAATACTACGATTGATATCTTCCGCAAAGCTTGAGTTACCGTCGTGGTTTACTGAGTAGATTTCTTCTCCGTCTGTGTAAACGTGGTAGTTAATATTTTGGTTAACACCAGTGTTCGGACGGTTACTTGTATAGGAATAGTTCCACAAATCGAGACTATTAAGTGTTACAGTGGTAGAACCATCTCCGTTTGCTGCAGACGTGAAATTGACCTTACCATTAAGGGTACCTGTACCCAAAACACCCAAGCTATCATTAGCTGAGTCATTCATATCATGCGTGAATGAGAAGGTGCCGTCTGGATTAACACTACCATTTTGAACAGAGTTCCCGTAAGTCAATTGATCAACATTTTGTGTTGTTACTCGTCCATCAACATTAACGTTAGCATTATCCTTCATAGCAGCATAATCTTTGTTAAATTTGTCGATGGTTTCTTTGTTTGAAGCAATCTGCTTATTAACCTGCTCAGTATAGGTGTTGTAATCACCTACATTCTTACCATCTCCACTTGAGATTTCAGTAGCTTCAGCTTTAATAAGTCCATTACTATCTTTAACCGCTTTGTCTACTTGGGTTTCAAGTGTATCGTGTGCTTTGTCAGCTGCATCATAGGCTGATTGGCGTCCAGATGCGTCCTGGGTAGCTTGTTTGATTGTAGCTACTTGTTCATTTTGGTCGGCCTTGATTTCAGCTTGCTTTGTTGCGAGGTCTTCACTTGTGGTTGGTGTCCCTTTGTCTTGCGTAGCATCTTGTGTTACTTTTACACCACTGTCTTTGGCAGTAGCAACTGCATCTGTGACAGCTGTGTTGTCGATAGTTACCTTTTCAGCTTCAGTAGATGTATTAGCCTTTTCAGCGTAAGCGTTATTATCATTAGTACTTACTGGTTGTGTAGTAGCTACTTCTGCTACTGTTTCAGTAGGTTGTGCATCAGTAGTGTTTGTTGCAGTCGCTGTGGTTGTTGGAGTAGAGACATCTGAAGTTGCAACAGCTGTAGCTTGTGACATAAGGCTGTCTGCGTTTGCTTGTGAGGTAGCCACTGGTTCTAAATTTACAGGAGCCTCAGTTACTTCATCTGCGGATGCTTGAGAAGTGCCCCCAACGATTGCTGCAGCACCGAGTGCAAGTACACCTACTGCTCCATAGACTTTATTTTTTCGAATAGAGCCATGTCCTTTCGTGTTATTTGAGTCTTTAAACATTTTCAATAATCACCTTTCTTAGTTTGAGTACCATTTATCTTGTTTTACAGCTGTACGTTGAAGACCAAGTGCTGCCAAAATCAAGAATCCAAAGGTAACAAGTTTTGTTCCAGCTTCCCCTGTTTCAGGAAGTGTTACCATTTCTCCTGCCTCGGTCTTAACAGAGACAGTTCCATCCTCATTCACTGCTCCTCCTGCCTGTGAAGCTGGAACTGAGGCTACAGAACCATCGAAGTTTTGTACGACAAGATCACTATTGTTTGTTGAGACAACTTTATAACCAGTATTTGTGACGACTGGTTGACTAGGAGTCACATTAAGTACAACCTGTTTTGTTGAAGGAGAAACGTCACCTGGTTTAGGTGCTTCTTGAACATTCGTGTCGCTAACTTTAGGAGTTTCTTCAGTTTTAGGAGACTCAACTACCTTGTTTGAAGATGCTGCTGAAGTTGAAGCTACTTCTGTACGATTGTCTGATTTATGTTCAGATGGTGTAGAGACACCAGTTCCATTGGTTCCGTCAAGAATATGAGGAGTGTTTGTAGCAGTTTCAGACAGTTCTGGAGAAATTGATGATTTCTCAGAAGATGTTGTTCCTTCGCTACTTGGCAAACTTACACCTGTTCCAGATGTTCCATCAGATACTTTTGGTGTTTCTGAACTTGTTGAAGAAGATTCAGCTGAAGTTGATGAGCCACTAGGTGCTTCAGAACTTGAAGCGTTATTCCCTTTGGTTGGTGCTGGAGTTGGTGTGGCAACCGTTGACCCTTTATCATTAACAGTATTTGTTGAACTTTCACTGCTACTGCTAGTGTTATTTTCACTATTATGGTTAGTATTAGCAGTATCCGTAGCGTTAGGCTTAGTAGGAGTTTCAGTTACTGTGTGCTCTGAAGGGGTAGGAGTTTCTGATGCAGTTGAAGTTGTATCAGAAGTAGAGTTTCCTTCCCTTCCTTCAGAGGTAGCCGTAGACGTTTCAGCAGTTGTACTTACATTTTCAGAAGTCGTAGGTGTAGCCTCAGAAGTTTCTGATGTCTTCCCTTCGTCTTGACTTGGCGTAGTAACGCTTGGTGTTGTAGGTGTAGCTACACCTGTACCAGTAGAACCGTCAGTTACTTTAGGTGTCTCAGTTGTTACACTTTCATTTTTAGGAGTGTCAACTTTAGGTGCTTCAGCAGTTGGGACATCTGTAGTATTGGTACCAGGAGTCGCTGGTGTTGATGAAGCGGGAGGCAGAAGTGTATCGGAGTGTCCAGTCGCAACAGTAGCATTATCTGTTGGTCCAGTTGGTGCGGCAGTTTCGTCTGCTGATACCCCATTATTAACCAAACCTGTTGCTACAAGGGCTGTTAAAAAAGCTCCAGATTTTAGGATCATTGAACGTTTGTTTTTATCCATAAATAAGCAATTTCCTTTCTAAAAAAATTACAATCAGATAATAGCAAAAGTCATCCCTGACTCAAACCCAGTGACACCCTATGAAAACACAAAAAAAGAGCATACTGCTCTCTTGTAATATAATATGGATTGTATTGTTGCCTAATTAAAAGCTCGTCTACGCATTGAGATCCCAATTTCTTGCCAAGATACCTCCATATCATCAGAAGGAGTGTCTCCTAATAGGAAAACGGCCTTATTATGGAATAGAGCATCAAATCCAATGTCTTCATAAAAGAGTTCTTCGTCATCATATTGAAAGCCAGAATCAATATCGAATTCATTATTGAATATAGCACGGCAAATAAAGTACGCACCTAGACCATAGTAAGGAATAGGTTCATTGGAACCTTTAGGTGTAGCTTCAAATCGATAGTACTTCTCTACTTCAATGGAGTTTTGAGCATTGACTTCAATAGGCTTAAGATAACAGTACCCACGACTAGCGAGAGCTTCATCTAATTGCCGACGTAGAGGGCTTTTTTTATGAGCGATGAGACCAGGAATGGCATCCGCCTTACTGTCGAGAAAGTCATATGCATTCAGAAGAATCAAACCTTTTTTAAAAAAGTCTGGGCTAGTCTGTCTGTCCAACCACTCACCTAAAAATCGGTTAATACGACGTGTGTTCATATTTTTCTCCTTTCATAGATTTTTGAATCGTCTTTTCTTAAACTAAGATTAGTGTAGCACAGAGGAAATTACAAGAGCAAGCGCAGAGAGCCCTAAATTTTCAAAAGTAATTTAAAATGAACTATTTTTTTAGACGTTGCTTTATCAACCTCAAGGTTTACTTGATAAATTCCCTTGTCTTTAATACAGCCAATAGTGATCCAAAAGTTGAAGTTACAGGGAGGAGTTGCACCTGCTCTTCCTCTTTGATTTATTTCATGATAAACTCTTCCTCGTTTGTGGCCCATCCAGCAGTTCTCTTTACTTGAAGTTAGCACTATTCTTGGGGCGAGGTGTTTATTTATATATTATTCTGCTGGCACTAAGTGCGAAGTGACAGTCTTTTAGTTTGCAAATTAATAAGCTTCCTCGCCTCATTCTCTTCTAACACTCCATCAACTACGCTCGCACTATCCTTTAATATAAATTGCCAATTACGGGGTAAGGTCTCGTCCTGTCGTTTTACACATTCCATCTCCTACTTGAGTAATAATATGTAGGCTGTTCATAATGGTATCCAGAAGAAAACATAATTAATGTTCCTCTGTTAACTGCTTTATAGAAATTTACTCCCAATAAATAGAAAATAGCTCCATAATCTCTACAGTAGTTTTGCCTACTACAGAAATTATAGAGCCTACTATGAAGCGATAAATTTGGTGTTGAAAACTCTACCTTCCAAATGAACATCTGATACCGTACTTCTCTATCAGACATTATTGATATGAACGTAAAGAGAGGAAATAGTATTGGGAGACCTTTAACTTCAGGCTTCTTCAGTATCTTCTGATCCACACCAACGACACTTTTCGTAATTATCTGTTTCATCAATATCATACGAATAGTATCCAAGACAACTATTACAGTAACGATCTATTTCCATGTTAAACCTCCATAATCCAGACTATCTAGTCTGGATAGCCAATAACATTTTTTTCAACGGTCTCAATAACTTCCTTAGGAATATCAGCGATAGCCGTCTGATAAACAATATTTTGTCGTGGATTAAAGAAACCTAGCTTTGATATACTCAAGAACTCTGGTTGATTGGAACGAATCCCCATTAAATAGTATATAAGAACCTGCAGTGTATAATCCTTATTTGGTTTTGATTTTATGACCTTGAAATCCCAGAGAGTATCCTTGGTTAAGTAATCTCCATCACCAGATGTGATTGTGTCCGTATAGGCAGATTCGAACGTAAATCCATCTAAAGTGATTGGCCCATAGATTTCAAAGAAGTGTAGGCTTCGCTGTACCATGATACGAATATTTTCGATCGTGGTTTCATCAGTATGAATAGTATCAACTGTCATAAAACGAGCAGGGCCTGCTCTAAAAGCAACATCATAACCCACCAGAATACATGCAGCAGCAATTGATTGATTATCTAGTCCAACAATTTGGTCTAATAGTGAACTAGCCTTATCAAATTCACCCACCAGATACGCTCCATTTAAAGAAATCTTAAACGCTTCTTTGGGCTGAGCACCATTCATCAAACGTGTTAGATAGTCTACAGCTGAACCAACAAGTCCAGGCGATACAGACTCATCTGAATTCAAGGTTTTTCCGTCATCTAAGGTAATCGCTGAAAACTGCTTCAATGGTATGTAACCACCTCTAGGCTGTTTCACTACTTTAATACGATTTGTTACAGAAGTCATTTTTTTACCTCCCAAGTACTAACAACTATAAATAACTATGGTGAATTGCCATTTGTTAGCAATAAATTGTATTGAAGTTCTAGTAACGGAGCCATAGGCTATGCTACTTCTCCTCAATCTTTCATAAGCTCTTCAAATGGATTTGAAGAATATTCTGGTTCTTCCTTAAGAAACTCAATAGCTGACTTCTTCGCCAATTCCTTATAAAGCTCAATTTCCTCCATCGAATTGAAAGCTTTAGGGTCATTAGGATCCAGAAGGTATTTTCCTTCAACAAATTCTAGGCCTTCAATTTCTCGAGCCATCATCTTCATACTATAATCTAACTTATCAAACATTACTTTTTCCTTTCATTTCCGAATTCGTCACATTATACTAAAAGTCCTTGATTACTTTATCTAGCTAAACCAAATACCTATTTTGCTAGATAAAACAGAAAGACTATTAAATCAAAATGATACTGAATTCTGTTCCCTTAGTTTTTTATTTATCTCATGATTATATTTTATCAATATAGATATATAAAACAAGCGCATTAACAATGCACCTGTTCCTGTATTCAATCATGTACAAACAAATTAATAATAAAGTGAGAGTTACATGTACTTTTATCTATTTATTATGTGACATTGAAAATAATCTGGCTATATATTTATTTAATTAGGAAATATCAAGTATCGTGAAGTCCCATTATGACACTCTACATTTTCCTAGTAACATGTAGCGATCAAGTTTAAAAACACTAAAAAAGCCAAAGCTTAAGCTTCAGCTTTTATAGTCTCAAATCATCTGTTAATACGACATTGATAGGTTCTTCAGCATATTTACGATATCTCTTCAAACATAATAGTGAAACAACTACCGAAAGTAGTATCAATAAGACTCCACAAACAACCATTGCAAAGACCTGTTCAGGACGAGTGCCATAGTTCTCAGTATAGTTCAATAGTGATGCACTGGTTTCCATTTTTTGGATAACATTGGGAACAAAGTTCCAGGAAACAACTGTAAAGACTGCTAAAAAGAGTAACATTCCAAACGCCCAACTTAGAACGTATCGTTGCTGACGTGTCATAAAGTCACGTTGATTGTATTCTTCACCACATAGTCCCTTATATTGTCCATCTTTAGTGAAGAAACGTGGCTCTTCACCATTTTTAATTCGTTGAATATCACTTAAAATTTCAGCACTTAAGTGTCTAGCAGGCAACTCTTGAGCTAATTTATTTTGTTCTTCAATATTTAGCTCAAAAACCTCATCAATATATTTTAAAAGATATTCCTTAGTCTGTCCGTCAAATAATCTGACCAACTTCCTTAAAAGACGCTTTGTTTCTTTTTCCATGACTCCTCATCTCCAATCGTTCTTTAATCCTATTCTCTTATTATCACCAATTCTTTAATCCCTGTGCTATGGCACTATTATATCAAGGATTAAGAAGATATGCACTTACACAGGGACAAAAATTCCTATTAGAGTTGAATAGATAAAGAAAAGCTCCATCTCTTGATGAAGCTAAACAAGATATGTAAGACGGATTGACTACGTTTAATCATGTCCATGTTCAGCATGATCAGCTTCAGCTACTCCATGAACTGATGTTACTTCTATTTGAGTTGTTCCCATAACGTAATTCCCACAGAAATAGAGTTTTGCACCATCTGGGTTAGCAACCTCAAGGACAAACTGACGAACATTGTCCGCTTTAGCTTTAAATACTTGCGTTTTAGCATCAGAGTACTTATAACCTAGCATGAATTTCGCTACAAGCTCATACTGCATCTTAGTGCTAGTAATAGTTAAGTGATTTTGATAATCTGGCTTAACATCGGTTACGTTCTGAACAGTCTCAACATAAGAACACATTTCTTTCAAAGCATTCTTTACAGTTTGCGTGTCAGCATCATCTGCAGGTGTTTGTGTTTCTAAGGTCGCAAGTGCCTCTTTACGCCATCTCTCATACTTATCTTCTTTTGGAATGTCTTCCGAGGATGAATCTTCAATCACCTGTTCGGTGCTAGGGGGTGTTACTTTTTTCTTCGGTTCATTTTTCTTCATTAAGGCAGAGACCAAAAACATGACTCCAAGAGCGAGGAAAATGACCACCAAAGTAATAATGTACTTAGAATCTTTTTTCATATGCCCAGTATAGCATCATTTATATAGGAGAAAAAGGGAGTGACACCCCCCTCTTTTTTGTTTCACAGTAATACCTAAAATGATTTATCTAAATTGGAGACCTTTTTCATCTAACAATACTTTGATTTCTTTGAAATCATGATCAGGATCATGAACTGTCAAATTTAATTCTTTAGTTGTCCCTTCTCTCCACTCAATGATGGCTGCATCTATCTTTCTAAAAATAACCTTACCATTCTTATTATAAGCTACAATAGTCATAGGTACATAACTTAGATAATAATCGGTAGTATTCTCAAATGTACCAGAACAATTCAATTCGTCACTATTTTCGCTACTTTTACTGATTGTAAAGTTATTCCCTTTAAAAATTTTTTTAAGTGCTTGGATTATTTCATTTTTTTGCTTCACTTTTATTCCTATGTCTAGTATATCACGTAAGTTCCTAGTATCCTGGACAGGTATCTTCTTTCTTGAATGAATATCAAGTATCAATTCATATCTCTTTCTTCTGTACTCAACCCAACGATCAGAAGAGAAATGATTATTTTCCTTCGATGTTAACTCTTTTGAATCCTCAAGAACATTTATATATTCAATAGCTAATTTCTTGAGTTTGTTATCCTTAAAAGTTCTTTCCTTATATCTTCCAACTTCCGATAACTCAAATTGTGTGGCCTTTTCATAGTACGCCGTAGTGTCCTCGTAATTCGAATGGGCATCCTCCCACCGTTTGTCTAACCCTTTAGCTAACGAAATAATGAAGTCGTTATCATAGGTGATTGCCTTATTAACAGCCGAACTGCATAAGAACAATGAAATAACTATCAGAACTGCAAAAAGTATCTTCTTAGGCATAGCAATTCCCTCCTAATTTCATTCCCATTACTATTATACCATTTAACAATTTCAACCCGAAAGAAACCTAGTGTATAATAATCGTTCTTTATATCACCTACGATACCACTCAAAAATCAAAGAGCCAGGAAAAATCCTAGCTCTTTTTTTGAATTATCACTTATATTTCTGTTTAATGTCACGCATCCATTTTTGAAGAACAGGACCCAATTTCATATTGAGCATCAACTTATTGCCTGCAAAGGTATTGGTAGCTTTATCAGGATCCAATGTTTTAGAGATGTCATCACGAAATGGAATCTCTTCTGGTTTGATAAGACTATACTCTTTTAGCGATTTGCTAAGTAAATCAGAATCAATCCCCCATTCGGACGCAAATGCTTTAACTTCTTCGAATTGTTGCTTGTCCTGCCAATCCTGAAAGGCTTCATCAAAATTACTAGTAGCCGGAATGTGACCACCTACCAATTCTTCATTGACAAAGCGTTTCAAAGACTCAGCCATTTCATGCTCCCCAAGGTTACTCAACTCTTGAATTTGCTCTAGAACTAAGACTAAATTATTATCATTGATAACAATATAACCGCCTTCTGTAGTCGTCTTATTTCCAATTAACTCTATGAGGCTCTGAGCATCAATAACTTGAGAACCTTGAAGTTTAGTTCTCCCTTGTAATTCCCTAATCTCTTCCTCTTCTGGTCCCTCTCCAACTACTCTAGGGAAAAGGTTTCTATAAGCACCTATATACTGAAGCCACTTATGCTCATCAAGGCCAAAACGCTTATTATCCCAAACAAATTCATAATATTGTTTAACAACATTTAACTGTTTAGCAGCTTCATTGAATGCTGCCTTAAATCGTTTTTTACCTTCTTTATCGTCACGTAGGTCTATCCATCGTGTTGGGTCTGAAAGTTCTTGGATGAGATTAATCATTCGCTTATTCAGTTCATCGACAGCATCCTCATACTTATCAACGATGACTTTACTATTCATACCCCCGCTACCATAAAGTTCAAGGGCAGCCCTAACAAGCTCTTGTGTCATTCTTGGATATTGGAAATTAATAATCGTTCCAAATTCCTTAGAAGAACCAAAGACACGATTGGTCCTAGAATAAGCCTGAATCAAGCCTTGAAGTTCAAGACGTCTATCAACATAAAGGGTGTTAATACGTTTCGAGTCATAACCTGTTAGTAATTGGTCAGCAACAATAAGAATATCGATATTCTTAGGGTTTCTACCACTACCCCCACGTTTCGCACGGTCCGTTACATCTTCAAAGTAAGCAGCTTCACCATGAGTCTTATTACCAGGTGTAAAGGAAATACCAGTAAAACTAGCATAGTCTTCAAACATCTCATTAACGACTTCTAGAGCAATATTATCTGGATCATTCTCGTTTCCAAAGCTAAACGTCATAGCGACATTGGGTTTCGCTTCACCCTCCTTAAATTTCTCAGCAATTTGTTTCTTGAATTCATGGTAATAGGCAATTACACGCTCTTTATAAGCAGCTGTGAGGATTGCATTAAACTCTCCGTTTTGAGACTGTTCCTGCCAACCATCTAGCACTTCTTCAACTACTCGTGGAATATGAGTCTCATCTTGGTAGATTAAGATACCTTCATCAGAAGCCTTGGTTTCAACCTCCAAATCATCCCACTTATAGACCTCTCGTGCGATAGCTTTCTCACCTTTTCCTGGATGTTTTTCAGATAAGAACTTAATTAGTTGCTCCCGAAGGTCATCATAATTTCTAAACTCACCAGTATTGATGTAGTCAACATGGAAACCTAAGACATTACCGTCCGCAATTGCTTCATCGATAGTGTATTGATGGAGCAATGGGCCAAACAGCTTTTCAGTCGTATTAATGAGTTCACTACGTTCATTGACTTTACCTTTAGCCTTATTTTCATCAAACAAGGGTGTCCCGGTAAAACCAAAGAACAATCCGTTTTGGAAGAAATACTCTTTAATTTTAGCCATCATACCACCCATAGTTGTCCGATGGGCCTCATCGATAATAAAGATTATCTTCTTCTCTTTTAGACTATCATCTTGTCCTTTAACAAGACTTTCAACAAGGTTATAGAGTTTAAAAGTAGTTGTAACAACAATACCACTCTTAGCAGACATCAATTGTCTTCTGAGTTGATAGGTGCTTTTTGTATCATCCACATTTACCGATTCATAAACAGAATAAGCCTTGAAAGCTTCTGAAGTTTGGTCGTCAAGGTCACGTCTATCTAATAAGAAGACAACCTTATCAAACTCTGTTCGAGTAGCTAAAAACTGAGCTGTCTTAAAACTCGTGATGGTCTTTCCTGAGCCAGTAGTATGCCATACAAAACCACCATGTGGTATTTTATCATCATTATCCCAACCAAAAGCAGCTTTTTCAACGGCTTGTAGGGCATAGACCTGATAAGGACGCATGAGCATATGTCGGCGATTTTCTTCCAGTTTATCTTCATTTATTATCAAATAATCCCCAACCATTTGATGAGCCATAGGGATTCTTAAGAAATGTTCAATCACTTCTTGATAATCCGTCAATATACGGTGGCCTAAGAACTTACCATCGTCTTGACTTTTTCGTACCAGCGACCAGTGGAATACAAAAGCAGGGTTGAAATCGTTGAGTATTTTAGGTGTCGCAAAATAACGTGTTTCAATCTCACTTGTCACAACCATCATTTGAGAAAAAGCCATGAAGTTATTGGTGTATTCACCATCACGATAATAACGCTTAAATTGTCCAAAGGCTTCGTCCAATGTTTTATCGGTTCGTTTTTGCTCGATATTTATTAATGGCAGTCCATTAATTAATAGGACAATATCAAATCGGTTATTGTATTCAGTCCATACTTCACGTGCAATTTGATAACTTGAGTCACCACCACTCACCTGAGCCTTCCTCAAAATCGTTAGGGTGATTTGTCGTCTAGTAACATCTGGGTGACTGTCACGATAGATACCGTCAATTTTACCCGTTGACCCTTCCATTGAAAGTATCTTTGCGGCCTCATAACTATTTGATATCTGTTTGACCTTCGCCATGACTTGCTGGAACTCGGCATCAGTCAAGGCAACACCTTCTAAGATGTCCGCATTGATACGATTTAACTCGTCACGCCAGTTATTAATAAGGTCTTGAACAGTGACTTTATGAAGATTACCATTTAGTTTATCAGGAGCTTGCCACTTATACTTCGTTAATTCTTTAACGAAATTTTCCTGAAATGCTTTTTCTGAAGCATTTTTGGGAGTATTACTCATACGTGTCCTTTCTATATCAAACTGGAGCTGACGTTACACGAATAGTTCATTCAAATAGGCTTTTTTCAAATCATTTAGTTTGTCGAGTTTTTGTTGCTGGAGGGTGATAAGAGAGTCGATTGTTTGAAAGAAATTTCCAAGTTTGTTCTGCTCATTGATTGTTGGAAGTTGAAATTTGATTGTTGACATATCTTTTGGATAGATTGCTGCAACACTGGTCGTTCCAACAGCTCTAGATTTAACTTGCTGAATACTCTCTGGGATGTTGTATAGGTAATTGAAAAAAATTGTATCCACATCATCAAGAGTAACTCTAGCTAGGTTGCTATTAAAACCATACAATCCTTCCTTTATAAACCAAGTTGCTCCTTTCCCCACAAGTTCAAGAGTGTTTCGGGTATTAAAAAGAAAATCACCATATTTAATTATATTTTCACATTCGATTTCTTGGTTTAATCTTTCAAGTTTTGTAAAATCCCAATAACCACGTTGAATATTTCCCATCTTTAGTAACGGAATTCCTTTACCCTGTTCACATCCTAATAAAGTTGTTCCCGTTTGTATTCTTTGGCACATTTTTCCAAATTCTTTCTCTTCCCATTCCCCTTCAAAACCTGGGAAACGACGTTTGGGTACTCGTTCTCCCTCTGCAGGGAAGAGTTCAGCAAGATAAGATTTCTTGAGATTTTTGAGTTTATCAAGTTTATGCTGATGGAGAGAAATGAGAGAATCGATTGTTTGGAAGAAATTCCCAAGTTTTTTTTGTTCATCAATTGTTGGTAGTTGAAATTTGATTGACACCATATCTTTGGGATAGATTGCTGCGACGCTTGTTGTTCCAACCGCTCTTGATTTAACTTGCTGAATATTCTCTGGTATATTGTATAAATAGTTGAAAAAAATAGTATCAACATTCTCAAAAGTCACCCTAGCTAAATTACTATTAAATCCATATAATCCCTCCTGAATGAACCAAGTCGCTCCTTTACCAACAAGTTCAAGAGTATTTCTAGTATTAAAAAGAAAATCACCGTATTTAATTATATTTTCTCGCTCTATTTCTTGGTCTAATCTTTCAAGTTTTGTAAGATTCCAGTATCCCCGTTGAATATTTCCCATCTTTAGCAACGGTATTCCTCTACCTTGTTCACTTCCTAATAAATTTGTTCCCGTTTGAAGCTTTTGAAACATTCTTCCAAATTCTTTTTGTTTCCACTCACCTTCAAAACCAGGAAAACGGCGTTTTGGGGTATAATCATTTTTAGTATCCATTAAAGCACCACCAATTCCTTCATCATTGCTTCAAGCTCTTTTTCGAGTTTAGCAATCTCATCATCCAGAGTATCTAATGTCTCAGAGTAACGTTTGTTCAATTCGTCTATCACGGCAATCTCAGCCTTAAGTGGTGACTCTACTAAGTCCTCCACTTTTTCGATAACTGAACCAAACCATTTTTTGTATAGAAGTTGATCGACTTCTTCATCTGTCAATTGAAGAATGCGATTAGCCACTACTTCTTTCAGCACTTGCTCTTTGGTCTTGATTTTTTTATTGACAGCTGATTTTTCTTTAATCAAGTCATCGACTTTCTTGAGAAGGTCATACTCAAGAGACCCTTTTTCAGCCTCCTTCAAACTTGCTTTAATCAACTTACTTTCAAAACTGTCTTGGGCTTCACCCTCTTCATTTTTTTTAAGAGAGTCAAAGAGAGCATTGTACTCATCACTATCTTCTACCTTAGTATTTTCTACAAGCTCACTCATTTCGCTTTCAATTTCTGCAATACGTGATTTGAAAGCCTCAATTTCAACTAACTCCTTGGCATAAAATTCGCTGGCAATAAGACTATTGGGAACAACAACCCCATTCCAACCATCTTGAACTGGTTCTTTTTTCTTCCCTTTTTTTACCATATTAGGCTCACGTGTTCGACCAGCTTGATAACAGCCTAACTGTTCAATAAACTCTGAGTCATGTTCAAGACTATTGGCCCAAATCTCAGCAATCATCTGATACCCGTCATAACTGTCAAGTTGTTCAAAGGCTGATAGCTGATGTTTGATATCCGCTAACATGGCTTCTTTAACCTGTCTAGAGCTACGTTCCTTACCAAGCTCATGCAACTGAGTCCAATAGGTATTCAGATAAGCTTCAACTGTTTCTTTCACTTGTGTCATTGTCTCTTGAACGACAGTGCTAGATAACACTTCGTCTGAAAATGCATCAATCGTTTTGTTTAAAGCCAAATACCCAGGACGTTTTTCAGTGAAGGCTTGTTCTATAACATCTGGTACTAATTGATTAAGAATCTTCAAGTTCTCAATATTCGATTTTGGAATACCACCGTATAAATGAGCATCAACTTCGTGAGCAATCTCATTGTCTATAGCTGTCACATAGCGAGGAATGTTCATATTAAACTCATTGCTGATGAGTTCCTTTCGATTCGCTAAGTGACTATAGCCTTCTTCTTCTGTACGATTACTGTATGTATCTACAATCTTAGCAATATCTTTTTCTTGAAGGACATTTTGTTTCCCTACTTTGATAAAGTTATGCGAAGCATCAATAAAGAGAACAGGCTCATTTAAGTCACGATTCTTCTTCAAAATGATGATACATACTGGAATCCCTGTATTAGAGAATAGATTGCTTGGTAGACCAATAACGGTATCAATCTGATTTTTTTCAATGAGTTTCTGACGAATCTCGCCTTCTGCACCTCCACGGAAGAGTACCCCATGAGGTAATACAATAGCCATTGTACCAGTGGTTGATAGGTGGTAAAGCCCATGAAGAAGGAATGCAAAGTCCCCTTTTGAATCTGGAGGTAATACACTGGCAATTTCAAAACGTGGGTCTGAAGCTTTTAGGCCGACTCGGTTCCAGTTCTTAATCGAATAAGGTGGGTTCATAACCACCGCATCAAACTGAACGCCTTCATCTGGACGCTCTGGATCTTCTGGCCAGTCTTGTGCAAGGGTATCACCGTTTTTAATGCTCATTTTCTCAGGACGTACACCATGAAGTAAGAGGTTCATACGTGTCAAGTTGTAAGTCGCCGTGTTTTTTTCTTGTCCGTAGTAGCTAAGAACCTTCTGCTGCTCTTCAGATAGATGTTTTTTAACCGTCAAAAGGAGTGAACCTGAACCAACGGTCGGGTCATAGATAGAGGCTAGAGACTTATTTGTCGCAACTATCTGAGCCATAACTTCACTGACCTGGTGAGGGGTATAGAATTCACCAGCCTTTTTCCCAGACTCCATAGCGAACTGTCCAATCAAGTACTCATAAGCATCCCCTAAAATATCACTCTTTTGGAGGGCAACCATGTCCAAGTCTTCAAATAGACGAATAAGTGCCTGGATGTTCTTGCTTCGTGTATTTAGGTCACTACCAAGAGCTGTATCAGACAAATCCAAAGTTGAGCTTGAGAATAGGCCATTAAAATCATCCGTCTCGTCTGTTGACACGACACTACGTTCAAATTCGCCAAGACTCTCTGTAACCGTCTGAACTTCAAACTGTCCTGTATTCATGTCATTTAGCCATTTTTGATACAAGTACTTAGGTTTGACTACATACCCTAAGTTATCACTAATCATCTTTTCCAGATCTTTTTCGTATAACTCGTGTGCCTTTTGATATTCCTCAAACACATCCACATCAGTAGAAAGCCCTGATAGTTCCGCAAAGGTCTTGAGTGTCTTGTCACTCAGAAATTTATAGAACATGAGTCCTAACATGTAGTCTTTGTAACGGCTAGCATCCATTGAACCACGAAGCTCGGTAGCTCCATTCCACAGACGTGCTTTGATTTCTTCTGACGTAATCATTTGAGTCTCCCTTTACTATTTACCATTTCGTTTACAAATTGCTATCTCTAAAATGATGTTACCTAGACTTATGGTATCATTTTATCCCTTTGATTATACCATGAAAGCAATGAAAACATAAGGAAGACCTTGACAACCTTGGCCTTAGTAGATAGCTAACCACGCTTCAAGTTGTCTCTCAAACACATTAATACATCATATCTGTATTTGAACCCAAAAAAGAAAATGTAGAAGAAACTCCTACATTTTTTATCTCTATTAATATTTCTTGGCTATCCCATTCTATCATGCCTTATAAATTGACTCTGACACTTCGGTTTTGGTAAAATTAAATAAAGGTTGAGACTGAGTTTGAGTCGGTGACGACTCATTCAAAGGTTGCGGTTCATCCGTTTCAGGTAGAGGTGCTGCCTCCTGTTTTTCAGGTAAATCCCCGAATGAGTTCTCAGCCTTTTTTGTATGCTCCTGAAAAGACTCAGGAGTATTTTTATTTCGTTGAATTAGTCATTTTTTAGCTTTTAAATCGCGATTCCAGTCGTACTTCTTGACTGAAATAGATATATGCTAAATTCTATCCACGACAAATTACTATTATAAACCACTAAGAACTACATATATCTTTTTCGCTGGTCAAACATAAAGAGTACTGTGGAACAATTTATTAATATAGTACTACTGTTTTAGAAGCCATTATAGAAATGAGTTAATCCTTTAAATCAAATCTTAATTGACTCATTTCGTCCTCTAGGTTCGAAATTGAGGATTCAATATTATCTAAACTTGAATCAATATTATCAGAAATTTCCACTTTTAAAGTATCCAGAGATTTTTCTAACTTCTCAATTCTTGTGTTTAGTTGTTTAAATTTTATCTCCAATTGCTCCTCAGAACACAAGATATTTATAGCTTCTTTTATATTATCAGCCCTATAGTCTTCCAAATAATTAATAATCCTAACTAATTGGGCACTATTTAAATATTTTTCAGGTAAAAAATCAATCTTGCTAAAGTTTTCTTCATATTCAGCTAGTTGTTCCTGTAAATTTGAACGAGTCTTATTCAGTTTCAGCAATTCTTCCTTATTTTGTTCATTTTCTTCTCTAAGAATTTCATCCCGTTCTTCTGCAAAGACCTTATAGTACTGTTCTATAGCTAATTCCTCTTCTTTGGCATATTCCTCTATTGCTGTTAATTTTTCCTGTTTCTTCTTTTTATAAAAAATTTTAGGGATTTTTCGAGAAAGTTCTTTAGGTGCTTCCCCAATGCTTTCTACAATAAAATTATTGAGATATTTCGCATCAAAAGAGTCTAGTTTTTCTTGTCCCTGGTTTTCTAAAGTTTCAATTTTCTCATCTACCTCTGCATAATTCAAAACCATTGAGTCATAGTTTTCAATATCATACAGTAACTCTTTTAATCGTCCGAGGAGTATGTTATTTGATTCATACATTTCCATATAATCTAGCACCTCTTTAGACCGTCTTCTTGAAAAATGATTTTGATCTACTTTTTGATTTACTTTGAATATAAGTTTGCAAATCAATAATTCTATCATTGATTTGGTCCTTATCATCTTCTTTCAAATGACTGATAGTTATTGATAAGTTTTTTAACAATGTTTCATCAACTTTTTTAAGTAATTTTTTATCACTCATAAATTCTCTTATAGCGACTTTCAAATCCAATACAGTTGACTGACGTACACTGTTATCACATAATTCTAGAGTATAGGTTGATAAGCAACTAATCAAATTGTTTACTTTTTTATCTCTTTCATCTTGTTTTCTTTTTGCAGTATAGACTATTACTCCAGCAATCCCCGCTGTTGCTACAGCACCAGCTGCTATACCACTAACAATCAGCTTAACGTCATTATTTTTCAGTTCATCTTCATCTACTTCTACAAATTTACCCCACTCAAAAACCCCTGTGTGTCCTGAACCAGGATTCCAAACAACATTTGCTTTTTCAAGGCGTGCTCTACCCTCTTCTATCAGTTTTTGGGCTTCAGGCGATATTACTAAATAACCGTAACTCATTATCAAACGTTACCTTTCGTTTTTTGCCATAAATATATCACATCAGTTTTCGAAAAACAATTAGATTACGATAAAGAAGTCCTAATAGAAATGTTATCAAGAAAAGTTTATCAACAGGCTATTATAGACTATATTGGATACTACAACAATAAACTCATTCAGGTCAAACAAAATAAAGGACTTAGTCCTGAACAATACAGAACTATATCCTTTACTTAAATTATTTGCCTTTTTGAGTCAGTACATACTTTATATAATGCTTTTGAAATGCTTCTACTTCTCCTCCATTAATAAGCCAGAAAACCTATCATTATATACCAATATTTTCTTCAGAAGCAACTATAGGGGACTATATAAGTAGCAATCTAGTAAGTTATATTGATTAAAAGTATGTAGTCTTCCTATTAGTATAATCAACTAATTTTTCCATAGTTTATTGGCCAAATCATTATTCTTATTGAAATCTGCTCTATCAATTTCTCGAGAATATGTTTGTCAGGAGAAAGTTCCTTTGCAATCTCCGCTTCTCTTTTAGCATATTCTAACAGTTCCTTATTTGGCACATCAACAAATGAACACGCCAAAGCAACCGCATTTAACGCCTTTAATTGTGAGGAATATACACTTTGAAAATCTCCTGACGATTTTAACCCATTGTATATATGACTGTAACTTTCTTTTATGATATTCATTTTTTCAATACTATCAACACTACTCTCAAGAGTACACACATACATGTACCATCTACCACTGACAAGTTCCAATATGTTTTGAGAAGTAGAAAATTCCTCTACACAGTGTACTAACTGCTCTGTTCCTCCCTTGTAATCCTTGATGATTTCCTTATAATTTTGGTTGTTTAATACTAGCCTAAGCTCAGCTCTCTCTATTAGGAGGCTAGAATAGTTTACATAAGCTACTTCATTATGAAGCTTACTCATAAATTTTAATCTTGGCTCTGCTTTTTCAAAAAAATTCATGGCACCTTCATGGTCTCCTAGTTCTTTATGAAGAATACCATATTGAAGATAGGCAAATCCAACATTTATTTTCGCTGTATCTTCTCCTTTGTTTTCCAATAGTAAGGCGACGTTAAAATACTTATCTAAACTAAGCACTGCCAAGTCAATGTTGTTTATTTTATCCTTGCAAATGACATAGATCATCTTTGCTGTATTTCCTGCCATCCATCCAAAATTATTAATTAGGTTTAATGGTTTCTTGTCGCTTATGGAAGTCCTGAATTTAGTGTATGATGAGTTTAGGCTCCTAAATAAAAACTCTACTGCTTCTTGATAATTTATTCTTACCAACCCTTCATACTCGTATCCTGCTAACATTCGTCCCCAATGTTCACAAGAAAATGAGTCTCCTAGGATAGCTGCCTTCCTCAAAAATTCTATTCCCAATGAGTAATTTCTCTCAAAACCACCTTTGCCTTCTAGATAAAATTTCCCCAATTGACCCATTTCTTCAGGAGTAAGAGATTTTAGCTTAATATTCAAATCGTCGATTACCTTACTAAAAGCAGAACAAATTTTACTAGTATCTGAAACCGAAATCACTGTACCAATCCTAGGACAGAGTTTCTCAAGTAAGACGACATCAATTTCTTCCATAGCAATTGGTATTATTTTTTTTCCGAGTGCTATTGCCTTAGGGTACTCAACTTTCAAAACATAATTATCGGGTTCAAGAATATTCTTTGTTATACACATTACCATAAAATCACAAGATTTTAATTGAGTATCTATATTATCATTATAATTCTCACCAGCTACTAAAAAATCATCATACCAGACGGATAGAGCTTCAAATTTAGGTTGAGAATGGATAATATTCAGTAATTCTAGTGCCTTAGTGTGATCTTTTTTTTCGATAACTCAAAAATATATTCGGATGTGACGTTAACTTATTTAATGCAGGATTCTCAACTAATGGTCTATAGGGATCGAAATCTTCATTTATGAAATGTTCTAATTTCTCGCTGAACGTCTGATCATTGAAATAAAGTAAATGATAGAAACCAACTTGTTCGTTAAAAATATCTTCTGAAATCTCCTCAACAACAATCGGCAAAATAGATTTCTCGTGCTGAATATGATTAATCAATGATAAACTTGACCCTGAAAGAAAAGAGTTACTTATTACTGGAATAATTAAATCCACTTCTTTTATAAACTCGTTGATATCGATATTATCTAACACATTATTATTTTCATCATGACAATCATTACTCACCTCATAATAAATTTCATAATGATAATAACAATTAAAAACACTATTAGCTATCTTTTCAAAAAATTCTGAATCTTTTTGCTCCCCAATGATCAATAACTTCTTCTTTTTATTTACTGTCCTAGTATTCTTCTTCAATCTTATTAACTTCATAATCTGTCTCCTACATTATTAAACTAATTTCTGTCTTTATTTTGTTCTAACTCAGATAAATCCTCAAAAGGAACTAATAGGTTATGTTTTTTACGTACATCGTCCCTATTTTTATCATATCTCCATCCTTCAGTTTTTAGGTAAACAGACCACCTATTGTGTTCCATTTGCATAATAAGAGACTCTGGAAATGTCTCGCCATCTGTGTTAATTTGATTCAAATAATAATCCCCTAGAGCACGAGACATAGATGAATAGTAGTTATATTGATTATTGTAAAAACTCCTTTCAACAAAATTTTGTTCATATTTTTTATGAAGAGTTAATGCCTTCATTTCTAACTCAGTATTGAAACTAGAAGAAAACGATCCTAACTGTAGAATATTATTTGGATACTCTGCTTTATACTGTTTCACCAAAAATGGACTAATTAAGCTAAAAATAAGTGCAAAATCTTTACCCATTCGTTGTTTTATTGTTCTAACTAAGTCTATATTCTCAACTTCATCCATAAAAATAAACTCGGCTGTTGGCTCACTTAGACTCTTTAGTTTTTTATAAACTGCTGCACTGGTTAGACTTGGTACTTTAAAAAAAGAAAAATTAATTGGACTTTCGTACTGAAACTGTTCAAACAAAGCAGGCATCTTATAATAAAGTGTCGTTTTGAACTTCTCTGATGAGTGAATGCAAGAAATCTTAATATTTGAAGCAAAAGTTTGAGATAACCAAGAAAGTAATGCAACACATTCCAATGCAAGTTGATCATCTCCAATAACAACATAATGCGGTGTATCGTTAATCACTTCTGATAATAAATGTCTATTATCATAAAAAAAGTCATATAACGCCATTCTTTCATTATTCAAAAAACGCACCTTAAGCCTTTCATCATCAAAATCTTCAGTATCCCTTTGCTGCTTTTTCAAAAAATCTTCTAAAAAACTATTAGGATCATTAATATAAAGATAATCATTCGACTTACTGCTTCCATAGTACCTAATAAGATCTATAGCCAACTTAATTGACTCAATTTCTCCATCCAAAAGATAGTAATTTGTTCTTTTTGCTGTTTTATTGAAATCTGATAACTTGAGAGGATAATCTAATGGTATCTGAATAATCTTATTAGAGATAGTAGGAACATCTAACTTATTTTTGTACGTAATAATCGTTCTTTCTTTCTTTTCGACAACATCATCAATTAGTGATGAAAATTGAGAGTAGTCTCCAAAAAAAATATGATTAATTTTGCAAGGAATATATTTTACTTTAAAATTTAGCCACCAATTACTTAAAAATTGAACAATGACGCTAAACGATAATAGTAAAGCCATTAAGTAAAGAAAAGCTACCCAAAATACAATAAATGTTTCTGCTTTCCAACCATGATAGTTCATCGAAAGTTTATCAAAATCAATATTTAAAACAAATAGTTGTCCAACATCCAATAATGACAAGAAAAGAGACTTTAAAAATGTCAAAATAAAAATAGTAGGATTGGTCACATTGAACCAAGAAGAATTTGGTAAACAAACAATCCAAAAAGATGCAGCAACAGCTACAGATAGATTGTAAAATATAGTGCAACAAAAAAACTCATAGCGTTTCATTGGTGTAAACTGTAAGTAACCACACAAACAGAACCCGAGGAAAAACTATGAGCTACTCCCATCTTACCATAACCGACCGAATAAAGATAGAAACCTACTTAGAATTAGGTTTGAAACCTTGCCAAATTGCAAATAAACTTGGCGTTCATAAGTCTACTATTTCAAGAGAGTTAAGACGATGCCAAAATGGTTATTCCTCAGCCTTAGCACAGGAACAGTACGACCACAGGGCTAAGCAAAAAGGTCGGAAGTCTCGTTTGACACCAAAGTTGAAAAAGGAAATTGAGGACGGTTTAAAATCCTCCTGGTCACCTGAACAGATTTGTGGCCGCTATCAGCTTGAACAAAAGCCAATGGTAGCTTTTAAAACCATCTATAACTGGCTCTACGCCGGTTTGATTGATCTGGATTTAAGCGTCCTGCGTCGTAAAGGAAAGACTCGACAACCCAAAGAAACACGTGGGACATTTAGGATTGGCACATCAATTGCCAAACGTCCTAAAGAGGTCAGGAATCGTGAGACTTTTGGCCACTGGGAGCTTGATACTGTGGTGTCTTCCAGAGGCAAAAGCAAGGGCTGTTTAGCGACCTTTCTAGAGCGAAAAACTCGTTTTTACTTAGCTTTCAAGATACCAGACAGAACAGCCAAATCCATGTTTTCAGCCATCGAACAACTTTGTAAGCTATTTCCAAAAGAGGCTCTTAAAACCTTCACTTCAGACAGGGGAAAAGAGTTTGCCTGCTATCCTCTGGTGGAGAACTTAGGAATTTCCTTTTTCTTTGCGGACGCCTATTCATCCTGGCAGAGAGGAAGCAATGAAAACACAAATGGCTTACTAAGAGAATATTTCCCAAAGAAAACAGATTTAGCCACTATCTCTGATGAGGCTTTGAACAAGGCTTTATTTGATATCAATCACCGACCACGAAAATGTTTAGCTTACAGAACTGCTAGTGAAGCTCTAGAGGATGAGTTCAAGTAAATGTTGCACTTATTCTTGCAATTTATCTACAAAAAAAACGACTCGATTAAATTGCTTTCTTAAAAATTGGTACGCTATAAAAAAGAAGAATATAACGACACTAGCAATTATAAATATCAAATCCCTACTCCTTGTTTTACATAAATTATACTAGTCATCAAGGGCTACATAAAATAATGTAGAACCACCTACTGAATTAACAATTTTACTTATCATAGTAATCTACTCTAGAAATAAATCAAAATCCCTTTATTCTGATTTCTCATTAAAAAAATTCATGGATAGTATTTTCTAAAACAGAAAAAAGTATCTCCACAGAAAGATACTCCTTATATGATTAAACGGTTATACCTCTCGAAAGTAATTTTATTATACAACTCCCTATTAAGATTAACAACTCTAATTGACAGATATTTCAAATTATTATGCATTTCTAAAGCATATGGTCGCTCCTAATCAAAATTTACTTTGAAAATTAACAACTATAATATCTAAAATATTATATAAATTCGATAGCAAGTTATAAACTTGACAAAATTAAGTAAATTTGCTAAAATCTACATACAAAAAAGAAGCTGATTGCACACTCAGCTTCTACGTAGATCCGTTTAAAAGACGGTGGCTAATTTTAAACGAAAATAATCCGTCTTACTTCGCCAAAAGTGGGGACGGATTATTTTTTGTCATCGTTTTTAAAGAGCTTATAGCATAAACCAATAAGAGCAATAGTAAAACTACTAAAGCCTAGAATGGTTTGCACAACCTCAAACGCTGTCAAAACGGCTCTCCTTTCTACTAGATTTCGAATGCTTGCCCATAGGCATCACTCCTCTCTAATGAATGAAAGCCACCGTCTATCACTTTTCTACATATAAAAGTATATCAAATTCATACAATAAAAGCCATTTCCCAAAAGCCAGCTATCCTAATAATGAAGGGAGCTGGCTTTTCTAAATTATGTAAACTGTCCTCTCGTATTCTACTCAAACAATATAACCAACAAAAAGGAGCCATCTTTTGACTCCTTTTAAGTATTTACATAATTATGTTTATGTATTATTTTACTTTATTTTCACTAACGGTTAGGTCAATTAGTGGTAGATAGCTTGGAGAAAGCCTACCATTAATTCCAAATAGATGGAAGTTGAAATGAAGATGATCCAACAATAAGAAGATGTATCAACTTCGCAAAGAGTTGGGGGTACGGTGGTCTTATTATGGCAAATCTTTTCGCACTTAGAACAACTAATCCTCAAGGACTATATTCAGATAAGAATCCCGTCGGAAGCGAAAATGATTATTATATCAAAAAATTCGCAAAGAAATCAGAGAAGATTATCGCTTGCTGGGGGAATCATGGTCGTTTCAATAACCGTTCTCAGATAGTTTATGAATTAGTAGATTCATTACATTGTTTAGATACCAATAAAAGTGGCGAACCCAAGCACCCCTTATACATTCGAAGTGATGCAAAACCTAAACCATACATAAGATAGGCCTTCTTAAAAAGACCTATTACCCTGAAAGTTGATAGTTTGGGATGATGAACATTCAAAACTTGTTCCAAGATTTTTTTAGACTTGTTATCATCATAAATACTGATTTTAAGGGATTTAACTACTAGTGAACTTAACAACTTTTATATATTTTATATAGGACAGTGAAAGCGTAATTGAAGAGTGAACAAAAAGAGGTATAAAAATACCTCTTTTTTTAGCATATAATTTTGATTTTAATAAAATAGAAAATCTACCTAAAACTTAACCATCTCTTACTTATGAAAACTTTAAAATATTTGATCTGTGTATCTGAATCTAGAATCGAGAATTCGAAGCTTTTTTTAGTTCCATTTTTCCATATATCATATGATTCAATTAATGGACCCACATGACGATTATCATCTTTGTCATAATAATCAATACCAATATATATGCTAATGATGTCATGACCTGTAGTATTTTCAAAATTTCCTATGTAGCGTTTCTCATTTCCTGATATATCTGATCCAGTTTCAGCTACGAAGTCTTTAGGAGCAAGAGTATCTACTAGTATACCGTAAACTCTATTAAATTCTTTTACAGCTTTACCATCTTTCAATATGCCATCCAATCTTATTTTATCTTGAACAGGAATTGCTACTATTGAATTAATATCTAGAAGCAATTCAAAACGTCTATCTTGGTAATCATTCCACTCATACATAAAAGCACTTTCCACAGTATCTCGACTCTCTATAGCTTTTCTTTCATTCAGTTGGACGTTAATATATGTGTTAGCTAATCTCTTTAACTTAGGATTTTTAAATTTCCTATTTTTATACTGTTCAATTTCAATTAGTTCATAATCTATATAAGATTTATAGTCTTCAACTTCTCTTTCATCATAATTCTTTAGGTCAGTAACTTTCCAACGTTCATCCAATCCTTTTGCCAATGAAGTTATGAATTCACTATCATAAGTCTTATTCCTGTTATCGATTGATTTAAATATAGATATTAACAAAAGTATTAGTAATACAGATATTAAGGATACCCTTAGTAGTTTTTTTATCAAAGTCAATCCCCCCATCTCTATCGTTTTATTTATTATATTAAGCCCTTGATTAACATCACGATGGCAAATACTATTTAAGTGACAACTTAAGTATAGATACTTTTTATACCAAATTTCATTCAGGTGTATTTTCTGTTTTTAGTTCATTTTATCTTCTTCAAAGTGACCAACACCGTCTTCAACAACAAATATACAAGTTACATCAGTACTTTCCCCTTCTTCACTATAATAATTACTGCGTATTTCATAGATTCCATCAGAAAATGAGCCTTTGGGCAAAGATAAGAGTTTCGTTTTAAAATAATCGATATGCTCTCTCGAAGATGACTTGCTAGCGTTAGGATCAAGAGAAGCAAAAATACAATCCAAATGAAGACTCACTGCTTTACTCTTCATTAAATTTTTAGGTCTAATATTATAAAAACCAGCCGCTTCAAAGTCTCCATTATCACGATTCTTAACTGCCTGTGAAAGAATAGTTGCGTAGATTTTTTCCCTAGATACTGGCTCAAATTTATAACTATAATCAAACGTCACTTGTCTATCAAATAGTTTATTGATTTTATTGGCAACGTCTTTTTTGATTTTATCTTCTTCTCGTTGAAAACCTGGTCTCATTTTATAAACATCTAACAAGAAGCTAAACTCGTTAAATTTAACAGTATCAAACAAGTCTTTTTCTTTGTCATTGAGCAATGCTTCGATCTTTGTAGATAACGGAGGATAAAAATCTGAAATATGATCACCATTAGATTCTCGTATATCTGCTCTAAGATTCTTATCTAAAAAATATCCATCAGAAAATCTCTCAGTATAATTCACTTCAACAACAGTACCGTGAAATGCTTCAATTTCTTTATATGTCCTAACTACTTTTACATTACCTTTAAGACCAAGCGATTTAAATCCTTGTACGACATTATTACTCCACTGATGCCCTTTTCCACAAAAAGTCACTACTACAAAGAAAATTAAACTCACAATGGCAACTATTCCAAAAATTGTATATCTTTTCGACTTCATGTCACTGTTGCCTCCCTCTGTATTAATTTATTTTTCAAGGTTCCCCATTCAATGACTCAAACTCTTCTAAAATCATTATACTATATACAGACATTTTTCACTCATCTTCTTCAAATGAAAAATTAGATTGCTTGAAACTGACTATCAAAAGTGAGATTTAAGTAAAATACTCTAAGTCCAACACTCTTCATTATTCAACTCAACCGAAAACAAGTTGTATAATTTTTGGTTAGATTCAGTTTTCATTATAACCTGTGAGATCATTTCTCTAATTTGAATTCCAACAGGAGATAAAACACCATCTTTAATTGATCGATTTCTAGATGTACATCCTCCATTTTGGTTTCGGTAGAATTAGCACCTATTCTTTAATCGTAAAAAAAACTTTGCAAACTGCAAAGCGTTCTCGTTTCTAATCTGTTGTTTAGTAACAAATTGACGTTCTGATAACTAGCTAACTTTATGAACTTTCTTAAGACCTGGTTTGAACAACTTTTGTTTGACTAAATTTCAAAAGTCTTTAATATCAAGCATTTCTACACTTTTCTGAAAGCGTTATTTCAATCAATTTCAACTAATTTTATCTGAATGGTGTGAATTTTACCCCAAAATTACAAAGAATTGAGCTGATAAATACTAAAAGTTCACACCATTAGTTAAATTATTTTTTGTTACGTACGTTTTTCTTAGATGATAGACCTCCTAATTTATTTCTTATAGCATTTGAACAAACCTCCGTTAGAGGTTCTCCTATTGCCTCCTTGTAATTAAATCCCAATAATTGCATAGTCTTTAAAGTATCCTTATTAAGTAAAGCAACTAATTGTTTCATTGAATCTTCTTTCCCATCTTCAACACTAGTAAATGAAGATAGCAGAGAAATAACCCGTTCTAAAGTATTGTGCAAATACTCAATATCTTTATCATCAATATGTACTTTTTCATATTCTTCTTTATATGCCTGAGCAATTCTGATTGCCTGTTCTCGTTCCGAAAGCAACTCATTTACAATTTCATCATAAGTATTTCGTAATTTATCGGCATTACGTTCTTCCTTTAATGATTGAATTTTACTATTCACTAGTGTTGTTGTTCCTTTAAATGTTAGAGTTCCCAACTCAATCCCTGCTTTTACTAAAGCTTCTGTAATATATGGCTCCATGCTACACCCCTACTATTCTTTTTATGATAAAATTATTTTATCACAAATTCATACTTTAATAACAGTCTCTATCCTTTAGGTGAAAATACCGATTTTATGGTATAATGAGGATAGCTCTATACAAGGAGGTGTGCCATGACTCTTGATGTAAATAAAGAAGAATTAACAATTTTAGGGATTCCCTTTGATAACTTTTCAGATTTTGATACTGTCTGGTATGCTATTGGGTCATCAATGATTGAAAATTATGAACCTACTGTTCAAGATGTGATTGATTTAAAAACTTATGTTATCAACAAACGAAAGGAATTGAATATTGGTTAAAAATCAATACGAAGGCTATGAGTACATTGACCCCAATCACCAATATACCTATCCAAATTCTACAGTCTTAATCAACAAACAAAATATTACAAATATTGAAGAAGCCTACCGGAATGAGCATTTATTCGTTACTAGAAGGCTTGCAGATTTGCGCTTGAAAACCATAGAAGTCTACTCCATTAGTGATATTTTAGCCATTCATAAATATTTATTTCAAGATGTCTATGCTTGGGCGGGACAATTTCGCAAGGTGAATATCTCAAAAAATGGGAATCCTTTTATGTCAATACAATCTTTCAGTACTGCCCAAGCATATATAAACCGCCTTATTCATACCTATTATCAAGCTGCTAATTCAAAAGATGAGATTATTAAACAATTAGCAAAAATTCTTGATAATCTTAATTATTTCCATCCCTTTCGAGAAGGGAATGGACGAACTCAACGAGAAGTTATTCGTTCCTTAGCACTATCAAAAGGTTATTCTGCACAAATACGTGTGGAGCAAGATGACGAGGTTTACAATCTTTATATGGACGGAACAGTCTATGGAGACTTAGGAAAGTTAGAAGAACTACTTAGTAAAATACTGGAAAAATTGTAAATTAATCTACAAAAACACTTGTATATTTTTTAAATATCCTAAATATCACAGAAAATTATAACTTACTCAAAACTTAAAGACAAAAAGCTTCTGAAATCTAACGTTTCAGAAGCTTTCTTCTTATTATAAAACGACTGCAACTATTAATCGATACCACATTATCTATATTTATTAAAATAATTAATGTTTAAGTAGTGGTCCGCTAAGATGAAATTCAAAATTTGTAACATCAACTAAACCAACAACTTTGTCACTTTGATATAATTCCATCAAAAATTGTGCCATCTCTTCACTTGTGTGATATTTAGCAAAATGCTCATCATAATTGTATTCTTTCGAATCTGTAGCAACTTGACCGAATTCCGTTTTTGTGGCAGCTGGAGCTAAAACCTTAGCTTTTAATTGATGTTGATTTGCCTCTAGTTCCAATGCCAAGCCTTCTGTAAAAGCACTGACATAAAATTTACTTGCACAGTATGTAACTGCATTTGGAACCATCATGTATCCGCCTCTAGATGATAAGTTAATCAATTGAGCGCCTTTACAATCTTTATAATCTCTCACATATAGAGTTGATAGAATTGTTAAAGCTTCAATGTTTAGATGGATTAATGTTATTATCTTTTCTAAATCTTGAGATTCAACCTTATCATAATTTCCAAAACCAGCATTATTTATTAGAGTAGTAATGTGATATTTTTTCAAGCTTTCATAAAGAGCAAAAACATTACTGGACTTCGATAAATCAACAACTTTAATAACAACATCTAAATCCGGATAATGGTTCAAAATCTCTTGCTTCAATTTTTCTAGTCGTTCTTGACGCCGAGCAATTAAAATAAGATTCGTTCCTAATTTTGCAAATTGTCTTGCTGTCTCCGCTCCTATACCAGCACTGGCTCCAGTAATACAAGTATAATTCTTCGTTTGTTCCATACGATTTTCTCCTTTACAGATTGCTATTTGCATTTTTTATAAGAGTCGCTGCTCCTATTCTGCCACCGATACACAGAGAAGCGATTCCATAATTTCCTTTATTTTCAATCAACTCATAAATTAGAGTAGTCAGTATTCTGCTTCCTGAAGCTCCAACTGGATGCCCTAAAGCAATGGCACCACCCTTAGGATTAACCTTATCCATATCATTGATTCCCAATTGTCTTATGCAAGCTATTGATTGTGCAGCAAATGCTTCATTCAATTCAAAGATATCAATATCAGTTATATCCATTTTTTGCTGAGTCAACAGCATTTAAAACTTTTGGAAAACCGACATATGGGATACATTGGATAAATGTTTCAAGAATTTCTTCCTGACTTAGACCAACATTCAAAGCTCCATTAATATGAACTTTAAGTTGAGGTTCTGTTCCACCTTGCGACAGCAAACTTGTAATAGTAATCATTTCTCGCTGTTTTAGGTTAAGTGACTTACGATTATAAATTTCGCCAAAAGCAAATTCTAAAATATAATTTCCAATATCCCCTGCCACTCCATCAAGGGCTTTTATGACTTCATCACCAACTTCACCATCTATGGTCTTCAGATATTTCAAACCAATTTTTCGTCTTTCTTCCACTTCCATATGGTATTACCTCCTCTCCTAGCTTTATATCAAATTCCTTTGATGCTATGTATTTTACATAGTAAAGTGCACTTTATGTCAAGAGAAAACTGAAAATTTTTTGATTTTTTAAAAATTATGCTAAAATAATAAAAAAAGGGGGGAAATATTATGGCTCACTATTCTATTGGAGAATTTGCTAAAAAAACTGGACTTTCTATTCCCACACTTCGATACTATGAGCAAGAAAAATTGATTTACTCACATAGAGAAGAAAATAATCGTAGATACTATGATGACTCTGATATAGCGTGGACTCAATTCATTATTAGATTAAAAAAGACGGGAATGTCTATTAAAAATATGCAAGAATACGCTGACCTAAGATATAAAGGAGACTCCACAATTCCTCAACGACTTAGACTACTATTTTTTCAACTTGATGAACTTCATAAGCAACAAACTGAAATTAACCAACATATTGATTTTCTTGAAAAGAAAATTAAAACTTATTTAGGTATTAATCCTAATTAGCACCATTATTATTTTCTTTATCCAAAAAAGGGATTGAAAATAAAATTCCAATCCCTCAGATTGAAGACAAAGTCGAGGAAACGATTGATTTTTCTTTTATTTATGTTCTTGTCGAAGATAGTTATTCCTCGGATAATGGTCGCCCTAGTCTAGACCCTGTTTTATTAGTTAAAATCCCGTTGATTCAATGTTTTTATGGCATTCGTTCTATGCGCCAAACCATTAAAGATATTGAGGTGAATACAGCTTACCGTTGGTTTCTTGGCTTATCTCTGGACGATAAGGCACCACATTTTACAACTTACGGTAAGAACTATAGCCGACGCTTTCAAAACAAGGAAGTGTTAGCACACATTTTTAGTCATGTGCTTCATCATGTTTTGGAAGCGGGGCTCATTGATCCCTCAGAAATCTTCATTGATGGGACCCATATCAAGGCAGCTGCTAATAATCATAAGTACAAAACTGTTGTTATTGATCAAAAAGCTAAATTCATGAGTGAACAACTGGAGATTGAGATTAATTTAGATAGGAAAAAACACGCAAAAAAGCTCTTAAAGCCCGCCGAAAAAAGCGAGGCTAAACCTAAGAAACAATCAACGACGGACCCAGACAGTGGTTGGTTTCATAAGGGAGAACATAAGAAAGTCTTTGCTTACAATGCCCAGGTAGCTTGTGATAAACACGGTTGGGCCTTAGCTTATACGGTTGAATCAGGAAATATCCATGATAGTCAGGCCTTCCCTGCTCTTTTTGCTAAGCTAGAACCCTTCTCACCTGTAAACGGATCATACTCCTCAAACAGACTAAGCTGATCTGCTACCACGTCTTCTTGTAATTGATTACGAATATATTCTTCAATTCGCTTCTGATTTCGCCCAACCGTATCAACATAAAAGCCTCGACACCAAAATTTGCGATTCCCATATTTATACTTTAAATTTGCGTGTCGGTCGAAGATCATTAAGCTACTTTTACCTTTTAAATATCCCATAAATGAAGAAATACTTAGTTTCGGTGGTATACTCACTAACATGTGAATATGATCTGGGCAAGCTTCTGCTTCATGAATTTCAACGCCTTTTCTTTCACATAATAACCGTAAGATTTGACCAATACTTGCTTTGTATTTTCCATAAATTATCTGACGTCGATATTTGGGTGCGAACACAATATGATACTTACAATTCCATGTAGTATGTGCTAAACTATTATTATCCTGTCTCATCAGGGGTCCTCCTTTTGTATATTAGTTAGTGGTCGGGAAACCTTATCTAATATAACACTTTAGGGGGACTTTTTTGATACATCGCTAAAAGCTTTTCGGAACCACTAGCACAGCTAGTGGTTTTCGTAAAACAAAAAAGACATCCAAGAGAGTCCTCTTGAATGTCTGTAAAGGTTGATAACTCCATCAGTCCTGCCAGTAAACTGGGAATGATGATACTATAGATTCCTTATCTCAAATACTGCTGTATGCACCCACTCATTATTAATTTGTAAATCATTTTCTATAATCCTACTAAATGTGAAACCATTTTTTAAAAGCACTCTCTTAGAGGCTAGATTATCCGTTGCTGTTCCCGCAATGATTCTATTTAACCCATAAGTATGAAATGCCTTGTCTAAAACAAGTTTAACCGCTTCGCTTGCATAGCCTAAATTAGCATAGCTTTCTCCAATCCTATATCCAAGTTCTGCTGTTTTTCTATCACTCCCTAAAACACTTAAATTGATCCTTCCGACCATAACGCCTTGCGAATTTCTGATAATATGCATGTAGGCGTCATGATTTTCTTGTTCCGTTAACAATTCCCTTGTAATTTCCTTAAAACCTTCTGGATTAAAATAGTCACCTGGTCTAGGAGGTAAATTTTGCTCAAAATACTCTTGATTTTCTTTTTCAAAAGAATAGACATCTAGACTATTTTCTTCAGACATCAGCTCTAAACTTATCATTGTAAACTATCTCCCATCATTATCTATATTCAATTTTTCTCATGTTTACACAAAGTCAAATTTACAGAATTTAAATAAATACTTTTTTTCATATCATTTCTAAATTATAACACAAAAGACTATTAACAAAAATAATATCCAAGGTTAAAAAAATACTTTACTTCATAAACTGCATCATACTGGAGTAAAACTAGCTAAGCAAGCAAGGACATCATTGCAAGCAATTTCAAAGCCTCTAAACCATAGCGACACAGTTACAACACAGATTTATGTCAACACTTCTAATATAGTGCCTATGGCAGTCGGTGAATTTGCCTTAAAGTCTCTAAAACAATAAGGTGAACTTTGAGACGAACTTTTTCAAAAAACATAAGAAAAGCACCCATGAGGAAAACTGATATGCCCCCTGTCAAGTAGACAGGTTAAATATCTAAAAAAGTGTCTGTTTTTGAAGGTCAGTCGTACAAAATAAATGTACGGCTGTTTTT